>Ga0315905_10006989_pt1 | contig 11455 bp, 3 predicted proteins | sample LakEriMetagenome_5_FD_203522 | JGI IMG/M metagenome (GOLD analysis project Ga0315905, IMG submission 203522) | Freshwater fungal communities from buoy surface, Lake Erie, Ohio, United States - Buoy 4 MA121 | ecosystem: Environmental > Aquatic > Freshwater > Lake | place: USA: Lake Erie, Ohio...
CCTCCATAATAGCCCGCTTGCTAAGTGCGGCTGCAAAAAGTTCTGCATGGACTTTCACGGCGACCACACGAGCACGTGCACAGCTCACTCAGGTGCAACCAAGGCGCACGACTGGATGGTGAGTGTGATTGGGCGGTTGTTCCGCACGGCCGGACACGTCGTGCGCACACGGCACGGAGTCACGGCAAGCGCAGGCAAAGGGAGAGGAGATGTGGAGGTACGCATTATCTCCGGGATCAGGCCGGGAGCCGGAGCTTGGTCTTTGACCTCAGCATCGCCCATGACAGGTTTGGGTCAAGCAGCCACGTGCAGCAGAACGGGTCCCTGTCGCACCCTCAGGACATGGACGCGCCTCTGCGTATTGCTGCGCAGCGTCGCCTCTTATCGGCAACAATACGCTGACAATCAGAACATTTCTTTTCTCCACGCGATAGTCTCCACTTCAACCCGCATGCACGGCGAATTTTTGCGTCTTCTTGTTCCACAGGCCAACCGGGAGACCGAGGCGCACTTCATGGCAAATGGACTGCCATCGCAACGCAACAACTCGGATATGTTCCGTTATCGCCGCGCGGCATTCTACCAGGACCTGGAGAGCCAAGTCCGACTAGCGGCGGCCAAAGCCGCAGCGCTGCGGATAGTAGCACCCCCGATGCACGCTCCTTCGCGCACCTCCCTTCTTCACCCTTTCACACAATATCCCTCCCTTGCGTTCACTAGTGCGTGACGGGCCCACTCGTCCACACATGCCTCGGCTCGTCGTACCTCATAGTCCTTCATGACACTTCACTGCCCCCCTCCCCCCCACACGCAGCTTTATAATAGCTCCTGCAGTAATAAAGACACACATCCCACGATTCCGAGTCCTGCGGAGAGCCTGAGAGAGAGAGAGAGAGAGCGAGAGAGAGAGACTCGGAGAGAGCTTTATTAGGAACTATCCATAACGGGGGGTCTAGGGCGGCGCCCGCGCCGCACGATAGCATAGAAACCGGGAGTTTCTCCGCGTTGCCGCTTTTCGGATCAGTTAGCGGTCAGTTCGTGGGCACACTGGTTTAGTCTTCAGGGCCCGGAATTAGGGTTTGGGAGCCAACCGTATGTTTCTTTGTTTATGTAATCGACATCGGTTCAACAGGGTCCCGTGTGCGTGTGCGGCATGTGGGTGGAAGAAAGCGGCGGCGGAGTAATAGGCCGGATTCTGATTCCAAAGATTCCAGTGTCATGTCCATGGGAACGAGCTGTACAAGCGTTTACGCACAGAGGTCACGGAAAATCTTTTTATTGAAATGCATGTGCTAAATGCTCGCATGTGCTGTGAAGATAACGATCGATGATCACCACCTGGGAATAAACAAGCTTGTTTGGCAGTTGCGCTGCACCGCACCGCGTTTTCGGCCGTGGTGCCGCATCTTCGGCCGGCGCTGCGGCTCTGTAAAGCTCACAAGCAAGCTGGCTGTGGCATTTGCACAAGATGAGAGCCCAGCGCCTATTTGTTCATTTTGTTCATTCTGACCTCCTAGCGTTCGCACCGTCACGTGCGAGCATGGAATAACTGAATGCTTTGACTACCGCATATAACCCCCCCTCCATATGCCTACTTGTGTGCATATGACCAGAGACAAACGTATATGGCAAGAAAAGCCACGTCTGGCAACATTGTTGACAGCCATGTGCATCAAGGCACGGCGTTTGTGTCCCGCCCCTCACTTTCGCAGCTGTTGTGATGACCTCTTTCTTCGTTTGGGTTCCAATGCGCGCCTTGATCGCCCTTCAAACTTCAGCACTTATCGATTAGATTGATTGTAACCCAGCTGCGCATCCGCCTTTGGGTCGAACGGCAGCTTCGGGAAATTGTAATCTTTCTTTGCCTGTTCTGAAGCCCACCAGTTTAGATCGTCTTTATCGAAAATATCGTCGAACGTGGGACCGAAGTGCTTGATGGGAGTTCCATGATGGAATCGAACAGGCTGGGCCTGTACGTACAGCGGCTGTGACGGGGGCAGCGCTGGCGGTGGCGGCGGCTTCTGACTCGGAAGAGTAGGCGGCGGAAGAGTAGGCGGCGGCGGCGGCGGCGGCGGCGGCGGCGGTTCTCTGGCCCAGCTGGGCAGCAGAACGATTGCGTACATGAATGCGAGGATTATAGCGAAGGCGGCAAAGCCGACGTATATTTCCTTGCCGGCGCTTGACGGGGTCTGCGGATAGGGGCCTACCGCGATTCCCTTGGGCCCCATGTTTGGGTACTGGACCCCCGTCAGCGGAGCATAGATGGAGAAGCCCGAGATCGCACATTTCACGGCTTTAGTTTTTTTCTCCAAAAGGGTGTTGTAAACTTCCGTTTCCTCCGTGGCCGTGACTGGCATCCAACCCAAGGGTTGCGGGTCGCCGTTGTTAGGGTTGACTCCCGCAACATACTTGAAAATAATCACACTCGCGATCTTAGCAATCTCTGTGCCATCAGCGTTCAATCCCATGACGCGTCTTGTTTCAGCAACGTCATCGCTAAACCCCAATAAACGTCGACTAGAGTTTTGTGCAGGCGTGGTAGTTTTGTTTTTAGTAGAAGATCCAGGGACCACTCCGACCGTGTTTTTAATTGCCAGCGACAGCGGGATGGGATTATTAAATGTCACACCAGGAGGTCCCATCGAAAGCACCGTTCCAGCAACGCTGAATCCTTCCGGAAGTGGAGGAGGAACCGAAATTTCGGTGGCAGTGATTGCCTTCCCAAAATGTTCCTCGCCGATATCGCCAGGGTAAATCACAATCTGCATCAAGGGCGCACACCAGCACATGTCAGTGGAGATACACGCCGAAAGTTTGGGCTGTAATACGACACCAAGGTTGCACGCACCAGTACAAGATAAAATGCAGGTGCATGGCAGGTGCATGGCAAGCAGCGCATGCAAGCGAAACACGTGCAGTCCGCAATATTCAGCACAATCTTACCCCGTCGCCATTGAGAGTAGTCACAGAGATTGGACCAGTCATAGGAGTCTTTGGAATTGTTGTCCCCTTTCCACCCACCGTGTAACCCTTGCATGGAGTGAAGGGTGAGCATTGGATGGTATTTTGGCAATACGCCTCAACATATGGCTGTTGTTTACCCGGGTTGTCACTTGAAGTCCCCGTCCCGACTTGAACGCCTGGGGCGAGTCCCTGAGCAGTAATGCAAGCGACACTTCCGTAGAAGTCATAGCAGTAATCGCAACAGACGCCTAAATCGAGTGCGACTAGAGGATTTAGTGTGCTGTAGCTGTTCACGCCAGCGTCGATGTCGTCACAGTCTGAATTTCTAATGCAGGTTGCTAGGTTACCGATGCCGGCTTCATCCTTCCCATGCGTTTCAGGCGAATGCGCACAGCAAATGGATTGGATAGCATCGGCACTCATGTAATCGGTATCCGTCACTGAGATGAAGTTGGCATTCAACGCCTGCAGGTTGTTATCAAACTTGCATGCCAACTTGTGGACAGCAGAGCACCGTTCCATCATTTGTTTAGTCAACGAATTCGCTGCGGGAATTGGCATTTGTGCCGGGATTGTCCCAGTGATGTTTTTACCGTACACAGTCATCTGTGTGCGGTCATCCAACTGCGGATAGCCGTCAATCAAGAGTTCGAAGCCCTTTGCATTCCCGTAATTTTTCTCGTTTACGTACGCCGTCAGTGCGCTATCCTGCACAGCGCACATTCGGACGGGATAATTTCCTGAGCAGTAGTCAGCATTGCTGGTCGCGATTACCTGCGCCAAGCACTGGTACTTGTACACTGGATGCCTGTCATCGATGACGCCGGTCGTAGCTCTGCCGTCCTGATTGCTGGTGGGGCTCGTCCTGATTGCTGGTGGTTCATGGATGACCGTGAAAGTGCCCAGACTCAACGCTTGCTCTAAGCCCTGCTGGCATTTGATGCCAGCGCTCGACATTTTTTGACACAATCTAGAGTCTGGATTGAGGCCGTTTTCTGGCAGGTAGCAATTGAAGATCGCTGCCTCCATGGTCATAACCACCACCACGTGGTGGTTATGAGTGGGTGTGGGTGCTGACCCATTGATCTGAGGGCCTTGCCTCCTGACAGTCGCCTCATTCCCACTCCAGGCCACTTTCCAGCCGTTTGCTTCGTTGGAAGCTCCTTCTTTACATGTGATCTGCTGCTGGTTATCACCAAGTTTGAAACGCACAGACTCTCCTGTTCTGAAGATGTTATTGACACCGAACTTCAGCTCCACATCCGAGTACATGCGCTCCTTCTTCCAAGGCCTGTTGACATCATTCTTATCGAAACTTCCAGAGTAGTCCAACACATGCTTTACCTTCCTGGTTCCGCCGGCCTTGGTCGGCTGATTTTGCCAATAGTCTACCGAAGTGGGGTACACTGAACCCACGCCCTGAGGCCTGTCGAAGTCGAAGCTCGAACCGGTAATCCACCAATCTTTTTCTTCTCTTGAGCTGTGGTCTTTCTTGACAACGCCGTCGCGGCAGTCCGCGGCGAGCGAAAAGTATGCGAACTGGTCCGTCGACTTCCCACCCACACCCGCGCTGACTCCGTGACGCGAGTATCTCAATCCAGTCATGCGAATCCTAACTGTTCCGAACTTATTCGACGCGTGGCCACCGTACGTCTGTTCGTCAAACACCATCTTGCCGTCCTTGATGATCGAGGATCCGTTGCCGCCGGCTGTGTACGACACTTCAGGATCGATCACAAGCAGCAATTTCCAGAAGAGCGGTGTCTGTTGAACACAGGTGTACTGTGTCCGTCCGGGCATGTTGAAGCCCGTACTGCACTTGTATCCAGAGTTCGGAGCGCCCTCCGGAGGGTCTTGGTCATTCCGCATGCCGTCGCTGCATTCAGCCTCGCCTCTGTAGGGATATTTGTTCATCCTGGAACCTTGATCCACTCCCTCTACTTGGAATTTAACCTTGTCGCCGGTAGGCTCAATCGTGATGGGAAGTCTGATCCAGAAGTAGCGCTTGGACCTGAAATTGGTGTAATTGCCTTTTGTGTTATTGTGGATGCTCAGCTGTAGATTGTTCGAGTCCCAGTCGCCCAGCTTGAACTCGAGGACAATTTCTGCGTCCTGCTCTCCTTCTTGAGAGCTGGCGTCTTTCGCACTGTCCCTCGGGTCTCTTCTCGCAATTTCTGCAGGTTTGCCAGGAACCGAGCACGAATTACCCCTGCAACTGCCGAAATAAAGCTTGAAATCCGAAAAATCTCCAGGAAAAACGATGAGCAGCGGTTGGTGCCCACCATCTGGCAAGCCCTTGGGCTTATCAATGTACACCGATTTGGAAAGCCGGACATTGTGGCATCGTATTCCCAAAACATCCGCACCGGCGTCATAGCATGCGGCGCCCAGGTGCCTTCCGTCGTTCGTCGCGACGGCCATCAAATTGGGCCAAGGATCGGGATTCCCGATGGAAGGCCCTCTGCTATATCCAGCATCGATGCCCTCCGCACTCACGTCAATGTAAATGTCAGGAGGAGATTCTTGCACCAACGGTCCGTTCATGATGTCGAACTTCACAGAATAGTTTCTGCCAGGGAGCATGTACTGACAATCTCGAATGGTGAAGATGACGGCGCCCTCGCCAGAAACCATGCCAGGTACCCGATTACTGCGGAAGGCGAATTCCGCATATTCGCCGAACAGACCCTTATCCCCTGCTGCACCGGATCCATTCACATCTTCAATTTTCACTTGTCCGTCAAGCAAGTGTCTTGCCCACTGCAGCTTCCCCCCGGAAAAGGGGGGATCCGAGGTAGCTTCCTCGTACTCCGGGCAGCTGACTCGGTTCGTATAGCAAAAATCGCGGCATTCTGCCGCCGTGCTGCAGGGCATGACGGGGGGTTTGGGGTCCTGGAAGAGCATCCCGTTTGCCCAGTCCTCCGAGAAACCCTTCAGCCCCCTGATGGTAATCTTGGCTTCCGGCAAGCACGGGTGCTGGCACGTCTTCGCGAGCGGCACATTGGATGCAAACGTGACGGTGATCGTGTTCTTCGCCCCTGGCGTGCAGGAACTCTGACTTACGTACTTCACACCCATGGCCGGTACAATGCCGTTTGCAGGACACTCCCGGCGGTCGAATGCGTCGCCCGCCGTACGGTTCGGGCACGCAATGGCCACGGCGTGGAACGGCACTGGGTAGTCTTGCGGAAGCCACAACGTCGTCTCATAGTCGTACCGGTTCCTTGGCTTCCTGGGATAGGTCTGAGGGAAAATCCGCCATGTGTTCTTGCTGATACCCGTGGAAACAGGATCCTTGAAACACGTGGGCCAGGTATCCGACCAAATGGCAAGCGGCACGCGGCCGCCCTTGATGCCTCCATGCACCTCAGTGGCATTGACAATCATCAGAGTGTCGTTGATATGCTTTTGGCCAGCCGGCGTTGTGGGCAGGGAGGCTGAAATGTACAGGGGCGGAGGAGGATGATAGTCGGGGGCGATAACATGGGGGTTCTCGATCCTGAAAGAGAGAACTTGCCGTTCCCCATTTTCCCAGAACTGCTCCACCGTGAACACAATTGTGTTGCGGGTTCCCGTGACTGGGTCTGCTCGGAGAAATTGGAGCTTGGGTCGTTGCGATTGCGCTATCAGTTTCCTGAACGGACATTCCGGGCATCTATTGCCAGTGCATGTGCATCCGTCCACAAGCTCTCTGGTCCCCCCTCCAGTACTCCCTCCTGGTCCTTCATTTGTGCCAGAAATATCGGCGTTGTCAAAGCCCGTCAGCGAGATTTTTGAGCCTTCTGGGAATGCCATGCATGCCTTCAGCGTCACAGAGATCGTGTTCTGTGCTGCCGGCCAGGGCGCCTCCTGGCCAATGTGGTACTCGATCATGTGGGGCGCCTGTACAAACAGGGGCAGTTTGTCTAGCCTGCCGTCATGGCTCGCCATAGTGTTGCCGAACAGCCGCCCTCCGGCCATCTTGAAGCGGGGCGTCGTCGAGGGCGTGGTTGTCAGTAGGGAACAGCCCTGAGGCAGAATCAACTTGGGCCCGTGGCACCGGCACAACGTGGACTTGCGAACGCAGCTGCTCCAGGGCTGGCTTGAATTGCAGAACATTTTCCATTCGCTTGAGGTGATATTGCCGCTGTTGTCTGTGTCGACACTGGCGAAGCTGCCGAGCCCAAAGCTTCCCAAGGAAGAATCAAATTCCGTCTCCACCAAGACCTTATCCTTATTTGTGTCGTATTTTTCCAAAAGCCAATCACACGTCGGTCCATCGATGCCCATGGTGCCCATGAACTGGCCGTCGGGGTAGTAGAGTCCCGTCCACTGTCTAAACTGGGCCTCCGTGAGAGGGTCAGTGTTGGTACCACAATCGGTGTGGTAGGCCGTGCCATTCTGGGTACATTCACAGCCATCACCCACGATCTGATCCGCAACGGAATAAGGAATATACATGTAGCCCGTGCCGGGGTGTTCGACCGTGATGGAGAAGGACTGATTATTGTCGGTGGTGTTAAAACGGCCCTTGAAGCCGCTGCCAAAGCCGCCCTCAGTTGAATCGAGGGTCACACTGGCATCAATTTGCGGCGAACTGCAGCTGATATTCACACCCGAGACCTCCTGCACGCCGTCGATGTTTGCCAGCAGCATGCGCCTGGTGGCGCCCAGGTTACAGTATGAGTTGAGGCACTTGCCGCATGCATACGCATCTGAGCAATCCACGAAGGACCCGCCCGACGGCTTGAATCTGGTCATCTTCAACGGCGGGACGCGGGTATATCCCCGCCCAAAGTTCAAGTTCGTGACTACCACCTGTTCCCCGTTGATGGTTACTTCCGCTTGGAACCCACTGCCGCCATAGTCGGCTTCGGCCTCGAACACGTACACACCAGCTTCGCAGCCGCAAGCCTGTTTTGCGCCGAAGGGAAGAATCACCCCGGTGATATTCGATATGGTGTGCAGCGAAATAGTCGACCCCGATTGATTCAAATTGGGATTCCTCACCGTGAATTCAAAGATGTATGGTCTCCCGGCCCGCAACGCCGACCGCACATAGACAGTGAGCGTCTGGTTTGCTCCGTTGTTAGTGTTCCACTGGCCCACAGGCTGGAAATGGCCAGCGTCAATGGCGGCTCCGCGCAAATTGAGGCTTGAGGCGTCACCACCGCTGTCAACGGGAACAACGGCCCCGCGAAAGTTGCTTAACACGATCGCCGTCTGATTAATTGCAAAGGCGGGGATGGGCACCGACGGCACGACTGTGACTGTGATAGTGTTTTTAGCTCCGGGACAGTAATTGCTCCCCATGATTCTATTGCCCAGCAGCCCTGTGCGGTACGTCTTTGTCGGCGTCAGGTCGCCTGCGTCCAGGAGGTAAGGCTCCTCGAGGGGCTGGAGCCTGACGAATTTGTCGTTCAATGGATTACCAATGTCAGGGCTTGCCGGGTAGCACGCCGTCGGCTGGGAGGACGAACAATTAGCCACCCTGTCCGGCTGAAACAGGGCTGACTGGCCTTGCTCGACACTGAAATTGCCTGTCAACGTCATGCTGCGCAGCGTCAGTTTGCCAGTGCTTTGATCCTTCTGCAGATTTTTCCCGATAATGTGCCACTGCGGGCGTTGCACGGCCTGGTCAGAGGACTTCCAGGGGCTGCTGCTGCTGCCCGGGTTCAAAACGTCGATCGTGAAAGGCAACAGTTGGCCGGGAGGAATGAGGCTGCTGCCACTCTTCGAGTGCAGCTCTCCTGAGAACACGCCGCCATCACCGCCGTGCTCGTACAGCGCGTACATACTGTAAAGCACCTGATGGTCTGGCACTTGCGCGTCAAAAAGCTGTCCGCGGTACACATTATAGGACCGAGATTTGCTTCGGGCGGCGTTCGCAAGGGGAATCTCTGTGATTAGGAGCACCTCCTCGTCGCCGATGGGCTTGTTCTGGTCCGACGGTTCCACTACGATAAAATCGCCAGTTCGGAACGCCGGGCAGAGGCTGTTAGCAGTTCCAAAACGAGATTTGAACGCAGCCCAGGTAACACTCTCTTCGAAGGTCGAAGCATCCCCATCTACCGCATGCATGCTGTGCAGCACACCAATGTGCCTGGTGAACGCGTAGTACTCATCCGGGGTCATCGTAAAGGTGTCACAATGTGTCGGTGGACACAACACAGTATTATTATTAGCATCTAAAGCGGCAAGAGTCAGACTGGTGTACTTCTCGAAAAGGTACGCCGCAAACCATTCGAGGTTTCTGGGCTGCGGGATCGAGATAAGACTGCGATCTTGCTTCTTCCCATCGTCAGCATAAGCCTCCTGATAATCACTCAGCTCCAAATCGCTCCACAAATGGTTCTGGTTATAGTCGAAGCGATCAAACACCTGGTCCAGGCTGCTTGCGAGGCATGACGCAGTGTCCGGCAGCTGGATTTCCTGGATCGTGAAGTTCGAGGAATTTGAAGCGTCAGTAAATCCGCCGTCGTCCTTGCGCAGGCCTAGCACTTTGTGCACATCCCCGTATGTTCCCAGATCCAGCCCGAGTGTCTTGCCATTCATGGCCTCGGAGTCGCTTGTTATGTTCTTGTTATTCACCGTGGGGAGGTACTTGAAGAACCTGTCGTTATCGAAGTACGGGTCAACGGCCTGGCGACGCGTCGGGCAGAGCAACGCATATGCCCTGAACTCATCGTCGCCCCCGCCAGCCGACCCGCCAATCTCAGTCTGGGTGAGTGTTGTCAAGGGTGAGGAATCCCACGTCGGAATCGGTGCCGTAGCGCAGGGATCTCCCAGCTTGGTCGATCTCAACGAATAGCCTTTCAGGCCAGTGATGCTCACGTGGTCCTGGGCATTGAGGGGATAGTTGAAGGCCAGGGTAGTGACCAAGCGATTCGCAGCGCCCGGCAGAGCCGTAGTCTGGCGCATGTAGGAGACGATCACTGCCTTGCGACTCACCTTGAACGGTATGCCGTCCCCAGCCTGGATTCCTGGCAGCAGGAAAAACACTTGCGCGCGACAGACGACAGACGGCGACGGAGGGCACTCGTCATGGGCGACAGCTTGCGTGCCCTGTTGGGCCCTCTTGACCAGGAGCCGGGCTGTTGTACCGGTGCGTGCAGTTTCGTTGTGCTGCATGGCATGCACGACCGTCATAATTTCCGATCCGATTTGCACGTTCACGCCAGGAGCCACTTTGCGGGTGACCTTGGTCCCGCGCACGTGGACGATATCATCCGTCGTCGTGAGCGCTTTGTTCAAATAAACGTCTGAGAACTCTTGCCCGTCAGCCGTCCTGGTCCTGCGCGCCGTGGGACTCTGCGACATGTTTACCTTGTGGTTGGCCCGCGAGCCCAGTGCGTGCTCAATCCGGATCTTGTCGAGCCCATTGTTCGTCGTGGCCCTGCTCTCCACCCGCACTGTGACGTCTTTCGCCCCTTGGTACTTGGATCCGTCAAACGGCTCCACCGGCACAGGATTCCTCACGGTAAACTTAAAGCGGTACTCGTGCCCACCCTTGAAGGTCTTGCCAGTGCCGATTGATAGGTTCAGCGTGTGGTTCCCGGTGGTCTCGTTTGAGATCCACTGCGCCGAGCTGCCGAAAATAGTGCTGGCGGTTTGTAGCTTGTCGTCTTGAGTTTCTTGATTTGAATTAGTGTCTTCCAAGTACACGACCTTGTACACAAAGCAACCAGTCCCCGGGCACGTCAGCATACCTTGCTGCGTTCTGCGCCGCAATCGAAGGCGCTCAGTGGTCCTGCTGTAGGCAAGCACCTTAAAGACCTCTTTGCTGGATGAACAGTCCTCGACGATACAGGAACAGTCCTCGACGATACAGACCGCAATATAGTCCCCATAGTAGTAGCGAACTTTGGGCTTCACGTCACTCTGAATGAGAGACGTTTCAATCACGTTCGGCGGGATATATCCAGAGATGTTCACGTACCCACCGGTCGTAAGGTTATCTGGGGTTTGATCGGCCGTGAAGGTGTCCTGCGAGGACAACGGCAGGTTTGTTACTTTCGGTCTGTGCGCCGGATCGCGATCGAACAGGTCTGTAAAGGTGCCATGTGCTGACGGCGCATCCGGGGGCAGCGCAGTGCCCAGGACGAAGGTGAGCAGAATATTTTCAGTTTCTTTGAGATCGAAGTTGGTCATCAGCGTCACGAAAATTTCGTTGAAGGCGCCAGGATATGGCATGCTCTGCTGCACGTTAGCCTTGAGAAAGGTCGGAGCGTAGATCCTCATCGGCGCAGATCCACCAGCCATGAAGGGAATGGATTTCAAATCGCAGTCCACCCACCGACCGTCGGACAGCTGTTTGCCCACAAACTTGTTGTTGGGGGGGTACCTGCCGACAAGGGTCTTTCTACTTGTTGTTACCGTAGCATTTGAAACTTGATGCAACACAATCCACCCGTCGCTAGGATTCATTCGCCCTAGAAGGCGCCAACTCACAGGATCACGATCTGGGTCGTCGTTGGCCGTAACCCATTCGTAGGAACCAAACGTGACGGGC
>Ga0315905_10006991_pt1:0-10000 | contig 11453 bp, 6 predicted proteins | sample LakEriMetagenome_5_FD_203522 | JGI IMG/M metagenome (GOLD analysis project Ga0315905, IMG submission 203522) | Freshwater fungal communities from buoy surface, Lake Erie, Ohio, United States - Buoy 4 MA121 | ecosystem: Environmental > Aquatic > Freshwater > Lake | place: USA: Lake Erie...
TGGCACCACCACCAGCATAGACACCACGTGCGCATGGGCTTGGGCTTCGACTGCATCCCCGGCGAGCATCCGTGCATCATAGACGTGGAGCGGGGCAGCGTCGCGGAGGCGGCAGGCCTGCGTGCTAACGATAGAATCCTCCAGGTGGGAGAGTTCCAGACACTCGGCGCAAACCCAAAGCGGATGGCAGAGGAGCTTGCAGCCGGCGGGCCCGGTGGGCAGCGCATTCTGCGGGTGTCGCGCCAGCTTGGGGCGGGTATGAATGTATTTTCGCTCGCGCTCAAGACCGAGGCCAGCACGTTGCCTTCCTCTCGAGAGCTAGGCCCGTCGGAGCCGCGGTGGATCGGCCAGCCGGACAGCGATCGCATCGTGCTCGCAGACGGAAGCAAGCGGGACAGGGACCTGTTTGAGCAAGGCGCCGACTTGGTCGACGGCCTCTGGGCTCCCCGGCCAAAGGCTCGAAACCCGCCTGCCTGCGGGAGGCGCCTAGTGGAGCCGACGCCAAAAAGGGAATCAGGGGGAACATGGGACCCCTTCGGCAGCCTGCTGCCAGATCTTACTGGCCGTTCAGCAGCGCAGCAGCCGCGTACTGCGGCCCAGCGACAGCCAGAGTACGCTGTCGTAGACCACTGCGGCCCTGCGACAGACAGAGAGGCAGACGCCGAGTTTGCTCGCAGGCAGCGTCTGGGACAAACGAGCACGACAAATAGTGGGGGGCCTGCGGCCGTTCGTGCCACGCACAGCCAGTCCGTGGACGCGCTGTGGTACCTAGTGCAGCAGGAGTCTTACCCGCCTCGCCAGATTGTAGCAGGAGACGAGCAGACTAAAGCCACACCAGAGGGCAGTTTAGATGTGGTAGTCCTCGAGGCATATGACCTTCCCATGGCAGCAACCTTTGGTTTCGCGGATGCATACTGCACAGCCGACCTCGGCAGATCCAGGCTCAGCACGCGCGTGATAAACAACGAACTCAACCCCACCTTTAACACAATCTTACGGTTCCGTGCGGTGCGCTGCGAGAGCATTACGATCCGCATCATGAACAAGACCTTGCTCGGCGACTCGCAGATTGGGCTCGTCTCCATTCCCTGGTATGAGGCCCAGCGGGGCCAAATCAAGGAATACCCCGTCTTGTCAAGCACCGGCAGGAGCGTCCAAGGCGTGCACAAAACGCCCTCGCGGCTGCGTCTGCAAGTGCGCATTGGACCAGGTACGGTAATAGATCTGGCTTCTCGCGGCGTGCACAGCGGTCTGAATGGTGCGGCGGCTCCGGCGCAGGGTCCGCCGCACTTGTCTGCGGCGGAAGGCGTGACACTGACTCTCGCTGAGGATTATCGGACGGCGAAGAACCGCGAGGGAACCTGGCGGCATGAGCTCGCGCGGGACGTCTGTGCCGCGCTGCGGTGCAATCCTTCCCGCTTCCAATACGTTGGCATGCGGAGCGGCTCGATACAGGCCAGCTTTAATCTTTTGCCTGTATCTCCCGGAGACGCAGACAAGCGCACCGCGCGGAATCTCGCCTCGGAACTCGCCCTCCAGGTGTATGACGTCTCCAGTCCTCTTAGGACCTCGCCGACGACGACCAAGGCAATTGACGTCGCGCTGCACCCGCCACAAGCGCCACGTGACAGAGATTTCTTTGGAGCGCCCGGCGACGGTGCTTTCTTGCATACGCTGGGGTGGCGCGTGAAGCAAGATAGTGTGACGTCTCCTCCTGCTCCTCCGAGCCTCCGTCGCCCTCGTCCTCCGCCTCCTCCAGAAGCCCATGCCCCACGCGAGGATCCTCTCCTTCGGCAGCAGATGCAGTATGAGACCTCTTTCCCAATTGGGTCAAGTGCGCGGCCGGTCTTTGGCACGGATGCCGTCGTCCCTCTTCTGGATAAGATGTTCCAGCCCGCAGCCGGCGCCCCCGCGGGCGAAGCCAAAGTGGCCCGCCCGCGTTATCCCTCCCCTGGTCCCAGGGATCGAGAGGATCCTCTCCTTTGGCAGCAGATGCAGTATGAGAAATCTGCTCCAAGGGGGTCAAATGCGCGGCCGGTCTTTGGCACAGATGCCTATTCGGCGATTCTGGAAAAGTCGATAGGAGCGTTTGGACTGGACAACGGGGTCTACAGCAGGGGTGTGAAGCAAGATAGTGTGACGCCAGAAGCCGGCGCCTCCGCGCCAGGAGTGCCGCCTCCAGTTGCACCAGCCCTGCCGCCTGCAGCACCTGCAGCATCCGTAGCACTGCTGCCACAGCAGGCGAGCAGCATAGCAGCCATACGCATGAAGCTGGCGATGCCATTCGACCAGTGCGGCCTGGACGGGAGCGTGCAGCGGCACATGTTCAAGCAAGGGGTGACCTCGGACCTGGCTATGGCAGCGAAGCTGCCAGCCTCTTTCTTCAACATCGTCAGCCTGTCCCCGGGCAGCATATTAGTCGATACGGAAATTGATGCAGACCCGAGCGTGGCTGCGGCCAGGCGCGATCCACTTGTCGCGGCCCTTGATCTCCAGAATCAAGCGAGGTAATTTTCTGTATGGTGGGGACCAAGTGACGGCACATGCGTTGTAAGTCCTGGCACACGCGTCTGAAATAGTGGCAGTGATTTGTAGAGAGGGAGAAGAGAGGGGGGAAGAGCGAGAGGGAGAAGAGGGGGAGATATAGTGATGAGAAGAGAGGGAGGTATAGCGGCACCTTTGTCGGCTGCGGTCACGTCCGATGGCATGGCTGTGCGGATGCCGGTGCTCTGTTCACACACACACACACACACACACACACACACACACACACACACACACACACACACACACACACACACACGCTTTGTGGTCACACAGCCTTAAAGACTCTCCCCTGAAACGCGGCAAGATCACTTGCCACTGCGAAAGCATAGATGTCTTCCAAGTTCAGCGCACTTCGAAGCACGACAAGGAAGCCCCGCCCCTCTTGAAATTGAAACCTGCGCCACATGATGGACAGCCTGCGAAAATTCAATCTAGCGGGGGACCTGGAGTTGCGCCAGCCAGAGAGGTGTCGCTGTCGGTCTATAATGTCAATCTCCCGGGGCTCGCGGGGCAGCGAGTGTATATGTGTGCATCGGTGGTGAGCGAAGACTATGTTGCGCACAACATGCCCAGTGCCTTAAGAGATATCGTCCCGCAGTTTACCAGCCCCGAGAAGACAGGCTCCGGGGTGTTGACGGTGATGAACGAGACGCTTTTATTCACGCACAGAGTGCTCGGAGGCGGGGCGCGACATGCCTTGGAGCCTCTTGATGGAAAGCCCGTGCAGATCCTGCTGACGCTGCACGCGTCTGCTCAGCCGGCGCCTGCCCTCGCACAGGTGCTTGTGCCGGCCACCATGGATTCGAGTGTGCAGGAGCACGAGTTTCCGTTGGTTGACATGAACTTTCGCCCAATCTTCTTCCCGTCGGACCCGATGCGTGCGCCGACCAAGAAGGAAGGATTGAAAGAAGCGTTTGCGGACTATGTCTCGCAAGAGAAAGATGAGCTCAGGTGCCAAATTGCCTGCGTTTCGGTGGGGAAGCGCTTATTTGCTGTCAGTCAGGAGAGCTGTGAGTGTTTGACAGGGCAGAGTTGTATCCTGCTGTCTGCGCATGCCTCTCGCTGTGATGCGATGGTGGGTGGCTCTTTGATGGCGACGGTGCGAATGGCGATCCGAACCTCACTGACGCGTACTCTCGGTTGCTATCCTCTCGGTTGCTATGGCAGTTTCAAGCGAGGCGACCAGATTCAGATTCTCGGCGACTCTGAGGACCCGGTAAAGCCTCGCGTGCAATCATATCGACAGACAGACAGACCACTGTTGACACCCAGTAGCCTTTGGGGGGGATAGTCGTTTTCGAAAGAAATTATATAAAACAAGAATATCAGCCACACGAAAAGCCAGACTCTACAGCGTGCAGGCTTCTGGCATCACGAACCTGTTCTATTTCCCAGCTTTGGACACGCCCAATTACGAGCATGCTGTACCATGTGAATCCAGTCTCTGACTTCATTTCTTTGTCTACATCTTCGTGCATGTATGCATGTATGTGTATGCATGTGCATATATGGATCACTTCTTTTGCAGGGTTGGTACCGAGCGTCTCATAACGGCCAGACTGGAGTTGTCCCCGGCAATTTCCTCACAGACGAGCTCACGCCGGCGGTAGAAAATTGGAAACCAGCGACAGTCCGCCTTTCATACAGCTATTACGGTGCTCAAGAGCAAGTGGCGCCTCAACTTGCGAGCGAACAGAGAGGACGCGGCGAGGCACCTCCGCCACAGGCTCCTGCTCCGGATCTGAAGACCTTGAAGCCTGCGCCTTATAATTTGCCTTGGGACGGCCAGCAGTTCGGAGTGCCTGATGGCAGAGACCTCTGGGATGAATTGTGGGCGCCAGCCGGCCAAGTTCGAAGCGAAGCCCACGCGCATAAGCCTCCGCCACAGGCTCCTGCTCCGGATCTGCAGACCTTGAAGCCTGCGCCTTATAAAGATCCAAGTCAAAGCGGCGAGAATTCAGCCATAGAGGGGCCCGTCAGCCGGGACAAGCGCCCACCGAGGGCTATCTACAGAATGCATGCCAAAGAGCAGGCCGTAAAGGGCATTAAGGCCCTGAGGCAACACGGCTGGGAAGTGATTGTAGTGGGCGTCGGGGACGAGACGTACGCTCAACAGGTACACGACAAGCTCTGGGAGCTTGGCCTTGTGAATGGTCCGGCCAGTCCACTATTGGGTGAAAACATCGTATTTGTTGAGCATAGCAGCCAGGTCAAGGATCTAGCCCAGCAGCTTGGCGCCGTGATGGGAGTCGTGGACCACGACTGGAGCACCATGTTGTCTATGCAAGGACATGTTGAACCAGGCTGTCGATGTGTTCTGTTGCAACCGACCTCGGTGGACCGGGACAGATTCAAACAAGTGTTGCTGGAACGTGAAAGGGTGGAGGCTTCAATGTCAGACAAAATGGCGCAGCTGAGTAACACGATTGCGAGCCTGCGCGCGGTAGAAGCAGAACTGCTGAATCTCGGAGTCGACATGAAGCAAGTTCGTGCACAGCCTTCTACTGCCAGCAAGGAGCCTGGTGTCGACAACCTGGTCACCCAGATCAAGCAGAAGGAGGCTCATATCGTGTTGCTGACAAAGGAAGTTGAGGAAGCGGCTGCTCTGACGTCGGTACCTATCGTTTGTTGCCCGCGCTCGCGCACGGAGATGATGATAGCTGGCAGCCGCTCTGCAGACGCATGGACACAGGCGTGCGAGGTGTTCGGACTCGATTCGGATGTTTTTGCGCTGCAGGATGGCAAGTGCGTGAATTGGGTGAAGCCGGACGGAGTGCAGAGGGCGCCGTTCTTTCCCTTAGCGCCTGGATGGCACTTGGGCAGGACGTACTGGGATGAACTATGCGACAGGGGCAAGCCCTCGCCTTCAGCATCGGCAGGCGCTGGTATCAATGTTGTCTGCACCGACTCAGGCGCATTTGCTATCCACTCAATTGAGTACGGTAGCCCGGCCTACTGCTCGCAGATGCTTCGCGTGGGTGACTTGATTGTATCTATCGACGGTGTCGTCCTGAAGGGTCTAATGAGCATCGAGGTCAACCAGCTTCTGAACGGGCCCGCTAACTCACCCGTTACAGTTGCTGCTGCGAACCCGGCCGCACCACACGAGGTCTTCTATGTCTATATGCCCCGGAAGGCCATCCCCACTGCAAACAAACTCGGTAAAGGACGGCTGATCTGCCTGGTTGACAAAATCTTCCTTGAGGAGGAAGTTGCTCCTAAGACCCAGCTATCAACTCTGCGCGTTCGCCTCCGCAGCGCGCGCAACCTTATTACACAGTCTGGGTCGGTATTTGGCATTGTCAAATTGAGCACATTTTCGCCTATCCATGAGCAGCAGCGGCACAGCACGGCGCCCGTGCAAGTATCAACCTCGTCTGCAATCCAGTTTCAGGACGAAGCTTTCGATATGGATTTGCATGATTCTGTGCGCCAGCGAATAGAGGTGATTATATTCCAGCAGGACCCCAGCAAGCTTGAAATCTCTCAGGCTGTGGGCCGTGCTGTACTCTCTACACAAGACGTTGTCACGGCGACGAGCGAGAAGAGGAATCAATGGTGGCGTCTGCTATCGAGCGACTTGGAATCCATTGTGGGTCCGGGCGGCGTGCCAAGTGAGGTGCAGATCACTGCCGAGATCCTCTCTCACGCGCAGGCAAATTCCACACCGCTCGGCGCTAAGTCGGGAGTGACTTCTGTAGCCGTCCAGCATCAAGCACGGCAACCTAAGGACGAGGCGAGGATGGCCGAGGATGTGGGGGTGACGCTTACTATCGACGATGACTACGACAAGAAAGTGGGCAACACAGAAGAGGGTAGGAAAACGTATGGCAAGGAGTTGTCTCTCGATCTCGCGGCTGCCCTCTATACCTCCGAAGATCGCTTTATTGTGTGTGGGTTGTCGGGCGGCAGCATCGTCGCCTTTCTAAACATTGTGCCAGACAAAGCCGGAGTGGATCTCCGGTCGCCCAAGAGTTTGGCGCTGCTGCTCAAAGACCAGTCATTCGACTGCAACTCCTTGCTCAGGTTCGCCAGCACGACCAAGGGTATCCGCGACGTCGAAATCTGCCCGCCATTCAACGTGATCAAGAAGGGCGCCACTGACGGGCCAAGCCTCCAGCAGTCTGGGCGCGAGCAGAAGCCGCCACTGGCAATTACTGGTGACACCAAACGAGGAGACATTGGCATAGTGCCAACATCTGGCCGTCGGACACCAGCCGAAACGCCGAAGGAAATGCTCAAGGCAACGCCGAATGAAAAGCCCAAGGAAGCGCCGAAAGAAACGCCCAAGGAAACGCCCAAGGAAACGCCTAAGGACAGGGCTGGTGAGCTGCTGAGCGGACTCGCCGAAGGTCAGCTGCGCGCCAAAAACCCGGCGCTGCATAAGATGCCTGCTGTTATTTCGTTGACCTTTGATGACGCGCAGCCGGCCTCGTTTAGCGAGGCCACGGTGAAGAAGATTCGCCTCGAAGCTGCCAAGACTCTCTACTTACCTCCCTCGATGGTGGAAGTTGGCGAAGTGGACAGCGCCACCAGAATGGTGGACGTGTGCATCTATCCTGACAACCACCTCTCTGTTGCACTCTCGAACGCCGAGGCTGTCAAGCACCGCGAGTTGGCCCTGCAGCCGGGTGTGCAGCACATTTTGGCGTCGCAGCTCGCAGCACAAGTCTTCGAATACACCAAGACTGCGGAGCACATCACTCCCATGCGCGATACTGAGGTGCTCAAGTATGTGGTTTGGGCGCAGTGCATTAAAGAGCCCGCCAATGCCCGCACCCGCCAAGTGGTAGCTGGTATGATTGGCGGCCCCACGCCCATTTCCCAAGGTTGGGAGGAGCTGAGGGACGATAAAAACTTGCGGTACTGGATCAATCACAAGGACTCGGTGGTTTCAATGAGCAACCCCAGGGAGCTCTTGCCGCTTCCGCCCTCCTGGGAGCAGCGCGTGGATCAACACCGTCGCTTGCAATATCGGTTCTCCTCCAAGGCTTGGCAATTCGAGCACCCCTGTGCCTCGGCAGTAGTCTACGGCGTTTTGGTCTTGGGCAAGGGTGCGTGCAAGGTTGCTCTTCGACAGCTTGCCTCTGAGGTTGGGTGGTTGCGGATAGAGGAGGTCTTCTTCGAACGCAACCCTTGGGCGTTGGGACAGCTGGAATTTTCTACCCAATCCGATTTTTACACTACAGTTTACGACCGTTCTCAGACCCGGGAGGGGCTGCCGGGTGACGTGGTTGCAGTCTACAATTTGTCCTGCCAGTATCCGAATGTGCCTGCGGTCAGCGTCCCTGCACTAGAAAGCCCGGTGCAAGGCGAAGAATTCCCGGCCCTGATTGAGAGCATGGTAGATGTAATGCTGAAGCAGTACCCCGAGCGAAGCTACTTGGTGTGGCGATCGACCACCAGCGCGAAGCCGCCAGAGGGCAAGGACTTGGTGCCCATCTTCATCTCTCTGAAGCGATCGAGCGGTGACGTACTACACCAGTTGTGTCATGTAGTGGGTCCCAGTGCGTCTGGATCCGAGGGCTGGGTGATTGCCGATCCCAGTGGGCAACCATGGAACCATACGATCGAGGAGCTGTCAGAGAAGGGCTTCGTCTTCGAGTCCGTGAGGGAGATTGTGGCGGAGCGCCCTGAAGAGTATGGAGCGCGCGTCGACCCGGCCGCTGAGCTCCCGTCCTCGCGCCGTGGCCAGCGCCCCGCCTCAGACTTGCATACAACGGGTACCGCTGGGCCCTTCCGTGCTGTCGTGAGGCAGAGCAACCCACTGCGCAACAAGCGTCCTCCGAGGCCACAACAAGCGTCCTCCGAGGCCATATCTTCGTCGTTTCCCCTTTCGGCACAAGGCAAGGTGCGCCAGATTCTCAGCTTTGACATCAAGCGGGGGGCGCCCGGACCAGATGGTGAGTGCGCTCTCATCGTCGCGTTTCCTGCGCTCCTGCGAGGGCGGTGGCAGGTGCCTTGAGGCTGCTGGCAGTGGTGCAGTTGGTGGGGGCGATGACAAAGGTGTTCGGGGCTCGCGGAGCCGTGCAAGGCCAGAGAGCGCTCACGCGCGCGGAGTATCCGCACAGTGCGTGTTGAGCGCACGCTCGCGAGCATTGACTGAGCTGCTCGTGTCGCTGAGTCGTGCGTGCTGTTTTCCGTGCTGCAGGGAAGAGCGGCATTGGCATAACCCTGCAACCAACCGTTCCTCCTGACCCTATGTTGCCTTTCATCGTCTACGCCATCAATCCGGAAGGCAGCGCCTTCCAAGATGGCCGGGTGCGCGTGGGCGATGCTCTCCTGGCTGTGGATGGTCAGAGTGTGGCAGGAATGGAGATAGAACAGGTCGTTTCGTTGGTCCGAGGAGACTCGTCCAAGACGTAAGTGCCCGTTGCCTCCCCACCCCCCCGCGCGCGCAAGCACGTACACCACGTCCGTGTGCTGCATGCACACGCTGCCGTTGCTGCTGTGATGTGTATCTGACGCTGACGCTCGAGTGTCGTGCATTTGGGGCTTCGGTGCAACCAATCATCGAACCCCGTCCTCGCGCGCCGTGCAGCATCAATTTGAAGCTCAGCAGGGAGTAAGAGGATTGCGAGACAACCCATAGCATGCACAACGCCACGAAAATGTTGGATCTAGAAATAAACACAAGTGTTCAGCAACGGGCGCATGCGTCCATTGTCAGCCGGCATCTCTTGTGCGACCCGCGAGCTGTGCACGTGAGGTGCCTCATGGGGCACGACCTCACGTGCACCGCTCTCAGCTAGGTAGTGGACACAAATGAAAAGGCCGCGAAAGAAAAGAAAATCTGAAGTTGCGGGAGCAGCGGGAGAGAGTAAGAATATTTGAAGCTGCAACTCGATGGCTTGGATCCTTGTATTAGGGAAGCCAAAGCTCCTCCCCAGCTCAGACCACCTCCACCCAACTAATTCAAGCGCATGCTTACTGCCTGACCTGCATCCATTTCTTGTCCCCTCCAGGCCAGATGTGCAGGCACGATTCCATTCCGCTCCGTCAGCGTGCGCTCGCACGCAGCTCTCTTGTATTGTCGAGTCCGTCTGCATGCGCTCTCTTGTGTTGTCGAGTTCAAGCCAACAGGCCTAGTCTACATTCATCTCTTTGGAGCAGCCCCGCAGCTCATGCACCATCACCAACAGGGGCGACGCTCGGCGGGGCAGGAAGCGGCGGGGCGGCACTCGATGCTGGGCCCTCAGCACCCGTGGCCTTGGAGATTGGTAGCCTGTCCTCTGCGGGGGACTCTGGGGGTACGGCGGCAGCTTGCACGCGCGTCGCGTCGTACTGCGCCTCTGGGAGCAGGTTCTTGCGCGGGCGCCCGCGCTTTTTTGCACCTGCGTCCACAGTGCCGTCCACGAAGCCCGTCGCACGAGCGAGCTTTTTGCCTGCTGAATTGTTTGGCGGATGCGCGGGCGGAAAGGGGAACGACGGAAAAGGCGGAAACTGCGCGCCG
>Ga0315905_10006992_pt1 | contig 11452 bp, 6 predicted proteins | sample LakEriMetagenome_5_FD_203522 | JGI IMG/M metagenome (GOLD analysis project Ga0315905, IMG submission 203522) | Freshwater fungal communities from buoy surface, Lake Erie, Ohio, United States - Buoy 4 MA121 | ecosystem: Environmental > Aquatic > Freshwater > Lake | place: USA: Lake Erie, Ohio...
TTCATTACTAGAATAATTCGCAGGCAATGTATAAAGGGCGGACACAAACGTTGCGTTCAGACCATGACCTTGAACTTCAATCATGGGGCCACCAAATGCACTTGAGTTTGACACAAGCGCAAACTCTGGTGTGATTCGAGAGAAAGAACTCAGAAACCGAAAGCGCAGACCCTGGGAACCCGAAGGATGTGATACTAATACTTGCACCAATTTTCCGGCCTTGTGCGCAGTCGCAGATGAGGCTCGCTGGCCCCGATTCACGGAAATATACCACTCACCCGCAATGACAAACGACTGTGTTACAAGCAAATATTCGTTGTCGAGCTTCAAGTACGTACCAACAAGAATCCGCGGCACTTCAGTTCCAGATAGTGTCAACACAGATGCTGGCCCTGTGAGATTGAAGTGCATGGTATCATGGTCTATGTCAGAGCCAAGGTTCGTCGAGAGGTCGTTGCGAATAACGACAAGGGCAGCTTCTGCTGATGGAAAATCACGACCCCACTCCCCAATTTTACAGGTCACGACTTGGTCCGACACAAAAATCGCATTGACACTGCTCAAGTAATCTTCTCCTGCAACCTGGCAGGTATACAGTCCAGTCGCATTTTCAAAGCCATTACCCCGAATTGTTACTGTTAGCCCAGACCAGGGACCAGATGACGGCTCAATGCCTCGAATCGAGGTATCAAAAATAAACAGTGTAGCGTTTTGAGTATAAAATCGGTCAACAGTATCTTTGAAGCGAGGGTTATTGTCGTTTGGAAAAATTTCTATGGATGTCAACCCACGATAGTACGGCCATACAGGAGTTTTGCACCTGGCCACATCGGGCTCAGAAGTCGACATACTGCTCGACCACACATACTGCGATGTATCTAGCACATTCGAAAACTTGCAGGCATATCCATAGGTTGACCGTGTCCCGAAGCCCTTTCCGTGAACTAAAATCATGCTTCCACCCCCGGCGACACCCCAGCACCTCTGGGCGCCGTATGGATAGCAGTACGACGATTGTGCATCGCCGATAGCTGGCATACTCAAGCTTCGCCATGTCGCAGTATACTGAAATTTTGTGAGAACGGTGCCTGCAGGATGCGCCATTGAATAGCCTTGTTCCTTCAGAACCTCTGCACAGGTAGGATATGGTCGACATTTGAATAGTGTTAGAGAAACAACGCTTTCCGGCCCTGCGTACGAGGGGAGAGGCAAAGTGAGGCGGGTCTTGTTCACCACCGAGGTTAGATAGTCCTGTTCATAGGCCGAAGCAGGCGCCGATAACGCTTGTCCATCATTTCCCGCGCCTTCGAATCGGACAAAGAAACTATCCTCGGGGTTGAAACCAATTCCGAGTATGGTCACGGTGGGACTGTTGACGGGATCATGCCCAAATGCAGGAGAAAGTACGTCGCCAAAAGTTCCGGCAACAGATCCTATGCGAGTCTGATAATCAAGCCACCAGACCGCATGAAATATGTATTGCCCACTGAATTGCCCACCCCCTGGATCCGTGTTAAGAGGTAAAGTTCGATTCTCTGCTACATCGCGGATCACGATAGTCACCAATTTCTCAATCCTGTTCCAGAATGGGATCGAGCAATGTATCTCGCGTTGATCTACCACGTGTGCCAAGCCCGACTCAGCAAAGTCGTTGTCAGACTTAAAACCACATGAGTAGCTTTTACTCGTGTTGAAGCCCCAGCCTAAGAGTACAAGGCTTTCGTAAACAGGTCCAGATGACCTGATAGCACAGGCTGAAGTTCCGTCTAACGAGGCATATATACTCATGTCACATGATGCATAGCTGATCCCATCCCGAAAGTGAACAGTTCCATCCATTGGTTGAGGGTATGTCAGCAGAGGATGACCGACTCGGATGGCCTGTATTAAGAAGTCCTGCTCGGAGAATTTGGTTACCACATTTGGAGAATCTGGGGTCCCAAACACGCATATGAGTTGATGACTACTTTGCAGATATGATGAGCTAGCTGTGATCACAGTTGCATCTGAGAGTCCCAATGCCTGGCAAGAATAAATGTGGGGTTCCGACAGGTTGAATCCATTACCCACAATGGTCAACTGTGCTGGCCAGCAATTACCCCCGCAGCCAACCTCGGGTAGAATTCGTGGAATGGCGTATGCCAGGGCTTCGTAGAATTCAAATTGGATCGGCGCCGAATACGGCTCGCGGTGATCGATAGGAACGTACTCCTGGCCTTCTCTTCTCAGCAATTCGACAATAGTCTTAGATGCAGAAAACATCCAGGGCGGTACATTGATACTGACGGTTGTTGATTCCAAGGTCTCAGACGCATTGAATTTCACATGTGCATAAGAATATTCGTTGGCCGATTGAAAAAACCGCACGACATAAGAGAATGAAGGATTTAAACCCCAACTCAAGAGCTCAAGCGAATATTGCCCTGTGGCTGCACCCCTGCTCACAGAGCATGCACTGCTGTTGGCCCCAAAGCACCTTGCGAATCCTTCCCAGCGGGCCACATAATCAAGAATAACAGCTCCTCCACCCAGAGGCAACCCGCCCTTGAGCAGCTCAACAGTCGCCGGACCCTCTTCAGTCTGTCCACTATGAGGGAGGGCAGGTGCTGTGCATCGCATGGTTTCGATGGAGGTTGGTCGCCCTGCAGACTTCATAACAATACCACCAAGCGTGAAAGTGCAACTGTAATCGTCTGCATCCGTATCAAAGGAACCTCCGTACAAAGTGACATTGGTGTCGTCAGAAGCCGAAACTTTTGTGGGCTGGACCGCTCGTAAATTCGAAAAATAGTTCAAGACCACACCAGGGGTGTTTGAACCAACGAAGATGGCAGGTTCTCCAAATGTGACATCTTCCAGGGCGAAGAGCGTTGCAGCAGTCGGATGCACCCATTTTGGCACAACACAAACAATAGCTGTGGAGTTTAATATTCTCGATGGGACGGTGTCTTTCGAAACAATCGTGTTGCATGTCGACGCTTCACAATCACTGTCTTCGATGCAGGTGTGACCAATGCTCGATCCAGATCGACATTGGCCTGAGTACGCAACCAGCGTGTCGCTTCCAAGTTGCTGGAAACGGCATTTAAAGAGGGTGGAGCACTCCTCGTCGCCACCCTTATAGCAAAAATTGTCGCCCCGAATGAGCAATCTGTCGCCGCCTGATGCTGCTACACTGACGTTCAACAAACCTGCATTCCAAGAAGCTCTTGTCAAGGTGAAAACACTGACTGGCCCTTTTTCAACCATCTCAGCATTGACAACTTGCTGATTTGCCCCAACCGAGTTAACTCCTGCACCAACGCGCATCAGAGAAATCTTGACGTCCACGCTGCCATTTTGGAATGTCGACGTCCAAGGTGGCATCTGACAGAAAACGTTCGTACCTGCTCCCGCAGAGCAAGCATATGACGTGCGAGCATCCGCGCAGTGATCTTCAGCGCAGGTGAGGACGATCGCGTATGTTGCGATTGGCCATGCACGGAATCCGGCTCCACTGAAAGTGATTACCGAACCACCGCTGCCCGGCAGCGTGAAGCGTAGAGCAGCCCTCAACACTTTACGAGTATCCAGAGTCGTCCAGTATGCCCGGAATTCATATTGCGCCCCTTCTGCTGCCCTTACGAAGTCTACAACGCCTCCCGTTGGAAGCTCAAGAACAACATTCGTAAACTGCTCGCTATGATGCCAAGCAGGTGCCTTGCAGGTCATCTGCTGAGAGCTGTAGGCGAGGCCTGTCGCAACCTCCACGACAGGAGAATTGCCGTATGTCCCGTAAAATTTGCATACATAATCGCCTCGGTTCGTGTCAAAACCATGGCCCGACAGCGTGAGAACGTCGCCGCCACTGACAGGGCCGAATGCGGGGAAAACCTGCACCCAATTAGATCTGAAGGTGTGCAACGCTGGTCCGGAGCTTGAGATCAGCACTTGATCTGCGTAAAGCTGCACGGAAGTTGTTGCACCTGCATGGCCCCAATACGGAGCCTCGCAGATGATTGTTGTCTGATAGACTGCAACGCATGGGCTCACTTTACTGATGGTAATTCCCCCCTCTGAGCTTTGCTGTGTCTGAAATTTGACTGTGTAGTCTTTTCGGGATGGATTAAATCCCATGCCCACAAAAGAAATATTTGGTTCCTGCCCAATGTAATGTTGCGTGGGGGAGTGCCCCCACCAAACATGCCATAAAAATTGAAAAGCCACGCTGTTGTCCAAGGTGCCTTGCGCGTATTGCACGATTTGCCCGTCCTCTTCAACCTGAAAAATTGCTCTGTCTAAGAACTGCCCTTCAATCTGTTCATTTGTGACACCCTCCGGGCTCGGCCATAGCGGGGTTGCGCATTGCAATCGGGTGCTCGAGTGCCCTGCCACAGCAGTCGCTGGTGTTCTCCTGACGATCCGTAGCGGGGCTGCGGAAAAGATGCACCGGTACTGTCGAGTGCTGTTGAAACCGGCCCCAGTGACTTCGAGGACGGCCCCGCCACTTGAAGGAGCGGTTTCAGGGTCAATCGCAGCCCAGCCCGATGACCACTGGAAAGCACCTGCACTCCCATGCACTTTTTGCAGCCCCTTCCAGACGGAAAGCGACGCGGCACATGCCGGGCCCGGCCATGCCGACGTCGCACACCGCATCAGCGACGACGAGTCCACAACAGCAGACACCGACGCGTTATACTGCTGCCCGTCGGCGCTACACGCGAGCTTACACTGGAAGGAGGAACTTCCGGGCGCAAAGCCTGCCCCCAGCACTGTCACAACGGTCCCCAGCGCGCTGCCGACTGCAGGCTGGAAGCCGCCCCAGGACGCGATGAAGTTGAAAAAGTATGGGCCGGGACCGTTTGTCGGAATCGGCTCCGCGCCCGCTACCATCGAGACACCTGCTGCCCCGGCGGGAAACGGCCACGCGTCCCACGAGCACGTGAGCGTGGAGTCCGTCACAAAGGCCGCGCTGGCCTGCATCACCCGCGAGGGCGAGTCCAGGCTCGTGAACTTGCAAGCATAGCTGGCTCCGCGTACAAACCCGGAGCCCGTAACGGTGAGCGAGGACGCTGAGCCAGCGTAGCCGGCCAGCGACGAGATTGATGTGAAACGTTCTGCCAGCACGCGCACAGTCAGCACGCCCTGGCACGGCTCCATGCGTGCGGCAGGCGGAGGGGGGGAAATTGAAAAACCTGTGAGAGTGGCGCCCGCGCGTACGACGCAGAGCGCGGCCACGGCGAGCTGCAGTAGAAGCGCGCGCCTCCCTGGCGGTCGCGCGCGGGTGCAGACTGCCCCCGCTTTTGTCGGATGCGAAATAACAAGGCTTCTCGCCTGGCCTGGGTAGCCGGTCCGGCGGCGCACGGGCAGGCCCAGCATACTATGGGTAGCCGGCACGAGGCCCGCGGTAATCGCGGGAACTCGAGGCGCGCGCGTCCGAGCCAGGTCGCGCGTCGCAGGGCCCGCATGCGGACTGTCCTCTCGCACTACGCTGTCCGGCATGACGTGCCGGCGACGCTTGACCAGGAGAGGAGTGGCAAATACGAACCAAATCATGCAGAAGCCTTTCTCCGATTTTTCGCGGCACAGAGCCCGTCCGACGCCCGTCCTGGAAAAGCCAGCGAGGAGATGGTGCTCACGGAAGAGCAGCGGGCGCGTATAGAGCGCAACCGACAGGAGGCCCTCGCGAAACGCGCGCACGCGCAGGCGACGGGGGCAGCGCCCTGCTCGCAGCCACAGCCAGGTGCGGGTCCCCGACGGTGCCGCGAGGGGACCGCGAGGGGGCTTCGCGTGCGTCTGTCTGTGTGCCACGGCTGACTGACGCGGCGCGCGGGAAGGCAGACGCGAAGCGGACCTGCCTCGAGCAGCCACATGAGACTACGCAGCCCGTTGTCTCATCGCCAACGCCGCCAGCGCCAGTGGCCGCCCCTGCGCCGGCACCGTCTTCCGCGTCGTCGGAGGTCTCCCGCGCGATCAGTCAGCTGCGGCGTGCTGCCGGCGCGGAAGAGGTCGACGGATGCTGTGCGCGGCTCCAGGCGGCGATGCAGGAAGAGGACCTCAGGGCGGGGGTATTAGAGCGTATCGAAGACGTGATTGTGAGCTGCCATCCAGAACGCCCCAGCATGCAAACAGCAGCACTGTTGCCACCCGCGCGATTGGCGGCACCTGCTTGCCGGCGCGCCCCTGGCATCGGCATGCATTTGTGCTGCTGCCATCTAAACACCGCCGCGCGTGCGGCGGAGCGTATCGCCCGTTGAAAACGGGCTTGCTTATGTGCTCCGCTACTCTATTTCTTAGGAGTGCTGCGTGGCCCATATGCGGTCCGAAGACGAGGAAAGCGTTGTTGCGGCGGTCAAGTTGGCCGCCCACATTTCGCACGACTTGCATCTCGCGCGTGACCTCTCGGGCGCCTCCGTCAAAGCCCTCGTTACCACCGTGGCAGGGCTCGCAGACGAGTCAGCGTCCACAAACCTCAGGTTCATCGTGCTGTGGTACATTTCCATGCAGCTCTTCAGCCAGGCCCAGGCGATCAAAGTTGCACCTCTGATGCTCAAAGCCGTATCTGAAGCGACTCGCACCGACAAGAAGTCTGGACTGCAACTCGAGGGCATCAGGGCCCTCACCCGACTTTTGGTGAGCCTGACCTGAACTCGTCCAGCCTTTCGCTGCACTGCAGAAAGGCCTCTGCCCGGCGCGGCGACGCTCGCCATGCTATGTGCATCCTGTCTCAAGCGCGACGGCTCACTTGCAATGCCCGTTCTGACATCCGCGTGCTGCTGGTGCAGGATCAATTCCCGCACAAGGTTTTCTTGAACCACTCAGCACCCGATGACACGCACAGTTGTGGCTGGTGGCGGGTTGTCTACTCCAACTTGGGGCACCAAAAGGACAGCGTGCGTCAGGGCGCTCTGAGACTCGCCGAGCGTGTTGTTCCTCTCGTCGCCGAGCTAGATCCCGAGGCCCGTGCGGGTCTCAACGAGGCTGCTGTTTCCGCACTGATGGCGCAAGACGGCCTCCTGCTCAAACTCGGCACCATGCTGCAAAAGAAGAAGAAGGGCGAGGACGACCCACAGCAAGCGACAGCAGCGTGGGGTTTCATGGCGCGGTTCGCAGAGTCCAAAATTGTCAAGGATGGCCACGCCAACGCATTTGTCAAGGTGCTGGAGCATGCTTTTGCACACAAGACACCCGCAGTTCGTCAGGAGGCTTACAAGGCCTGGTTTCACATGGCGTGCGTATTCGACGGCATGGGCTCAACGCTGGCGCACCCAAAGCGTCTTGCACTCATCTGCCGTCCCTTCCGTGAGAGCTGGCCACAAGAGTCGCCAGATGTGCGCGACACTATTGCCATCGTGTGGTCGCACATTCTTCTTCTCCTGACTCGGCGGTGCAGCATTGAGAAGGCGTCAACGTTCGAGGTGGCCGTATCTGACGTGCTGAAGCCGGTCCTCGCGAAAGCAGACAGCCAGACCAGGTGGACGGTGATCGACATCATCAGCGGTATGTTGCACTCGAAGAGGGATCCCAATGCCTCTCCAAGCTCGCAGGTGTCGGTGGGCGACGCTCCAGCAACCAATCTATTGCTGCGGCTGGACTTTGTGAACAAACACTCGCGGACTCTGTTTGATCTACTGCTTGAGCTTGGGCTGGGTGGTGATGAAGAAGAGCGCAGGAAAGTGACGCAAGCCTGGGTTGGCCTTGTGGAGCGCCTGGCTGCAGAGGAATCTCGGGACACTGCAGAAGCTCTTTCGCGCGCTACTGTTCAGTATTGGGTGGAGAATCTTCTCTGCAGCACATGGAGCCCAGGCTCTGGCGAATGCAAGAGTGACATGGATGCCTCCGTGCAGGGCAGGAAAGCAGCAATGATGCATATCGTCAGCGAAGTCTGCAAGCGTCACGGCAGCGAGCGCCTCCTATTCTGCGCAAGCACGACTCTGCAGTACTCTACCGGAAACGTTCCACAGACACAAGTGAAGCTCGGGGCGTATCTCGTAGGGGCAGTGCTCATGGCCACGCAAGCAGAGCGTGCGATCGCAGCCCCGATCTTGAGCAGTATCTTTGCTCGCTTCCCAAGCGGCGACCACAAATCGTACAGACAGGTTTTTGAAGTTGCCGAGCATTTGTCAAAAGCCGAGGGCATGGCGACGGATGCTGAAACGTCGGTCCGCTTGTGGAGCGAGGTCTGTTCAAGCCTCAACGAACCGCGCCACTTGCATTCTTCCCCGGGGCGATTGAAGATGCAAGTGCCAATCCTCACTGCTGTCCTCTGCCAGCTAGTCCGGCTTCTGCCCTCCAAAGCAGAGGACGGGGAGCTGATCGAAGGCAAATACAAAAAGGAGCTCGAGACGCACTGGGCTGCCCTCTTTGAGCAGGTCTGCGAAATGACCAACTCCAGGAACTCTGCCCATTGCCTTGCGGGGGCTGCCAAAGTCAGCAAGGAAATGCTCAAAAGTGCTGCAGTGGTCGAGCCGCTGGGAGCGCCGAGCATCAGCCACCTCGACTTTGTGATGGGCATCATGCTCGACGAGAGCTATCTGGACAGTGCTGCAGTCAGCAAGAGCAAGGGGCAAGGGGATGCGCCAGCGGGCCATCCGTTACAGTCCATCCTGGAGCTGTGGGCTCTGGTATTCCGCAGTGCGTACAAGGCATTTGAGGAGAAGAAAATTGCGCTCAAGCTGTTGAAGTCCATTATCTCTCGAGCCGTTCCCATCCTGGTCCAGACGGTGGCCGTTGGGGGGCACAACCAGGGCCTTCTGGCGGTGGTCTGTGGACCCATGCTGAAGCTCTTGGGCGCCTGCTCGCGCCAGGGCAATGATAGCAAAGGCATTTCGCCGTTGGGGCGCTCGGGGGCTTGTGGTATCGCCGACGAGGTTGAGCTAGTGTGGCAAAAGATGGTTGAGACGGTGTTGAAAGACGCCAACCACACGGATCTCGGCACTTTGTCGCCGCTCCTTGTGTCCGCCCTCTCCAACACCAACTCCAAAATCCAAAACCTGGCCGTGGAGTACTGGAACTCAAACTTGAGCGCGGGTGTTGACAAGTCGGAGCTGCCTGTCCCACTCCAATACAGTCTGAAGAAGCTGTCAAAGCGAGTGCACATCAATTCGCTGCAGGCTGCGGATGACACAAAAGGCTCGGGCAGTCCGACAAGCAACGACGAGAGCCAGATGGACTTCAACTCGCAGTCCCAAGGGCCTGTAGTGCTTACCAAGTCACCCGCACGTCTCATGAATACACAGCTGCATGGCAAGGGCAGCCTGCTGCGCCCTGACAGCGTCGAAAACACCCCTTCGCGCTCGCATGCCAAGGCGCCAATCTCGTCAGCGGACAAGACGGAAGTGAAATCCGACGCGCCCGTCAGCGAGGAGGCCGGGGACGCGGAATATGTGCAGATTGCAAACGCAAAGCGCAAGCTGCTGCTCACGGAGCACCAGCGCGAGGCCCGCAAAGAGGCCCGCACGGCCGGTGCCTTCACCTACAGCTCCTACACCTCGCTCGAGGACCCTGAGTCGCGGATGCAGGGGCTCGAGGGAGAAATGCTGTTGATGCCCAGCGATTCCCGGACCCAGTGGGACTCAGACAAGAGCAGCTGGCCCTCTGCACCCACCTCCAACGCCGCGCCCGCCGCACAGGTTGGTGCTCCGCCCGTCTGAACACGTCCGCGGCCTACTTACATCGGCTCAAGCTGCGCGGCTGCACAGGCCGCGTGTATGCTTCTCGACCGCCCACTTGCAGTGTTTGTCGTTCTTGGGCACACTGCCTGTATTCATGCTCCAGTGATTTAATACATGTTCCAGCGCTTTGAAAAGTTAGATAGAGAGAGAAGTTTAAACGTCCTAGGGGCGAGGAAAAGGGCGAAGGGGCAGCTCCCATGCCATGTCCCTCTCGCAGCACACACCCACCGCATGTGAGCCGTTGCGGACAGCAGAGTAGGCAGCAAACCCGCAGGATTTTACCACGGCCGCCTCAGTTTGTGGAACTCGGTTATTTATTTTTTGAGGCATCGGCGTCCGGCCCCCTGCGGGACCAACCGGCGATAACCCTTGTACCTGTTCCGTCCCCTTCCTCCTTCCTCCTTTTTCTCCTCCTTCTCCTCTTGATTGTCAACACCTCCTTGTCCTCCTCACTTATCCCCGGCGGCCGCCGTTAATTAGTTTTGACAATAAACGAGTCGCCCACCGATTACTTAAGAGAAATGCTCGTTCTCGCCATTGAAATGTTCAATTGTCCTTCCATTTTCGCCTGGGTCCTGCCTGTGTTCGTACGCCTCCAACCAGGCAACGAGGAAATTTTTCTCCCGCGTGTGTGTTGAGTGTTTAATTGGAAAACAAAAGAAACCAATTCTCTTTAAGGTCACCGAGCCGAGTTCCGTACCGTGTGTGTTGAGTGTTTAATTGGAAAACAAAAGACGTCACGGTCACGTATTTTTGTTTTTTCCACTTGGACGAAACACGATGAAGGGGACAGCGAGGGGGAGGAGGAGGAGGAGGAGGAGGAGGAGGAGGAGGAGGAGGAGGAGGAGGAGGAGAAGTCGTCGCCTCCCATCGATGACACGCCACGGAAAAAATCCCGGAGATAGACGTAGAAGTGTTAGTTGAATGCAGTGTGAATTCCGTCGCATTCTTAGCCGTTTTCTGCGTGGTGCAGGCCTCTAATCGAGCAGTAAATGGTGCCGTTCCTGTAGGACCTCCTCGACCCTCCAGCATCACTCACCCGGAGGTGGCCCTGGCGACTGTGACCTGCAGCTACATTGTGGCTGGCACAGGTGGACTCTTGGCTGGGGCAACTAGGTACACGACACGACGACGACGAAGCGTTCCGCCGTGGGGAACGCATGGGCCGGGTGGGGTTCAATTCCCATATTTTTTCCCCCTGGATGGCAGGTCACCCGTGTCTCACCCTACGTGCGAGGTCCCTTTCCCTCCAAGGAGATCCGGCGAATACCGGAAAGGGTTGATCCCGGCCTGCCCGTTGTACCAGGGGGCAGTGGATCGGTTTGGGATCCCGAACCCTCGAAGGAGCGGGTCGGTGATTGGGGCGGACCGGCAACGGTTTGGTCCCTCTTGTGTGTTGCTGAAACGCGTGCCACAAGGCCGAACGGAGAGTGGGGTAATAGTACTCGCCGCCAATGCTGGGCCACGAGTGCCCAGCGGCGGTGTCACCCTGAAGAGGCGTTGTACTTACCGACCTTCAATCATCTATTTGATTGTCAATAAACGTCTCTCTCTCTCTCTCTCTCTCTCTTCATTTTTTATTTCTTTAATAATATCACCGACTCTCTCGCCCATTCACCTGAAGATCCTCTGCGCATGCCTCTTCCTCCACCACCACCACCACCGAAGATGCTTCCCCGCTTCTGGATGACAATAAAACTTCTCTCTCTCTCTCTCTTTTTTTCTGCCCTTGATCGGCGGACCTGGTCTCCTACGCAGGCGTCGCGCGGTCGATCTCAATCAAGTTCTCTCTCTCTCTC
>Ga0315905_10006993_pt1 | contig 11452 bp, 11 predicted proteins | sample LakEriMetagenome_5_FD_203522 | JGI IMG/M metagenome (GOLD analysis project Ga0315905, IMG submission 203522) | Freshwater fungal communities from buoy surface, Lake Erie, Ohio, United States - Buoy 4 MA121 | ecosystem: Environmental > Aquatic > Freshwater > Lake | place: USA: Lake Erie, Ohio...
TAGTTGAAAGTAAATTATTTGATAAAAAATAAGACCAGCGCTCTTCTGACAAGATATTTGAATCTAAATCTGCACCTTTGCCAACATTACAAACTAGCACATCAAGCCGTCCATACTCTGCCTTTATAGATTCAATAATCTCTAAGCATATTTTGTAATTTGTTACATCCCCTTGAATATGTTTAGCTCCTAATAAGTTACTTATATCTATTTCATTTCTAGAATTTTGGATAACTGTATATCCGTCATCAACAAATCGAGCAGTGACTGCTTTTCCGATACCGCTTGTTGATCCAGATATGAGTACTACTTTTCCAGAGTTAGCCAATTTTTGCTTCCTCCCACCAGTCTTCGACAAGATTTTTGTACTTTACCAGCACTTCACTATCTTTTCCTTCTTTAGATCTTGCTGTTTGCAATATTAAATTTCCTTGATAATTTTCTTCATGGAGTAGACGAAAGATTCCTAGAAAATCAGCATCTCCCTCGCCCAATGGAACCGTGGTCCCATTAAGTTTCCGATCTTTGACGTGAACATTAATGATTCTTGACCCATATGCTTTAAATTCTTCCGTAGGGTTAAAACCTAAACTAGAACTATTACCTATATCATAATTTATTCCAAAATAATTTCTATCAAATTTACCAATGAACTCTGAAAGTTTTTTTGGATTTAGATCACATTCAAAAGCTATCTGCAATTTGTTTTGGTTGATTTCGGGAATTAGATCTGTGAATAATTTTTGAATAATTTTAACACTGTTTGAGTCAGGTAGTGAGGAATTATCAACTAGAGGTATTACTAATATTTTTGATTTAATATTTCTCATGCCTTGCAGTATTGAACTTATACCTTCTTTAACTAACTTTAAGTCAGTCTTCCATGGGGGATTTTCCATAAAGTAATCACATGTAACTGATGGAATTGAAATACTATTTTTTTCCATTATTAGGTTTATTTCATCCCATTGATTTAAATTTATAAGGGGATTTTCATAAAATTTAAAAGTATCTATTGTCCATTCAATTAGTTTTATATTAATTTTTGAAGCTAGAACAAATTCATTTGGCCATGAATCCCATGGAAATTGTTGAATTCTATTATCAATGATTGGCGAAAGTCGACCTTGCATTACCCCTACTTTAGATAACATATTTGATTTATTTATCTCAATGCTTCAATTAATGTTCTTGCCAACACTAGCAAGCATAAGTTCTCTACTCCACCTAAACCACTTTTGATTGACTCTAGGCGGCGTAAACATAGAAGTGAGTTTTGACATTGCTAAAGCAAAGGGATTGCTCCAAGTAATTGGCAATTGTCTAAATTTAAAAACCTCTATCTCTTTAAAATTTCCTAGTTCTAGAATTTGGTTTAGTGATACTTTTGTAAATGGTTTTACATGCGTAACATCATCATAAAATATTTTAGTATTAGATTCCCAATCTGGGGTGAGCGAAATAAGTTTTCCGTTATAATTTAAGTTAGATTTGCTCCATTCAAAAAAATATATAGGGTCATGTAAATGCTCTATAAAACTTTTAGAAAAAATAACGTCGAATTTTTTTCCGTTAAATGGTTCTTTAGAATTTTCTGGTGATAAATTATAAAGTTCAAAACTTGCTCCGGCTTTATTGGCAAACTCTGCTGCTGAATTCGCAGAATCAATTGCATAAGTTTCCATGCCCATTTTTTTGAAGTGTACTAACACCTCGCTTCGGCCTGAACCCACTTCTAATATTGATTGCCCTGTTTGCATTTTGAATCGGATAAACAGGTATTTAGCTAATTTGGCTGGATAAGATGTTTGAGGTCTTTTTTCGTCGTTGTATTCAACTGATATGTAATCTTCCATGATTGTTTATCCTTTCGTATACATTTAATCTAGTTGCTCAACTAGTTCAAGTAATAAACCTTCAAACCCCTTTACATAACAAACTAAGACCTTTCCGCTTAGAGATTTTTGATATCGATTAACTTGACTATAACCATTCTGCTCTAATATTGATACCGCATTGGAAATATCTGCAACATTAAAAGCTATATGTGTTAAACCGGTTTTATAAGGATTTCCATCCCATGTTGGCAAACTTTTGTGGGATATAAAATGGAGTAGCTCAACTAGAGATCCGTCTTGAGCAGCAAGTTTAACTGTTCGTACCGAAACATTATTAAGCCCTAAAAGCTTATCTATAAACTCACCTTCTTCTATTTGATCTATTATAACTTTGAATCCAAGTAGATTAACCCAAAACTTGATTGCATTTTCTATTTCGTTGACAACAATCCCAGTATGCCTAACTCCGTTAATCATTATAAACTTCCTGAATTGATTCACTAATTATTGAAATCCCCTCAATTAAAGCGTCGTCTGGGATTGTTAAGGGCGGACCAATTTTTATTGATTCTCTTCCAGTATGAACAACTAATAAGCCTTTTTGCATACACTTCTCAGCCACAATGCTAACATCTTGAAAAGATGCTATTTTATTTTCTTTAACATGAAATAAAATAGAAGCGATAAGTCCTTCCCCATATATACCAGATATCACTTTAGGAAATTCGCTTTCTATTTCCTTTAATTTGCTATGGAGAATCTGACCTTTTCGCTCGCTTTCTTCTACTAAATTTTTATTTTCGATTTCATCTAAGACCCCAAGGCCAGCGGCACACATAACTGGATTGCCTGAATGTGTACTACTCATATTTCCAGTTTCTGGTAAATCCATAACCTGAGATTTGCCAATTACTCCAGATATCGGGAAACCCCCTCCCATACCTTTACCACAACATATCAAATCGGCTTTAACACCATAATGTTCATACCCAAAATTTTTCCCTGTTCGGCCAAACCCTGATTGCATTTCATCAAAACATAATAAAATTTTATTTTTATCACAAACACTTCTTAGTTCTTGTATGTATGAATTCGGGTAGAAAATCGCGCCCCAACCCTGAAAGGTCTCAAGCATAACTCCACATACATCATCCAATAGAGATATTCCTTTTTCTTCAATTACTCGCAGGGAATCTCTTAGAAATTCTATGGGGGTTTTTCCATTTAATGCCCATGGGTATGGGAAAGGGATGTGCACAATATCTTTTTGTTCATGATTGGTCCAATCTCTTTGACTCACATTGTCTGAAAGCATTTGAGCTGCAAGTGTGCGCCCGTGCCAATTCCCAGATGCTGCAATAACAACATTCTTTCTTTTACCAATTTTTTGACCATTCATTTTCATCAACTTAAATGCGGCCTCAGTGGCTTCCGTCCCAGCTGAAAGTAAAAACGCCTTTTCGAAATTTGGACCGGCAAACTTAACTAAGCGTTCTAAGTAATTTGCTCTAATATCGTTTGGGTATGCGTAGCATCCAAGTATTGGCTTATTAAGTGCTTCTTCTACTTTAGAGATTACATGCTTATTTCCATGCCCAACATTTGCTACAAATATCATAGATGTAAAATCAATCCACTTATTACCTAAGTGATCAAAAACATTATAATCAATTGCTTTATCCCACATAATTGGCAATTGTCCATGCATAGAACGCGACTCATATTTATCTAATTTTTCTAAAATTTCTACGGTGCCAGGGGCAGGAATTTTAGTTTTTATTTCTCTATTATTTGTACGTACAATCTTAACTTCTTTAGGTTCTCGTGAAAAACTATAGGATCCCATTATTAACTCCAAAAAGTTGGTCTTTAAATTTTGGTAATATTTTTAATTGTACCTCTAAAGCTTCAAAATCTTCTTCGGTATCAACTTCTAAAGTATTATTAGTAAGAAAAGGTTTTACTTTACTTCCGTGCAATTCGCCTGTTTCGAGAATATGTCTAGGTAATAAAACATCTACGTATCCATTTGCTGTGTAAGTTAATGGAAAAGTTTGCCGATTCATATTTGATTGATCTAAATCTTCTTTATGAGCAAAAGTAGTCATCAAAATACCGTTTTGGCCTATTTCAAAGGATTTGTATGCCGATTCACTCATTTCATGTACAGACCTAAGAGCTGTTATATTTTCATAATTTTTAATTGCAAATTCAATTGCTTTATCTACTACTAATGGATCACGAAAAGGTGTAGTTGGGCGTAAGTGAACTAATAAGTCGGGTATTCCTCCATTATCTTTTAAAAAATTTAATGCATGTAACACAAAATCTAAATCGGTTGAGTTATCTTGTGAAATATTATCTGGACGTAAGAATGGAACATCTGCGCCCCAATTTTTTGATATTTCAGCATATTCCACCGAATTTGTGCTAACGATAGTGCGATCTATTTTATTTGATTTTTTGCTACATGTAATAGACCAAGTAATTAACGGTACATCTCCTAAACTTCTTAAATTTTTTCCGGGAACTCCTTTTGAACCAGATCTTGCAGGGATAATCGAAACAATTTTTAAATCAGTTATTAACATTTATTCTTAATTTATCTCTAGTTTTTGATTCTGCCTCACTTAGAATTTTTTTACCATTTCCTAATATTTCAGGTATAGCTCGTACTGCTTTAACGAAACTATCTAAAGATGATGATTCAATCGAAGCTGCTTGATCAGATCCATACATGGCCCTGTCGAGGGTTATATGGCGTTCAAGTGAAGTGGCACCTAATGCAACTGCTGTAGTACATACTTTAATTAATGAGGATTCATGCCCGGAATAACCGACATCACACCCATACCGTTCTTTAAGCATTGGAATACAGAGCAAGTTAGCGTCTTCGTCTTTCATAGGATAAGTACTGTTGCAGTGCATAAGTTCAAAAGGACAATTTGCGTCATTAAATATTCTTACAACTTCGTCAATTTCCTCAAGAGTTGACATCCCGGTTGAAATAAATGTTCGTTTTTTCTCAGAAGCAATTAGTTTAAGTAGTGGAATATGTCCAAGCATTGGTGAGGCAACTTTGTTGAACGTACAGTTAAATTGCTGTAAAAATATTTGTGCATCGATATCCCAGGCTGAAGCACTCCATTGAATTCTTTTTTCTCTACAATAAGAATCAATTTCTTCATACTGACTCGCTGAAAACTCTAATCCCTCTTTTTGATCCCGTTGAGTATTACCCCATAAACTTTCTCGTGGTGAATCTAAAAATTCTTTTGTGTATACTTTTTCTATAGTCCGCTTTTGGAACTTCACCGCATCAAAACCGGCTTCGGAAGCTGCGTCAATTAACTGTTTCGCAATTTCCATATCTCCGTTGTGGTTTATACCAATTTCAGCAATTATAAAAATATTGATTTACCTCAGTGCTTTCTCTTTTGCATTTGTTAATAATACACCTTTGATTCATAATCTTCTATATGATGCTTGTAAGTCAAGTTTTCTACTTTAAGCAATACCTAATGCAATCTCTGCATACTCACAAAAAGTATGGCCAAGCAATAAGTGCATCTCTTGAATACGTGCAGTTTCGTCTGAATTAACAACAATTGCAAGGTTAGATAGTGATGCGGCTCGTCCACCACCTTTTCCTAGTAACGCAATTGAAGTTATACCCATATCTTTTGCTTTGTGTAGAACCCTTAAAATATTCTCGCTCTCCCCAGAAGTTGACAACACAATCAACACATCCTCTTTTTTACCTAAACCTTCTAGTTGTCTTGCAAAGATCTCTTCATAACCAAAATCATTAGCGATACAGGTAATTGCTGAAGAATCCGCATTTAGAGAAATTGAAGGTAGTGACTTTCGGTTGTTTTTAAACCGTCCGATTAATTCGACGGCTAGATGTGAGCTCTCTGCTGCGCTGCCTCCATTACCGCACCAAAAAACTGTACCATTTTTTTTGAGTGTATCAGCAATAACTTTTGCGCACTTATCAAAATTTGTTGCATTGTAATTACCAATCTGTGAAAGTAATAACTGCAACGTGTCGACTTTATCAAGTAATAACTTTTGTGGATCCATAGATTAAGTATAGTATTAATTAGAGTTAATAGTTAAATATAGTAGGAATGTATTTCGTAAAATTAAGATTTCCACTTCGTGGCTGTTGCTGAATATTGCTACTAATTAAGATTATCTATATGGCCGTTTTCAAAAATCTTGCTGTAAAAAGGCTTAATTTTTCGTCCGAAAAGGATAAAAGACGTGATTTAACACCTGGAAGTGCTTAAAATCATACAACTTATAATAAGATTATTGTAACTTAGGGAGAAAAATGAAATTTAAGTCAGTGGTTATATTACTTTTGTTAGTTAGCAATTTTACTCCAGGTGTTGCCCAGGCAAATGTGCGCCCAGTAGTTGAGTCCTTTACCTTTACTCCTAATGATGTGGAATTAATAGCTGCGAATACCAATGTCTCTTTTGAATTAGTTGTTTCCCACCCTAGTGGAATTAAAAATACCTCAACTACGGCAACTTTAACTGGCCCGTACGGGAGCACGCTTTCAGCTAATCTAACTCGAAATGATTTACCTATAAATTTATCACAAACAAAAGTAACTTTTAAAGGCAGCTTAACTATCCCACAAGCCATACCAGCTGGTGCTTACACAATAAGTGTGGCTGAAGTGAATAACAATTCCTCTGCAGGATATGAGTATGGAACGGGCGTGATTACTCCTAGCAAGCTTAGAGGTTTAATTGGCGCTGAGAATGCATTATTGGTAAGAAATAGTGGTGAGTTAAATTTAGTTTATGACACATTTGTTGGGCCAACTCATAACACTGCATTAGGGATTTCATATAACAATCCTGCTAAATACAACAACGATAACCCTCCTATCTGGAAGGTCGGCGAGGTTTATGAGCCAAGTAAGTACTTTGAACTTAGGGTCCCAACTCTGCCACTAACAGTTACATCATCAACACCTACTATCTGCTCCGGTGATGGAAAAGAATTAAAACTAATTGCAGTCGGAGACTGTACGTTTAAGGTTTCAACTGCAAAAACTAAGGACTACGCTTTAAAGGAAATTACCCAGGTTGTGACAATTGCAGCAGCAAGAAGTAAGCCAGAACTAGTTATGAGTGTTATTACTAACCAAACTTCAAAAAATTTACCAAAGTTGATTGAAATTTTTAGAGTTTATAGCCCGACCGGTGTTTACGTACTGCCACAAACAACTACTCCATTTGTCTGTATTGCCAGTGGATTTTATGTTCAAATAGTAGGTGGTGGAACTTGCACGCTCACTTATCAAAGCGCGGCTAATATCTTATACCTAGCATCAGATCTTTATAAGGTTTCATTTGAGGTTACAAGAGATCCACAAACTATGACCTTTACTCTTCCAACGAATGCTGATGTTGCCACTAAAATTCTAACTCTCGCTGCCACAGCATCTAGTGGTGCATCTGTTGTGTATTCAACTACATCAGCTGATACTTGCTCAATCACAGGCTCAACCTTAAATTTATTAAAAGCTGGTAACTGTCTGGTAACAGCATCTCAGGCAGGAACTTCAACTCTGGCACCTATCTCCATAACTACAACAATTATGCTAACTGGTGCAGCCATAGCCCCAACACCGATTGCCACAAAAAAGACGATAGTTTGCACGAAGGGTAAAACAAACAAAAAAGTAAGTGGAGCCAATCCTAAGTGTCCAAAGGGGTATAAGTTAAAAAAGAAGTAATACTGAAATTAACTTAAATCTCAACGCCAATGTACTTAGTCTCTAAGAACTCTTCAATACCTGCAAAGCCACCTTCACGTCCTAAGCCAGATTGTTTAAAACCACCAAATGGTGCAGCGGGATCTGAAATAACACCTTTATTTATAGCAACCATCCCTGATTCAAGTGCTTCTGCTGTTCTTAATGCCCGCTTTAGATCCGATGAGTAAACATATGCAATAAGACCAAATTCTGTGGCATTTGCCAAAGTAATTGCCTCTTCATCAGATGTTGTAACAACAATTGGAGCTACTGGACCAAAGATTTCCTGTTTTAATATTGGATTATCTTTACTTACTGTAAGTACTGTGGCTGGGTAAAAAGCGCCACTACCTTCAATAGATTTACCGCCAACATTAATTTTTGCACCCTTTGTAACTGAATCATCTACTAATTGCGCAATTTTATTACGCTCTTTAACTGAAACACTTGCGCCAAGTTGAGCGCCTGCTTCAAGTCCTGGGGCAAGTTTTAGTGTGCCCATAGCTTTAGTTAATTTGTCAGTGAACTCATTAGCAATCTCTTTTGCAACATAAAAGCGGTTTGCAGCTGTGCAAGCTGCGCCACCATTTCTCATCTTTGCCAGCATGGCACCCGCAACCGCATCATCAACATTGGCATCTGATAAAACTAAAAATGGTGCGTTACCACCTAGCTCCATTGAGCAACGAATCACTTGATCAGCTGCCTCTTTAAGTAAAACTCTGCCTACTTCAGTTGAGCCAGTAAATGAAAGATTTACAATTCTTGGGTCTTTTAAAATCTTAGTTATTGCGGGCCCTGATGGCACTGGTAGGATTAAATTAACTACACCAGTTGGTACTCCTGCTCGCTCTAATATCTCAACAATTGCCATAGCAGTCAGTGGAGTCTCACCAGCTGGTTTTAAAATTACTGTGCAACCAGCAGCCAGGGCTGGTCCAATCTTTCTAGTTGCCATAGCCGCTGGAAAATTCCATGGCGTGATTAGTAATGAGACTCCAACTGGTTGCTTGGTAACTAAAATTCTTTTATCACCACTAGGCGCAGTTCTAAACTCGCCATTTATTCGAACTGCCTCCTCTGAAAACCACCGGAAGAATTCTGCGGCGTATAAAATCTCACCCTTAGCATCAGTTAAAACTTTGCCATTTTCTTTAGAGATGATTTCAGCAAGACGGTCTGCCTCTGCCACCATAATTTCAAATGCTTTACGTAATATTTCACCGCGAAGACGAGGAGCGGTCTTTGACCAAGTTTTAAAAGCACTAGAAGCTGCATCTACAGCTAGAGCGCATTGAGCATCTGTTGTAACTGAAACGTTTGCAATAATTGATTCATCACTTGGATCAGTCACGGGAATGGTAGATGCACCATCAAGCCATTTACCATCTATATAAAACTTCGTCTTTAACTGCATATAGATAAGCATACAGCTTTATTGCTTCTAGTGAATCAATTTTTGGTAAAATAACAAGTACTTCGACTTAAAGAAATTAAACAATAGGATTACAAGATTTTTATAAAGAATCTATAAAAATTAACTCAATAAGACTAGATATCTAAATTTTTATGTATTGCTTGTATAATCCGATAATGAATTCCGCCAACTTTAGAGTATTTTCAGCATCGGCTAACGATGCAAGTTTTTTAGGCTTTACACCGCTATTGCAAAAATGGTAAAAATCTAAATACTGACCCAAAAACCCTGGCTTTAGATTACCCGATTCAATTATTTCACTGGGTTCAGATAAATTTTCAAATACAGTTTTGTACTTAGTGTAAGCATAATTTAGTTCTGGTGCAATTATTCTAAAACTATCGCTTTTTTGCAGTCTTTCAAGTGGAGATATTTTTATATTTAAATCTGAGTTCTCAAACTCTATAGAAGTATTTTTTTTAGAATTAAAAGATAAATTTATATTTCCAGCATAATTATCGGCATGAAAGATACGACAGTTTAAATTATGGTTAGTTTCCGAAAATACAGGGTCTCGTAAATCACATTTACCAATTAGATAAATTAATAAGTCCAACATATGAACTGAGTTGTTTAAAATAGTATCTTCCATATTTAGAACAAAATTACTAGATAAATCCGATGATTCGATGACTGAAAATTGAAATACTCCAGGGTTGTTTGTTTTTATTGATTCTAGTTCACAAATTGTTTCATAATAGCGCCTATTATAGGCCACAAAAATATTCTTAATCTGTATATATTTAATAAGTGAAATCGAATCTAGCGCCCCAGGCTTTTCAATTATTGCTGGAATATTTTTCTTAGAAATTAACCCGATCAATTTTACCGATATATCTGGTGGAGTTACAACTGAAATACAGTCATATAGGTTACTACTAAGTAACTCTTCAGTTCGCTCAAAATAATTTGTAATTGAATACTTTTTGCTCAGCTCTAATGCAGATTTGGATTTATCTGTCGCAGAAATAGCTGTAACAGTAAAACCTGCTTCTAATGCTGCGTCTATATGAAATTTAGAAACCTTTCCTGAGCCAATAAATGCAATCCTATTTTTCATGAAATTCCGTATTTTTTGCAATAAAAATCTTCTTCTATTTTTTCCGTGAAATTAATTTTCCTTTTCTGTTCTGAAGCAATTAATGATAATAAAATAGCTTTATTTACATTTAAATGCTGATCTAAAATACTTGGAAACTGACTTGCATCTAATTTTTCAAATGAGCTATATAAATTTTTAAATCGATTATCAATATCAATTATATTCTCATGGAAAATTGGTTCTGAAGCTTGACCATAAAGAGTGATTTTATCTGACTTCATGTTTTTGCTTCGAGCAAATATTTTTAAGTTTTCAGAATTTAACTCGCCGATTGCATCCCGCCAATAAATTTCAAATCTACCTTCAATAGATGAAAAATTTGATAAGTTAATACCTAATCTTCTATTTTCTGAATACATAAAAGAAAATACCCCATCTACATATGATAGGTTGGGCGAGCGAGGGTTAATTAAATGGTTTGATGCGTCTGATACTAAATATATTGGATCACTTTCATATATTTGATTTACCAAACTTACCCAATGACTTCCTGCGGTTGACAAACATCTAGCGCCGCCTGTGATCCAAATTGCAACTACTTTTCCTAGGTTCATTTCAGTTGATGTATTAAGTATTTTTTGTGCTAAATCTTCGTAAAACCATCCTTGGTTTACAGAGATTTGTAATTGATTCTTTAAAGCAAAATTTCGTAGTTGGTCAATTTCTTCAAGTGAGTCTACGCAAGGTTTTTCTAATACAATTTTTCTTATGCCTTTTGCCGTAATTTCTTTTACGGTTTTGAAATGATCTGGACCCCAGTTAGATACAACTGCTACGTCTTCTGCATTAAAGTTTATTTTTACATCATCGATAGATGGATATGTGTAACTATTTACGTTAGATGCTTTATTCACGTTCAAGATGTTTTTAAATATGGGATCAACTACAATTAACTCATTGCATATTTTGCCCAAATATTGAGCGTGTTTTTTTCCGATTGAACCGCATCCAATTACAATTCCATTTCTAAATTGCGTCATGAATTGAAATTCATCCTATAAGTCATAGAAAATTATAACTCGAAAGGGTCTAGAGTTTACATTAGTCACTATGAATTCTTCTCATATCTAGAATCTTTTGTATTTGATACATTCTTTACCTTAAAACTCTTTAATTCCTCTTTTCTAAGCATAGAATAAATATAAGGTTATTCTGAAAATCTCGCATAAAAACAGGCGTATACTTAGGATCTAACTTCGTATAGGAGTGTGTTTAAAAAAGTGCCAAAGTCTTGGAGTGATAACGCACCTACT
>Ga0315905_10006994_pt1 | contig 11451 bp, 10 predicted proteins | sample LakEriMetagenome_5_FD_203522 | JGI IMG/M metagenome (GOLD analysis project Ga0315905, IMG submission 203522) | Freshwater fungal communities from buoy surface, Lake Erie, Ohio, United States - Buoy 4 MA121 | ecosystem: Environmental > Aquatic > Freshwater > Lake | place: USA: Lake Erie, Ohio...
CGGCAAAGAACAGCCAGCCGAAAAATGCCGCCCAGACAAAGCCGGTATATTCGACCGGAATCAAAATCTGCGCCTCCGCGCGGGCATAGGCCCAGCTCAGCAACAACAGCGAAATAATCGCAAGCACCGCAGCACCGCCGATCATCGGGGCATCGGATAGGCCGATTGGCTGCAAAAACCAGGGCGCGGCAAGGCCCAGTGTCGCCGCGACAAACAGATTTTGGAAAAAGGCAATTTCGATTGGCCCGGCAAGCTGCGCCTGACGCCGTGCCAAGATTAGATTATACGCAAACACCACGGCCGAAAACAAAACCGAAGCAGCGCCCCAAAGTTGCCCACTGCTATAATCTCCGCTCAACCGGCCCGCCAAAATGATCAGCACCCCGCCCAGTCCCGCCAGCGACGCCCAGATGGCGGAACGGCCTATCGTCTCGCCCAACATAACCGCGGCGAGATATAATGCGATGACAGGCGCGATGAAGCTCAGTCCAATGGCCTCGGCCAGCGGCAATTGCGTTAGCGACCAGAAAAAGCTGACCGCCATGACCGACACGATGATGCTGCGCCATATATGCATTTTAAGGTTATCGACGGTCGGCCATTTCTGCCGCGTGCCAACAAACAATAGCCCCATGAATAAGGTGCCAAGGCAGTTGCGCCACATCACGGCATTATACGCGCCTAGCGACAAAGCGATGTCTTTCATCACCGCATCCATCAACGAAAATGTGCCAACGCCCGCCGCCGCCATCATGAACGGAATGAACGGGCGCGGGTGCAATTCAGCCATGTCTAAAGGCTATGTGCGGCAAGATTATTGAGCGCGACGCCGTCCACGCGATAGACGGTCCATTCGTCCATCGGCACAGCCCCCAGCGCATTGTAGAAATCAATGGCGGGCGTGTTCCAATCCAGCACCGACCATTCGAGCCGCGCACAATCGCGTTCAACCGCAAGCGCGGCGAGCCGACCCAGCAACGCCTTGCCAAGCCCAAAGCCGCGCGAATCCAGCCGCACGAACAAATCCTCCAGATAGATTCCGGGCCGCCCTTCAAAGGTCGAAAAATTGTGGAAGAACAAAGCAAAGCCCTGCGCCACATTGTCAATCTCACCAATCAAAACCTCGGCATAAGGCCGCGACCCAAATAGCTTTTGCGCCAGCACCGCTTCATCAAACCGCACGGCATGGGCGAGCTTTTCATATTCCGCGAGGTCGCGAATGAATTGCCCAATGAGCGAAATGTCGCTGGACGTTGCAGCCCGTATGGAGAGGCTCAAGCCGCTTTCCCGTGCAACGTATCCATGCTGACGCTGGTGCCGGCATCAATTTCTGCGGCTTTGGCTTCGACCAATTTGACGATGTGGCTAATCATGTCGTCATCCTCGACATGATGGTCGGTGACGCCCGACAGATAGACCATATGCTTGCCATTGCCGCCGCCGGTGATGCCGATGTCGGTCTCACGCGCTTCGCCGGGGCCATTGACGACGCAGCCCAGAACCGAGAGCGACATGGGCGTCTTGATATGGCCGAGCGCATCTTCCAATTTCTGCACCGTACGGATGACGTCAAAGCCTTGGCGGGCGCAGCTTGGGCAGCTGACGACGCGCACGCCGCGTGTGCGCAGGCCCAAAGCTTTCAGAATTTCATAGCCGACGCGTACTTCTTCTTCGGGCTCGGCAGACAGGCTGACACGGATGGTGTCGCCGATGCCGGCCCATAATAAATTGCCCATGCCGATGGACGATTTGACCGTGCCGCCAATCAGTCCGCCTGCCTCGGTAATGCCCAAATGCAAGGGGCAATCGACCGCCTCGGCCAAGCCCATATAGGCGGCCACCGCGAGGAAAACGTCCGATGCTTTCACCGCGACTTTAAATTCGTGGAAGTCATGATCCTGCAGCAGCTTGATATGGTCTAGCGCGCTTTCAATCAGCGCCTCCGGACAGGGTTCGCCATATTTTTCGAGCAGGTCTTTTTCGAGGCTGCCTGCATTCACGCCGATCCGGATCGCGCAGCCATTGGCTTTGGCGGCGTTGACGACTTCTTTGACGCGTTCGGATGAGCCGATATTGCCGGGGTTGATGCGCAAGCACGCCGCGCCCGCATCCGCCGCCTCAAGAGCGCGTTTGTAATGAAAATGAATATCGGCGACGATGGGGACATTAGCCACGCGGACAATCTGTTTCAGCGCCGCCGTGCTTTCCACATCGGGGCAGGATACGCGGATGATGTCGACGCCTGCATCCTCGCACCGGCGGATCTGGTCAATCGTGGCAGCGGCATCGCTGGTCAGCGTATTGGTCATGGTTTGCACCGAAATCGGGGCATTGCCACCGACAGGGACTTTGCCGACCATGATCTGGCGGGACGGGCGGCGCGCAATGTCGCGCCAAGGGCGAATAGAAGACATAGGCATGATATAGGCGGCTTGGGAAATTCCCGCAATCATCATCCTGAACTGTTTTCAAGATGGTTAACGCGCGAATTAGTCCAGACCGCTTTGCTTTACGCATGGTTACAATCTAAGATGAGGCCATGAAACGCTTCCTTATTTCGTTCGCCCTCTTGTTCGCGCCATTGGCGCCTGCCCAAGCCTATTGGGAATATGGCCATGAGACGGTGGCGCACATTGCCCAAGCGAATATGTCACCTAAAGCGCGCGCGCAGATGCAACGTCTGTTGCACGCGGCACCTATGCTTGGGACACCGAAATGCGCGATGCGCAATATCGCGGACGTCAGCATTTGGGCGGATTGCATCAAAAGCGACCGGGTGCGCTGGGGTTACACTAACAGCTGGCATTACCAGAATGTCGACATCTGCAAGCCGTTCGATTTGAAAAGCGCCTGCGCCGATGGCAATTGCGTATCAGCCCAAATCGACCGCAACTTTGCATTGTTATCCAATAAGGCCCTGCCCGCGCATGTCCGGTTGGAGGCGCTTGCCTTTCTGATCCATTTTGTCGGCGACATACATCAGCCACTACATGCGGGCGACCGCGCCGATCGTGGAGGCAACGACCTAAAGACCATTTATGGTGTGATGCCCGGATATAATCTCCATTCGGTGTGGGACGGGCTTTTGGCTGACCGTGCGCTATCTGCTGCGCCAGCCATTGTTCGCATATTTTCACCCGCCGAGAAGGCTGCGGTTGTGCAAGGCAATGCGCGTCTGTGGAGTGAGGAAAATTGGGCCGTGTCAAAAAACATCGCCTATCCGCGCGCTATGGATGCAGATGCATGCGGTGCTAAGCCAAGCGCACCCGTCATCATTGACGAAGCGGACGTCGCGGCGTCACGTGCAGCATTACGTCAACAGGTCGAACGCGGCGGCATCCGCTTGGCGCGCTTATTGGACGAAGCCTTAAGCTAGCCGTTACATTTGGCCGCGGCGTTTCTTCTTCGCCTCTTGCTCACGTTTTGAACGCAAGAGGCTGTCCACATCCACGATTTCGCTTCGCGCTTTCATGTACCGGATCATCGCAAAAACCCAAAGGGCGGTTGCCGCGAGAAAGGGCAAGTTCAGAAACAGCAGTATCTCGCTATCGCTCCAGCCCGCATTTTTGGCGACAGCGGTCGCCCACACAAAGGCTCCGGTCGCGCCGAAAAATGCAACCATCCAGACGGCAAAGGCGCGCCAGCCAGCGGCATTGCGGGGGGATATCTTAATGCCAGATCCCGACTTATAATATATAAAGGGCTTATCTTCCTCGCGCATTTCAACTCTCCTTAGGCGGACGTCCCCGCTTGGGGGTTTCGCTGACCCCAACTTTTATCCCGCGCTTAGCCAATGCCTCGCGCAGGAGCACCTCAATCTCGGCATTGGCGCTCCGGAAATCGGCGGCCGCGCACCGTTCGATACAGGCAAACAATGCCGGATCGAGACGGAGCGGGAAAGCCTTTTTGGACGGAGCGGCCACGCAGCGGTCTAGCTATACAATGTGCCGGTGTTAACAACGGGCTGCGTATCGCGTTCGCCACATAAAACGACCATCAGATTGGACACCATCGCCGCACGGCGCTCGTCGTCCAATTCGACGACATTTTTGGCCGATAACATTTCGAGCGCCATTTCGACCATGCCCACTGCGCCTTCGACCAAGGTCTTGCGCGCCGCGACCACCGCCTCTGCCTGTTGGCGGCGAAGCATAGCGCCTGCAATTTCTTGCGCATAAGCCAAATGGGTGAAGCCGCATTCGTCGACGGTAATGCCCGCCACACGCAACCGGTCCATCAGCTCTTGTCGTAATTCTCCGCCGACCTGATCATGGTTGCCACGCAACGTCACTTCCTGATGCGTAAAATCATCATAAGGGTAGCGTGCGCCAATGGTGCGGACCGCGGCCTCAATCTGCGCAATGACAAATGCCCTATAATCATCGACATCAAACAAAGCCTGTGCCGTATCGGTCACGCGCCAAACCACTTGCGCCGCCATCTCAATGGGGTTGCCGCGCAGGTCGTTGACCTTAATTTTTTCCGAAATCAAATTGTTCGCACGCAACGATACCCGGGCTTTACCCATCCACGGCCAAGTCCAGCGAAGCCCCTCATTGCGGTCCGTACCCTTATAGGCGCCGAACAAGGTCAATGCGAAGCCTTGGTTAGGCTGCAGCATGTAAAAGCCCGCAGCAACAAAGACGAAAACAACAATGCTCAAACCCATGCCAAGGTGATCAGCATTGGGGCCGCCGGGAATGACCGAGGTCATCGCCCAAGCAAACCAGAGCATGCTGCCCAAAACTACGAGTAACATCACATAACCGTTGAAGCTGCGTGCCGTAATTTCCCGGCTTGCCTGCAGTAAGTTTTTCATATCGTCTGTCATTACGACCTCCATAAATATGATATCATATTTATATCTTGTTTGACAAAGGTCAACTAAAAAGGGCTGCGCAGAGTATCGCCTGCACAGCCCCTTTTTAACGATATCACGGCGCGTTATTCGCCGGTCGGAAATCCGCGCTTTTTCATGATATATTTGACGTCAGGGTCACGACCGCGGAAGGCGCGATAGGCCTCAATCCGGTCGGTTTCATTACCCGTTGCAAGCAACATCGAACGGAAACGCTCGGCGGTTTCCTTGTTCCAGACATCCCCCTTTTCGGTAAAGGCGGCCCAGGTGTCGGCATCCATCGTTTCCGACCAAAGATAGCTATAATAGCCGGCCGAATAGCTGTCGCTGGAAAACAAATGGTTAAACTGCGGCAAGCGGTGCCGCATGACCATTTCCTTTGGCATGCCAATCTCCGCCAGCGTGTCACGTTCGAACGCGGCTGGATCGGTAACAGGCTGGCTGCGATTATGCAGTTTCATGTCCAATATCGCGCTCGACAGATATTCGACTGTGGAGAAACCTTGATTGAACGTGTCGCTTGCCCGAATTTTCTCGACTAGAGCGGCTGGAATAGGCTCGCCGGTCTTATAATGCTTGGCATAAGTGTTGAGAATATAGGGCGTTAGCAGCCAGTTTTCGTTCACTTGGCTGGGATATTCGACAAAATCGCGTGGTGTCCCGCCTAGGCCAGGCCAGGTGATGTCATAGTTGAGATAATGGATCGCATGGCCAAATTCGTGGAACAAGGTCGATGCATCATCGATGCTGATCAACGTCGGTACGCCATCGGCACCGGGCACGAAGTTGTTGTTGTTTGACGCAAGCACAATGTTGTTCTTGCCACCCAAGGCGTGCTGGCTGCGATAATTGGTCATCCACGCACCCGAGCGCTTGCCCGCGCGTGCGAAATTGTCGAGGTAGAACAGGCCAATGACTTTGCCATCACGCCGAACCTCAAATGTCCGCACCTTCGGCTCGAAAACGGGAACCGTGCCTGTGTTTTCAGTGAAGCTCATGCCGTATAATTTGCCTGCGGCATCAAACATCGCCGCAACCATATTATCCAGTTGGAAATAGGGTTTTACCGCTTCCTGATCGAGGTCATATTTCGCCTTACGCACCTTCTCCGCATAGAAACGATAATCCCACGGCGCGATGGTGATGTTGTCCGCATTGGCAATCGCCTGCATGTCCGCGACTTCTTCACGGACGCGCGCGGCCGCGGCCGGCCATACCTTCATCATCAGGTCCATCGCCTTATTCGGGTCCTGCGCCATGGTATCGGCCATCCGGTAATGCGCGTGGGTGGCAAAGCCCAAAATTTCGGCGCGCTGCTGACGCAGCTTCAGGATTTCCGCGATGGTCGCGTTCGTGTCATTGGCATCTTTGTTATCGCCGCGCTTGGTGAAAGCTTGCCACACCTTTTCGCGCAAATCACGGCGAGTCGAATTTTCGAGGAATGGCTGCACCGCCGACCGCGTGTTAACCACGGCCCAACCGTTTTGGCCCTTCGCCTTTGCCGCGGCCTGCAACGACGCTACAAAACTCTCTGGCAGGCCCGCCAAATCGGCCTCTTGCGTGATCAGAATGAAGCTTTCCTCGTCCGCGAGTACCTTTTCGGAAAAAGCGGAGAACTTCTTCGCCAGATCAGTCTCAATGCGGATGACTTGCGCTTTCTGTGCTGCATCAAGCATCGCGCCATTGCGGACCAATCCATCATAAGTCCGTTCCAACAACCGCATCTGCTTTGCATCAAGACCGAGATTAATGCGCTGGTCATATAAATATTTCACGCGTTGGAAATAGCGCGCATCCAACGACAATTCTGAAAAGAAGGCACTGAGCTTCGGTTCCCATTCAGCCTGAATTTTGCGCACTTCGGGGTTGGAGAGATTCGACGAATGGACGCCCCATATGGAAAATAAGCGGCCAATTTTCTCACCGGAAAGTTCGCTGGCGGTAATGGTATTTTCGAAGGTGATCGCTTCAGGCTTTGCAAGCATCGCTTCGAATTCCGCCTTTGACGCATCCATTGCGGCTTGGAATGCTGCGGGGAATTGCGAAACCTTCACCTGATCCCATGGGGGCACACCGTCATATGGGCCCGACCATTCCTGCAACAAAGCGGGCTCATTCGCAGACTGGTTGGCGTTCATTTGTTTTGCTTGTGCAACCGATGTCATTGATACTCCTGACAGTAAAAGCGCCGCTGCGCCCATTATGATGTGATGTCTTTTCACCTAAATTGCTCCTCTGGATCTTGCCGCAGCTTTGCTGGTGCTTCAGGTGAATGGGGATAGCGCATCATCTAGCGTAAGCAAAGCTTCCGCCCGCCTAAACTATTTCCTCCAATATGGAGGTAAGTTTTACATATTCGTCATTGTTTTTTTCGTGCGTTCACAAAAGCATAATCTTATCAGTATTTTGTTCGAAAAATTATACCAGGCACCACACCTCCCCCCGGAACGGCCCGAAATGGACGTATTGCAATGATCTCAGGCGGGTCATTGGAGCGGGATGCCAAGCTTGCGCGGCTGGCAACATTGGCCGGTTGTACGCCGTTACCAATGGACGACACGCAATCGGCCGATTTTATTTTGATTGACCTTTCCTCCGAAACGGACAGGCTCAATGATACCCTATTGCGGATAACAGATTATCTCCAAAAATATCGCAGCACTGCATTGATTTGGTCCAAGATGGAGTCGCTGGAAGTAATTTATGCGGCGCTTCCGCAGGGCCAATGTCACTTTCTGGTCAATGCAGATGACGTCGAAGCAATGCCTATTTTGGCGGGCGCATTTGGACGGACGGTATGGATCGACTGCATGACAGAGACCAAGAAGTAGAATTTAGATCGCTACACCGGATCAGCGATGAGTTAGCCGAATTCGCCCGCACGCTGGCGCGCATGGCTGATCCAGAACTGAAGGATAAAATACAGGATAAATCGATTTCCTTCAGAGCCGCGCCACTGGGAGGCTTTCAAGGATTTCCAAACGAAAAGTCGGTTACCAAAGATGTCGCGGTAACATTGCGTCTCCGCGAAATAATCAAGCTGCGCCGATTGCGCGATCGGTTTTTCCCACCAGACCTATTCGCCGATCCCGCATGGGATATCCTGCTTGATCTCAAAGCTGCAGCGCAAGAAGGACAGCATGTATCTGTGTCCAGCCTATGTATTGCCGCAGCGGTTCCACCGACGACGGCCTTACGATGGATATCTGCTATGACCGAAAGCGGTATGCTTTTGCGTCGGCAGGATCCAGCCGACGCACGGCGCGTATTCATTGAACTTTCCGCCGAAACTTCGGCAAAAATGGATGATTATATCGTCGCGGTCACTACCCGTTTTACGCCATTCATCTAAATGGCCTTGCCAAATGTGATTCCCTTTGGCAAAGGCCCGTTTCCCGAGAGGGGCGCTTAGCTCAGTTGGTAGAGCATCTCGTTTACACCGAGAGGGTCAGCGGTTCGAGCCCGTTAGCGCCCACCATGGTTTTTCAATGGCTGCATTGCCATTATCCGCGCAAATCGCAGCGGAATTTGACTTCCGGCATTCTGGTAGCAACCCACGGACAAGGCGTAAGCCATCGTATGCTGCCACTGCGCATGCAGTTCATCCTGATCGCACCGATTCGCGGTTCAAGATGAAAACCTCACCCGGCGCATCGCTGGCGCCGGGCGCGGTGCTGCAAATATCAGGCTTTTGCTCTCAAGCTCTCCGCGACGGCGACGCCATGCCGCTCCAGCGCTTCGACGATTTTGCCCGCGCCTTCCAAATCGCCCCAGAACATAGGACCGCCGCGATAAACCGGCCAGCCATAGCCGTAGATCCAGACCACATCGATGTCGGATGCGCGCTGGGCCTTGCCTTCTTCGAGGATTTTATAGCCTTCATTGACCATCGGATAGAGCGTGCGTTCTACGATTTCTTGATCGCTGATTTCGCGCTTCGGTAAGTTGGACGTAGCCCGGAACTCTTCAATGATCGCCAACGCCTCGGCACTTGGCGTGCCCACGCGTTTTTCATCATAATCGTAAAAGCCCTTGCTGTTTTTCTGACCAAAACGGCCCGCCGCACACAGCGCATCGCGTATGGTTTCGACCTTTGACGGGTCGCGGTGCCAACCAATGTCGAGGCCAGCCAAATCGCTCATCTGAAACGGTCCCATGGGCATGCCGAAATCGGTATGGACCTTATCGATCTGAGCGGGTGTAGCGCCTTCCAGCAGCAATTGCATCGCTGGCTGCTGCCGGGTGGATAGCATCCGGTTGCCGATAAAACCATGGCAAACGCCTGCAACCACGGCGACCTTGCCGATTTTCTTACCAATCGCCATAGCCGTCGCCAGCACGTCCGGCGCAGTTTTATCGCCGCGCACGACCTCCAGCAATTTCATAACATTGGCAGGCGAGAAAAAGTGCATGCCGACGACATCTTCCGGACGCGATGTGCTGGCCGCAATTTCGTCAATGTCGAGATAAGATGTGTTCGACGCCAAAATCGCGCCGGGCTTGCAAATAATGTCCAGCTTGCCGAACACCTCTTTTTTTACATCCATGCTTTCATAAACCGCTTCGATGACAAGATCGCAGTCGGCCAGATCGTTCAGGGTCAAGGATGGAGTCAGCAAGGCCATCATGTCTTCGACCTGCTCTGGCGAGAAGCGGCCCTTCGCGGCACTGTTTTCGTAATTTTTGCGGATAACGCCAACGCCGCGATCCAGATTTTCCTGCACCATTTCGACGATGGTCACGGCAATACCCTTTGACAGGAAATTCATCGAAATTCCGCCGCCCATCGTGCCCGCACCGATAACGCCGACTTTCTTGATATCCCGCAGCGTAATGTCTTTGGCCAGCCCGTCAATTTTTGCAGCTTGGCGTTCGGCAAAGAACATATGGCGCTGGGCCGCGGATTGCGATCCACCCATCAGCTTCACAAATTCAGCCCGCTCGAACTTCATGCCCTCTTCAAACGGCAGCCGCGTTGCCGCCTCTACGCAAGCAAGATTGGCATAAGGCGCGTCGAAGCCTTTCCACTTCTTTGCATTGGCTGCCTTCAATTGTTCAATAATGCCAACATCTCCGCCTAGCGGACGCTCACGCGTTGGCCGTGGTCCAACCGCGATCAATTCGCGGGCGTAAGTAATAGCATCGTCAGCCAGGCTATCTTCGCCAGCCAAACGGTCGACCAGACCAATGGACGCTGCCTTCGTCGCCGACAAAGGTTCGCCAAGCGCACACATTGTGGCGGCCGCTTCAACGCCTACGACGCGTGGCAATCTTTGCGTGCCTCCAGCGCCAGGTAGAAGGCCAAGCTTGACCTCTGGCACACCCAGCCGTGCGGACGGCACAGCAATGCGGTAATGGCACACCAAGGCGGTTTCCAGACCACCGCCCAGCGCCGTGCCATGAATGGCAGCAACAACGGGTTTGCCGGCAGCTTCAATCATGTTCAACACAGCGTTGAAATCTGGACCTTGCGGCGGCTTGCCAAATTCGGTGATGTCGGCGCCTGCGATAAAGGTCGACCCAGCACAGCGCAGTACAATGGCCTTTACATCATCATCCAACAGCCCCTGTTCAAAGCTGTCGTTCAAACCCTGACGCACATGCCAAGACAAAGCGTTGACCGGGGGATTGTCGACAAGCACCACAAGGACGTCGTCAAATTTCTGTGTGGTTACTGATTGCACGGGCAACTCCTAATTTTACGGTTCGGCACCTTTGCCGTTTATCGAGTGATGAAGAAACTGGCGCTAGTCCTAATATGTTTTTTGCAGGCTTTGCAATCCTGCTGCTCCAAGCATTCCAGCGACGTGCGTTTTATGCCTAGTCTTTAAGGGTTTGGATGATGGCTGAAAAATCAAGCGTCCCATTTCCAGCTTCATCAAATTGCGCATATAATTCCGCGGCACGTTCGCCCATCGGCACGTCAGCATGTACCGATGCCGCGGCGTCCATCGCCAATTTCAAATCCTTAAGCATCAATGCTGTTGCAAAGCCGCCTTGATAGCCATTGTCCGCAGGGGTCGTTGGCCCAACGCCGGGCACCGGGCAATAGCTGGTCATCGACCAGCTCTGTCCCGAGGCCTTGGACGAAATGTCGTAAAAGGTCTGGAGGTCCAACCCCAGCTTTTCGGCCATGGCAAAGGTCTCGCAGGTCGCAATCATCGATGCGCCAAGCAGCATATTGTTGCAGATTTTTGCCGCCTGTCCCGCGCCCGATGCGCCGGCATGAATGACCGCCTTGCCCATGTCGGACAATATGGGTTCGGCACGCGCAAATGCCATATCCGTACCACCGACCATGAAGGTCAACGTGCCGGCATTTGCAGCGGCAATGCCGCCCGAAACGGGTGCATCAACCATGGCATAGCCCGCAGCGACTGCATCCGCCGTCACCTGCCGCGCGGTGCCGACGTCAATCGTTGAACAGTCTAACAATATTGCGCCTTGCGGGGCATGGCCCAAAACATCGTCTTCAAAAACACGTGCGACAATTTTACCATTGGGCAGCATCGAAACAACAGCGTCGACGCCTGCCACCGCGTCACGTACCGAAGTAAATGTCGTGCAGCCATTTTCCTGCGCGCGCGTCAGTG
>Ga0315905_10006995_pt1 | contig 11451 bp, 17 predicted proteins | sample LakEriMetagenome_5_FD_203522 | JGI IMG/M metagenome (GOLD analysis project Ga0315905, IMG submission 203522) | Freshwater fungal communities from buoy surface, Lake Erie, Ohio, United States - Buoy 4 MA121 | ecosystem: Environmental > Aquatic > Freshwater > Lake | place: USA: Lake Erie, Ohio...
TATATATATATATAGGTGAACGAAGCGCGAGAGCATTTGATAGCCTCGCACCAGCGGCAGGCGGATAAGATGAAGAAAGCCCTGGCACACAGCACGGCCGCACTGCCAGTGATCCCAGAGGAGCAAAGATAGGAGGAGGAGGAGATCACCGTATCCAATGAAACAGTGAATACGGAAACAACAGACCTAAACCCTAAATCCTAAACCCTAAACAGTGAATACAGAAACAACAGAGGGACCCAGGGAGCTTCTCTTTTGAGTCCGTAAAGGCTGGGGGGGGGGAAAGACGCCTCTCAGCGGGTTGAGTAATTACTCAAATAGGCGCTCAGAAAGCACATTTTTTTCACCTTGTAAAACAATTTGCCACTCCTTGAGCTTCCACTCCCGGTTCTCCGGGCTACTCTTCAGCGATCGCGCTCACTCCCACCCCCCTGAAGCTCTACTGTCAACTCCACGTCTCAAGGAAAACCTGCGATCGTGCTGCCATCACCGTAGCCTTGGATTGTCTGTCCAATTTTTCATAGCCGACGGGCGTTTTTTCAAGGTTTAGATCCTGCAATGCTCGGAACACGTCGGGGCCAAGGATCCCCTCCCGTACTGAAGGGCTAACGTGGTTCATGGCTAATATGCGAGCCGTTTGCATTCTTCGGAGCGGCTGAGCATTTGCTGCAACATCGTGATCCCGGACACTCATGGCCTTGAGCGCTCTTTTTCGAGCCATATCCACCACCGTGCTCATCCTGCAGCATCCATGATTTCAGCATTGTCAATTCTCTCGAGCACGGCACGCGAGTTGCAAGGAGGTGCAGTGGTAAGATGTGCATGAAACGGACGCGAGTGATAGACAACAGCAGATATGTCCCCGGTCAGAAAAAATGCCACATTCGAGACCTGCGCAAGAGAGATAGATGAGATTTGACGCCCGGGTTGAATCTTTTAGTTTCCATCCGCTTGCCCTCACGGCACGTGACTACTGCCAACGGCACCTTTGTCGTGTTGTGACCCTCGGATGTCAGGACAAGCACACCCGGAGCAAAGCAGAACGTTTTGCATACCGTGTGCGTCTCACAACATGCATTTACGAGCAGGTGTGTAGGGAATTACCAAAGCACCATTCGCGGTCAAGCCCTCAATCCCGACGCCATGTCGTAAGCCCAACACCCACTCGCCCAAGTAGAAATACCCTTTTGGAGTGCAGTAAAGACCAATTCCACACCTCTTGTCCTCGTAAAACTGACCCTCGTACGAAGCCCTGCCGTGCTGCAGCGGCTGGCTCGGGGTGTTCTGCGTGGTTGTGCCGATTTGCCCAACATGGGCACCTGACACTGCGTTTGCCTGAATGATGTAGACTTCTGCCCCTAGTCCGTGTGGCAACTCCATACCCACCATTCGAGAGAAGCCCTGCCAAGCACACTTCTGATCAGCCTGGACATGTGAGGCAATCGGAAGGCAGCCCTCCATGTTCAGACGAAAGAAGCATCAGGCGACATCAAAGCCTTCTGCGTTTCTCAGTGCACACAGTCGTAGGTATTCTGCTGATATGTGTATGTCAGTGAGTTCCGCTCTCAGAGACTCTGAACACGTGACACAACACCCTTACGTCGAGAACTGCAAATGTCATGTGTATGTCAGTTTCTCTGTCGCCAGGCTCGTCAAACTGTGATTTTGTACACATACCTGGGCAAACTCCACAAAGTCAACAAGTTTATTCCCGTCATCATCAAACGACCTGACCAACCGTTCTGCCTCAGTGCGATTCAGTCGTCTGCCCACGTTGGACATGGCTAAGGTGAGAGTCGCTGCCGTCAAGCCGTGCCGGCCGAGCCCGTCCTTTGTGCCCCTGAAAATTGCATCTGAAAACCCCTGAAGTAACTTCTCTTTTGGAACATCTTCCACGATGCAGAACTCGCCAGCATAGAAGCTGTGAGAGAAGCTGTGAGATACTTCGTCCTCAGGCCCGTCAATGATGCCAAGCAAGCAGGGAACACTGCGGTTTGGCTTGCCCTTTGGGCTCTGGACGACATAACGAGTGGCCTCATCGTTTGACTTGCCCAGTGCCCGGAATCTCTCTCTGATACTTACTTGTGGATCTGTGAACTTCCGAGCCATCTCCTGAGCCACAAGGAGCGCTTGATTCTCACGAGCCTTCTTATTGGCAGTCTGCCAACGCAACTGCTCCTGGTTGGAATAATTGATGGCTGCATCGGCTTGAGTCATCTCATACTCCAGGTCTTTCAGCGCTTGTTCGTACTCATCGCGTTCCTTTTCGAATCGAGATTGGCTCAATTTATATTGTCTGAACGCTTTGTACAACTCAGGGTACTCCTTGAAGTGTGCTTCCTGGTCTTCCTCGCTGCCATCTATAATGTTGTATTCGTGCTTCAACTCTTTAAAGCTTTCCAATCCACGAGCAGCACGTTGCTGCCACAGGCTCATTTCACCTTTCTCTTTCTCCATGAGCTTCCGCGCATACTCCGCCTCAAATAGCTCGTGTTTTGCAGAATGCTCCGCCTCTTTAAGCCGCACAAGCTCCTCTTGAGACTCTTTTTGCAGAATTGCAGCTTGCTGGGCCTCTAATGCGCTCCTCAAGCTGAGGATGGTCTGTGTTTTGCTCGACTCTAAGGCAAGTGCTTTACTTACGTAGTCGCCAACATCCACGTTTCGAAGCATGACATTGATCTCGCTGATCTTGAGCTTGCGGTAAGCGCGCAACAGACGCACTGCCGTGTTGGAATGTATTGCCATCTCACGGTATCTCTTGCGCTGCAAGACTCCCCGAAAGCGCCGCTGGATTTGAATGACGGCGCGTATGGTGTTCGGGTCAGCATAAAGGAGCTCCTTTCGCCTGCGCTCTTCTTCAATGTCTGTTTTAGCCCTTTCAGTTGCCGAGAGCGAGTTTGCGGGAGAGGGGGATCTGTCAAGCGGCGGGAGATGCACTGTTCGCTTTTCAGGCGACGCACGGCCACTTTGTTGGGATACGCGCCATGCTTTCGTGCCTTGCTTGAGAAGGTCGGCATTCAGGCGGTCCAGGGCGGCGATACGATTACGAAGCACAGCAGTGCGCAATTCCAGGCCCTCAAACTGCTTTGACAGCCGCTGCCCACAGTCTGGGTCCCTGTGGTCACACGGCGCACGCGCGCCGTCCTTCCTTGCAATAAGGTTAACGAAGTTGGGATCTGAAATCTCGCTCCTGTAGCTGATGGTGGCGTGTTGTCTAGTATGCTCGCCCGCGCTCTTAAGTCCAGCCGTAGACGATAACTGCCCCATGCCTTCTCGCGCACCTCTGTCAGCCGACGAAGTCCTCGCCGTGCTCTTCGGGCGTCTGATCTCACTCGCACTGCCCCCCTGGCTCTTTGCGTGCTCCTGCTCCTCCAGCACGTGCATCCGTCCCGCACGCAAAGGCTCGTGGTGGTGGCCGTGCGCTTCGGCCCATTCATATGCCTTCTCTCGCTCGGTGTGCCAGTCTCTGACCTTCTTCAATTTTTGTGTTTGCTCGCCCGTGCTCCTGGATCCAGCCGTAGACAGTAACAGTCGCGCGCTTCCTCGCGCGCTGACGATAAAGTCCTCGCTGGAGGACTTTGTCGGCGACAAAGCTCTCGCTGGCCTGTGTGTGTGTGTGAGAGAGAGCGTGTGTGTGTGTGTGTGTGTGTGTGTGTGTGTGTGTGTGTGTGTGTGTGTGTGTGTTGCATGTGTATGTATATGAATATATATACCGCCATGGCCTCCTGGTTGAGATTGAGCAACAACTGCTTGGACTCGCCTCTGTAGGAGACGTGTTACGTCTTTGTGTTGTCCCCTTTCCCCGCTGGGGGGTACGAACTTCGGGCAGCCCACCGGCAATGCAATGAGTGCGCAGGCTATCTCCGAGAGCGCTTCCCGGCGTCGTCTCTGCGGGTGCTGCTTCGTCATCATCCCTAGGTGCACCAGCGGCGGCAGCAGCACGCGGCGAACGCCATGGCACTGCGCTGCCAGGCCGAGACTTGGCACTGACAGGGCGCACAGTTGCACAACCCGGACGCGATCGCCTCTCCTGACCTCTTGGAGATGACTGGGCGCTGCTGCCGAAGCTACTCATCGCCATGGCCTCCGCATCATAGGCGCCCTCCACCAAAATTGCGGTCACCTGACGTGCAATCTCCTCCCGTGCTGAGTCTTTGAGCTGTCCCTCTGACCACCTCCCCACCTCGTCGTCACTTGCCGACCTTTGACCTCCTTGACCTCTTGCAGATGACTCGGCAGCATCATAGGCGCCTATGACCTCCTCCAAAATCGCGGTCACCTGACGTTCAATCTCCTCCCGTGCCGAGTCGGTGGGCTGTCTCGCTGTCACCCTTCCCCCATCGCCGGCAGCCCCCAAGCCCGCCATAGCTGGCATTGCGTCTGCCGTTTCGGCGTATTCTCCCGCTATCACTGCTTCTGCCTCTCTCGATGATAGCTTCAGCGACAGAGGGGACAGCAGTAGAGGAGCTGGAGCTGGGTTATGGCTTGAGTGCGAGAGATCTGGATCTGCGGCCCCTTCCTGCTTGTCGGGGGTGTCGCCCTCTCTCGTGCGCTCCATTTCCGTGCCCTCCCTACTCCCTTTTGTAGGCCCGGGGACGTGCTAGCATTTTTGTTGGGAGGGAAACGTTGACTAAAAGTTGTTCGCGGCCAACGGAAGTTTGCCTCGGGAGCGCCGTCCAGGCCTCCGGCAGGCCGCTGCGATGGGACGCGGCGGGCACTCCTCCACTCTGCCGCCGTTGCCGCCGGGCGCAAAGAAAAAAGACCTAGACGCATGGGATCCGAATGCCGACTTGCCGGAGTCTGAGGACGATGATGCACTTTCGGGAGCGCCCACGGCGCCGTCTTCAGCGCCTGCGACTGCCCCGGTGTCTCGGCAGCAGCAGAGACGAGACAAGAAAAACAGGAAAGAAATCTCGACTGTGGTGGAATTCCACGCCTCGCTATCGCAGGCCCTGCGGGTTGACGAAGAGCGCAGGGCACAGACTTTGGCCGACATTTACAAGACAAGCGGTCTGCAGTCCTCGGCAGCCAAGCCTCGCGAAGCCGAAGACATATACCGCAGCTCGAGGGCAGTCCATAATTCTATAGTTGTTAAGGCGCCGCCTTTTCCCAGGGCCGAGGGCAAGATTATCCGCGATGCAAAGAACAACCACCAGAAGGGCTCGATGCCGAGCCGGTGCTTGTGCCCGTATGAGCAGTGCCCGTTTCTGGACGATGAAGCGCACATGGAAAAGTTTCTGCACTGGTGTCCCCAGGAGAATATGTGCGATCAGCGCGGCGAAACGCACCATTTGCACCATTGGCTTCATTCCTCGGACTTCGCCAGCCAGGCACAAGCACCCCTCACAGGCTGGAAGTTAGAAAACAGAATCAGCCCCTTCTGTGTGCCACACAGGGCTGCGAGCCTGTACCAAAATCACGAGCCGCGTGTTGCCTATTGTCCGCGCGGCGGCAACCGACCCCTCAAGGGCAACAAGGGCATCTCCACTGAATTCCGTGAACTCGCACAGAAGGAAGCCCAAATTCCCACAGACTATGTCACGTTGTTGCTCAAAGGGATAGACCCAACGTGGGACGACGAGGCGCTGCTCGAGTGGTGCCGGATGCGTGCGCCACCAAATGCCTGCATCCACATCGCAAAAGTCACAACGCGACGCGGTCACGCACAGGGCACGGGCTACGTGTCGTTTCTCAATTACGACGATGCACAGTGCACTTCTTCAAAAGTGCTGCTTAATGTTGACTTTACACAGTAAATGTACTGATTCGCTGACAATCTCTGCCAGGCATTTCGTCAAATATGCCCATGGCCAAGGCTTGGTGAATGCTAGGCTGCAGGTGTCATACGCCCGACAGGAGCACACGGATGCTGGAATAACAATTGATGACAACTCATGGGTGCAGGCAGAGAAGAATCGCTTCGCCGAGAGCATCACGGTTGCTCGCATGAATAGGCTCATCAAGTCGTGTGGTATGTCTTGCCCCGCATGCCCAGAGCACTGCCGTGGCATTTGTACCTGCAGGAGCGTCCTCTTGCTTCTGCGCGAGAGAGTTCCTAATGCCTCATTTCATCCATAGTTTTACTGCTGTGTAAGAGTGTGCAACACAATTTTTAACGTGGTCTCATCACGCAGGTGGATATGCAGCCGATGCCAAAAGCATATTGGACCGCATGAAATTCGAGGGCCTGAACCCCACGCGGTACACGTTCACGCACGTACTTCAGGCCCTTCATGACGCCGCTCCGCCTCAGGTTTCCATGAGCCGCCGCCCCCTGCTCTTTTTTTGGTGCTTTTGGAAAAGGATAACTCATGTGCTTTTTGTCGTTGCAGGCGGAGCGTGCCGAGCACCTGCTGCTTCATCTGTGCCATGATGACTACGGCAATATCAAACTCACGCCCCACATGGTCAACCTCGTCATTGACGCATGGGTGAGGCAATATCTGACTTTGGAGTCAGAGAACATTTTCAAAAGTACTCAGCATCATGACCGTATACAGTAAATACGCTAGGACACTGAGTTTTGAAAATTTCTCGAACCAGTGCTTAGTGGAGAACATGCGTCGTGCCGAACTCCTCGCTCAAAAAATGGACGAGGAGCAAGTGATCTGGATCAAACCCGACCAATTTGAGGGCACAGAATCTGAGAAAGGTTTCTATTTTCCAGCTCCCAACTACGAGACATACGAAATTCTGGCTGCGGGCTGGCAGCGACTGGGGGTGGCTGATGAGGTGGGGGAGCTTCGTAAGGTCTACTGGTGGCAAAGAGCCTTCAAGAAGAAGGGAGCAGACATGAAGTCTAAGTCACTCGCAGGATCGCGTGGGGCCGTCGAAGACGCAGCAAGTCTCTATCTCTATCTTCTGCCTCTTCCTCACACATGTGCTTGTCATCTGCATAGGGCCTTTCTTCGCTCCTTTGTTCCGCGAGAGTCTGATACGTCATGCAAAAAACTCTTCTACACCCTCCTGCACCACAAACACTTCGCCCATTCAGGTGTGATCGGGACATGGGGAAGACGGCGCAGCGGATTCGTGGGAGAGAAGGGCTCTGGCATGTTTCAGCCAAAGATTGAGGAGCATATTAAGAAGGGCAAGGGTGGCCTTGTCAGGAATGTCTACAAAAACTTCTTTTGGCGGCCGCTTTACTAATATCTGTGTGTTTGTTACTGTGTTGGTAGTGTGTTCATAGGGCGACTTTGTGTGTTTCGATGCAGAGCAGCGTTTCCACGTAGGCAGAACCTGACGCGAGACTAACAAATTTTACATGAGCACGTCCGTGATCTCAGGCTGAACAAATGTGAATTTCGGTGGCATTTTTCGCCTGCAAGGACTGGGACGCAGGCACGCAAGCGTAAAGAGTCATTGTGCAGAGCAGTAAAATGCCCGCCACGTGTCTACTAACCAACCGTTCTGAAGATCGAGATCCTTGCGAGCCTCGGGGCGTTTCTCTTAATTTTAAATAAAATTATGGACTGCATGGTCAGCAGCGTGTGAGTCTGTCGAACCGGAGGATCGTGTAAGACTAAGTGCTCCCGTAATGTGACACGTTGGTGATGAGGCAGAAGATGGGCGAGAGAGTGAAAACGCGCGAGGGCACTCGCAAGAGACTGGTACATGAGGAAGCCCTCACCGCATATATACAAGTATGTATGTACAAGGAGGAGGTTTATTTGCATTTTCAGCAAGTCCCCAACTCAGTGCCGTGCGTGGTGTGGCAGTGTGTGTGCAAATCGTTCTTTCAACGAGGGACTCAGCGTCTAGTTCCTTCAATGCCCATTTGGCAGGATTGCTTCTTTTCCGGAGGGGGGGGCGGGGAGGGGTGAGTGACGCCATGACTCACAACCAGCCGCGCGCCTGGGACCGATACCCCAGGGGCTGTGATACCCGCGGAGACGTCTCGAAGAGATTTTCGTGGGACTTAGCGCATTTGCTAGAACCTGGGGCCAATATCCGCTGCGCGCCTGGGGCCGATACCCGCAAAGAGATGATAGAACAAGATATCTTCAAGGGACTTGGAGCTTCTGGCCCCTATTAACGCTCTACACGTTACGCATCTGCTGTGCCTGCGCCGCGTAGTTCACGCCCTGATTGGGGGCGGGATATTGTGCGCGCGTCCACTTGCCGTCCTCCTCGTCGCCTGCCGGCATGGCGTCCCCTTGCCATGCGCGCTGGTACAAATATTTTTTTTTTAATAAAAAACTCAAAGTCAGTGCCCCATAGTGTATATACTATATAAAGTGACTATATAGAGGACTTTTGAGATATTGTCACCGAGAAGGACCCCGGCGGCAGAAGGTTGTACCCCAGCAAGACGATTCCCCCCACAATGACTAGAATTACAGTCGCCCATAGGAGCACACGTGACAGAGTACCGTCATCTACCCCAGACTTATCCTCGGTAGCTATGTCGTACATCCTGTCAATGGGTGGCTCGGAGTTTGCCCCGAGACCTCCCGCCACCGTCTCCACGTACTCACCTGCATATATAAATGGGTACATATGTACACACTATGTATGTATATACGTATCTATCTATGTGTGTATACACACTGTATGTACATACTCAAGTATCTCTCTCTCTCTCTCTCTCTCTCTCTCTCTGCGTGTGTGTGTATGAATATATTATGCACACACACACACACAGACACACACACACAAACACACTGCACGCACTCAGCCACACACACCGTCGCCCAGCCCTTTACTTTACACACACACACTACACGAACTCAGACACACACCGTCGCCCAGCCCATTTTCCCGCAGCGCCTTGCCAAACAACACGTTGGCAGTGATAGGCTTGCCAGGCTCCCCGCGCACATGCTCAGATACTCCTTCTTCATCCTGCATGGGAATGATGGGGTATGTTGACATCTGCACCAACTTCACCGGAACAATGGTGTCCTGCGAGCGCAGGCGCACAGCAGTATGGGGCCCATAGTCGGCTGGGTAGTCTCCAAATTGGATCACATCCAGATCCGTCCCCTTGTGTGTCGGCGGATAGAGTGGGCCCGGTGCGTTCTGGACTTGGGCATACTGATCATCGAGGTGGACAGTGCCCTCAGCCTTTTGCGCCGCCGCCATTGCTGCCTCGCGCTCCACCCGTTCACGTGCCGCTGCCTCGTCCTCGTTATCCTCGGCAAGACTCTGCTGCCGCACTGACTTTTCTTCATCGCCTGGCGCATCCTCTGGCTCTTCCCCCATTGTTGCCATTTTTTTCAGCTGCGCTTGCGTGTAAACAGGCTGCGAGGGAGGCGGCTCGGAAAACGGGCGCAGGTAGTTCATGGGAGCCTCCTCGCCCACCATCCACACTGGTCGCTCCGTCATTACCACCGCTGTGCATATTAGAATTAAGGCAGCCACTGCCAGTGCCCCAAAGAACTGCACACGTTTTAGGGTTTAGGGTTTAGATTCAGGGTTTGGATTTAGGGTTCAGGATGAGGATTTAGGGTTTAGGGTGTGCATTAGAACTACGGCGGCAACATCCAGGTCCACCAAAAACTGCGCACCGCACGCCAGCGCCCGCCGGTGCCAAAGCGCCCTGCGGTCTCAATCATACACAGCCACCAACAGCCGCCTCCCTCCGAGGCTCGCGCCCGCGTCTGGAGACGGCGCGGCGGTGGTGTGTCGCGGACACGGTGAGCAGGTTTGGTGGCCGTGTGTTGAGTCCTAGTGCGGACTGCGTCGCGGGCGTCGCAAGTCAAGCACCGCGGCGGCTTCCGGGGCGGCTTCCGGGTTCTAGGGCACACGCCGATCCTCCACCAAGGGCAGAGCTGCGGCAGGGGCAGCACAGAGTGTAGTGCGCCAGCGAACGTGCCTGGGTGCGGGCACAGCGGCGGACGCCCCGCCCTGTCCTACCTGGTTCTGTGACGGCGGGTTCACTGGCGTCGCCGCCATCTCTCCCGCTGAACCGCCGCAGCCCAGCCAACCCGCTTAGCCTCCACAACCTCAGCGAACAGTCAAGCGGGTTTAGGCAAACAAAACTCACCTTTCACGAAATCCCGGCATCAGAGGGCGTGGGTGGAGGGACACTCCAGGGAGGGAAAGCGCCGAGGATGCAGGGGGGTTACAAAGGGTACCCGACGCATCAGAACCCGAGTTACACGCAGCAGTATGCTGCGCCTCCTGGGCACCCGGGCGCGTACAACGTGAGTTTGTGTGTGGTTATGCACGCACGCGCGCGAGCAAGTGAGGGAGGGATGGAGAGCGACAGGCCAGGGAACTCACCGACTCTGTCGTACGCATTACTGGTGAGAGAGAGACAGCGAGAGAGAGCGCACGCGCGAGTGAGGGTGGGAGGTGGAGAGGATCCTGCCTGCTTTTCGGGTTGGGGCTAGCGCCGGACAGTGGCCCGGATTCCTCACGTCAGCGCGAGCACAGCAGGTGCCAGGTGGTCGAGGAGGGGCCGCCGTGGGGCGTGGCCAGCCGGTGGCGCACGCTATGCACCCGCAGGCACAAATTCTGAAAAGTACACATACATACAAATTCCGAAAGGCTTTGCTTAGTATACAAATTCTGGAAGGCCTTACATAGCGTACAGGCGTTGCATAGTAAATAAACTAGGGCGATGACTTTGGAGCAGCCCCAGCTGCAGCAGCCTCAGGCACAGCCAGCGCAGTTGCTCCAGAACCCGGCGCAGAAGCTCCCAGGATCAGCCGAGTTAGTCAGGGCAGATCTCCCCATAGTCCGCCACCAGATGGCCCTCGTCCAGGGCATCCTTGAACCCTGCTTCAAGTCGCTCAGCGAGGCCGGAGACGCGCGCGGCTACCACAATTTGGGGCCAGTGACGCTGGCGGAGGAAACTGCTGTCCTCGACAAGTTGTCGAGCATCAGCGATGCCCTCACTTCCTTCGGGAAGTGGAGCCAGGTAGAGGGCGCATCAACAGCCACGAGATACCTGCAACATTGCCGTGAGGCTGCCGAGCGTATTTCACGCCTGCAGGACAACAAGCAGGCGTTGGCATCTTCGAGGCGGCTTCTGGAGCGACACTTGCCAGTGTCTTCGCGCCCCAAGTTCCTCGAACAGCTCGAGGGCATCGCGCGGGAGGCCAGCGTGCCCTTTTTCAGGTAAATAATAGTTTCTTATGGAAATAATAATTTCCGAGCGCATGACCAGTGTCCCCTTTTTCAGTCTGGAGGATGAAACCAAACCTACTCCCTTGGGTGAGCCAACGCACAGCATGTCGGCACAGACGTTCATCCTCGACTTGCACGTCGACGCCAAGGGCAAGGTGGCGTGGACCAAGCTGCAGCGGGTGCTCACGTCGGGCGACACGGTGCCCTCTGATGCAGAAGCGAAGGTGATATATATATATATATACATACACACATATATAAGTTGTGAGTGGTGGGCCGTTTTTGAATATTTTCCCAAGTAAAGACTTCATAAATATAAAAAAAAAATCCATTAGGTTATTGATGCTGTCTTTCACTTCTCCGGAAAATAATTTT
>Ga0315905_10006996_pt1 | contig 11450 bp, 3 predicted proteins | sample LakEriMetagenome_5_FD_203522 | JGI IMG/M metagenome (GOLD analysis project Ga0315905, IMG submission 203522) | Freshwater fungal communities from buoy surface, Lake Erie, Ohio, United States - Buoy 4 MA121 | ecosystem: Environmental > Aquatic > Freshwater > Lake | place: USA: Lake Erie, Ohio...
TACACACACACAAACACACACACACACACACACACACACACATACCACACGCACGCACACACACACACAGATACATGTTTATATGTATGTAGTGTTGTGCGTAGACACACACATCTATGTATGTATATACTCACACACACTCACACACACTCACACACACTCACACACACACATCTATGTATGTATATAGTGTTGTGTATAGAGTTGTGTGTGTATATTGTGTTGTGTGTAGCGGTTTGGATAGACTAGAGATAAGATATGCGTTATGAGGTCACCGATAACTACCGCCGCATCCACTAGTAATGTGTAGAGAAGCAATGTGTACAGGTTCAGAGTTAAACAGAGGTATTGTGTAGCGACAGACCGAGGTAATAATATGACAATATATCTCGACAATATGTCGAGATCTCGACAATATGTCGAGATGTATGCAATTAAAAAAAAGCTAATCTGTGTGCATAGGTAACGGTAAAAAATCACTGACACAAGAAGTAATTAGCAGAACTTTTTTTCCAAAAAAAAACTCTGCAAATTACTACTCACACACCCACAGTCACACACGCACACACTCGCACATGCGCGCGCGCACACACTCGCACATGCGCGCGCGCACACACACACACATTCGCACACGAACTCTTCGCAGTACTGACTCCTTTTGCACCCTTGCCCACCCACCTATGCAGCGCTGACTGCGATGGGAAGCCGCCTGTCGTGGATTTGGACTCGAAAATCTACAAGAAGGTTGCAGGTGCTCTAATTAAATAGGGTGTGCGTGTGTGTGCGTGTGCGTGTGTGTTTGTGTGTGCGTGTGCGTGTGTGTTTGTGTGTGTTTGTGTGTGTGTATTGTATATGTATACATACATACATGTATAGGCAAGTACATATATACATATATAATGTGTGTGTGTTTGTCTATGTCTGTGTCTGTGTCTGTGTCTGTGTCTGTGTCTGTGTCTGTGTGTGTGTGTGTGTGTGTGTATGTTTATGTGTGTGTGTGTGTGTGTGTGTGTGTACATACAGAGAGAGAGAGAGAGAGACGCAGACACACACACACACACACACACATTAAGCAGCGCAGCCCCTCTCGCAAATGCTCCCCTTTTTTTCATCAGGCCCCTAACACCGAACACTATGTCGGTCAGGACATAGTGGACAAGATGCGTTCGAGAGAGAGCGTCTTTAGTCCTAAACCCTCAAACCTAAACCCTAAAACCTAAACGCTGTCAGGCCTGGACAAGATGCTTTCGAAAGGCGGCCTCCCCTCGCTCAAACACTGCACCAAGCTCTCCGTCAAGGGCAAGGTGCCTAAATCCTCAATAGTCTCTCAATCCCGAATCCAAATCCTGAACCCTAAACCTGGAGCCTAAATCCTCTTTCAAGCACTGCACCAAGCTCTCCCTCAAGGGCAAAGTGCGTCCCAACGCCCAGGCATTGTTGACTAATAAGTAGTACTAATAATAGTACACAAAGCTCTCCCTCAAGGGCAAGTCCCTACACCCAGCCTGCAACCTACAACCTTGAAAAAACAAATCCTACTACCTTCAAAGAATAATACTAAAGCCGAAACGCCCAACCTGGAACCTAGACCGTGCAACCTCTCTCTCACACACACATGCACACAGACGTTCTTTGTCCAAGGACACATCAACCCTAAACTCTAACCCTAAACCCTAAAGCCTAAACCCTACACCTTACACCCTACACCCTACACCCTTCCTCAAGCCTAAACCCTAAACCTTTTCTTACGCCCAACACCTAAACCAGGTCATCTTCGAGCCCGGCATCACGTTTAAGGGCAGCGTCTCTGTTGTGAACAAGGTCGCCTAAACATACGTATATTAGTACAAATTATTAGTCAACACTACTAGTAATTGGGCCCGGCATCACGTTCCAGGACTCCGACTCCGTTGTGAACAAAGTCGCCCAAAAATACTACGAATGTACGAAAGGGGTTCATGCTTTAGGGTTTAGACTTTAGAATTTAGTCTCCGGTTTAGTTTAGGCATGCATACGTGTGCTTGTGCGTGTGTTCAAAAGGGGTTTAGGATTTAGGGTTTAGTCCATTGTGCGTCACGTGTGCATATGCATGCTGTTGAGGTTGTACAAAGCAGCGTGACCTCCCTCCAAACTCAACAGCAGCGTCCGACTCCTTGATATCATACACAGTGAGCTGCACCTGACCTCCCTCCAAACTTAATAGCAGCGTGGCTTACCTCTGTATCCTTTTGTTCATCTTACTGTTCTGAACAAAATTTACCCTTTTTTTTTAACTAAAGGGCAAAAGATTACCTTGCGAAAGAAAAGTCCTCACGTACATCCTTTTTTTACAGGAGGATGATTGGAAGGTTCTCAAGGCTGGCACGTACGAGGATCAGGTAGGCCCGAGAGAGGAAGGGGGGGGGGGGGGGGATTGGAGAGAGAGAGAGAGAGAGAGAGAGAGAGAGAGAGAGAGAGAGAGAAGAGAGGTATTTCCGGCACTAAACACTGCACGTACATACGGGCGGCACAGGTCGCTGTGGCCAATTCGAAACCCTTCAATGATTAGGCGGAACGCATCCACTTCCTCACCTGAAATTGTACATATTGCAAAAACGTGCACAGTTCTACATACGCACCGACACACATTTACACACTGACACACATTTGTACACGCAACGTACACATTACAAAACCTGGCAAAAACTCTCTCTCACGCGCGTGCACGCGCGCACTCTCTCTCTCTCAGGAGATCGCGATATGACGGGACGGCCAACGGGAAAATGAACTGAGGGAGACGGACGCGTCGATCTTGCATCATTCATGCGCACCTGGCGAGGCCCGCGATTTAGGAGGCGCATGCAGCGCACCTCGCGCCGACAGCAAACCCTCGGCGATGGAGACGGAGTTGGCAATGGGCGGTCACGGGACGGGACACGAGCACAGTGATTGGTATGTGGAATTTGACTTTGTCGTGCCTAATTTCGTGTTGGCGTGTGTGCCTTTTGCGGCGCTTTTCATCATCCGGAAGCTCGCATGGCGCCTCGTAAGGTAGGGATGGTGGATGGGGATAGGGGGGAGTGGATGCATGTACGTGCTATGGCCATGCCGTGTGGTCTAGGTGCCCGTCCGCGCATTACCGGGCCGCCCTGCGGCAGCTCGATTTGCCACTGCGCGCGCGCCACGGCCGTGTGGGGGCGCGGTGGCATATGGGGCGGACCGGGACGTCAACATGTGTATCGTCGCTCAGCCGCGGCTGTTCTCACTTGAGTCTACTTACTTACTACAGCCCCCTACACCCAATGGAGGTTAAGGCGGGCTGAGAGAGCGAGAGAGAGAGACAAGTGCATGTTCGTTGATCCGTGTACAGAGGGGCTGCATGCATGCGTACGGGCCACACGGTGTCAGGGGTGCTGTTCCTGAGGTTTCTTGCTTATCATTAGATCTTTTTCTCGTTGGCGAACACGCGCTCATCCAGCATGGCAAATAGCGTGAAAAGGTTCAGTACTATTTGCGGCCGAACATGCGAGCATACAAACTGAGAAGCCACGAGTTCTGAGTGCCCGCCTTTGTGCTTGCTCCCGAAGAACTTTCTGCGCGATCACAACCGGCGTGCTTGCTGTTGAATAAGTTGATCATGGCTCCTTCAGAAGCTGTTGCTCGAAGAAGTTAATGCTCCAAGAAATCTGGCACTGCTCCTCCCACGTACTGCCAATCTGGCGAGGGACGTCGTACGTATCATGTCAGAGTTTCGCATCCAGGAGACGCGCGCGCTCGCGCGCGCACGCCCTGCAAGGATGGATTCCAACAACCACACAAAACAGTCGCGTGCGCGGATAGGGTGAGCCCGCAAGCACATAAACATGCACTCACGGTCCCACATGCGCCACGGGGCACGTACCGAGTGTGTGAAAGCCCACCGAGCCTACGCCACGCCACACCACGCCAAAAGGCCCACACCTCTCATTATACACACATATTCCCGATTTTTACTGGCATACATTTTTCTGAGTTTTGTTTGCATTAACTGAACCTTGAAGCGGTTTACAAAGACCGTTTGTGTGGCCGTTGAGGAGCGTGGGCGTGCGGTGAGCGTGCGCGGGCAGCCGCAGCGCAGTGCTGGAGGGCCGCAGCGCGGCACGGCACAGCGCAGGCGTACGGAAACCGCAGGTAGCCCTTCGGCCAGCACAGTTGAGCGTGGCCTGGCGGGGCGCGCCCCGCAGGCTTTGCTGTTCGCGCCGCCAACCTCTGGGGCAGCGACACCATGTCCGATGCGCGGGTCCAGTACATTCAGGAGCGCCTTGAGGCCGGCCTGGACGGGTTCAGCCCTACCCCGTCCGTCGCGTCGTTCCTGGACCAGGCCAAGAACAAGCAGGTCTCGCCACGCCCCCCAGAAGCAAGTCGCTTAGATCTGCAGCTGCTCCCGCGCCGCAGTCAGCGCCGGGCCCCGGGTGCACGTGCTTGCGACCGTCGGGGGCTGGGTCCTACCCGGTGCGCATGGGCATTAACCTCGAGGGCTGCATGGGCAGGTCCTGCAAGACTTTTTCAAAGGCGGGCCGGACAGCATCAGCAAGCTCGTCTTCTTTTGCCAGGTTCAGCCCATGTTTTCCCTTTAGTCCGGCACCATTCCAACAGCGGCATGATGTCACTGGTGACAGACGCGCCTGTTCACTAGTGCATCGAAGACACTTTCTAACCAGGGTGTGTTCTGAAACAGCCGTCACCGAACGAGCCAAACGGAAAGAATAAGCTGTCGTTCATCACGGAGGACAATCTTACGGGCAAATGCATCTATTTTGTCTGCATAAACCCGAAGGGTGTGGACGCAAAGACAATCGAGACAGACATTGCTTATGGAGAAATCCTGGGCACGCCTCTCGGCAGTTTGCAAACGGTGCTGCAAGAGGTTTTCCAGGTACGTTTGGTACCGCCGCACACCCTACCATGGGCTGGGGCCGCTCACCATGTATCTGCAGTGTGCGTGTGAGGTGGAGTGGCGCGACAGGCTGTTGGCCAAAATATCTAACCTGTCCTGCTGTCCTGGTGAGCAGCCGTGGACGGATCACAATGAAGTGCTCAACAAGTGCAGCGTGAGCGACTGGAAGGAGTATGTAACAAGCATGGGAAAGTTCACCAACCTCGTTACAGAGGCTGTGCATAGTTTGGACATGGTGTGTTGACACCCTATTGCGCCACTTGCTGGATTGCATGCTGAGACTGGCATTTGCTTCCGTAATGCGCATCATCTGTAAACTCGGGACGGCGCCGGCTGATAGGCGAATCAGAACAAAGCTGCATGCTTCAAACGTGTAACACTCGCACTATATGCTCGCTGACCATGCGGACACATGTTTTTTGGGGGGGGTCTGGCGCGAACCCCAACTGCGTCAAATTCCCAGCGCACTCCTTTTCTTTCGAACGCACCGAGCGCACTCTTTTTTTCTTCCGAGCGCACTCTTTTCCTCTCATTTCTTTTCGACCGCACTCTTTTCTTTCATCAAATTCCGAGCGCACTCTTCTTCTGCGCCCTCGTACGCGCCTTCTTTTCGCTCGTGTCTGTTCCACGAACACCGGGCTGTCTGCCGCCCTAATACCGAAGTTGACCGTGCCCGAAAACAGGGCGTCGAGTTGAAGATGCCTGATGACAAGTACAAGGATATTCCGCCAAACCAAACCGGATTTGCAAAAGCTGCCGTCGACAGGTACTCCTGCACGTCCGAGGTTGCTTATGCACGTTTTGAATGCAGTGAGTGCGACCTGAATGCTCTTGTCTCTGCCATCAGTGATGTTGTGAGCCATTTCGAGTCGATCTGCGATAAGTGGTGCGATGACACCGAGAAGATGCTCGACGAGAAGCAGCCAGCGCAAAAGGAGGCCGACGACGCGGGTCCCGAGACCGAGTTTGAGTACTGGCGCACGCGCATGGCAAAGTTCAACAACGTGGTTGAGCAGCTCAAGAACCCAATGGCGCGTGTCGTTACCGGAGTCTTGGTAACAGCGAAGTCGAAAGTGCTTAAGAGGTGGCGAACGTGCGATAATGGTATCACTGATGCGCTCAACGAGGCAAAGGACAACGTCAAGTACCTGTCAACCTTGGAACGCTTCACCCAGCCGCTCTATTCTGGCAACCCGGAGCAGATCATCGAATCGCTTCCCGCGCTCATGAACAATGTTAAAATGATGCTCACCATTGCGCGATACTACAGCACGCAGGAGCATATGACGACTCTCTTCGTCAAAATCACGAACCAGATGATCAAGACTTGCAAGCGCCATGTGGAATGTCCCGACCCTGAGTCTAACCAAAAGGTGAAGCTGTGGGACCAGAACCCCGAGAATCTGTTGGCGCGACTCGAAATGAGCCTACGGCTCAACGATGCGTATCAAGAGCTCTACCGCATCACCAAGGAAAAGCTGCAGGCGCAACCCAAAGTCAAGCAGTTCGACTTCAACGAGAGCCGGATATTTGGCAAGTTTGACCTCTACTGCAAGCGCGTGCAGAAGCTCATGGACATGTTTACGACTATCGTGCAGTTTACAGCGCTGGAACGCAACAAGGTGGAAGGCATGGAGAGCCTCATGTCGCAATTTTTTACGCTGGTAGATGATTTCAAGCGCAAGCCTTACGACTTGCTGGATTACACCAAGAACGCTTTCGACCGTGACTTTCTCGAGTACAATGTCAACATCGCAGAGCAGGAGACGATGTTGCAGGGCTTTATCAACGCTTCTTTCGAGAACATTTCCAGCACCGAGCACGCTCTGGCACTGCTCAAGCAGTTCGAGATCATTTTGCAGCGTGAGACATTAAAGTCGGACCTCGACAGCAAGTACACGGTCATCTTCCACAATTATGGTCTGGACCTCGAGACCGTACAGAAGATCTACGACAAGCAAAAGAACGCTCCTCCGACTGCCCGCAATGCACCGCCTGTGGCAGGAAATTTGATCTGGGCTCGCCAGCTTTTGCGAAGAATCGAGGATCCCATGAAGAAGTTTCAGGCGAACAAGAGCATCATGACCACCAAGGAATCGAAGAAAATTGTCAAGACATACAACAAGGTCGCGCGTGCGCTCATTGAATATGAGACTCTCTGGCACCATGCGTGGTGCAAGTCCATCGATGCTGCCAAAGCTGGTCTGCAGGCGTCCTTGATCGTGCGTCACCCCAAGTCCGGTCGCCTGTTTGTGAACTTCGATCGGGAGATTCTGCAACTGATGCGCGAGACCAAGTGCTTGCAGCGCATCGGGATCGAGGTTCCTGAATCCTCCAAAATGGTGCTTCTACAAGAGGAGAAATTCAAGCGTTACTTTCATGAGCTCCTGTTTTCGCTACGCGAATATGACCGCGTTCTGGGTCGAGTTATTCCTGTCATCCGCCCTATGCTAAAGGTGCATCTTGACGATTTAGATCAGAGAATCAGCCCTGGTATGATGATGCTGACCTGGCAGTCGATGAACATCGACGGGTATCTGAGCAAACTTCATTACGGAATCGGCAAGTTCGAGGACCTCGTGAGCAAAATCAACGACCTTATTGAAAATCGTGTCGAGCTCAATCTGAAGACTATCAGCAAGACTCTGCTCGTCGACATCAAGCAGGAGTCAACCTTTACGTTGGAACAATTCGTGATCATGCAAGAAAAGGTCACTAAGAAAAAGACGGTGCTGATGGACGCGAAGAATCTTGAGGTCGAACATGCAGTCGGAGATTTGATCAACGTTGTCCTAAGCTTTCCGATGGACGAGGGAGGGCGCGCCCAGGTCAGTGAGGACACTATTCAAAAGCTTCGGGACCACTACAGCCGCCTCATGTACCTGGCGATTCTCAACACAACTAAAAATTCATTTCACACCTTGAAACGCCGGCTTGCATCTACTTCTCGTGCTCCCGGCAGTGACGGAGGTGCAGACAAGCCCTTCTTTGACGTAAACGTGGAGCTGTATGTTCCAAATGTCAGCATGAATCCGACTCTTGAAGAAATTCAGATGGCTATCAACAGATGCGCAATCAATGTTCTGAAGTGTTCAAAGCGTATTTGCCAATGGGGCCAAGACCGCTCTGAGGACATCTCCAAGCTGTCCACATTCCATGCCCTCATTGCCCAGGATCGCGAGATTGTAAAGGTTGTGCTGCTGTTGACAGGCAGTGTGGAAGGTACCAAGAAGCAGGTGCAAGACTTTTTGCAATCTCTCATGCAGTTCGAAGATCTTTGGGCCAAGGACAAGGCAAAAGAGTACGCAGCATTCATGGAGAGCGAGCCCAAGCCCGACCTTGAAGCGTTTGACAACGAGCTGCGGAAATACCTCGATATTGAACATCAAGTGGATAACATTCCATCAATTCAAGTTATTGGCTGCATGTCGCTTGAAACCAACCCCGTCAAGAGTGCCTTGAAGTCCGAGGCAGCAGCCTGGAAATCGCAGTACACGAAAAATCTGCACAGCGAGGCACAGGAGCAAATGTCGGCGCTGCAGGATATGATGAAGGAGATGGTCCAGAAATTGGACCGTCCTCTAAAAGATCTTGATGACGTGCGTGATGTCATGGCAGTCATGAAATTGATTCGCGAGACCGAGGCCGAAATTGAATATCGATTCGTGCCCATAGAGAACAAGTACCATCTCTTGGTCAAAAATGGACTGCAGGTCGAGAAAGAAGAACTGGAGGGCCTCAGTGGCATGCGAGAAAACTGGGAGAAGGTGAAACTCCAGTCCGGCCACGTCAGTGACAAGCTTGGGATGATGGCTCCGGGCTTCAAGGATCAGCTCATAACCAACACTGTGGTGTTCATCAAGGATGCAAAGGAGTTCCGTACCGATTTTGTTGCAAATGGTCCTATGGTCGAAGGTGTGCCACCGATGGAGGCAGCAGAGAGAATGAAGAAATATAAGCGACTTTTCGAGGAGCGACAGCGCAAATGGGATTCATATTGTGAGGGCGAGGAGCTGTTTGGGCTTCCTATTACACAGTACCCTGAGCTGGAGCAGTGTAAAAAAGAATTGGAATTACTCGATAAGCTCTATTCTCTTTTCGTCAACGTTGTTCAGACCATCAAAAACTATGGTGACATGATGTGGACCGATGTCGTTTCGAATATCGAATCAATGTCTGAGACAGCCACTGGCTTTCAAAATGCATGCAAACGTATGCCCAAGGCCCTCCGTGAGTGGGACGCTTACTCCGAGCTAAAAAAGACCATTGACGAATTTTTTGAAGTGCTTCCACTTCTTCAGCAATGCGCAAATCCTAGCATGCGCAAGCGCCACTGGGGGAAAATCATGGAGGTGTGTGGTAAGCAGATCCCCATGGATGATGTCGGCCCGTCTGTGGAATTTTGTAAGCTCCAACACGTGCTTGACCTCGGAATGGTTCCAAATGCGGAGGACGTCGAGGATATTGCTGGTGGTTCTGATAAGGAGCTTCAAATTGAAAAGAAAATGAAGGTAATCATCGAGCAGTGGGATGCAAATTCACCTGGTGGCGGGATGTGTTTCGGGTTCTCCAACTTCAAAAAGTACGGGCCAGTTATTCTCGAAGGCAAATCTATAGGAGAGTGCAATGAGGCCCTTGAAGAGGCACTTATGGCATTGGGATCCATGGCAGGAAATCGATACTCTGCTCCGTTTCGTGAGACCGTACAGGAGTGGATTGCAAGTCTTTCCACCGTTTCCGAACTGCTTGAACAGTGGATTCAGGTGCAAAACGTGTGGATTTATATGGAGGCTGTGTTCTCGAGTGGTGACATTGCCAAGCAACTTCCACAAGAGGCTAAGCGATTTGCAACAATCGACAAGAACTTTCAAAAGATTGCCCACAAGGCCAACGAAAATCCTAACTGTGTTATTGCTTGCTGCGGAAATGATTTAATGAAGACCATGTTGCCTCATCTCGCTGAGCAGCTGGAGCTCTGCCAGAAGTCTTTGACAGGATACCTTGCAACTAAATGCAATTGTTTCCCCCGCTTTTACTTTTGCTCAGACGGTACGATCCTGGAAATCTTATCTCAAGGTTCTGATCCACACGCTGTCGTCCCGCAGCTGCAAAACGTCTTCGACTCGACTGCTGGTCTCCTGTTCGATAAGCAGAAAAAATATATGGCGACACACTTGGTTGCCAACGACAAGGAGGAAGTGCCTTTCACAACACCCTTCATCCTTCAGGGTAATGTCGAAGACTACTTGGGTGAAGTGGTAAAACAAATGCAGGATACAATCCATGATATTTCCAGAGACTGCAGCGCCGAGGTTGATGGCATGGGCATGGAGGATATTGTTCATCGGTTCCCGGCCCAGATTTGTATCATGGCCATACAGCTTCAGTGGACCAGTGACACCGAAGAAAGTTTGAGGCGGGCGCGACAAGACAAGACCGCAATGGCAGCAAGTAAGAAACGCACCACGCAAACTTTGAACGACTTGATTGGCCTTACGGTGCAAGATAGGTGGAACAAGCTGGAGCGCACAAACATCGAGACACTCATTACAATCCAAGTGCATCAGAACGACGTTTCAGAGGACATGCTCAGAAAGAAGATTAAGGATCCGCAGGACTTTGAGTGGTTGAAACAAGCTCGTATCTACTGGAGTGTTGAAAGAGATGTCTCGATTGTCGTAATTTGTGACGTGACTTTCGAATACTCGCATGAGTATTTGGGCTGTAAGGAGCGGTTGGTCGTCACCCCGTTGACCGACAGGTGCTACGTAACCCTTTCGCAGGCGATTGGCATGTTCTTGGGTGGTGCTCCTGCAGGTCCTGCGGGAACAGGCAAGACAGAAACCACCAAGGACATGGGCAGGATGTTGGGCAATTGGACGGTTGTTTTCAACTGTTCTGACCAGTTGGACGTCAAGAGCATGGGGAAGATCTACAAGGGTCTTGCCATGGCTGGATGCTGGGGGTGTTTCGATGAGTTCAATCGCATCGATCTCGACGTGCTTTCGGTGTGCGCATCGCAGGTGGCCTGCGTGCAGGCTGCGCAGAAAGAGCGCAAGGATGAGTTTGTGTTCGTTGATGGTGACCGTGTTTGCCTGCGTCCGGGCTGCTCGTATTTCATCACAATGAACCCGGGATATGCCGGGCGTCAGGAGCTGCCTGAGAACCTGAAAGCCTTGTTCCGCGGCGTCATGATGATGGTTCCCGATTTCATGTTGATCATGCAAGTGAAACTGGCTGCATGCGGATACTATGAAAACAAAATCATCGCCGTCAAATTTGACCTGCTCTACAAACTTTGTCAGCTGCAGCTGACTAAGCAGACTCACTATGATTATGGCCTCCGCAACATCCTCTCTGTCTTGCGCACAGCCGGAACTTCTAAGCGAGCCATGGTCACCGCACCAGAGCAAATGCTTATGATGCGCACGCTTCGTGACATGAACATGTCCAAGTTCGTTTCAGAAGACGTCCCCCTCTTTCTGTCCCTCATTGGCGACCTTTTCCCTGGTCTTTCAGCTGAGAAAAATACGTT
>Ga0315905_10006997_pt1 | contig 11449 bp, 17 predicted proteins | sample LakEriMetagenome_5_FD_203522 | JGI IMG/M metagenome (GOLD analysis project Ga0315905, IMG submission 203522) | Freshwater fungal communities from buoy surface, Lake Erie, Ohio, United States - Buoy 4 MA121 | ecosystem: Environmental > Aquatic > Freshwater > Lake | place: USA: Lake Erie, Ohio...
CCACCCCCCCCATCCATGCTCACCCACAACCACACCGACACCCACCCGCCCCCATTCACTATACTCAATCCCACACCGCCAACAGAACCAAATAAACGGCAACAAATATACCTAGGGGCCCGCGGGGGGGCGCGGAAGGCGATGAGTGAAAATCTATGTGTATATATGTGCATATATACGCACCCATACAAACAGGTATTTGACAGTTATGTATGTAATGTGTGTGACAGTGTTCATGTATGTATGTAGCGTGTATGTATGTGTGTGTATGTATGTAGTGTGTGTGCATCTGCGGAGGCGCTACAAAGCTACTGTGAGGTAGAAAGAGACCTACTAGAGAGGCAAAAGAGACCTACACACCTACACAAAGAGGGACATGACTGGTCATCGTCCACAGGGCACCGCCTTTCAAGGCTTGACATCGGTGCGCCGTGTGGGGGAGGAGGTGGATTTCTACTGGGAGGGGTGTTACTGATCGTTGTCGTTACAGTTGCTGCGGTGGGAACTTCCTACACACCGCCTCCTACCTTCCCTCCTCAGGGGTTACCGTCGCAGGACTCTTCCTCGTCCTCGTCCTCGTCCTCGTCCTCGTCCTCGTCCTCGTCCTCGTCCTCGTCCTCGTCCTCCTCTTCACCACCATCAAAAAGAGAAGGAGAGAGAGGCTCCCCATCGCTCTCCTCCTCCTCCTCCTCCTCGCTCACCTCCACCTCCCATCGACCCGAACCCCAAGAACCGGCGTAGGACCCCCGCGAGACCCCCCCCATCCCCATACCCTCATGCCCCTCCTCGCGCGAGCGTTTGCCTCGCAACATCGCCTTCATCGCTCCCAACGTCCCAGGGATTTCCCACCAGTGCACCTATACACACACACACACACACAAACACACACACATACTGTAAGTTACGTATGTTATGTAAGTGATTAGCGTGAGTAGAGTGAGTAGCGTGAGTAGCGTTAGTATAAAATGGCGTAGACGGTGTACGATATATATATATATATATATATATATATATATATGTATATATATATGTATATATATATATTACCTTGTTGATGATGAATAGAAGCATTTCAGGGTCGCAAAAGCTCAGCAGACACCCATGCTCGCGCGCCTATTGAGAGTCACATTCTAGTAAGAGAACACATTAGTGAGAGAACACATTCTAGCAGGGTTGCATAAGCTCTGCAGGCACCCATGCTCGCGCGCCTATTCGAGAGAACACATTCTACACATTAGTGAGAGAACACATTCTAGCAGGGTCGCATATGCCCAGCAGACACCCAAGCTCGCGCACTATTTCCACATTCTCAAAAGTCAGCATACATCGACTTTGATGAGTAAATATATTAGGGCACTGACTTTTGAGAATTATGGCCTTTTCAACATTCTCAAAAGTCAGCATATAACGACAGCATATAGCGAGTGGATAGAGTAGATTTACTAGGCACTGGCTGCTGAGAATTATCACCAAAACTTCAGTGCCCTATTAAATCTACCCATAAGCAAGTGCACTAGTACATATACTAGGGCACTGACTTCTCAGAATTATGGCCTTTTTTCCCCCCAAAAAATTCAAAAAAAAAGTTCGCTGTATGACTTTTGAAAATAGTCGCCTTAGCCGTCTGCGACAGCAACAGCGTCAACACGCGAGCGGAAATTTAGGAAAAGCGGAGACTTTTTTTTGGGGAATAACAGGACATTTTTTTTTGGACTTTTGACTTTTGAGGATTGTCGCCTTTTCCGTCTGCGACAGCAACAGCGTCCAAACGCACGCGCGGAAGGTTGGAGGGAGGCGGGTGTGCACATCTGTGTTCCACATGAGCCACCGAACGCCGTAGGAGAGGCGGCCCACGAACTCGCGCCGCTGTCTCCAGGGCTTACCTGGCCAATACCTAAACAATAAAATAAAATGTTAAATTATAATAATATATTTTTATTTATATTTTCCCCCCCTGTCGCCAGGACTTTCCTCACCAATGCCTGATGTTGATAATAAAATGACAATAATAATAAATATGTTGTTATTATTATTATTACCAATTTCCTGGCATCTCATCTGCAAAGGGCGAGTCGGACAGGTGCGCAATCCCCGGTGTGATCTGTCACACAAACACGCACATTATTCTCATTCTCTCTCTCTCTCTCTCTCCTACTCTCTCTCTCTCTCTCCTACTCTCTCTCTCTCTCTCTCTCGCTCTCTCTCTCACACACACACGAACACACACCGTGAGCAAAAAGTCTTCGTGAGATGCCGCGTGGCGCTGGTCGTCGTACACTATCGCTGCATCCCCGGGTAGTGCTGCATAAACAGGGGTCTAATCAATACTGATATCATATGTATGTCAAGGTCTCTTTCTTTCCGAAAGAAACCTACGAAAAAAATAAATTGTTTTTCCGAACAAAAATAACCGCCACGTCCCCAGGTAGTGCTGCACATTAGGGGTCCAATCTATATACCTGAGTGCACGTAAATGCCCTTGGACGAGCCGGGTGCGAGAGTGATGGGCGGCGAGAGAACCTGTGTGTGTGTGTGTGTGTGTGTGTGTGTGTGTGTGCGCGCGCGCGCGGCCGGGTGGGAGAGTGATGGGCGGCAAGAGAACCATTTCCTTGAGCTCGGCGAAGCTGCTCGCGTGCGTGGCCTTGTGGTGGCATTCCCACGCGCTTGCTTTCGTGTGTTTGCCGCGGAATGTGTCTTCGGTGCTCCAAATGGTCACTGGGCCCAGGTCTCCTCGGACCCAGATGCTCGACACTATGAGGTACTCAGTGGGGAGCTTGTGCGCCTGAACATCGAACATGATGCCGCTAAACGTGTGGTCTTGTTTGTCTAGGGTCTCCGCAGTCACATGCTGCAGCGAGGGTTTAAGGGTTTGGGGTTAGGCGCTGCATACCTAAAGCAAAGTACGCGCAGGCGTTCACAGCAGAGAGTTCACCCACGCGACACGACGCAGAAGGCACGCCGAGCATGTGCGCCAACCTCGTGGACGAGAGCAGCCGCAGCGCGCTGGCGCTGCAGCGTGCCGTGTCCAAGGTCCTGGTCCATCTTCTGTGTCTTCTGTGCCAAGACAGGCCCAAGGCCTTGCGATCTCGAGATCGAAATAAAAATCGCACTCAACACTGCAGACCCTGCCGAAATAGTGAGGTGAGCGGGAACGACGCGGGAACTTGAGGAACGAAAGAGGGAAGCACCTTCAAGCATCGACTGCATCGCATCGCTGGGCATCAACCAGGGCGTCCCCCGGCATCTCCTCTGGCGGTGGACTCGGGCGCCTTCTTGTTGAGTGGCGTTTCCTCTGTTCCCCCCGCGCCTCCCCGCTGCAAAGGGTGGTGTGGGGCACAGAAAGATGGCTGGCTTGGAGGCGAGCAGGGCTCTCGAAAAGTGCGAGAAAGGCGTGCAAGAGAACGCCAAGACGCTGAAAGAGTCGTCTCTGACGGCGCAGTGCTACCACAAGATCCGTCGCCTGCATGATGACAAGATCTCATCCAAGGGCATCGCGGCAGAGGTCACCTCTCTACAGCAACCGCATACACGTTCTATATTTATGCTATATGTATGCAATGTTCGCCATTCACATGGTCGCCTCGCCTGCCTGCTGCGCGCATGCCTGTCGTACGTGTGTGTGTGTGTGTGCGTGTGTGTGTGAGTGTGTGAGTATGTATTTGTGTACTGTTCGTTGCATCACGGTTCGTTGCATCACGTTCGCTGCCCGTGGGAGGAGGTGGTGGAGGATGAGAGAAAGAAATATTTATTTGCTTTCAGGTACTATAGAGGGAACCGTGTATAAGGCGGTGTGGCCGTGCGACCACGTGAGTCTACCCCTGTGTATATATGTATATGTATGATGTATGTTTGCACACACACACACACACACACACACACGCACACACACATGCGACCACGTGACTCCACCCTGTGTATGTATGTATGTATGTATGTATGTATATACGTATGTATGTAGTATGTAGTATGTAGTATGTATGTTAGTATGTTAGTATGTATACACACACGTGTGCATTACGCACATGCATACGTGTCTTGTGGGCAATACACATGCACACACATGCGCCCTGCCTGAGTGCCTCCTCCCCCTGCGGAAGACGTTTCTGCGCACTCTCACACCCGCACATTGCTGCCAGGTGGGCTGCAGCATCCAGGAAGTGCAGGCAGCTTTATGGAAGCCCACAGCTTCAAATGCCTTTACGCTCTTCAAGTCCTCTGAGGCCGTGCGTGCTCGCACGGCCGCTGCGGGCGTTCCCTTTTCCGAGATGACGAAGCTCGTAAGCAAGTTGTGGGATGACGCTAAGAGAAATGGAACGTCGAGCCCATTCGAGGTTTTCCGTTGTAGCGTGTGTGTTTGTGTGCTTGTGTAGCGTATGCAATAAAGCCAGCGCCTGTATCTGACGCACATTCCAATCTGTCTGTGTGCGTGTGTGCATGGGGTTTGCAGGTGCAGGCAATCGAGGAGAAGCACGCGGTGATGCAAGAGAGCGAAAAGTGGAAGGGCTTCCTGGCCGACTGGCTCGCCTCACGCCAGACAGCTCCTTCGCCAGCAGCCAGCCGGGAGCGTCTAAAGCCGCAGCCAGTCGTAAAGAAGTCCCGCAAGGCTCCCAGTGGGCCGCCGCGCCAGACACTGGTGCAGGTGCGCAACAAGGAGCTCAAGGTCATTGCCGAAGAAGCGGCCGCCCGGCGCGCACGCTGGTTTGAGCAGAAGTGGGAGCACGTCAGGCCGTTTCTGCCCTTGGCGTCGCAGGACCCCAACAGCCCCTTTGCGCGCAAGCTCCTGCGCAAGGACTTGACTGCCTGCCTCGACCCCTGCCTGGAGCCCCTGCCAACACAGGCGCAGCCGCGCTCCATTGTTGCGTCTGATGGGTTCACCATGTACCCGTACCAGCTCGAGGGTATGACGTGGATGCTCAATCAGCACCGGCAGGGTGTGGGCGGCATTCTGGGCGATGAGATGGGCTTGGGTAAGACGCTGCAAGTGATCTCGTTCCTTGCGGCCATAAAGGACGCAGGCGAAGTGGGCCCGCACCTCATCGTGGCACCCCTCTCCGTCCTGCCGACCTGGGAGCGTGAGTGCAAGCGCTGGTGCCCGTCGCTCACGGCCGTGCAATTTCACGGCAGCGAGCAGACGAGGAAGGAGCTATGGACAAGTCACCTGTGCTCTGCTGCGCCAAAGCCCTTTCACGTGGTGCTCACCACCTATGAAATGCTCACGGCTGCCACCTCCATGCTCACGCACCGCACGTATAACTACGTCATCCTGGACGAGGCGCAGCGCATCAAGAACGAGAGCTCCTTGATCGGCCAGGCTGTGCGCAAGCTGCGCTCGGTGCACAAGTTGCTCATCACGGGCACTCCGTTGCAGAATGGTAGTACACATAACCACACACACACACACACACACACACACACACACACACAGACCTGTGACGACCTCCGCTTCCTCTGTGTCATGCGGCCTGGCCCTCGCTCATTCCGCTTAGTATATACACACACATGTGATGACCCCAGCTTCCTCTCTCTCTCTCTCTCTCTCTCTCTCTAGACTTGCACGAGCTGTGGGCGCTGCTCAACTTCATGTTCCCCGACGTGTTTGCGTCGTCGGAGCAATTTGACCTGGCGTTCAAGCGGACCGTAACAGAAACGCGAATTGACCTGGACCTGGTGTGTGCGGCGCATCAGCTCCTCGAGCCTCTAATGCTCCGCAGACTCAAGAAAGACGTCCAGAAGCACCTCCCCAAAAAGACGGTGCTCACCATCTGGTGTCCCATCACAGACATGCAGAAATTCTGGTACCGAAAGTGCCTAGAATCCTCGGGGTGCGCCAAGGATCTCATGCTCAAGCCTTCCGTACCCGCGGCAGCCGATGACGGAGGAGCGGCGGGGGCCGATGACGGAGGGGGAGCGGCGGGGGCAGCAGCTCCTGCTAGTGGTGGCCATGGAGGAGGCAAGAATAAGCTGATGAATCTCCTCATACAGCTGCGGAAGGTTGTCAACCACCCGTTCATGTTTCCGGAGGCGGACCTCAACCCGCACGAGACGGGCGACAGCATCGTGACGAGCTCTGCAAAGATGATGGTCCTCGACCGCATCCTCAACAAACTCAAAGCGCAGGGGCGGAGGGCGCTGGTGTACTCACAGTTTACTACCATGCTCGATGTCATCCAAGACTACTGCCAGGTACACACATGCAAAACATGCCACCGCCCCGTCCCCTTCCTCTCACCTCAAAATCTTGGGACCTCAGAGTCTCGTGGTTGCTTCGCCCTTACGCCATTTTTCTGAACGAACTTGCACGCGTGTGAATGTGTGTGTTTGTGTGCCTGTGGCTGGCAGTTTGTGGGGCATGGCTTCATGCGCCTCGACGGCAGCACGTGCTTAGCTCGCCGCAAGTACGAAATAAAAATGTTCAACAGCAAGCGAGGCAATCAGCTGGTCTACCTGCTCTCCACGCGCGCGGGTGCGCTGGGCATTACGCTCACCGGCGCAGACACCGTCATCATGTACGACTCTGACTGGTAGTACCCTCTAAAAAAAAAGTCTATGCCTTTGTATATTTGTGATGTACAATTGCTCGAGAGCTGACCTTTTTTGGTAACGTGTGGCAGGAACCCGACATGGGATCGTCAGGCGCATGATAGGGTGCACAGAATAGGGCAGGAGAGGGAGGTGACCATATACCAGCTGCTGTGCAAGGACACCGTGGAGCAGGTGCAGCCACAACACATAATCACCGCATACACAGAGTCGCTATATGTGTACCAACATGAAGAATGTAGCAAGATCGCGCGGTGTCGGCAGCACGCGGTCTACTGACGATGTAGTTGTGTGATTATGCTAATTTCTGGTCACCTTGAAACCCGCAGCGCATTTTCCAGCGGGCTGCGCAAAAGACGAGTCTGAACGAGCTAGTCCTGCGCGATGACACTGATACCAAGTCGACGAACAAGGAGGACGTGCTCTCGTCCGGCGAAGTCAGGAAGATGCTCAGGTGCGGCGTCGTGAAGCTGCTTGACGACGAAAGCACCTCCATCACTGAGGAGACTGTGGACGAGCTGATTGAGGCGGCACATGCGCGTGGGGACCAGACCATGGGTCAGGGCCCTGAAGAGGACGACTCCCTAGACGATGCCAAGGACGTGGAGGCGGTGGATGTCTTCAACCAGAAGCTCACCCAGATCCGAACCTTTGGTGGCAAGAAATTCGACTTGAACAAGGACGCCATGCGGAGCATCGCGGACCAGGTGCCAACCGCGTCTTCTTCTATGGTCCCAAACCCTAAACCCTGAAACCTAAACCCTAAACCCTTGACTGTCTGAGCAGTGGGTGGCTGAGCTTGCGGCCTCAGGCGCCAGGCGCGAACGTGTTTCGACGGTGGACAGTGTGGGTGGATATCAGGTCAAGAAGATCAATAGGTCGGCGGCGCCTGCCGAGAAAGTGGTGGGCGCAAAGAAGAACAAGGTCTTGGTCAAGTACGACGACACGTGCCTCTACTGTGGTGAGCGTGGGGCTACGGCGGGGGCTGGGGTCAGCTCGCTCTCGCACCGTGTGTCGAATCCCCTGCACACCTGTAAGGCAGGAAGTTGCCACCGCACCTTTCACGAGGCTTGCCTCGATGCATACCTCAAGCGGGAGCAGCGGGCCAAGACGTACTCGATGGCCGGCTCGAGCTGCACCCAGCACCAGTGCTCCCTGTGCATGGGCAAGGCGGCGGGACGCGGCGGGCTGATTTTCCGCTGCTGGAAGTGCCCTGTGGCCTTCTGTGGCGAATGTTTGCCAGATGAGTTCGAGCCCCTCGACGTACGATCCGGCCCGCTGATTGACCAGGTAGGCGCACTGGCGTCAACGGTCGAATACCTACTGTGCCAAAGCTGCACCAAGAATACGAGTACCACGCGAAAGATGCCACGGCCCACGAAAGTAGCCCGGCCTGTCAAGAGCGCAAAAGCTAAGATCTGGAAGGATGCGCCCGCGTGGCTTGAGCCTGGGTCCCTTGTTGAGGTGGAGTATGAGGGCGAGTGGTGGCAGGCCAAGGCTGTGGAGTTGAAGGAGCAGTTCAACAAGCATGGCAATCCATGCTCAGCCAAGATCAAGTTCGAGTTTGTGGGCGGCAGCAAAGAGGATGTGGAGTGGCTGACGATCGCGAGCAAGAGGATTCGGTCCTCGAGAAGCTGCCCGATCGAAGCAGAGGTTGGAGAAGAGATGCAGGCCAAGCGGTCCAAGGACAAGGGCGTGAAGCGCAAGAAGCCGGACGTGAGCAAGACGGAGAGCATGGGGGCGCGCAAGGCGGCAAAGGTCAAGATGTCGCCGCCACGCATGCCCTCGCCTGCCAAGCCCTCGCGCGCGCAAGCAAAGGCTGCTGGAAGCGGTGTGCAGCCTGGCAAAAAAGGGTCAAAGGACGTGTCAAAAGATGTGTCAATGGCCGATGACTGGCACACGCAGGGCCCATTTATGAAGGCTAGAGTGCGGCGCGCCATAGAAGACGCGTTTGGCACTGTAACTGCCTTCGCCGACGGCACCGTGGTTGGTTTCTTGCCGCTCGAGCACGCCGACTACATTTCAGAGCTTACAGGTCGGCCTTCAGCCCTGTGGCATGTGCAGTACGATGACGCACGCATCGGGCAAGAGGACCTTGAGGAAGTCGAGGTCATCGATGCCATAGAATCGTACAGAAGCAAGAATTTCGAGGCGACTGGCTCCAAGTCCCCCGACAAGAAGCCTTCGCCCCGCAAGCAGGCACCTCCAAAAGCCAAAGCCTCGCCTCCTGCCTACAAAGGCAAGGATGCTGTCGTGTTTACGGTACTTTCGTCCAAACTCCCGGCTCCCAGTCCCCACACCCACCTGCAACTCGAAACTGCCAGCCTAGCCAAATCCTCTCCTTGAAAACCCCTCGCCCTGACACACTGTACACCAGGATGTCTTCGACGATGAGGGCATCTCGTGCCCCGGTGTCGGCGGCGCTAGGCAGAAAGCGGCAGCCCTCTCGTCTCGCGAAACGCCCAACCGCCCGCTGGGCAAAGGCGAGGTTTCCACACCTCCGCTTCCCGGCGTGGTCGTGCAGCCCGTAAAGCTGGCTGTGGACACACCCTCTGCCCACCAAGAACCTGAGCATCTCTAAGCGGCACGGCCACATGACAAGACCGCGAGCCTCTTTCGAGGTAAAGTACGTGTACGCACAGCGTATTTTGAGAAGATACTTCGACAAACCGCTATGCGTGTGGCACGGGACCTTTCGTGTTCCACAGGACATGCAGGGCTGTTGGCCCTTTTAGTCACTTTCGAATGAAGCGCGTTGAAACTTGAAAGCCGTCTCATTCACTCTCGCCAACGGTCCTGTCGAAACTACTCGACTACACCCCCCGACAGCCTTCATCATCTAAAGATGGGCTGCCGTGAGCACGTCCTGCGCACGCACAAAGGTGTGAAATGCGCGCGCACAAAGGGTTTGTCACACCTCAACATGCGCGCCCCGACTCCTCTCCTCCTACTACTGCCACAATCGTGACTCACGCCCAATCAGGCAGGCAGCCCGCCTCCCCACGCAACACGCAACCCGCCTCCCCCGTTGGGGAGGGCAGCGTGTGCGGCGCGGATGGAGGGCGAGCGGTGTGGAAGCAGGGCCTGGGCAACAATTGGAGGGCTTGCGCAACACCACAGACACTGGCACGGGGCAGGTGGGGGAGGGGGTAGAAGGTGGGGGAGGATACCAGGCTTGGCGGATCGTAGAGGGCCCGGAAAGCGGCCGCCGCCATCCGACTGAATACCCACACTACTATACTTGTCGCGGCCATGAGCATCACAAAGCATATCAGCTGCATCGCCACTGTTTTTTTTTTAGGTGGGTGCACACATGCTCGGCGTGAGCGCACAATAACGCTCGCGCACACCACGCACGCGCACATGCACTCACTCACGCACGCACGCACGTTCACACACATGCACTAGACACCCACACAAACCGCTCTTGGACCCCGTTGGCCTTGACACGCAGTGTCTAATAAAGCTGTCGCTTTCTCTCTTTCTCTCTTTCTCTCGCTCGCTCTCGCTCTCTCGCTCGCTCTTTCTCGCTCGCTCTCTCTCTCTCGCGCTCTCTGGTGCAAACAAAGCACGCAGTGGGCGCAGAGCGCGGCATGCGAGCGAGAGAACAGGCAACAATGGGCACAAGGTAAAGGCGCAAGAGAGACAAACCGCTGGTCTCAAGGAAGAGCGCGCTATATACCATGACACCCTTTGCGGAAATATCAGCAGGGAATGTAAATGCAGCATGATGACGAGAGAGGGGCAGTCGCAAGAACGCCGGCACGTGCCTTGCCACAAACCCCACGCAAAGCAGCTCGCCCACGAACAGTGCGTGTGTTATTGAGTGCCCCTCGTTGCCGCCGATGGCGACCCACTGACAGAGCAGCAGGGCGCAGGGCGCGGCGATGATTGCTATCGTCGGTTGTAAATGCTCAGGCAGCGGGTCCTTCCCAAAGTTCACTCGGTAGATGGCGGCCGGGAGCAGAAAGACGAAAAAGAGCAGGCCGACATAAAAAAAGGCCTCCACCCAGGGCCCCATACCCAATGCTCGCCCCGTGCCAGACGCCATGCAAATGCCTATTGGTGGTATCATCCATGCTGGTTGGAAGGCCTGCCAGGGGAAGCCTGGGCTGGGGGCGCGCGGCAGCAGGTGGAATGAGAACATGGCCAGAATTGCTGTGTGCATGGTGACAGCGACGCCCCAGATCACCAATCCTGTAGAATGAACTCCATGGCGACTCAGGACCCAAGACATACTCATGAGCGTCATGTCGAGCGTGCAGAGGATGGCCGCGGTGTCGGGCATCTCCAGGTCGCGTTTGAGAGCGGCGGGCGCGACGGCCGCCTTGCACAAGTAGAGGAGCACGAGCGACCCGGCAATGTTGAGCGTGAGCAGCGAGATGAGGTCGGTCCACAGTTTCAGAGCCGGAGGAAACTCCAAGATCTCAGCAGCCGTCTGCCAGGTGACCCCGAGGCTGACAGTGCCCAGCGCCAGGCCGTTGATGTTAACCGGTATGCTTGCGAGCACCTGCACAACGCCTGTGAGCACGCACCGCACGGCAGAAGGCAGCATGCACGCACGCGCACACGAACACATCCTCTCGTCGCCAGGCGTGCGCAAGCGCAAGGGCACGCAGCAGACAAGGCAGCGCACAGATGCTGCCGCCCTCTCGCGGACCCTTGGTGTTTATGTATTCATGTACTATGTATTATATGGGCGCCCTCTCGCACACCTCGGCCAGTGAAGTTCCCTTCACTTCGCCACCCGCGCGCTGGATCAGAGGGGCTTCCTCCTTCCGCGAGCCCATCGCCCACTTTAACGCTACCCGCCGCAGGCGCAGCCGCCGGGCAGCTTCAAGCTAAATTTAGTGACGAATTCGTGGAACTCTTGGAGTTGATCAGCTGGAGAACACTTTCATAATGCAGA
>Ga0315905_10006998_pt1 | contig 11449 bp, 9 predicted proteins | sample LakEriMetagenome_5_FD_203522 | JGI IMG/M metagenome (GOLD analysis project Ga0315905, IMG submission 203522) | Freshwater fungal communities from buoy surface, Lake Erie, Ohio, United States - Buoy 4 MA121 | ecosystem: Environmental > Aquatic > Freshwater > Lake | place: USA: Lake Erie, Ohio...
CTGAATTGCTTTTGGTTGTGTATCAAAACCGTCGCTACGACCTTGATTTCCTAACCATGAAACAACTAATTGACTCCGGTGAAATTGGTGAGGTTTTCCATTACGAGAGTTTTGTCGGTGGTTACTCAAAGCCATGTTCGTACTGGCATTCCGATGCGCAAGTTTCTGGTGGCGCAATTTTCGACTGGGGCAGTCACTTCATAGATCAAATTCTGGCAATCGTGCCTTCTAAGGTCGCGCACGTTTCTGGCCTAAATCAAAAACGCGTATGGGATCACGTCACCAATGCTGATCATGCTCAGGTCACAATCAATTTTGCAGACGGCGTAATGGCAACGTTTGTTAATTCAGATTTAGCTGCGGCTCGCAAACCAAAATTCTTTGTACTTGGTACCAAGGGCGCGATTATTGGCAATTGGGATACCTCAGCGGGGGATTCAGTTGCGGATTTGCCGGCAATCATCACGTTGAATCGCGCTGACGGTAGTTCCGAAGTTGTTCCATTCGTTTCGACAACGGCATTTTCCTTCCATGCCTCACTTGCCAAATTCCTGGCAGACGGCACTCCAATGACTGTTGATGCAACACAATCTCGCGACGTTGTCGCGATTATGCAGTCCGCCGAAGAATCAGCTTTAAAAAATGGAATTCCGGTTAGCCCGAGCCTGCTTCGCTCATGACAATTAAGTGGGGCTTTCTCGGAGCCAGTTGGGTTGCCTCAACTGCATTAGTTCCCGCCGTTACTGCTGCCAACAATGCAACGCTATTCGCGGTTGCAAGTCGAGATCCGCAACGGTCACAAAAACTAAATCCAACAAAAGTTCATGCAACATATGAAGACTTGATTGCTGATCCAGAAGTCGATGCGGTCTACATCTCGTTGGCAAATCATTTGCATTTGGAGTGGGCAACTAAAGCGCTAACTGCTGGAAAACACGTTTTGTGCGAAAAGCCACTCGCCACAAGTCATGCCGAAGCTAAATTAATGGCAGATGCAGCCGTGGCGAACGACAAGCTGTTGGTCGAAGCCGTTTGGACTCGTTGGCATCCACGGTTTGAGCGAATGATCGATTTGGTTCGCAATGGTGACATCGGTCAACTGCATAACATTGACTCCGCTTTCACTTTCACCACCACGTTTACCGAGAACTATCGTCTGGTTCCAGAAATGGGCGGTGGCAGTCTGTTAGATGTTGGACCATATCAGGCTCACGTGTGGGCAGCACTTGCTGCTAAAGATGCTGAACTAAATATTGAATCTGCGTCAGCAAACCTTGGCCCAACTGGAATCGACTTAACTACACAGGTGACTGCATCCCTGAGCGGATCAACATCGGATGATGCAGTTGCTGTGTCAGCGTTAACTTCATTCGAGCAGGATGAAAAACAATCGCTAGTTATTTCAGGTGACATTGGAAAGATTGAATTCCCTCAGGGCCAAGCGTTCACGTCTTGGAAGGAAGCCAGTTCAATTCAAATCGGCGACCACGTGGAAAACTTTGCTCCAGTAGATCCATTTACTTTGATGATTGAAGCAGTGGGCAACCGAATCAATGGCGAGCCAGTTTGGTTGCCAAGTCTGCGTGAATCCCTTTGGGTCATGGACGCGCTCGACAAGATTAAGGCCTTTTCCCGATAAGATTGCTCTCGTGAGCGCCCCAAATAAGTCCTTTGACCCAGTAGAAGTAACCACACTTTCTCCTGAGGTGTTGGCAGGTTTTGTCTCAGAGGCGATTTCAGCAATTTCCGCAGCCAATTCCCTTGATGAACTAAAAGAAGTTCGCCTGGCCCATACCGGAGACCGCGCACCGCTTTCGCTTGCCAATCGCGAGATTGGCGCTTTACCTCCTGCGGCTAAAGCCGAAGCTGGGAAGCGAATGGGAGAGTCTCGCGGAGCGGTCAATGCCGCCCTTGCCGCTCGCACGCAAGAACTTGAAACTTTGCGCGATGCAGCCTTACTTATCGAAGAATCAGTTGATGTCACAACCGCAACTGGAGTTCGTGCCCAAGGTGGTCGGCATCCCTTAACGACAATTCAAGAGCAGATCGCTGATGTATTCGTCGCTCTTGGTTACCAACTTGCTGAAGGTCCAGAAATCGAATCAGAATGGCTGAACTTCGATGCGCTCAACATTGCCCCAGATCATCCGGCTCGCACTATGCAAGACACCTTCTTTATCGGCAGCGAAGATTCGGGAATCGTACTTCGCACTCACACCTCGCCAGTGCAGATTCGTTCGATGTTAAATCGCGAATTACCTATCTATGTGATTTGTCCAGGTCGAGTTTTCCGAACTGATGAACTTGATTCCACACACTCTCCGGTTTTCCATCAAGTTGAAGGTCTAGTCATTGACAAAGGAATCACAATGGCAGACCTTAAAGGAACGCTTGATCACTTCGCGCAAGCAATGTTTGGCGAGGGCATAGTTACTCGCCTTCGTCCGTCTTACTTCCCATTTACTGAACCTTCAGCTGAAGTTGATTTACAGTGCTTTGTTTGTCGTGGCGCATCTGTCGATAATCCAGATGCAGCTTGCCGCACTTGCCGAAGCGAAGGCTGGATCGAATGGGGTGGCTGCGGCATGGTTAATCCAAAAGTTTTAGTTGCCACCGGAATTGATCCAGAAATTTACAGCGGCTTTGCTTTCGGCATGGGCCTTGAGCGCACTTTGATGTTCCGTCATGGCATAACTGACATGCGCGATATGGTCGAGGGCGATGTTCGCTTCACTCGCGCATTTGGGTTGGGCGTGTAATGAAGATTCCAGTGTCCTGGTTACGCGAATTTGTAGAAATTCCTGAGAACCTTTCCGGTCGCGAAGTTTCCGACCTACTGCTCAGCGTTGGCTTTGAAGTCGAAGGCGTTGACACTGTTGGTGATGTGCGCGGCCCACTTGTTGTTGGACTAGTTAAGTCAATTGAAGAGCTAACTGATTTCAAGAAACCAATTCGTTGGTGCACTGTTGAAGTTGGATCTGCACATGGCAACGATGCAACTCCAGGAATTCGTGGGATAGTTTGTGGCGCCAGAAACTTCGCCGAAGGCGATCTTGTTGTCGTGGCACTGCCAGGCACAACGCTTCCAGGTGATTTCACAATTGCAACGCGCGAAACTTATGGCCACATTTCAGATGGCATGATTTGTTCAGTTCGCGAACTTGGTATTGGCGATGAGCATGATGGCATTTTGATTTTGCCGGCTGGATCAGCAATACCTGGTGACAACGCGTTCCCAATCCTTGGATTAGGCGATGAAGTTTTAGATATCTCGGTCACACCAGATCGCGGTTATGCCCTGAGTATGCGTGGCATGGCAAGGGAAGCGGCGATTTCTCAAAGAGTTTCTTTCACTGATCCAGGCGTGGCTTTGGCAGAACTGCCAGAAGCTGGCGGAACCGTTATTCCAGCAGCCAGTGATGACTACCAGGCTTGTGACTTATTAGTACTTCGCACACTTGGCAATTACAACCCGGCAGCGCCTACTCCAGATTTCATCAAAGCTCGATTAGCCGCAGTTGGCGTTCGTTCAATTTCACTTGCGGTTGATTTAACCAACTACGTAATGTTTGAACTTGGCCAACCACTTCATGCATTTGATGCTGACAAGATCACTGGAACGATTCGGGCTCGTTGGGCCAAGTCTGGTGAAACTCTGGAAACTCTCGATGGTGTGCAGCGAAATCTAACGACTGAAGATTTAGTTATTGCCGATGATGCTCGAGTGCTTTCTTTGGCAGGCGTTATGGGTGGTGCCTATAGCGAGATCTCGGCAGCCACCACACGTGTGGTTCTAGAGGCCGCACATTTCAACCCAGCTGAAATCGCGCGCATGAGTCGTCGCCACAAACTTTCCTCCGAAGCCTCTCGGCGACTAGAACGTGGCGTCGATCGCATGTTGCCACCAATTGCCTCAGCGCGATTTGCAGAATTGTTGATCGAACATGGGGGAGCAACCTTCGAAGGTACTTCTGGCGTGGAGCAAGCACCAGATCAGATTGTGATTGCATTTGATCCAAATTTCCCAGGCCAAGTTGCGGGACATTCGTATGATGCAAAATCTGTTGAAGAGATTTTGGTTTCACTTGGCTGCTCAGTTGATACCTCAAGTCCAGTCTGGTCGGTTCGAACTCCGTCTTGGCGTCCTGATTTGGCTGCCGCCATTGATCTAGTCGAAGAAGTAATCCGCATTGACGGTTATGAAAAAGTTCCAGCTACTTTGCCAACTGCTCCAGCTGGTCGAGGATTAACTGAATTGCAGAAACTACAACGCCGAGCCGGCTTACTCCTTGCTGGCCGTGGCTTAGTTGAAGTTCGTAACTATCCATTCGTGGGAGTTGCAGAATTTGATGCACTTGGCATTCCGGCTAAGGATTCCCGTCGCCATGCAGTTCAACTTGCAAACGCGTTGTCAGATGAACAGCCTTTGATGCGCACAACTTTGCTACCTGGCTTAACCGGCGCGCTTGCCCGAAATATTTCGCGCGGTTTTACCGATGTTGCGCTATTTGAAATTTCCTCAGTTAGCTTGCTTGCATCTGATCAAAGTGCAACTGGTGTTACGAATCCACCGCGGCCTTCGGTGCTCCAACGTCCAACCGCTGCTGACATCTCCGCTTTAGAGGCATTGCTGCCGGAACAACCACTTCATCTTGGTGTGCTACTAGCTGGCGCGCTCAAGCCAACAGCACTTGGCGCAAAGCCAAATCCTGCCATTTGGAGCGATGCGATTGATATTGCATTGGCTCTAGGTATTGAACTTGGTGTTCAAATTGATGTGACCGCAGGTGAGAATGCTCCTTGGCACCCGGGACGTTGTGCCGCGCTTTCGATCAATGGTGAATTGATTGGATACGCTGGCGAACTTGCACCACGGGCACTGGAAAATCTTGGGTTGCCAAAGCGAGCGGTTGCTCTAGAACTAAATCTTTCAGCAGTTTTGAATGCAGCAAATGTAGTTGCGCCTGCACCAGCGATTTGGACTTTCCCAGTTGCCAAGGAAGACATCGCACTGGTGGTTAAAGCCGATGTTGCGGCTACTGCAGTTTTAAATGTGGTTCGCGACGCAGCTGGAGACTTACTCGAAGACATTCGACTATTTGATGTTTACGAAGGAACCCAAGTTGCTGAAGGACACAAGTCTTTGGCATTTGCGCTTCGATTCCGCGCGCAAGATCGCACGCTTGCTGCCGAAGAAGTGGCAGCTGCCCGCCAAGCCGGAGTAGATGCCGCAGCAAAATCTTTCGGCGCAACGCTTCGTTAAATTAGTTTGAAAAGTTATTTAACTTTTGCAATTGACTTAACCACAAACAGGCCAATTGTTGCGCCCACGAGTTGCGCAACAATAAATGGCAATACCGAACTTGGCGCGATCCCGGCAAATGTGTCAGAAAAAACTCGGCCGATCGTAATTGCCGGGTTTGCAAATGAAGTTGATGAAGTAAAGAAGTAAGCCGAACCAATCCAACCAGCTACAACAACGGGAATCAGACCGGTCTGGGCGCGATCAATTAGTACACCAATCACAAGTATCAAGCCAGCAGTTGCGATTACTTCACCGAGCAATTTGCCAACTGTTATTCTGTCGGTTTTTGAAATTTGAATTACAGTTAAATCAAACATCGCGTTCGCGACAATGGCGCCGGTTATTGCACCAGCGATTTGAACTGCAATGTAGGAAAGCGCATCCTTGGTCTGAATTGTTTTATTGACAAGTGAAACTAGTGTTACCGCGGGATTGAAATGCGCGCCACTGATTGGACCAAGAATCAAGATCAAAATAGCCAAGGCGAAAATTGTTGAGATTGTGTTAATCAAAAGCGCCACACCAGGATCAGGCGACAGGTTCGTTCCCATAATTCCGGAGCCAACAACAACGCAGGCAAGTAATGCCATGCCCACGAATTCCGAGATGAGTTTTGCGGCAGTGCTTGGCATCTTGAGTTACTCCTTGATTTAGGGAAGCTTTCAAATCCATCGATCTGGCTTCGGTTTTTATCTTTGCCTACCGCTGGGCGATTACCCATCTATAACGCGCTGAATTTGGGCATTGTTCACGTCCGCAGACTCATTCACCCATGTATGATTCGTGTATTTATGCAACTAGGCGTATAATTATGCACATGAGTGAATTAAGCCAGTTAAAGGTAGCAATAGTTGGGGCCTCAGGATATGCCGGCGCTGAATTGATCCGAATCATCCATGCCCATCCGCAGTTTGAATTGGGCGTTATCGCCGCTGGATCTAATGCTGGTGCCAAGTTGGCGCAGGTTCATCCGCAGTTTTCGGCCGTCCCCGAATTGGCTAGCAAAGTATTCGCAGATTCAACTCCGCAGGCGATTGCAAATCACGATTTGGTTTTCCTTGCGCTGCCACACGGTCAATCCGCCGAGTTGATTGCAAAACTTCCAAATGACATTCGAATAGTTGATCTTGGAGCTGACTTCAGATTAGAAGACGATAAGGATTGGCACACTTATTACGGGGGAGCGTACGCCGGATCGTGGACTTATGGCATTCCTGAAATTCATGGCGTACGTGAAAAGATTTCTGGCAGCACGCGAATCGCAAACCCTGGTTGTTATGCAACGGCTATTGAACTTGGGTTGGCGCCTTTGCTTGCAGCAAATTCAGTTGACGCCAAAGACATAATTGTTGTGGCGGCCTCTGGCACATCAGGTGCGGGACGTAGCGCAAAAGTTAATCTGTTGAATAGTGAAGTTGCCGGTTCAATGTCAGCTTACAAAGTTGGCGGAACTCATCAGCACACACCAGAGATTGAACAAACTTTAAGTAAGATCGCGGGCACTGAAGTTCAAATAAATTTCACTCCAATGCTCGCACCTATGCCGCGAGGAATTCTGGCAACGATCAGCGTCAAAACCGAACTTGGCGGTGCAAAATTGCGCGAGGTAATGAGCAAGTATTTCGAAGGCGAGGCATTCGTAACGGTTCTGCCTGAAGACCAGTTGCCTGTTACCGCATCAACACTGGGTTCTAATGCAGTTCACATCCAGATCGCTAAAGACGATCGAACCAATCGTGCAACGGTAATCGTGGCAATCGATAACTTAATCAAGGGCGCAGCCGGACAAGCCGTTCAAAATGCGAATCTAATTTGCGGATTTCCAGAAACCACAGGCTTAACTGCAATTGGTGTTGCGCCATGACGGTTGTTGTCAAGTTTGGTGGCAACGCCATGGTTGATAAAGACGCATTCACTGCATTTATCGCCGGAGTTAAGCAGCTGTGCCAATTGGGGCAGCAGCCAGTCGTGGTTCACGGTGGCGGACCGCAAATTTCGGCTGGCTTAAAAGCAGCAGGAATTGTTTCGGAGTTTAAAGGGGGCTACCGAGTAACGACTGCTGAGTCAGTTCAAGTAGTTCGCGATGTTTTAGTGAATGAAGTCAATAAAGAACTTGTTGACTTATTGTCTTCAAGTGGCGTAACTGCAATTGCAATGCCTGGCGATATCGACGGCCTTCTTACGGCTGAACACCGCACGGTTTTAGTGGACGGAATTCAAGAAGACATTGGACTTGTTGGCGAAGTGGTGGCAGTTGATGCCAGCGCGCTTATGGCAAGCATTGCTAAAGGTGAAGTACCAGTCATCTCAACGGCAGTGCGGGCAATTGATGGTCAACTTTTTAATGTCAACGCAGATACTGCAACTTCTGCAATTGCGATCGCACTTAATGCCAGCGAAATGATCATGCTCACCGATGTTCCAGGCGTTTATGCCAATTGGCCGGATCGTGATTCGTTGATCAACAAAATGACGGCTGCAGAATTAACTGCGTTATTACCCAAACTTGAATCGGGTATGGTGCCAAAAATGGAGGCGTGCCTGCGCGCAATCGAAGGTGGCATCCCGACCGTACGCGTTGTTGGAAACTTAAGTGATAGCGGAACTCAGGTCACGAAATGACGAACCGAGCATCGCGACTAGCGCTAATTCAAGACATCATCACGTCTAACGAAGTTTCGTCCCAGGCTGAAATTGTTTTGTTGCTTGCTCGCAAAGGTGTCACGGTTACCCAAGCAACTCTGAGTCGAGATTTAGAAATTCTTGGGGCGGTAAAGATTTCTAAGGGACCAAATGGTCTTAGTTATGCAATTCCAGATGATGGAACTGGCACGCCAATTACCCGTGATGTATCCAGGCTTTCTCGCGCAATGACTGAGCTTGCCGCCAGTATTGATTACTCAGCAAACATCGTGGTGGTTCGTACCTCTCCGGGCGCAGCAAGTTACCTGGCTTCCACGATTGATCGCAGTGGGTTGGAATCAATTATCGGAACTGTTGCCGGAGATGACACCGTGATGTTGATAACGCGTGATCCAGCCGGGGGAGCATCGGTGTGTCAAGAACTTCAAGAGCTAGCAAGAGCGTAAGCAACCGAGACAATGGAACTTGAATTAAGGGAGAGCAATCGTGAGTAGCAACACCAGCGACGCCAGACTTTGGGGCGCACGTTTTGCATCTGGTCCAAGTGATGCCATGGCGAACCTAAGCGCATCCGTGCACTTTGACTGGGTATTGGCTCCTTATGACATCGCGCAGAGTAAGGCACATGCCCGAGTACTGCACGGCGCAGGTTTGCTTACTAAAGACGAGCTAAAAACCATGCTTGCCGGCTTAGATACTTTGCTGGCAAATGCAGCGGCTGGGAAGTTCACTCCAACTCCAGCCGATGAAGATGTTCATAGCGCACTTGAACGCGGTCTGATTGAAACTATTGGTCCTGAAGTTGGCGGCAAGCTCCGTGCGGGACGTAGCCGTAACGATCAAGTCTCGACAGACTTGCGCATGTATTTACGTAATAACGCCCGCATGTTGGCTGTGGCGGTCTGTGACCTGCAGTCAGCGCTGTTAGTGCAGGCAACTGCGCACGTTGATCATCCAGCTCCAGGTTTCACTCATTTGCAGCACGCTCAACCTGTTTCATTCGGACATGAATTGGCAAAACACATTCATGCCTTTGCTCGTGATTTAGATCGCTTCGCAGACTGGGATAAGCGAACTGCTAAATCTCCGATGGGCAGTGGCGCATTGGCTGGTACCAGTTTGGATCTAGATCCAGTTGCTCTGGCAAAAGACCTTGGTTTTGACGGAGTTGTCGAGAACTCAATTGATGGCGTTAGTGATCGCGACTATGTTGCTGAGTTCTTATTCGTCACGAGCTTGATCGGTGTGCACTTATCAAGGCTTGGTGAAGAAATTTGCCTTTGGACTTCGCGGGAATTTGCGTGGGCAACTTTGGATGATGCTTGGTCAACTGGATCATCGATCATGCCGCAGAAAAAGAATCCTGATGTTGCTGAATTAGCTCGGGGTAAGTCCGGGCGGTTAATTGGACACGTAACCGCAATCCTCACAGTCCTAAAAGGTTTGCCATTCGCTTACAACCGCGACTTACAAGAAGACAAAGAAAGTGTCATCGACGCCATCGAAACTTTGCACTTGTTGTTGCCTGCAATGACCGGTTGCGTTGCCACGTTGAAATTCGATACCGCAAGGATGTTGGCCAGTGCGCCCGATGGTTTTGCCCTTGCAACTGACATTGCCGAATGGGTAGTTCGTCAAGGTGTGCCATTTAGAGAATCGCACGAGATCGCCGGAGCTTGCGTTCGGGAAGCCGAAAAGCAGGGGACCGATCTTGATGGTTTATCAGATGCCCAGTTCGCTGCAATTCATCCAAGCCTGACACCAGCAGTTCGCGAAGTTCTCACAGTGCAAGGTTCTTTGGATTCGCGTTCCACAATCAATGGAACTGCGCCAGCCTCGGTTCGTAAGCAACTAGCAACAGCGGAAAAGAATATTGCAGACCTAAAGAAGTGGTCAGCAAAACTCCCACACGATATCTAAGATTCCCGCGCGGATGGTTTGGGGTTTGCCAATGGAATCGGCAAAGATAGTCACATGACTGACATCCTGAGCGAATTGGGTTGGCGCAACTTAGTTGCCCAGCACACCCCGGAACTACCAGAAGAACTGGCTAAGGGTCCGCTCACTTTGTATTGTGGCTTTGATCCAACCGCGCCAAGTCTGCACATGGGCAACTTAGCCCAGATCGTCACAATGTCGCGCTTCCAAAAACTTGGTCACACACCAATCGCACTTGTTGGCGGCGCTACCGGTTTGATCGGCGACCCAAGTGGCAAGAACGCTGAGCGCACTTTGAACACGACAGACACCGTCATGGAATGGGTCGAAGGAATTCGCAAACAACTTGAACCGTTCTTCGATTTCTCAGGCAGCAACGCTTGCATCATGTCCAACAACTACATCTGGATCCACGACATGGATGTGCTGACTTACTTGCGCGACATCGGAAAACACTTCAGCGTGAATCGCATGCTTGACAAAGAATCTGTTTCCGCACGCCTTAATGGTGCTGGAATTTCTTACACTGAATTTAGTTACCAGATCCTGCAGTCCCTTGACTTCCTTGAGCTTTACCGTCGCCATGGTTGCACTTTGCAGATCGGTGGCTCGGATCAATGGGGAAACATCACGGCAGGCACTGACTTAGTTCGTCGTGTCGAAAGCGCGCAAGTTAATGGCTTAACAACACCGCTTGTCACAAAGGCCGATGGCACCAAGTTTGGCAAAACCGAATCTGGAACAATTTGGCTCGATCCAGAATTGACTTCGCCATATGCGTTCTACCAATTCTGGATTAACGCCGATGATCGCGACGTGCAAACCCTGCTTCGCACATTTACATTCCGCACCCAAGAAGAATTAGCAGCACTCGAATTGGTAACACTAGAAAAGCCACAAGCTCGCGAAGCCCAGCGCGCACTTGCCCACGACGTAACAACGCTTGTCCATGGTGATCATGCAACTGCGCAAGCAAAGGCAGCAGCCGCGGCACTGTTTGGCCAGGGGGAGTTGCGCGAACTTGATGCAGCCACGCTCGACAGCGCGATGCGGGAAGCGCCAAATGCCGCAGTGTCGCTTAATGACAACACACATACAGTCTCTGAATTACTGGTGGCCTGCGAGCTGGTGGCAAGTAATGGTGCCGGTCGCCGAGCAATTACTGAAGGCGGCGTCTCAATTAATAATGTGAAGGTAACTGACGAGAACGCAACGGTTTCCGCAGATGATTTCTTGCATGGTAAGTGGCTTGTGCTTCGTCGCGGCAAGCGCACATTTGGTGGAATTTCCCTTATCAAATAAGGGTTATTGCCCGCTTTACAGGCACCAAACCTTGCGCGCTTAACTTCATGAGTTAACACGAATTTGTAAAAAACCCAGCAATGGTCTAGGTTTCATCGAGCAAGACCTTAAGAAACCTAACGGTTCATTGGTATCGGATTTGACCTGAAACCAACAAATGACTAAGTTAGGAATCTCGCCCTGAAAACGGCCCAACAAAATTGGGAAATATTCTTGCGCGTTCGTACCTTGAGAACTCAACAGCGTGCCACAAGTCAATAC
>Ga0315905_10006999_pt1 | contig 11449 bp, 11 predicted proteins | sample LakEriMetagenome_5_FD_203522 | JGI IMG/M metagenome (GOLD analysis project Ga0315905, IMG submission 203522) | Freshwater fungal communities from buoy surface, Lake Erie, Ohio, United States - Buoy 4 MA121 | ecosystem: Environmental > Aquatic > Freshwater > Lake | place: USA: Lake Erie, Ohio...
ACGATTTCCAGGATCTCGCCTGTGATGGCCGCTTGACGTGCTTTATTATAGTTCAATTTAAGCTCTTTCACCATTTCGCCTGCATTGTCGGTGGCTTTGTGCATAGCTGTCATACGAGCTGCATGCTCAGCTGCATTGCTATCCAACAGCGCTTTGAACAATTGCACACGCAACGAGCGAGGGATAAGATCTTCTAGGATTTTGTTTTTTTCTGGTTCGTAAATATATTCTACGCTTGAACTTGCTGCTTGCGAAGCATTGGCTTCCACTGGCAACATTTGTTCGTTCACTACCACTTGCGTACCTGCATTTTTGAACTTATTGTAGACCAAAATAACCTTGTCAAATTTACCTTGAGCAAAAGCGTTCATGATCTTGTCGGCAATTGCTGCAGTATGATCGAAAGTCAATTGATCGAAGATGGCGAATGGACTTTCACCGAACTCACCAGTGTAGTGGTTGTCCGCCTTTTTGTATACATCAAAAGCCTTCTTACCAAGAGACAAGACATTGATTTTGGCACTAGGAAATTGGTTCAACACGTTCGCGCGGATTTCCTTCACTACGTTGTTGTTGAATCCTCCACACAAACCTCTATTGGAAGTGATGGCCACTACTAACACGTTTTTGACGTCGCGCTGTTGGCTGTAAACCCCTTCGTTGCCATCCAGTGTGCTGCTCACATTGGAAAGAATCTCCTGCAATTTCTCAGCATACGGACGCATTCTGGTAATCGCATCTTGAGCTCTTTTCAACTTAGCCGCACTTACCATTTTCATGGCAGAGGTGATTTGCATGGTGCTGTTGACCGAAGCGATTCTGATACGTATTTCCTTGAGATTAGCCATTTTCTGAGCGGTTATCCTTTGCTTTATTAATATTTTGCTGAGATATCAGCTGCCACTTTTTCAATTACAGCAGTGATGCTATCATCGATTTTACCAGCTTTCAAATCTTTTAGAACAGAGAGATGACTGTTTTCCAACACCATCAACAACTCCTCTTCCGCCTTTTTGATATCTTGCACTGGCACCTTCGAGAACAAACCTTTTGTTCCGCAGTAGATGATCGCAACTTGCTTTTCTACTGACATGGGTTCATTTTGTTTTTGCTTCAAAATTTCCACGTTGCGTTTTCCACGCTCCAATACGAATTTGGTTACATCATCAAGGTCAGAACCAAACTTCGCGAAAGCTTCCAACTCACGGTATTGTGCCTGATCGAGTTTCAAAGTACCCGCTACTTTCTTCATGGATTTGATCTGAGCAGAACCACCTACGCGGCTCACACTGATACCCACGTTGATCGCTGGACGTACACCTGCATTGAAGAGGTTGGACTCCAAGAAGATCTGACCATCTGTAATGGAAATTACGTTGGTCGGGATGTATGCTGATACGTCACCTGCTTGTGTTTCGATGATTGGAAGGGCAGTCAAAGAACCACCACCTTTCACCAAGCTCTTCAAAGAAGCAGGAAGGTCATTCATTTTTTCGGCTACGCTCTGTGTTTCGTTCACTTTCGCAGCTCTTTCAAGCAAGCGGCTGTGAAGATAGAATACGTCTCCAGGGTATGCTTCACGTCCTGGTGGGCGGCGAAGCAATAGCGACACCTCACGATACGCCACGGCTTGTTTCGACAAGTCATCGTATACGATCAAAGCTGGACGGCCTGTATCACGGAAGAATTCTCCGATGGCGCAGCCTGCGAATGGCGCATAAAACTGAAGTGGCGCTGGATCAGAAGCTGTAGCTGCTACCACGCATGTGTAAGCCATGGCACCGGCATCTTCAAGATTCTTCACAATCGAAGCGACTGTTGAACCTTTTTGACCGATGGCCACATATATACAGAATACAGGTTGACCTGCATCGTAAAACTCTCTTTGATTGATGATGGTATCGATCGCTACGGTTGTCTTACCCGTTTGACGGTCACCGATGATCAATTCGCGTTGACCGCGACCGATCGGAATCATAGCGTCGATGGCTTTGATACCCGTTTGCAACGGTTCCTTAACAGGTTGGCGATAGATTACACCTGGCGCTTTGCGCTCCAAAGGCATTTCGTAGGTAGTACCTTGGATTGGACCCTTACCATCGATAGGTTCGCCCAATGTGTTTACTACACGGCCCAACATCCCTTCGCCCACACGGATCGAAGCGATGCGGTTGAGGCGTTTCACACTTGAACCTTCGTGCAAGTCACCAGCAGGACCTAACAATACAGCTCCAACGTTGTCTTCTTCGAGGTTCAAGGCAATACCCTGTACACCATTTTCGAATTCGATCAACTCACCGTACTGCACGTTTTTCATGCCGTAGATACGAGCGATACCGTCACCCACTTGGAGGACAGTGCCCACTTCTTGCAATTCTGCTTCTGTTTTGAAACCCGCCAATTGCTCTCGCAAAATGGCTGATATTTCTGCAGGTTTTACTTCTGCCATGTGTTTAAGATGTGTTTCTAACGTTTGTTCAAAGGCCAAATGGCCATCATTTCATTTTAAATTTCAGCGACGTATAAGTTCTCTGAAAATTCTCGTTTCAAGGATTTAAGTTTCCCTGCCACACTGTGGTCGATCAATTGATCGCCCACACGTAAAACGAAACCGCCGATCAATTCAGGATCGATTACCTCTGCGATTTCGATTGTACCACCTGCCATTTTAAAAGCTTGGTTGGTGATCTCGGTGCGCGTATGCTCATCGAGTGCCACAGCCGTTTTAACATATGCGATGGTGATGCCTTTCATTGTTTTGTATTGTGCAATGAAGGACTGAGTCATATCAGCTAGATACGATTCACGACCCTTGCTCACAAGCAAGAAAATGAATCCATCTGTCACCTTGTTGAGGTCAGTGAAAACAGCCTTTAGCACAGCTGCTTTTTTGTCTGAATTGACAACAGGACTTTTCAATAACAATTGCAGATCTCTATGACCGTCGATGATACCAGCAACCGTTTGCATATCTGCATACACGGCCTCCAATTGGTTTTGCTCCACACTGAGGTCGAGCAAAGCCTTGGCATATCGGGATGAAAATCTAACTCCGTGCATATTGATTAGTTTTTGCTGATGTCGGTCAGAAGTTTATTATTGAGAACGCTTTGCTTGTCGGCGTCCGAAAGCTTCTCACGCAACACCTTTTCGGCTACATCAATAGAAAGATTGGCCACATAATTTTTCAATTCTGTGATAGCCGCTTTCTTTTGGTTGTCGATTTCGTGTCTTGCACTTTCGATCATGCGCGCACTTTCATCCTGAGCCTTATTCTTGGCCTCGGCCACGATGGCGTCCTTCATGGATTTAGCTTCGCGAAGGATTACATCGCGCTCTTCTCTTGCTTCACGCAAAAGAGCTTCGTTGCCTGCCTTCAACTTTGCCATTTCCTTCTTCGCATTTTCAGCTTCGTTCAAGGCATTTTCGATGCCTTGAGCGCGTTCTTCCAATGCTTTGAGAATGGACGACCAAGCGAATTTCTTCAATAAAAAGAACACGATGAGGAAGGCTGTTCCAGTCCAGAACACAATACCCCAATCTACGCTCAATAACGCTTTCATGTGATTTCGAATTAATATATAAAAATCATGAGCCCGGGCATAACCCGAGAGCGTGTTTTACGATGAAAACACAAGTAGCTATTAAAGTGCTACAAGCAAACAAACGATCACTGCGAAAAGCGCAACACCTTCTACGAGGGCCGCAGCAACGATCATGTTTGAACGCAAGTCACCCGCAGCTTCTGGCTGACGAGCCATAGCGTCCATCGCGTGGCTACCGATTAAACCTACACCGATACCTGCACCAATTGCAGCCAAACCGGCACCAATACCAGCCAAACCTTTGTTAGCTACTTCTTGCATGATTACTGTCAACAATTCCATTTTATGTATAATTTAAATTAGTTGCTATGATTGATTAATGATGTTCTTCGTGATGGTGTTCTTGCGTGGCATCGCCAAAATAGAGCGCCGCCAACAAGGTAAACACATAAGCTTGTAAGAAAGCCACCAGCAATTCGAGGAAATACATGAAGACCAAGAACGCCGTAGCTAAGATACCGACTCCCATACCCAATGCTTCGCTTTTGGCGCCGAAAATGAATATCAAGGAAGTGAAGGCCAAGATCACAATGTGACCTGCATTGATGTTGGCCGTGAGACGAATCATCAATACTGCTGGCTTGATAAATAAACTTGCCACTTCAATTGGAACAAGGATCACCTTCACAAACAATGGTACACCTGGAGGCCAGAAAATGTGACCCCAGTAGTGCGCATTCCCTTTCACAGAAGTGATGATGAAAACAAGACCTGCCAACACCAATGTGATACTCAACGTACCTGTGACATTGAAACCACCAAGTGGAATCAGACCAAGCATATTGCACATCCAAATGAAGAAGAATACAGTCAATAGGAATGGCAAGAAGACCAATGCTTTTTTCTTGCCCAGGGCTGGCACTGCTACCTCATCTTTGATAAAGAGAATAAGCGGCTCAAGTGCATTTTGAAGACCTTTGGGCGCCTGACCGGGACGACGGTTGTATGCCTTGGCAACTGAAATGAAAATCCAAAGCATTATGCCCATGATGATCAACATACCCAATACGCTCTTGGTGATCGAGAAATCAATCAGGGTATGATGCGCATGGTGATCGCTCGCTGGCACAGCTGCATGCACATCGCCCGCGTGCTGCAACATTTCCAAATGGGTGGAATCTGTTGCAACGGGAGTTGGGTCTACAATGTGTATTTTTTCGTGGTGAAGCTCATAGGTATTGCCTGTAGATGAGCTTGTATAGGTTATTAACTCGTGGTTTGGTCCCCAAAAACATGAAGACATGAACATATCCACCCCATGGTCCGTGTAAAGAATCACTGGCAATGGAACAGAAACATGACCGAAAAGGTGAATGGAATGGGCGTCTTGCAAGTGATGAGCGATCATTTCGCCCGCATTGAATTCAGCACCCTCTTCACTAGAGGAAGCGTTGGCATTCATAAAATTGAAAACCAAAAGAATCGTAGATAGAATACGAGCGGCGAAATTGCCTTTACTTGAGATGCTATTCGAATTGATTTTCATGCAGTATTTGCCTCTAAAAATGCGCGGCAAAAGTAAGCATGCTTTCCCCTTGAATGAAGGATGTGTTGATTTTTTTTTTAATCTTTTCGCAAAGGCCTGATATGCCTAGGATATAGGATGACTTTTTTGCACAAATGACATTGCAATTTCAAGCCAAAAGGCGCGGAAAGGTTGTGACGTGTTCCTGTGGAGATGCATTTGATGTCATTCCATCGCGCTGCTTATTTCTTAATTGGCTTCATGAAAGGCATTAGCAATGCAACGGTATAAACGATGTAAATAGCGAATACACCCAATGCGACCATCAGTTTCTGTGAGCGATCGATGTACAGATAGATACCCAGAAAAGCCATTGTAGCGAACATTTTGATGGCTGTGGTGCCCATGATGGCCGTTGCAAATCGGCGCGGATTGGCCTTGAGCGATGCATCGAGATAGTTAAAGAGCAGCATGGACAGCAGTGCATATCCGACAATGGCTCCAAAAATAACGGTTGGCAGCTGCATGGGCGACCATTGTCTGATGCCGATATACGCAAGACAAAGGACAGCAAACGCGACTCCTAGATTGTAATAAAATTGCTTTTTCATGTTATTTGACTTTGGATAGATCACGGACTACGTTGTAGACCGCTATGATCACGGCAAAGAGCGACAATGCCAGTGTACACCAAGGTGTTTTGAGTGCTAGCCTTTGATCGAGATACTTTCCCAACCAAACACCCGCTAGAATGGTAATGCCCATTTGAAAAGCCATGCTGCTGTAGCGCAGAATGCCATTAGTATTGCCCTGCTGCTTCCCTTGGGGCATTGTCGTTGTCTTTCCTGAGTTCTTTGACTTTTGCGCCCATGTTACAAGCACCAGTGAATGCAGCTCCCGGCTCAATGGCCAATTTATCCGTAAAAATATCTCCTTCCACTTTTGCAGCTCCCTTTAAACTCAAGAGTTGCTGAACCATGAGCTTACCGATGACCAAGCCTTCGATTTCAGCATTTTGACAGTGCACATTCCCTTCAATTCTGCCCGCAGGACCTACGACCAAGCGTCCTTTGGTATTCAATTCCCCCTTGAAGGATCCATCGATGCGGATGTTGCTTTCACATTTAATTTCGCCTTCGATCGACGTGCCCTCCACAATGCGGTTGATGGCCAAATCGGTTATGACTTCATTGTTTCTTGCCATTGATTTTTTGTTTTGATTGAACATGCTCTGTACTCATTAGTCCACGTAGTGCTGCACATAAAAAGCCATGTACGCCTCTAGGTCTTTGGTTTTGAACAAAGCTATGTAATTCTGTTTGGATATTAAGAACAAATGCGAAGCACTGCCATTTAACTCGGTCAGTTTCGTCTCATCCGCCACAAAAGTCCCCTCATACGCCTTGGCTTCGTCCCAGACTTTGAATGATTTGACCAGGATGAGGTGATTGTCTTTATTCAGCAGATTATTGGTGACCTTGAGTTGAGCCGACGTGTATAGCGTATTGTTAAAATCGGTCACCGCCGCTTTCGACTTATTGATATCGGTGCTCGCTACAGGCAAGATCACCGCGAAATAGTGCTCGGCCTCTGGATCGAATTTGAAAGGGGATGTCGCATCGCTTGGTTTGGAGTCGGCACCTGAAGTACCATTGCCCGGATCGACTGGATTCTTGGGGTCCGATGTAGCTGTTGTGGCACTATCCGCTTCATTCGGTTTGGCAGGCACTTCGACCATGGTTTTGAGTAGCTCATTCGCACGCTTGCCTTCCTCTGTGCCACCGCACGAAGCCGCTAGCGCGTTGAGTTCCCGCTGGTAGTTTTCTTTGATGCCATAGGGTGCATCTGAATAACCGACACACACCGCGCGCAGCAGTTTGTATTTGCACAACAAACTATTTTCGGGCTGTGAGGCAATGATCGTGTCGCAGGCAAGCTTGGCAGTCACATAATTGCGTGAAGCGTAGGTGGCATAGACCGCCTGGTACTTGGCGTTTTCCTCTGCTTTCTTCACATCTTGCATATCCAGGTATTCCGGATTGTCTACCAGCATGGCCCAATCCGAGCCAGGGTATTTACTTTTAACCTGGTCACCCCAATATTTCGAATTGCACGTACTGCAGAATGGATTTTTCTTGAAGCCCTTTTGTTGTTCTTTGAATAACCACGTCCTAAATAATTGGTAGTGGGCTGTTGGATGAAATGCGCTCTCATTGAGATTGGTCACCAATTGTTCCCATGAATTGATTGCGTTGTCTTCGTCTTCTAGCTTTTCCTTGTAGATGACGCCTGCATTGTAATAGCCTTCCGCAGCGTCTTTCAGCATGCCATTCAGACGAGCCTCATCATCACAGGGCAACTGAGCCAACAGGTCCTCTTTGGAAGATGTGGCATAGGGATCTTCCGTAGGTGCATTCGGGTCAGGACTCACTTCAACCGTGGTTATTTCCTCTTCTCCAGGTCCAAAATTTTGAGACAACTTGCTCTGCAAACGCCAATTGTCCTTGAGCGGTCTTCCTCCCCAAACCTCGTCGAAGGTGGATTTGCCTTTGCCTTTGAGTGATTCATTGTAGGCCCAAAAAGTTCCGGTGACCCCTGCATTTGCGTTTTTCGCCGCCAACTCTTTGGCCTCTTTGTCCTTTTGCTTCTGCAACTCCGCTTCCTGCTTGAGTTTTTCAGCAATATCAGCCGCTCTCTTTTCACGCTCAGCATCTGGCAAAGCGCAGATTCTTAAAATGCTATCGTTGCGCTCTATCAGACCCAAATTAACGATGAGCTCAGTGAGGCTTTCGGCCCTTGCTTTGATCTCTGAGTAGCGCTCGTGTGCCTCTGTGATCTTGGTCAGGGTGCTGTCGTAGTTCGACTGCGCTTCCGCATACTGCCTTTGATTAAAATACAAATCCGCCAGACGCAAAAATGTTTTGGCCTTCATCTTTGGGTTGTCCACGTTGGCTTCTAGACTTTGCCGGTAAAAAGCAATGGCTTCAGGGCGCTGCTGCTCTTCGAAGGCAATATCCCCGAGGGCGTAATAAATTTGATCGCGGTAGTTGATGTTCTTTTCATCCTTCAGCATTTTGAACAGCTGCTTCTTGATCTCTGCAGAGCTACCACCTTGGCGGCTGAAGGAAAGCGCTTTGTTGATACGCGCCTGAAATTCCAACTCATACACTGGCTTTGACTTGATGCACATGTCAAACATGGTCATCGCATCGTCTGGCTTTTGCAGTTCTTGTTGAATTTGTGCTAAAATGAAGTAAGGACGCGCTTTATCTCTTTTTTTGGTGATATTGCGGAGCGCCAACTCCAGATTTTCTGCTGCTTTATCGAGTTTGTCTTGATGGAGAAAGGCATCAGCAAGCACCAAGTAATAATCAGCAAGAAGCGCTTTGTCCATATCCGGTTTGGGTTCGATACGAGCAAGTGACAATACCGCTTTGGTATATTCCTCTTGTGCTATATGCACTCTTGCTTGCCATGTGGAGGTGCGTATATCCGTTTCAGGATCCTTGTATTTGCGATTGACATAATTGAATATGTCCAATGCCTTATAGTAACTCTGTTTGTAGAAGTAGGCCCGGCCAATGACCATGTGATTTTCATCGATCCACTTGTTCAGCACAGGTTTTTTCTTCGCCTTTTTCGTGTCATCCTTGATCGTATGGCGCGCAATTACCTTTTCGCACTTTGCGATGGCCTTTTCCATGTCAGCAAAAACTGCGGTGGCCGATTCCTTGTCCCCATATATAAAAATGGGTAAAATTTTATCATAGTCCTCCTTGTAGGAAGCACTCAAGGTTTTTTGTCCCTTTTTGATTAACTCTTCAGCATTGAAATAACCGTTGTAGTGCGCGGTTGTGTTGTGATACATGCGCGTCACAGTACCATCTTTTTTGGTACTACATGACCACGTCATCAGCGCAATGAAGAGGGTGCAAAGGAGGGCGTATATCCTATTATTTTTCAAGAATCTAAAATTTAAGGCAGCGAATAAACTCAATTTCGGCAAAAATATTTCATTTTTGCTGTTGCAACTTACAATAAATACAGCTCACGGGCAAAATCGATTAAACCACTATGGTGAATAAGCCACAACCAAAGGCCAAAAAACTCATGAAAAAACTGAAGAGCCGTTTTCGGCTCACGGTATTGAATGAGAAGACCTTTGAAGAGCAATTTAGTTATTCCCTTACCCCACTCAACCTCATTATCCTATTTGGAGGGTTTTTGGTAGTGTTTGGCACTTTGTTTTATCTATTGGTTGCATACACACCGATCAAAACGCTTTTGCCAGGATATAGCGACGGCAGTTTCAATACAGAAGCGATGGAGGCCCGCATGCGCGTGGACTCGCTCACTGAGATAAGTCGCGAGAAAGATCGTTATATGGCAGATCTCAGGGTGATTTTATCTGGCGGAAACCTATCCAATGCTGCCGATACAGGGGCGCATCAAATTGAAGAAGCGAATTTGAATTACCGTGTGAGCGACATCGACGAGGCATTGCGCGAGCAGATCACAGAAGAAGATCGATTTAGCATTCAGGCTTTGGATAATGCAAAGAAGACCTCCAATGGCTTGCTGCTTTATCGGCCCGTAAATGGCACCATTAGCAATGGTTTCAATCCAAAAGGTGGACATTACGGCATTGATATCATCGCTCCCAAAGAGGACCCGGTGAAAGCCGTATTGGACGGAACAATTGTTTTTGCTGGCTTTACCTCCGACGGTGGCAATGTCATCCATATTCAACACAACAACAACATGATTTCGGTGTATACACACAACTCCGCGCTCCTCAAAAAGAGCGGGGACCGTGTTAAAGCAGGAGAAAGTATCGCCTTTATAGGAGATAGCGGTGAATACAGCGAAGGGCCGCATTTGCACTTTGAACTCTGGGAGAATGGCGCTCCAGTCAATCCCGAGGACTATATTCAACTGGACTGAGCGTCAGTCCTATTCCATAATGATCATCCGCACACTCGGCAGATGCAGCGTAAACATACCATAGCCTGATTCGATATTGGACACATAATTAATGGGTTCTTGCACCAATTGATTATAAATATTTCCACCTCTCTGGCGCTGTCCCAAGTAATCAAAATATACAGGGCTGATGTTGTTAAGCGATACGTAGAGTGTATCTCCATCCAATTCTTGCAGTTCTACATTGAATTCAGCATGGCTATCTTGAAATTCCCAATCAGTGACCAACTTGGTCTCCACGACATTGTTGGCAGCTAGTGGATCATCTATTTCCAAGGGATTGTTGTACCGCGAATAAAAATGTACGGCATAAAAGTTTGATCCCACGGGATCTGTAAAATACACTCGCACATTCGTTTGGGTGCTATCAATGCGCTCATAGGATACAGAATCGATTTCCACCACCTCATACGCCTTGGTGATTGCCGACACTCTTTTACCCGTCGAAGGATCCAATGCATTCAGTTCATACTGATCGCCTGGCACAATGGGCAGTGAAAGACTCGCATACACCCCATTGCTTAACTCCAGCAACGTATCCACTTCGTTGAGGTGTGTGATGGTAATGATGCCATTTGAGACAAGCATCTGCGCCAACAAATTCTCCGTATCGGTGGAATCGCCTTCTTGGTAGGAAAGTGCGGTGAAACTTTTGGCCAAGTATACGATTGCACCATTGCCGGGCAGTGCTTGCGACCACACCACAGGCAATGATTCCGCCTCCTCCAAGTCGATCGGAATAGGTGTTGGGACACATGCCTGCGCACAGAGAATCAATACAAATAGGCCAAAACATCTAGTAAGTGGTTGCATATTTCTCATGATTAAAAACTAAAGTTATAGGCCACTGATGGAATAAATCCAAACAGGCCTGGTTGTTCGTAGTGATATCCGATGCTTCCATCTTCGTTGGGACGAATGTTGATTCGAAAGGGAGTTGCTCTATTATAAAAATTATAGCACCCAAAATGCCACTCACTTTTGAAGCGTTTGCTTTTGTTGGGGCGCGGTTTCAAAATGAAATTGAGATCCAAACGATGTGACGGTGACATGGAGATCGCATTGCGCTCGGAATAAATGGGCACCAAATCAACGCCCGTAAAAGTGGCATTGGGCACTAGGTATTGTCCAGTCTGAGCAGTGAATCGCGAGCCGGTTGAATATACCCATACAGCACTCACGTCCCACCTCTTGCTGATTTCGTAGTTCAATACCACATTGATATTGTGCCTGCGATCGTACTTCGCCCAAAACACCTTGCCACTGTTGAGTTGATCGAATTGCCGAGTGGCCCAACTCAAAGTATACGCCACCCAACCATTGAATCTTCCGCTGGTGCGTTGCAAAAGAAACTCCATGCCATACGATTCGCCAGATCCTTGAATGAGCTCCCGTT
>Ga0315905_10007000_pt1 | contig 11446 bp, 6 predicted proteins | sample LakEriMetagenome_5_FD_203522 | JGI IMG/M metagenome (GOLD analysis project Ga0315905, IMG submission 203522) | Freshwater fungal communities from buoy surface, Lake Erie, Ohio, United States - Buoy 4 MA121 | ecosystem: Environmental > Aquatic > Freshwater > Lake | place: USA: Lake Erie, Ohio...
AATCGGCCAACTTCGTAATAGGTCCTGCAGTAATAAACACACACTGTCTGAGGCCGTGCGAACAGCTTTGTAATAGGTCAGCCTAGTCCACACAAGCCTCGGCTCGTCGTATCTCATAGCACATGTCCTCCACTATCCTCCTCCCCCACGCGCACAGCTTTGTAATAGGTCCTGCAGTAATAAACACACACATGCACACGGTCCTGCAGTAATAAACACACACAGGCCGTTGGAGGTCGTCTTGACTAATTTAGGTTTCTTTTGTTTTCCGGGCCAATTACTAGTACACTCAACACACACTAGAGGGAATACTGTATTTTTTATTACTTTTGTGCAGTTTCTAATTATGGCAACACACACACACACACACACACACACACCTGCTGACACACTAACACACACCCTTGCTGCCACAGGAACTAGAGACGATGCAAGCAAGCATAACGACGCTCACCGACAACGCGCGCGCGCGCACACACACACACACACAAGTTACACACATCACCTCTGCGCTGCCGCGCTCTCCCTTCATCAAGCCCTGTGGGTCAATAGAAGAAAGGACAAATTGGTTAGAAGAAAGGACACAATAGAAGAAAAGACGAATTGGACACAAACCACACACACACACACACACACACACACACACATGTAGAGAGAGTGTTGTTTATTGGTACTCAATTTAGTATCCTCTACACCTCCGTGTATTCGCCAGCCGGGGCCGCGTCTCCGTGTGCTTGGTGTTTGTAGCTTTTGTGATTTCGTGTAGGTATGCACTCAGGCGTTCATAGGTTTCTTAGCCTTTGAAAACCTGGTTAATAATGCCTCTTCTGACACTTTGGCTTTCTCACTTCGCCTTGTGCCCTTCCTACCTGCCTCAGACGCTCCCGCGATTCGCGCGGGCTCCTCCGCCTCTCCATCCTTAGCCCTTCTATACTACTTGCTGCCTCAGCAAGACTTGCCTGCAGTGACATGCAGGAGGCTTGGTTTCGGGTGACCGTACTTCAAGTCTAAAGCAGTGTCGCTTGCTTGCACGCACGCAAGCGAGCCTGAGGTTTGAAATTGTCTTCTCGAGCTGCGTTAGCAAATGACAGTTTTGTGTTGCAAAGCTTTGCCTGTGCGTAAGGAGTCCGTTTGAGGCAGGGTATAAACAGGGAGAGTGAGAGAAATGTAGTAGAAAATGAGAGTCCGTGCTGGCGCGCTTGTGTGATACAAGTGTGCATGATACGAGTGCGCGCGAGAGAGTGTGAGACGACTCGGTTGAGGAGGGAGAGCATACCATGTAGTTTGACTCCAGTCGATCTGCTCTACAAAGAGAGGGAGCTGGAGCTCGTATGAAGCTTGCAGCTCGTACGAAGAGCCGTATGACGAGCCGGACAACGAGGTGAGCCAATGCTGCGTGATGCCACTTTCGGGCCAGTTATATGGCATCTCTCAGCTGCAGGCTGGCATCGCAGGCGTGTTGAACTTCGGCGCAGGGTTTCGAAGTTTCTTTGTTCCGTTACGGCGCTTTGCGCGGACGAGGGCAAAGCTCGTTACCTTCGAGACCCCAGATGGTGGCAAGGTCTGTCGTGCTCATGCTCCGCTGAGTTCTGCACTACCTGTCTGTCAGGGTGCAAGCATGAGCCAGTCCTGCTGAGTCATTCTGGCCAAGTTTGTGCTCGCTTGGACGATGGGGAATGCAGGAAATCGTTGCGGTTTGAAAGAAGAGGGGAGTTTGTCCGATCAACATCATGATCACGACAGGCCCCATGTGGATGGTCGGATGGGAAATGTTTCTCTGGTATTAAGGTGATAAACAGGTGCACAAATGCACGGATACACAAATGGATACTAGTATTGCCTCCGGAGAATGGGAGTAGGAGTATTCGCATATGAGCATACTATAACTGTAACAATAGCGGTCTGGGTGTTCAGTTACAAAGACACTTGGATAAATGCTGGAGTCGGTTGGCAAGATGGTGCCTTGTTTACCAGGCGCCGCTCAGTGATGTATCCGCAGACTCAGACATCAGCTCATCCTATGTTTCTTTTACATTCAAGAAAAAACATACACCGATACATGAAGGCTCGAGGGCACCATGACGATGGCGCGCTGCGCACCAATTTCATTGCCAGCTGACCAGGATGCTGGCATCAGCGAGATGTATCACCGGCTCTCGGGCTATTGATTCATGCAGGGAGGGGTTATTATTTGTATTCAAAGATACTATAGGGGGACCCAGGGCGCCTGCGGTTAAGCCAGGGCGCATCACTCAATCAGCCCAAGAGGGCTTCTCCCATTCTCCGGTGGTGGTAATACTGATCAAACACAGGGCAAGGCGGTACAGGGGGAAAGAGAAGGCGCGCTTTATTTTCAGCGATGATCCACAACGTTGCTCGCGTAGCCCTTGTCCTGCCGCGGCTACCTCCAGGTCTAGTCCATACTTTACGGCTGCGGCACCGGGGTGTGTGGAAGAGGCCTGAGGTTGATCTGGGCCATTTTTTTGTGGGGGTCCGGGAGCGGGATGTTACCACTCTCTGATAAGAGACTGGACTAGACGTAGGCGACGAGGATGAAGGGCAACGGTGACTCAAACGGGGGACGGCGAGAGCGACGCAAGGGGCAGAAAAGGGGAGGGCACCAAAACAGAAATATGATAAACATTGGACCCCTAGTTATAGGAATACCGTTCCTAATAAACTCTCTCTCTCCTCTCGCCGCTCGCTCGCTCCCTCTCCCTCTCTCAAAACTTACGACCCTACTGCGCAAAAGGTCATGGGGCAGCAGTTGCCTGTGTATATGCAGCGTGTGTGTGGGCGCGCGTTGTGTGTGTGTGTGTGTGTGTGTGTGTGTGTATGTGTGTGACGGGTCCACATGCATAGCATACATTTGCTTAGGTTGTCTCACCCGAGGATCAGCAAACGGGGAGACAGGATTGGCCATGGTGTCACTGGCCGACATGTCTTCGTCATTCTTTGCCTCGTCCTTGCTGTCTTTTCTTTCCACCCGCCCCTGCCCGCAGTAGTCTGCACAATGCCCGGCGACATGAATGCATGCGGTAAGATTGAATGTACGCTGAATAGCGAATTTACGTGTGAGAGTAAAGCGTGTGCTTTGCAAACCTCTCCAGACTCGGACATTCCAAGACATGTTCTCTTTACGTTAGTAATAAACAAACAACCGATACCCCCAAAGCGTGTGTGTGCGTGCCTGCGCGTGCATGCGTGCGTGCGAGCATGCGTGTATGCGAGCGTCCTGGAGGTGCACTCACTCATGGATTTGCGATAATTATGATTATGTTATATATCAAATTTTATGATTTTATTAGAACAAACTATTCGCGAGAGCGATGCGTATGATACATGATGAAGGGCTGTCATGAAATTAAGGTCAAGGGCACTCACCGTAGAGATAGATACGCATAACTATTGACATTATCATCTATCATCCATCTATCTATCTATCTATCTATCTATCTATCTTAATGATGAGGGGTACTCACTTTTTCCTCCCGCAAATTCGCAGGAGGATGCAAGCTTGAGGGACTGCTCGGCACTTGCAGATGACTCCTGAGGCGGCACACACGCCGCGAATTCGTGCGAATTCGCAAGCATCATCGCAGTGCACACATACAGAGAGGGATTACTCCTCTGCCCAAGTGCTTCCTCTGCACACTTGCAAAAGAGACCTAGTATGTGTCAAAAGAGACCTAGTATGTGTCAAAAGAGACCTAGTATGTGTGCTTCCTCTGCACACTTGCAGGCGCACACGCACACACTGGCACGCGCAGAGACATACGCACACCAGTCAAACAACGACACGCGCACACAAACACACACACACACATGCGGTCGTGCTACACCAGGCCATCCCTCCCTTCCCAAATCCCCCACCTCCCATCCCTCCGCCACTCCCGCTGCATCGCCACCAACTGCAGCCTGCCCGGCCTGACAATGCCACCTGTCTTCTTGCCGCAAAACCAGTACAAAGTCCTCCCCGAGGGCAAGGGGATTGCGGGATGCTGACAAGTGCCTGTCGAAGGAGGATGGGGTGGTTCGAGAGAGCGGGGGAAGAGGGGGTGGAGGAGGAAGAGGGAGAGGAAAAGCGGGAGGAAAAGGGGGAAGAGAAGGGGAAGGAGGGGGAGGAATGAGGAGGAAAGGGGGGGCAGAAGGCGGCGGCGGAGGAGGGAGGTGTCATAGTCGAGAACTTGCTGGCTGGGAATCTTTGCGTCTATGCCTCCTCCTCCCCAACCCCCTTCTCCTGTCTCTCTCAAGTTGAGTCTCAACCCACCACTCATCCATTCAAGATCCGGCATGGGGTACAAAGGGGGAGGGCACGGGGTTGTGCGAGCACGGGAGCGTGTTGACCGGCATTCCGTGTCGTCACCGGCTCCCGCGTGCAGTGTGTGTGTGGGCGGCTGCAGTCTGTGCGTCTCTTGCTGCAGCGCGTCCGAGCGCGAGGGAAGGGGAAAGTGCTGTTGGAGGTAGGGCAGGAGCTCTAGGTAAGACCGAAACTCCTCGCCAGACCCCTGGTTCTTTACTCTCGAGGTTTTGTCGAGGAGAAAGACGCGGCTGATGGGCACCTGGGAGTCGGGGTACGGCCACCGAGCGGGCGAGAGAGATTCTGTAGAGTCAGGTCCCTCGTCTCTCCACACAGCAAACACAAAACACCGTGAAGCAGCGGGGCCCGCGCGGATCCCCGTTTTCTTGTGAGGGGAAACACAGAAAAATAGTACCCCTGCACCCACGTAGGCATCCTTGAACGTGTAGTGGTGTCGATCAACAGCGGCGGAGGTGAAGAATGAGGGAGCAGTGACAGAGGTGAAGGAGGAGAGAGCGGGAGGTGAAGGAGGAGGAAGCATGTCAGTGTCCCGCAACGCACAGGCGTCAGGGGCCAGGGTTTTATCAGCTAAGGGAGGCAAAAGAGACCTACTATAGAGTCAAAAGAGACTTACTATAGGGGGAAAACGCCCTGCGGGCCCATGTGTCGAGGGCCCCAGACCAGTCTACGCCTACAGTCTACGCCTACAGTCTACGCCTACTGTCTACGCCTACAGTCTACGCCTACTGTCTACGCCTACTGTCTACGCCTACTGTCTACGCCTACTGTCTACGCCTACTGTCTACGCCTACTGTCTACGCCTACAATGAGTGCATCACCGCCGCTCTCACGAGCAATCATGTGCATAATAGATGTCTTTGTGAGCAGCACGAGACACCCTACCTCCTGCTGCCTACTCCACCTACTCCACCTGCCCAACGCCTCACGTGACCAACACCTCCATAGATCCACGTGTTACCTAAACTCTACCTAAGGCCTAAAGCCTAAACCGAGACCTCCGTGGATCTATGTGTTCCGGAGTAGGTCTAAACCCGGAACCCGAAACCCTGAAGCGACGGCGCCGTGGATGGAGTTGATGCAGCATATTACATCATGCTAGATTATGTCATAGTATAATGTATCCTACTATATTAGATATTATATCATGTCGCATCAGTTGAAAATACATCACATTTTAGTCATATACACATACATTATGTGTGCAAATACACACACATCTATCTCTGTGTACATGTATGTCGTGGATGTGTGCTCAGGAGCAGGTTTCGTTACCCCGTCCATTATATCATATAATGCACCATACTATATTATCACAGTATAGCGATACTTGATGCTGTCAAAAGAGACCTAGTATGTGTCAAAAGAGACCTAGTATGTGTCAACATGATGCTGTGATGTATGGCCATACATCACAGCATCATGTTGACACATACTAGGTCTCTTTTGACACATACTAGGTCTCTTTTGACAGCATCAAGTATCGCTATACTGTGATAATATAGTATGGTGCATTATATGATATAATGGACGGGGTAACGAAACCTGCTCCTGAGCACACATCCACGACATACATGTACACAGAGATAGATGTGTGTGTATTTGCACACATAATGTATGTGTATATGACTAAAATGTGATGTATTTTCAACTGATGCGACATGATATAATATCTAATATAGTAGGATACATTATACTATGACATAATCTAGCATGATGTAATATGCTGCATCAACTCCATCCACGGCGCCGTCGCTTCAGGGTTTCGGGTTCCGGGTTTAGACCTACTCCGGAACACATAGATCCACGGAGGTCTCGGTTTAGGCTTTAGGCCTTAGGTAGAGTTTAGGTAACACGTGGATCTATGGAGGTGTTGGTCACGTGAGGCGTTGGGCAGGTGGAGTAGGTGGAGTAGGCAGCAGGAGGTAGGGTGTCTCGTGCTGCTCACAAAGACATCTATTATGCACATGATTGCTCGTGAGAGCGGCGGTGATGCACTCATTGTAGGCGTAGACAGTAGGCGTAGACAGTAGGCGTAGACAGTAGGCGTAGACAGTAGGCGTAGACAGTAGGCGTAGACAGTAGGCGTAGACTGTAGGCGTAGACAGTAGGCGTAGACTGTAGGCGTAGACTGTAGGCGTAGACTGGTCTGGGGCCCTCGACACATGGGCCCGCAGGGCGTTTTCCCCCTATAGTAAGTCTCTTTTGACTCTATAGTAGGTCTCTTTTGCCTCCCTTAGCTGATAAAACCCTGGCCCCTGACGCCTGTGCGTTGCGGGACACTGACATGCTTCCTCCTCCTTCACCTCCCGCTCTCTCCTCCTTCACCTCTGTCACTGCTCCCTCATTCTTCACCTCCGCCGCTGTTGATCGACACCACTACACGTTCAAGGATGCCTACGTGGGTGCAGGGGTACTATTTTTCTGTGTTTCCCCTCACAAGAAAACGGGGATCCGCGCGGGCCCCGCTGCTTCACGGTGTTTTGTGTTTGCTGTGTGGAGAGACGAGGGACCTGACTCTACAGAATCTCTCTCGCCCGCTCGGTGGCCGTACCCCGACTCCCAGGTGCCCATCAGCCGCGTCTTTCTCCTCGACAAAACCTCGAGAGTAAAGAACCAGGGGTCTGGCGAGGAGTTTCGGTCTTACCTAGAGCTCCTGCCCTACCTCCAACAGCACTTTCCCCTTCCCTCGCGCTCGGACGCGCTGCAGCAAGAGACGCACAGACTGCAGCCGCCCACACACACACTGCACGCGGGAGCCGGTGACGACACGGAATGCCGGTCAACACGCTCCCGTGCTCGCACAACCCCGTGCCCTCCCCCTTTGTACCCCATGCCGGATCTTGAATGGATGAGTGGTGGGTTGAGACTCAACTTGAGAGAGACAGGAGAAGGGGGTTGGGGAGGAGGAGGCATAGACGCAAAGATTCCCAGCCAGCAAGTTCTCGACTATGACACCTCCCTCCTCCGCCGCCGCCTTCTGCCCCCCCTTTCCTCCTCATTCCTCCCCCTCCTTCCCCTTCTCTTCCCCCTTTTCCTCCCGCTTTTCCTCTCCCTCTTCCTCCTCCACCCCCTCTTCCCCCGCTCTCTCGAACCACCCCATCCTCCTTCGACAGGCACTTGTCAGCATCCCGCAATCCCCTTGCCCTCGGGGAGGACTTTGTACTGGTTTTGCGGCAAGAAGACAGGTGGCATTGTCAGGCCGGGCAGGCTGCAGTTGGTGGCGATGCAGCGGGAGTGGCGGAGGGATGGGAGGTGGGGGATTTGGGAAGGGAGGGATGGCCTGGTGTAGCACGACCGCATGTGTGTGTGTGTGTTTGTGTGCGCGTGTCGTTGTTTGACTGGTGTGCGTATGTCTCTGCGCGTGCCAGTGTGTGCGTGTGCGCCTGCAAGTGTGCAGAGGAAGCACACATACTAGGTCTCTTTTGACACATACTAGGTCTCTTTTGACACATACTAGGTCTCTTTTGCAAGTGTGCAGAGGAAGCACTTGGGCAGAGGAGTAATCCCTCTCTGTATGTGTGCACTGCGATGATGCTTGCGAATTCGCACGAATTCGCGGCGTGTGTGCCGCCTCAGGAGTCATCTGCAAGTGCCGAGCAGTCCCTCAAGCTTGCATCCTCCTGCGAATTTGCGGGAGGAAAAAGTGAGTACCCCTCATCATTAAGATAGATAGATAGATAGATAGATAGATAGATGGATGATAGATGATAATGTCAATAGTTATGCGTATCTATCTCTACGGTGAGTGCCCTTGACCTTAATTTCATGACAGCCCTTCATCATGTATCATACGCATCGCTCTCGCGAATAGTTTGTTCTAATAAAATCATAAAATTTGATATATAACATAATCATAATTATCGCAAATCCATGAGTGAGTGCACCTCCAGGACGCTCGCATACACGCATGCTCGCACGCACGCATGCACGCGCAGGCACGCACACACACGCTTTGGGGGTATCGGTTGTTTGTTTATTACTAACGTAAAGAGAACATGTCTTGGAATGTCCGAGTCTGGAGAGGTTTGCAAAGCACACGCTTTACTCTCACACGTAAATTCGCTATTCAGCGTACATTCAATCTTACCGCATGCATTCATGTCGCCGGGCATTGTGCAGACTACTGCGGGCAGGGGCGGGTGGAAAGAAAAGACAGCAAGGACGAGGCAAAGAATGACGAAGACATGTCGGCCAGTGACACCATGGCCAATCCTGTCTCCCCGTTTGCTGATCCTCGGGTGAGACAACCTAAGCAAATGTATGCTATGCATGTGGACCCGTCACACACATACACACACACACACACACACACACACACACAACGCGCGCCCACACACACGCTGCATATACACAGGCAACTGCTGCCCCATGACCTTTTGCGCAGTAGGGTCGTAAGTTTTGAGAGAGGGAGAGGGAGCGAGCGAGCGGCGAGAGGAGAGAGAGAGTTTATTAGGAACGGTATTCCTATAACTAGGGGTCCAATGTTTATCATATTTCTGTTTTGGTGCCCTCCCCTTTTCTGCCCCTTGCGTCGCTCTCGCCGTCCCCCGTTTGAGTCACCGTTGCCCTTCATCCTCGTCGCCTACGTCTAGTCCAGTCTCTTATCAGAGAGTGGTAACATCCCGCTCCCGGACCCCCACAAAAAAATGGCCCAGATCAACCTCAGGCCTCTTCCACACACCCCGGTGCCGCAGCCGTAAAGTATGGACTAGACCTGGAGGTAGCCGCGGCAGGACAAGGGCTACGCGAGCAACGTTGTGGATCATCGCTGAAAATAAAGCGCGCCTTCTCTTTCCCCCTGTACCGCCTTGCCCTGTGTTTGATCAGTATTACCACCACCGGAGAATGGGAGAAGCCCTCTTGGGCTGATTGAGTGATGCGCCCTGGCTTAACCGCAGGCGCCCTGGGTCCCCCTATAGTATCTTTGAATACAAATAATAACCCCTCCCTGCATGAATCAATAGCCCGAGAGCCGGTGATACATCTCGCTGATGCCAGCATCCTGGTCAGCTGGCAATGAAATTGGTGCGCAGCGCGCCATCGTCATGGTGCCCTCGAGCCTTCATGTATCGGTGTATGTTTTTTCTTGAATGTAAAAGAAACATAGGATGAGCTGATGTCTGAGTCTGCGGATACATCACTGAGCGGCGCCTGGTAAACAAGGCACCATCTTGCCAACCGACTCCAGCATTTATCCAAGTGTCTTTGTAACTGAACACCCAGACCGCTATTGTTACAGTTATAGTATGCTCATATGCGAATACTCCTACTCCCATTCTCCGGAGGCAATACTAGTATCCATTTGTGTATCCGTGCATTTGTGCACCTGTTTATCACCTTAATACCAGAGAAACATTTCCCATCCGACCATCCACATGGGGCCTGTCGTGATCATGATGTTGATCGGACAAACTCCCCTCTTCTTTCAAACCGCAACGATTTCCTGCATTCCCCATCGTCCAAGCGAGCACAAACTTGGCCAGAATGACTCAGCAGGACTGGCTCATGCTTGCACCCTGACAGACAGGTAGTGCAGAACTCAGCGGAGCATGAGCACGACAGACCTTGCCACCATCTGGGGTCTCGAAGGTAACGAGCTTTGCCCTCGTCCGCGCAAAGCGCCGTAACGGAACAAAGAAACTTCGAAACCCTGCGCCGAAGTTCAACACGCCTGCGATGCCAGCCTGCAGCTGAGAGATGCCATATAACTGGCCCGAAAGTGGCATCACGCAGCATTGGCTCACCTCGTTGTCCGGCTCGTCATACGGCTCTTCGTACGAGCTGCAAGCTTCATACGAGCTCCAGCTCCCTCTCTTTGTAGAGCAGATCGACTGGAGTCAAACTACATGGTATGCTCTCCCTCCTCAACCGAGTCGTCTCACACTCTCTCGCGCGCACTCGTATCATGCACACTTGTATCACACAAGCGCGCCAGCACGGACTCTCATTTTCTACTACATTTCTCTCACTCTCCCTGTTTATACCCTGCCTCAAACGGACTCCTTACGCACAGGCAAAGCTTTGCAACACAAAACTGTCATTTGCTAACGCAGCTCGAGAAGACAATTTCAAACCTCAGGCTCGCTTGCGTGCGTGCAAGCAAGCGACACTGCTTTAGACTTGAAGTACGGTCACCCGAAACCAAGCCTCCTGCATGTCACTGCAGGCAAGTCTTGCTGAGGCAGCAAGTAGTATAGAAGGGCTAAGGATGGAGAGGCGGAGGAGCCCGCGCGAATCGCGGGAGCGTCTGAGGCAGGTAGGAAGGGCACAAGGCGAAGTGAGAAAGCCAAAGTGTCAGAAGAGGCATTATTAACCAGGTTTTCAAAGGCTAAGAAACCTATGAACGCCTGAGTGCATACCTACACGAAATCACAAAAGCTACAAACACCAAGCACACGGAGACGCGGCCCCGGCTGGCGAATACACGGAGGTGTAGAGGATACTAAATTGAGTACCAATAAACAACACTCTCTCTACATGTGTGTGTGTGTGTGTGTGTGTGTGTGTGTGGTTTGTGTCCAATTCGTCTTTTCTTCTATTGTGTCCTTTCTTCTAACCAATTTGTCCTTTCTTCTATTGACCCACAGGGCTTGATGAAGGGAGAGCGCGGCAGCGCAGAGGTGATGTGTGTAACTTGTGTGTGTGTGTGTGTGCGCGCGCGCGCGTTGTCGGTGAGCGTCGTTATGCTTGCTTGCATCGTCTCTAGTTCCTGTGGCAGCAAGGGTGTGTGTTAGTGTGTCAGCAGGTGTGTGTGTGTGTGTGTGTGTGTGTGTTGCCATAATTAGAAACTGCACAAAAGTAATAAAAAATACAGTATTCCCTCTAGTGTGTGTTGAGTGTACTAGTAATTGGCCCGGAAAACAAAAGAAACCTAAATTAGTCAAGACGACCTCCAACGGCCTGTGTGTGTTTATTACTGCAGGACCGTGTGCATGTGTGTGTTTATTACTGCAGGACCTATTACAAAGCTGTGCGCGTGGGGGAGGAGGATAGTGGAGGACATGTGCTATGAGATACGACGAGCCGAGGCTTGTGTGGACTAGGCTGACCTATTACAAAGCTGTTCGCACGGCCTCAGACAGTGTGTGTTTATTACTGCAGGACCTATTACGAAGTTGGCCGATT
>Ga0315905_10007002_pt1 | contig 11442 bp, 9 predicted proteins | sample LakEriMetagenome_5_FD_203522 | JGI IMG/M metagenome (GOLD analysis project Ga0315905, IMG submission 203522) | Freshwater fungal communities from buoy surface, Lake Erie, Ohio, United States - Buoy 4 MA121 | ecosystem: Environmental > Aquatic > Freshwater > Lake | place: USA: Lake Erie, Ohio...
CAGAGGCTGCAGACTTCTTAAATGCCACTTTGGGACTTCCTTCTTAACCGGTTTTGTACTTCAGTGACACCCGTCGGTGCCTCTATAACCTTCTACGAATCCTACCCTAGATTGTCGCGGAGATAGGACAAAACGGACATTTCATACAGACTCATAGGGTTTCAGTCGTTCTGGATAAATAACCCGCCCTTGCATCTCTGGAGCGGAGCAACGCACTCGAAATTAGTCGAGCGGAGATGACTCTCAGGTGTTCGGTACGCGACTTCAGCCACGTTAGTGGTCAGCCAGAACAATGTTTTTCGTCATACAAAAGGCTGCATCCTAGGTTGAGGCAAATTTAAGCAAATAACCATTTTTGAAATTCACCCCGGTTTGATCTATTGGGTATTTCAACTGGGCACTTAATGTATCGTTTTGAAAGTTGAGAGGTTAAGTCTATATCTGGCCTAATAGCTGGGTTTAGAAAACCAGCGATAGGAATATTTACCACTATAGCTTTTTCTGAGATCCAACTGGCTAGCCAAGAAAATGTTGAAACAGCCATTGTTAACATTTCCGCGTCGCGCAAAAGATTAAAGTCTCTGTGGAGACAACCTGGTGGAACCACAATACTTGATTTACAACGCAGATTCAGTTGAGAAATGTAATCTGGATTGGCGTCAACTTCCCCGATAAACGCCAGTGGTTTGGTCGAAGTAGACGCTAACAACTCATAAAATCTAATGGGGAGTGGGTAGTAATCTGGGCGTTTTAGGACATAGTTCTGAAAAATATCACCTTGCCTAACATGCACGAGATGGAAATCTCTCAGCTTTGACTTAAGTTGCAGATCCTCAACACAACAATCAAACTGAGGGTGCTGCGATAGGATATTTTGAGCGAATGCTCGTTGCCTACTAAGGTTCTTAATGTGCACCCCAGTTCCCACTAAGTGCACTCGCTTATATTGCTCATCTCGTAGAATTTCAGGCCATTCGCCTCCAGATCCTCCAAGTCGTACTGATTTTCTATTTCCTGTTGCAATTTCAAACCTAATTTGGAACTGTCTCAATTTATAGTTTCTGGATTTTTTTATGCTCCAATCAGGTATTCCCGGTAGATATAATTCATCTAAATGCAAGTCCTCCTTGATTTGTTGGGCTGCCATTGCCTGAATAACTTGATTAGCAAATCGTCCCGTTCCTTGCACAACAATGAATTTTGACACCAACGCTCTTACCCCCGTGCACTTAAGTCCCACCCTTTATGGCTGGTTGCTAAAATTGAGAATGATAGTGAATTCTCACACGAATCAAACGATAGAAGACTTATTATCGTTCCGAATTTTGATGAATCCAAATAACTCCCTAATGTAACCGAATGGGACGTTTAGAGAAGGATTCTTACGAGAATAAACTCACCATTTGTGGAAAGAGTGAAATAAACTCAATTGCAATGGCAAGCTTCAGGGTTTTGTCGCCTCGACCGCCATCTGACTCCACATATCTGATTCACCAACTCTAGTCTCTAGATTGCTGAGATTTGCGGAGGATGAAACTCCGGGAGAAAACTTTGATACTTTAGAAAAACCCACAGATTCGAGTAGAACTTTCAACGAATTAAAGTCGTAAATTATCCCTTTATGATGTCCAAATGCTGAGAATGTGACTCTCAGCAAATCACTTGGGATTTCGATATCAAGGCCATGCCCTTTGAGATCTGAGGCAAACTGCCGAACATCTTGGGTCGAACCCTCAACATACTTCATTACGATTGAGTGCAAATCTGGTGTTGTGATTCTTAGAATTCCTCCGGTCACCAATGCTTCATAAGCATTGGTGACAAGCAATTCACCTGAATTCCTGTCTAGATGTTCAATCACATTATCAGCGAAGATGGCGGAACAGCTCTCCCTTCCATAAAACTTTGTGGCGTCCAAAAAATTTTTAGTGATTACTTGGAAATTTGTTGAAATCCAACCAGGGAAGCTGTGCGATTCACCTATCCGAAGTTGTACCGGATTGGCTGAACTTCGAATCAAACCTACTGTTCGATAGTGACGGAACGCAGAAATCCGAAGCAAAATCGGAGCGCTATTAAACCTGTGCAACCATTTGTGAAAATTACTCCGCACCCCAATTGGAAGTTTTTTCCAAAATTTACGCACTCCGCCCCCTGCAACACTAATTGAGAATTACTACACTCAAGATTGTATATTCGTTATCCGAAGGGTATCAACTTTTTGAGATCCTCTTCGAAGAATCCGCGCAAAAATTCTGTATGAAAGAAACTCAAAATAATTTCCCTCTACTCTTGAACCTACGTTTCCGATAATTGACTCAGTTTCGGCATCCCCGTGGTTAATGACTCCAACTTCAAGAATGTAAAAAACACACTTCGAGCCTGGCCAATCCGCAACCAAGGAACGTTTAGTGCAGTTGTCGATCAGTTGACCAGCGGCTAGGGGGGTCATGGCCGCACCGACAGCAAGTGGGGCACTCGACAAAAGCCGGAAAAATTTCTTTTTCCTGGTTTGAGATTGAGTCTTGGGGCTGTTTGGAAGATAGGAAATCAGAGAGAGGACATTTCTTTTACCAGTGCTTTGTTGTAAAAAGCTTAATGAAAGGGAGTACAACTTATCTAAATCTGTAATTCTCGCATCGTCCTCCAAAACAATTCCCCCCAGTGTTGATTCATGAATAAGCTTTCGAGCCTTTGTGTGCGACACAGCACAAGCGCGTTCATTCTGAGTAAGAGGCCGCCCATAGTTCGAAACCTCTTCCTTAAGTGTTGATTCCAAAGGATTCTTCATTTCTTGTCCCATGGTTGCTGGAATCTGGGTCACCACAAATCGTGTGTCAGACCTGAGGCTCTCAATCAAGGGTTGGGACCTTCTTGAATTTGGCGTTGTAATTATCACTAAGGGTAAGCAAATCATGAGAAAACAATACCGATGCTCATCACCTTATGTCATGTTATTACTTTAGCGGCCCGGAGATCCAAGTTGATTACTCTCGGTCCGTGATGCCTAACAGTTTTGATTGAAGTTCGAACTCTGGAACCTTAGAGCGCACTTCTGACATAGTTCCCTCTGCAACTATTTTTCCATTTGAGATGTAAACGATTTTATCAGCACTCGTAATTGTGGAAAGCCTGTGTGCAATAACTACGAGAGTCATTTGGTGTCTTAGAGTCATCAAGGAATCAGCAAGGTTTTGTTCTGTCAGGGCATCAAGCGCACTTGTTGGTTCATCCATCACTAACAATTCTGGCTCAGAAAAAAGAGCCCTTGCGATGCCAATCCGTTGCCGTTGCCCGGCACTAAGTCGACTTCCTAACTCGCCCACCTGCGTGTGAATTCCAAATTCCAAGTCGGAGACAAACTCTGCCAAATTGGCCTGTTGAATCGTCTTCATTATTTGGTCCTCGTCCAGAGGATTTCTCCCAAAAGCGATATTCTGCGCGATTGTCCCGTCCATTAAAACTGTTGCTTGAGGCACATAAGCAACTTTCCCAGGCCATTTTTCGTACACACTTAATGGATCTCTTGAAGAGATCGTGACTGATCCGTTTTGGGGTGTATTCAGTCCAAGCAGGACATCCATTAACGTGCTCTTCCCAGAACCGGACGGCCCAACAATCGCCACAAAACTTAGATTTGGAATTACCAGATTTATGCTGTCCAGAGCTTTGAATCCAGTATTTGGATATGAAAAATCAACTTGAGTTAGTTCAACGTTAGCGTGAAATGAATTAAGTTGGGGAAGATTAAGACCCTCGGTATTAATTTGAAATTCTGATTCTTTGTATAATCCTATAACTGGGAGAGTATAATTTAGGTTTGCTTTAATCATTAGTAAACTTTGTTGTATTCTTAAAGCAGCAGGGGCGAGACGGCCGCCCGCAGCTAGAAATATAGTTAAGGTTGTAATCGCGCGGAATGAATCATGCAGTACAAACTGAATACCCGAAATTGTGATAGCACTAATTATCAGCGCAATTTCGAATACATACTTAGAAATATAAGGCATCACACTTAACTCTGCCAAGGCTTTAAAGTGCTTTTGCCTTAGTCGAGAGAATTCATCCACGCGATCATCAACTAAATTAGCTGTTTTGATGAATCGTATATTTTCAAGAGTCGAAATAATCGAGCTATTGATTTCTACATGTAATTTAAAGCTAACCCCACCAAGTCTTTCTGCTTTATTCTTCAAATTATTAAAGAGAAGAAGTGCTAGACCTCCAAACAACAAGACAGATATAGTTGCGGTGATAACATCAACGATCATTAGCGTGATAATCAGTAATCCAAGACTCAACACATCTGCCACAAGTAGAACCAGGCTTCCAGCCACGTCAAGGGCGACTTTATTGCTGCCAGCAGTGACAATAAATAGCGACTCTTGTTTAGGGTGGGATTCTATGCCAGCGATGTCTTTCTTTAGGATTTTATTTACTAGCGTTGTAGAGAGTACGGCGCCCTCTCTGCCCAAAAAATGAAAAACACGAGAGGAGATAAGATAAGCGGCGACGCTCCGTGCTATCAAACAAAGACTAGCCAATATTGCCAGGATTGAAACTTGATAACTAAGCGAATAACTCTCAATTCTCATGATTTCTAAAACCTGTACTATCCTGGGATTCAAGGCTTCTGAAGCAGCTACCCCACGAAGTGCTATCGATCCAATTACACCAATAAGCGCTATTCCAATCAGATCAAGAATTCCGGTGAGTGCTTGGATGAGTGCAAATTTTAGTAAAGTGATTTTGTTTTTTCGAGATACAAAAACAAGTACTTCTCGCACTTTGCGAACGAAGCTTACGAAAGGGACTGTGTTACGCGGGAACAATAAGTCACCTCCGTTTTTAGATCAAAGCATTTCCCAAACGAATCTTAATACTTTTTGCGCCCTTAGTTGTTAGTATAGGGGGGTGCCAACACGAAATAAACAAGTGCTAGTCACTGGTGCTGCGGGATTTATCGGTGGATCTGTGATGTATCGATTACTTTCGCAAGGCTTCAAAGTTCACGGTATAGACAGTTTTTCGAATTACTACAATCCTAAAATAAAGCATCACCACACCGCAACTCTTTCATTAAGTTCAAGTGTTTCTAATTTGGACATATGCAATTATGTGGGTCTCTCCGAACTCTATTCTGAGATTCGGCCAGATATAGTCATTCATCTGGCAGCCCAGGGTGGCGTTAGGGCGAGCGCAAATGACCCGGAGCCATACATTCAAACTAATCAAATGGGTTTCTATAACTTGCTTCAGTTGAACAATCTTTTTAATGTCAAAGAATTTATCTATGCAAGCAGCAGCAGTGTCTATGGTGAGGGCTTACCCACACCTTTCCTCGAAAATATGTCACTTCCTTCGCCGAAGAGCTTATACGCCGCCTCAAAAGTAGCGAATGAGTTGATGGCGGAGAATTTCTTGATTGGGGCTGGCGCTAAACGAATCGGTCTTCGGTTCTTTACTGTTTACGGTCCATGGGGAAGGCCTGACATGGCAGTCTCAAAACTTTTAACATCGGGCGTCGACAACCATGAATTTACTCTTACGGCGAATCTGGATTTAGCTCGAGATTTTACTTTTGTTGAGGATGTCACAGACGTTGTAGAAGACCTCATAAATTTAGATAAACAGAACTTTGGCGCACATACAATTTTTAACGTGGCCGGCGAATCACCCAGGACCATGTCTGAGTTAATCGGAATCTGCAACAATTTGGGCTTCGTTTTGAATATTCGCCCAGGTGTAGTCAATAAGTCTGATGTGATCAAAACCCATGGCTCTAGTGAAAAACTCGCAAAATTTGGCTTAAGAATACCTCGAACAACCCTCGAGAGTGGAATCGATTCCACTTATAAATGGCTATCTAGCAACGGAACTAAAGAAATTCTCGAATTTCTGAACTAGAAATGAAATACTCAATAGTAATTACGACCTTTAACAGCGCATCATGCATAGACAGAGCACTTGATGGCATTGAGCAATTAGATCATCTTCCCGATGAAACTATCTTAGTAGATGACGGTTCGACTGATGAAACTATCTCCTTAATCCGTAAGCGTCTATCGGGAGTATTGAATATCCGAATTCTTCAAAATTCAAAGAACATGGGACAGAGTTATTCAAGAAACCTGGGCGTTTGTGAGGCTTCCAATCAATTCGTAATTTTTATGGATGACGATGATTTTTCACTTCCCCAGCGGCCAATAACGCACTTGGATTCGTTTGCAGACGGGGCTGATTTCTCATTTGTTTCATCAAGAAAAATTTATCAAAATGGATATGCCATCAGTGCAATAAACGATGACCTGTATTCTTCCGCAGAAACCGCCGTTTCATTGATCAGGCACCTCACTACGAATACCCCCCTAGCAGGTTCAAAACGAATTTATTCGCCAAGCAGTACATTGGCAGTAAGAAAAGAAGCTTTTTTAAAGCTTAATGGATTTAGGGAGGATATGAGACGGCTCGAGGATATAGAAATAGCCTGCCGCGCATTATCGTCTGGTTTAACTCTCAATTGGTCTTCAAAAATTATGGTCGAACGAACCGACACTTTAGGAAGTGATAAAAATGCTGAGGCCAACTTCATTGGTGAAATCGCCGTTTTGGATTCTGTTAAAGAGTTGCTCGGTAGACGCGAGTATTTTGTAGCGAAAGAAATGTCTATCTTTAGAAAAATCTATTTCGATAGAAAGTGGAGAGCGATCTTTAAGAAATCTTTAGTAATTATTCTAATAATTTCCTTATCTCCATCGAAAATGAAATCGGTCTACAACAGATTAAGGCACGATATTGCTCAGCGATTCTAGCTACTTGAAACCCAAGTGGGTTTTTGTCGTCGACACTAAGCATTCTGCCTTATGGCGATCTGCAGTAGCTCATTCGAGAAAGAGCCATGTCGTTGTAATTGCTGCGACCGAGTATTTCTCCCCACTTTCACTCGCCAAAGATATAGCCCTTGTCGACCCAGAATTTGTTGTTTTTTCGTGGCGCCCAGCATTCGATTCGATTGTTTTTTCAATTGCGCCGAAAGAAGTGATTAGATCCACGGGTGCTCTGATACTGCTTCTCGTACCAGACCACGCTGGCCTAGATTTTAACCAGCAACGGGAGCAAGCACGAATTCTTTTGAGCGACGGGCTTTTGGTAACATCCGAACTCTTACGTGAGGAATATTCGCGTCGCTACAAAGTTAAGAAAATTCAAGTACTTCATGATTTACCAGACATTGAGCTGATCGAATCGATTAAATCTCGCGAATCTCTTAAGAAAGCGCGTGAAGTCATCTGGGTTGGAAATAGCAGGTGGGGAGAGAGGTTGGGATACAAAGATCACAAGGGGTTTAAGCGGTTTGTTATCCCAGCCAGGAAGGCACTCGAATCTTTGGACAAATCATCAAGTTTTAAGATAATAGACAGTTCGTTTGGAAAATTGCCTTACAAAGAAGTCCTCGAGTCCATACGCGATGCGTCTTGTTTAATCATCACATCAGATTCCGAGGGTACATGCCTGCCATTGATTGAAGCGTGCGCGCTTGGAACCCCTGTAGTAACTTTCGATGTAGGAATCGCTGGCGAGCTACTAATTGACGAACTTCAAAGTCAAATCTCGCCTCGAAACTTACGGATCTTCACCGAATTGATCGTTGAGACACTTTCTAACCGAGATGAAATTTCTAGACGAGCCATTATGCGTTTTGATTCATATCGACACTCTGTTGAAACCGATTTACATCAGCTAAATTTTACAACAGACACGAAGGGGGGATGGCGGGAGGCAAGAGTTGAGCGTTTCTCGAGAAATTCACTTCTCTGGAAACTTAGATGGTTAAAGAATTTCACAAAAGCGTCTTGAGCATTGCTTCCCATTGATTATTGGCGCTTTCCCCACAATACTTTTCCACGGACGCTTTTGCCGCAATTCTCATTGTAGGGATACAACTTTTGTCTTTATATATTTTTTCAAGCAAATGAGTAATTGATCCTATGGGGCTGACTCTATCGACCAGCCAGCCATTCTCGCCATCAACCAAAAGATCACGTACTCCGTCGCAATCATTAAAACCACCGACTGGCACGCCAAAAGAAAGCGCTTCCGCGACGCTATTAGGAAACCCCTCCCAAAGGGATGGAGCCAGCATTACGTCCGCCTTCTCCAGAATCAACTGAATATCCACTTTAGAAGGTTTGATAAAAATATAGTCAGAGGCTTCGTTCTGAATAATGGTTTTTAGTAAGTCCTCTTTCAGCTCACCGTCTCCATATATTTCCAGAATAGTATCTTCATAAATTTGATGAAAAACCACGAAAGCATGAATTAGTTGCAACACTTGTTTTTGGTGACTGAATCTACCCGCATAAACAAACCGAAGCTTCTCACTTGAAGCATAATTTGTTACAAAGTATCGAGGGATTTGATTCGGTATGGATACCATCTTTCTCCTCAAATATTTTGGATAGCCCCTTTTGTAAGATTCAAACTGGACTGTAATCACAGAGCTAAAAAGCATGCTCAGGAAGATGGCATGCTTTTGTTTGCCTGCCTGTATATGACGATAGATCGCAGGAGAATTCCTCTCAGCTAAAACCACAGGTATATTGCAAATTTTTGATGGAACCACTGAATACCAATAAGAACCTGTCATAAACGTGAGTGCGACGGAAGCATTTTCCTGTTTAAGTATTTCTATCACCTTGCGTTGTCGTCGGAACCGAACTTTTAAGCTCGCGGTGTGCGCTGCATTGCCCTCAGCAATGGGTATAAATCGAATTTGGGGGTTAGTCTCAAAAAATGGCACAGGGATTTCTTGGTCTAGCGAAATAATTGTGACGCTGTGGCCCCTACCGATTAGCCCATCGGCAATGCTTAAAATCTGCTTTTCCATACCACCTAGGGTGTTAGACAAAATTCGTGTAAAAATCGCGACGTTCACATCTGTGCTCATTTTCTAGAAAAATTGGAATTTCTATTTTGCTCAGTTTACACGATTAAAATTTAGTCATGTCTCATAGCGCGAATTTCATATTCTTTTGTTATTGGGAAGGTCGTTTAAGGAAAACCCAAGAGTCGATTCGCTGTCTTGGTTCAAATCCAATCCGTTAGCCAGACTTTTTCAAGCTTGTTCACAGTTATATAGTCATTGAGTTTGTTGAGTTGCTTTTGATAAATTTCGGACATTTCACTCTCTGACATAAACCGCTCATGAGTTTCAACTAGTAATCTCTTGATTTTATCAGCATTCTCAATTAATTGATCTACTAAAAGCATTTCCGCGCCTTCGATATCGATTTTTACAATCTCAAACTCAACAATATCGGTAAAGAATTGGTCGAGAGTCACTGTAGGAACTTCGTAATATCCAGAATTGTCTCCAAATTTATCGATTATGAGAGAAGCGCTGACACTTGTCGTAATTGGGTCGTTCTTTTGCAGGGGATGAGTGAATAATTTTAAACTGCCGCAATGATCACTCACGGCCATTTCATACAAAGTTACTCCAGGTAATTTTTTGGTTCTAGTTCGCAAATATTTAAATGCAATTGGGTGTGGCTCCACCGATCTCACAGCCATACCCAACTCCACACACGCATGAGTAAAACTTCCTATGTTAGCCCCTAGATCTAACACAACCGAATTTTTGACCGGATACTTCAGATCAGGGAATCTATCAAGAATCAGAGATTTGTATTTTTCCGCACTTTTTTTATTTTTATTTCTTTTAAAGATGTAGTGATTTGCTGATCTGATTTTTCTATACAAATCAAGGCCAACTGCCGGCACAATTCTTTTTAAGACTTCGCGGATTGCCACGTTTCTCCCTTTTAAGCGTGAAACGATAATTGAGTCCAAACTTTAAGAACTACCTTATTGCCTGGGCGCAGTATTATCGCGGTCTACGGCGTCTCTGTGCCGAATTCGGACGTGGCTTACGATTACCACGGTTAGGTCCCTTGTTCTCAACAATCGGAGCAACATAAGGAATACCTGAAGGTTCCTGAGCACCAGTAATTCGCATTAAATCAGTGCTGAGTGAAGTGACTGAAACAGACTTTGGTGTCACGCCAGCGCGTGAAGTTAGTCCTGAGACTGACTTCTGTTGCTTTGATGTTGTCAGAGTTACTACTGCACCTGATTCACCGGCACGGGCTGTGCGGCCTGAGCGGTGGAGGTAATCCTTGTGATCTTGTGGAACATCAACGTGTACTACAAGTGAGATTCCATCTACGTGGATACCGCGTGCTGCAACATCTGTTGCAACAAGAGCCGCATTCGCTGAATCTTTGAATAGTGCAAGTGTGCGTGTGCGAACAGCTTGTGACTTACCGCCGTGGAGTGCTCCGACTGGAACTCCTGCGTGAGCTAGCTTGTCACAGAGACGATCTGCACCGCGTTGTGTCTTAACGAAGAGAATTGTTTTGCCGTTACGAGCTGCAATTTGTGCTGTGATGTCATCTTTATCGCCTGGGTTCATTACAAGGATGTAATGATCCATGGTTGATACAGATGCACGATCGTTTTGGAGTGAGTGTGTCTTTGGGTTCTTCAGGTATTGCTTAACTAGTGAGTCAACACCACGATCAAGAGTGGCTGAGAAGAGAAGACGTTGTCCATCAAGCTTTGCTTGATCAAGGATTTCTTTAACGACAGGAAGGAATCCCATATCTGCCATCTGATCTGCTTCATCGAGAACTGTGATCTGAAGTTGATCTAGTTGTACTTCACCTTTGTTAAGAAGGTCGATAAGGCGTCCTGGGGTTGCTACCAAGATTGCTGTTGCTTTACGCATTGCAGTGATCTGCTTTGCATAAGGCATTCCGCCTGCGATAACTACTGATTCGTGGCCGATAGCGCGAGCTAATGGGCGTAGAACTTCATCGATCTGCTGAGCAAGCTCACGTGTTGGTGTGAGAACAAGAGCCAAAGGCTTATGTGGCTTTGCTTGTTGTCCGCTGATATTTGTAAGCAGGGCAAGGCTAAAAGCAAGGGTTTTACCTGATCCGGTCTGTCCGCGACCAAGGATGTCGTGGCCAGCGAGAGCGTCAGGAAGTGTTGCGATCTGGATTGGGAATGGGTGTGTGATTCCTTGGATGCTAAGGGCATTTGAAAGTGCTGGTGCAATACCAAGATCACGGAAAGTTGTTGTTACCTCTGCAAGAGGTGTTGCATCAATGAGGTTGGCATCAGCCAAGTTTGTTGAGATGTAGGTATCGTCTGCACCGAAATCAACTGCAATATTTGAATGTGTCTTTGAAGCGCGACGATCATCGCGAGCAAATGCTGGTGAATCATTGCGACGATCACGTGGTGGCTTTTGTGTTGAACGTGGCTTTGATCCTGGGATGAACTTCTCACGCTTTTGTGGGACGAAGTTTGGACGACCATCGCTGCTGCGAGCTTCTTTTGCTTTTACTGCTTCGCGACGTGTTGTTGGACGACGAT
>Ga0315905_10007003_pt1 | contig 11442 bp, 13 predicted proteins | sample LakEriMetagenome_5_FD_203522 | JGI IMG/M metagenome (GOLD analysis project Ga0315905, IMG submission 203522) | Freshwater fungal communities from buoy surface, Lake Erie, Ohio, United States - Buoy 4 MA121 | ecosystem: Environmental > Aquatic > Freshwater > Lake | place: USA: Lake Erie, Ohio...
GAGAGAGAGAGAGGGAGGGAGGGAGGGAGGGAGGGAGGGAGGGAGGGAGGGAGAGGACAAGTCCCTTCGACCGAGTCTGGGGCACCGCTGACCAGCTCCGCAAGGTTCCATACATCCCAGGTCTTGGCTAGGCTCATCCGCTGCTCCTGCAGTGTATGCAGCAGTTTGGAGACAACACGGACAACTGGCAACACTGATACAATTCCAACAGTCCTTTCATTCGGTATGTTGTAAACGGGGGCCACTGGCAGTCACGGTACGGACAGCCTGAGTCTGAGCAGCGGCCTGCTGTGAGGGTCATGTCTTCAAGTTGGGCCGCGTATCCGTCGAGGGAGGCATTCAAGGACTCCAAATTATCCCTCGAGGCCCGCTTCGACAAGCGGTTCGACGAGGCGTTACTCCCATGCTGTCACACTGGCAGTGTGGATCGGCGGTGGCCAGGCGGCGGCGAGCGTAACAACGGTGACGTGGGCTGCGGGCAGGACAGCCCAACACTCTCAGGCTCACTTGTCGATCCCTAGCGATGCGATGTGGCGAGGAGAGGAGGAGGGGGAGGAGGTGATGAAGGGTTTATTCGAAACAAAAGCGATGAATGAGGAGAAAACTGGGCGCGACCGCGCAACGCCAGGAGGAGGAAATTCAAACAGAAGCGATGAAGGATGAGGTCCTCCTTCACCCGCAGCGACTCTCCTCATTCTCCCCTTCATCTCCCATCGCGCAAAAAGCCTCAAAAAGAGAAATGCTTACACAAAGGGGCGCGTGTACACGTACAGGGCGCCACTCAAATCCTTGGTGATGCGCATTGTCGCATCCAGGTACACTACAGTCACTTTACACGTAGGCGCACGTCCATCGAAGGGACCGCCATTCCAAGGCAAAAGTTTCCACACTGAGTTCACAGGGTACCAGCGATCCATCAGGAGCCCTGACACCAAGGGGATGCGATTGACTCCGGGCGTGTCGATGACCTGCGTCTTCTGGAGCTCCATGTGCATGACGTTGCCTTTCAGCTCCACCTTGTCTGCCAGCTGCATGTGCGTGCGTATGTCTCTCGGTCTGCGCATATTTTCTTGCATGCGTACGTGCGCACATGCCTATTCTAGGCTCTATTCTGGTAAGTTTGTGCGTGCGCGCGCAGCGCAGTGAAGAGTGTGCGTGGGTACCGTACCGTCACGACCCTGCCGCCGAAGGTGGGCAGCAGCTTGAACCACCCAAGGATAGGTATCACAGTGAGACCAAAGAGGAGAGTGTCAAAGGAAGACACAAACTCCTTCTTCTCAAAGTCGATCGTTTGCGATATTCTGCCCACGGTGCTCGCCCCCCAGCTGAGCACCTGGAGCTGGTGCAATTTGAAGAACATGGCTGATTTCTTTGTAGGGTCGGTGATACCGAGCCACTTACCCAGCGCTGGAATGCCCGGCGATGTGTCCAGCGCCTGTTCAATCGCAAGAAAGAACGGGCTGCTGCGGAAGAGCTCAACATCCGAGTAGACCAACTCCCACTCGCCCGCCAGCGCCCTCTCATTCACAGGGGACGACATGGCGCACAGCTTGTCGGCCGCATTCTTCATCTCAGTACGCAGCTCCTGATACACGGGAGCTACCAGGGTATTGAGGCGCTGGCCGCGGTCGGACAGCGCCGCGATCTGCAGTATCCTCCCTTTAAGGTCTATACAGACCTCAATCGTAGTGGGCCCACACGAGTCAGCATTACTCGCGTGTGTGTGTGTGCGTGAATGCGTACACAGGGAGAAAGTGGCGCAGCACCTTGCACCTCTGACAGTGTCGACGACGGGGCGGCGGAGGTGGTTGACTTTAATGTGATGAACGCAGGTGGTCTCGCGCGATCGCTTGGGGCGCGACCAAAGAGCGCCTGCTGCGGGAGCGGGCGACGCGCGAACGCCTCACGCCCAAGCACGCCGCGGAAGACTCCGGTCGACCATGCGAAGCCTGCCGCGCGCTCGACCGCGCACAGCTGAAGCACCGTGCCGACGACGAGCGCAGCGCGCACCATCGGTCCTTATATCAGTGGCAGCATCATGGGGTGTTCACATGTGTTTTTATGCAGCTTCGAAGATTACTATGCGAGCGATTTCGATCGGCTGCGTGCAGCCAGCGCCTGCGCTGGTTGCACGGCAGCTGCGTGCTGTGCTGCAGGCTGGGCGCCAGGCTGCAAGCGCCCGCGCCGCGTGGTGAGATTCGGATGGTGTGCTACTCGGGAGGTGTGAAAATAACATGTGATGCGTCTGTGACGCTGTGACGCGGCAGGCAACCCAAGGCTTCAAATTACTTTGATGCACGGGCGGCGAGCCTGACGGCGCTCGCGCGTGCAGTGCCGCTGCTTGGCGCAGCCAATAGCCGGTGTCTGTCTGCCTCGCCGCCAGGGGTACCGTGTCACGTCCCTCTGCACTCCCTCTCTCGCCAGTGCTTGTGGAAAAGGCTTGTCGGGGTTACAGTGACGCGTGTGGGTGACGCACAGAATGCGATCATGCGCCTCCTCTAAACGCCATCGTATGTGCCGCGCGCAGTTCCTGAGCCCCGACGAAGCCATTGATCTCGTGGAGAAGAAGAAAGCGTTGCTGCTCGATGTTCGCGAAGAATATGAGTTTGCAGAGGTACGCAGACTAGACCGTGTCTCTGCAATCACTGTGCTACAGACACTGAACAGTGACGCTGGTTCTGTGCACTGACTTTATCGACGCAGGGCCATGCGGCACGGGCTATCAACATCTCAGTTTCGGAACTCCTGGATCGAATGCCTGTCAGTGCCCCAGTTTCTCTTGCACCCTCGATGCCCGAATGATCCCTTCTGCACCCACGAGACAGACCCACACCATTATCGGTTGCCTGTCTGCAGTCATGTCCGTTGGCATATTCTCGGTTTGCACTCATTGTGCGGTCCAACAGGAGGTACATAAACTCGCCGGCAGCAAGGAGCGAGTGATCGTCGTCTATTGCAGGTCTCACACCCTGACTCCCGCTCTCACCCACTTGCCTCGTTATTCCCACTTCCCTTTGCCAGTCTGCTCTCTCCAACGCAGCCACCTCTCCCTCGAGGAGAGGGAAGTCAAACTCAGGCCATATGCAGTCGTCATGAGATAGCCGGCGGTGCTGAGTGCAGTGGCGATGAGAGCCTCGCAGGTCGGGCGGGCGCTCGCACATGGCCATGGAGTTTCTGGAAAAAGAGGGCTACAAGGTGTTCAATCTCGGCGGGATCATCCAGGCGTCTGGTGTGTATGTGCACGTGCCAGTGCCTCCCTGCTTCCCTCTCTCTCCCTTTCTCTCTCTCTCCCTCACTCGCTGCCTCCCTCGCGCCCTCCCCCCCTCCCCCCTCTCTCTCTTTCCTCTCTCGTCCTTGTGACGCTGCGTGTGTAACAGCGGCATTTGAATTTTGGGGCTCCGGTTCTTCCGTCGGGCCTCCATGATGGGTCCACAGAGAAGATGGTGGAGTCTCTGTCCACTAGGTCTCTTTTACTCTTATACTAGGTCTCTTTTTATCACACTATCCTGTCAAGTCACAGAGAAGATGGTGTAGTCTCTGTTCATGTAGACTCTGTCTGCTCAGATGGTGTGAGGAGGAGGAAGGTTTATTCATACAAAGAGAGAGAGAGAGAGAGAGAGAGAGAGAGAGAGAGAGAGAGAGAGAGAGAGAGAGAGAGAGCTAGTCTCAGACGGTACATTGAGTGTGCAGACCGCATCTGTGACAAAGTATCGGAAGTGCGAAGCCGGGAGGGGGGAGTGGGGGGAGGATTGTGTATGTGTGTGTGTGTGTGTGTGTGTCGGAAGTGCGAAGCCGGGGGTACCGCTCATGACTGGTTGCTTTGGCTTCATCCGAGTGATTCGCCATGTCTCAGAGTGGTCCGATATGTTATACGATAATTTCTTCGATTTCCAGAATTTCCGAGCTTCATCCGAGTTATTCGCCATGTCGCCTGCTCTTCTTGCACGGATTAGTACAAGAGCACAGTTGAGAGCATGCAGGTTCTGCCAAGAGGACAGTTGGTGTAGGGGTTTGATGGCGTCAAGCACGATGCCAACAGGACGTAGGCATTGCCCATACGAGCTATACGAGAGAGAGCAGTTTCGGACACATGTTGATGCGACTACGCAGTCGCACCAGCGAGTGCTCGGGTGATCTAGCGACAGCGTGTTGTCAGCGGTAGATGAATTCTTTGTTCACAGCCAAATATTACATACACAACTACCCTAAACCCGTGAGGAGGAAATGTTACACGTATAGTGAGTTCGTGTATAGAATGGAAATTTGGCTGCGGAGGAGGAAATATTACATGGAGGATCCGTGACGTCCATGATCAATATATTTAGGAATTCCAAAACAAATTGGCCTGGAAATTCGGTATTTCTGTATCACATGTGGAAACGTTCGAGGGGTCGCCCTGTTACAGAGCGAAGAGCATCTCTCGAGGCGGCGTTACCCGACAGGGCGTTGTGCTTACCGACCTGAAGTCACATCTTGATTGTCAATAAAACTCCTCTCTCACCGGTGAGATTATGATCATAATCTCACCGGCAGTCTCATGTAAGATCCCTGGCCAGCATTCTATCTGAGCGAAGGGCCTACCCCGCAAATCCTCAACTGCCCGACTTAGCGTGAGACATGTTGCTGCGGGGTGAAGTGCGAAGATACACGGGCGTGGGCGGCGTGAAGGGCCTGGGGGGAGGTGTGTAGCGCCACACGTGCCCATCCTTGTTCTGCATTCCATTCACAACCCTGTAGTCGTATCCCAGCATCGTCTCGGTCTGAATCGAGGTAAACGCCTTAGCGCACGGCGGCACACGCGGTGTGGCAATCCGTTCGTCAGGCGAAAGATGCCGACGGCGCGCGCGCTCCTCCTGCGCTTTGAGCCGTGCCTTGAGAATTGACGGCGAGAGCACTGCCTGCGTGTCGACGTTGGCCCCGCCTTGCGACGGCGAGCGCGACTTTTGCAGCCTGTCGACCTCCTCCACACCGTACCCAGCACGCAACACCGAGGGCAAATTCCGCTGGCCCAGTCGGCGCACAGGTAACCTCCCAGAGCGCGCGTCCTCCTGCGCCACCCGCGCGGCCGCCTCCTGCTCCCGTGTGAAAGGCGCGATCCTGTTCTCCCTCTTAAAGGGTGCGATCTTGCCAGTTGCTTCGCGCTCGGCGCGGGCGGCGTCGATTTCGTTGAGCATCTGCTCTCCTGTTTTACGCTCGGCGCCGATCGGGAGCGCCCGGAACATTTTGGTGGTTTCGAGCCGCACTCGCACCCCCCCCTTCGTGCGCTGTCTTCCTGCCCGGTCTTTGTCAGCGTCACCGAACCATGCACGCGCAGTCGCCGAGCCTTCTCTTGACTGCGCTCGCTCCTTGTTGTAACGTTCAGCCCGTGCCTTGGCGTCGTGGTAGTGCGACCTGTCGGTCGTGGCGGGAGTAAAGTCTGGAATGATGCGCTTAAGCTGCTCTGCGAGCGGCAGATACAGGTGCTGATGATGGGGCCGCACAGCCTTACCGGTCTGCGGGTGCGTCACGGCTGGGGGGTCGCCAAAAACCTTGCCGCCGAACGCTGGCTTCCTGCCGCGCGGACTCTCCATCACCGTCCGCTCGCGCGCCTCCTCGATCGCCTCCATCTGCTCTAGGGCGCGCGCTGTGAGCTGCCCCCCGCCCCCCCCGGTCGCGGGCGGCCCTTCCTCATGTCCCCCCGAGGCGCTCCGCCCCGCCTTACTCGACCGCACCGAGGCAAGGTCCCCCGAGCCGGCGCTTCGCCCCGTCTTACTCGACCGCACAGATGCAAGGTCCAGGCACTGCACCTTCGTCCGGCCCGAGACATGCGAGGCGTCGTCGATTGTCCTGTCCTCCCGCTGCCAGATATCAAAGTCGCGCTGGTAGGTGGTAACTGGCGGGTCCGGCGTCAACCCCCGCACCGGCTCGTCCTCCAGAGGGATCTCCTCGTACCGGCGGGCGGCTCCGCGCGTGGCCGCACACGGAGAAAAGGATTTTCTGTGAGATAGTGCACGTTCGACTGTTGTGGCGGTCTCGCTCGACACGTGCGACAGCAGGCGGTGCGGGACCCTCTGTCCCGGCGAGGCCTGCAGCTGGGTCGTCGGAGAGTAGTGCCCGATGAGCGGCGGATGCTCATTTGGCGTGAGGCAGCCCTTGTTGCCGCCGCACGGCATCAGGATCGTGTTTTTGCGCACCGAGACGGTCCCGCTCATGAGATCGCCCATGTTGACTCAATGCACCGTTCCAAACTGCCCATCCGGCGAGGAGGAGGCAACTTTCCGGTCCATCCGGCGAGGAGGAGGAGACAACTTTCGAACTCCCCGTTCGCAAGTGAGTCATCAACTTCGTTGGCAGTGCACTTGACTTCTAAGCGGCCCAGAGGGCACATACGCACGGCGGGACGGCGGGGCGGGCGGCGTGGGCAGGGCAATGTGGCCAGGTCCGGCCGTGCGTGTCGCGGGTCGCGCTCTGTAAGGTGCGGCGCGCCCTTTTCACTCTCATTTTCGCAACCCCAGACTTTGTGTTGGCCCGGCGATCCGCGCCTGCAAAAACATGCGTGATGGTGGGCGCCGGGCGTTGCGCCATCCACGCACCTGGGGGACAAGTTGTTCGAACTGCCCGCGCCCGCTCTTGCGGAGCGCCGGGAGGTTGGGCGGCCACTCTGTGCGCCGTTGCACGTTGCTGACGGCGTTGTAGTCCCGCGGGCAGGTTGTCCACCATGTCCCTCACCTTGGCCACTGGACCTGCGTCCTCGAACGCGAACCATGCATCGAACCGCAAGACAGTCACGGTGATCGAGACGCAGGCCCTGACGATCAAGAATGTGAGGGGCGTGCAGGAAACCGTGCGCGCTGCATGGCTAGTACAGGAGCTGCGCGGCGTGGTGGCCGTCGTCGACATCATCTCAGCCGTGCGCGGCCTCGCGCACAAAGAGGCCGCGCTCTTTTTCAGCGAGCATAAGGAGAATTGGCAGCGCAGCCAGACGCTGGAGCTCGAGCGCATTGCTCTGACAGAGATCACTGGAAATGGCTCTTCAGAATGCACCCGGCCAATGCAGGACGTCGAGGTGTGTCCACTGGCCGATCTGCACAAGGTCATTGAGGCCATCGCCGCCGTGCAGGGGCAGCCTGCGGGAGCAGATGACGTGTGCTCGCGGCTTGAGCGCTCCGTGCAAGAGTGGGCGCGTATACGACTTGAGCAGCGGTTGCGAGAGCTTTCTGATGACCAGGCCAACATCAAGATGGCACTGCAGTCTGTCTTCGCATCGCGAGACTTGCCAAAACTCTCCTCTGCAGCCAATCAGGCGTTTAGCGCACCCGCGACAACTTGTGTGTCTACCGCCACCTCGCCCATGGCGTGCGCACGGACCTCGACAACAGCAAGCTCTTTGCCGCAAGCACCACTGAGCAATCCACCTGCGCCGCGGAGTAATCCGTCCACCTCGCTGCACGGTTCTCCCTACATCGGGCCAGCAAGTGGCGTGCCAACACCGCTCACAGGCTTTTGGCTGTACGACCCCGCCCCGCCGGCTCCATCATCGAGGGGAGGCGGCAGCAACATCGGAGCGCGGCTTTCAGCGACAACCCCAGCAGTCACCAGCAGCGCTGGCAATGCAGCAGGTCCATCGACAGGGCCGGCAAGTAACGGCAGCCCACTCTTGACGGGACAGCCACTAGGACTGAGTATTGGGCAGCCTGCCTCACACGGAGCGGCGTCGGCAGCGCTTTCATCGCTGTTGGGCGCAAGCAGCGGCAACGGGGCGGGCAGCGTCGGGACACAGGCGGGGCACTCGCGCAAGCGCCCACGCGAAGCCACGGTGTGCATACCCGCGCAGGCCCTCAGTTTTAATCAAATGACGGGCGGTCCTGAGTTGTTCCGCTGCACTCTGTGTGGGCTGGAGGTGGCAAATCGCGACGACGGAGCCGTCTTGGTATCAGACGTGGCTGTCGCCTTATGTGGCCACCTGTACTGCACTGGGTGCCTCGCCGGATCCATGCTAAGCGGGCTGCCCGACGAGGTGTACAAATGCCGCCGCTGCGGATTGGCGCCACTCGCGTACGACCGTGTGCGCCCGGGCTTGCCAGTGCTGCGAGTCGAACCCTTCAAGGTGTGCCAGTTTTCTCTTTGTTGCTGCTTGGGCCTTTGCGCAAGGATGTAGCATCGTGCCTTATGCGCTGGCATGTGATCTTGCTTCGTTTGCGCAGCCTGTGCTGCCAGCCGTGTGTTGACGGCTAGCAGAATGAGTGCTGGATGCATGCCATATGAATGCTGTTGGTGTATTATAGGCTGCTATTGGCTCCCCATTATCATTTTATTAGTATTATTATTATTTATTATTATTTAATTAGTATTATAGGCTGCTATTGGCTCCTCGGGCTGTCTCTCGCCCTCATCCCCACATGCGCAATTGTGCACATATATCGTCTTCTGTGCATGCCCTCACGTGCACTCCTGGCACTGCCAGGGGCTGCCGTCGGAGTACTGGCTACTGCCAGAGGAGCATCGCAGGTTTCTGCTACCGGATACAAAGGGCGGCGAGAAGCAGCGGCGTGGCGTCGTGCTCACAATCTCCTCACGAGGAGCAGCCACGGCAACGGAAACGCGGTCGGCAACGCGCGCCCCGTCGTCGCCGTCGCCGTCGTCACCATCACCGTCGCCGGTAATGACACGCGGCCTCTCACCTGCTCTTCCTCCCATCACCGCGTGTGCAGCAAACGCACAGTACCCCAAATGGCCGCAGCAGCACGTGCAGCAGGGCTCTGTGTCTGGACCCAATTCTGGGCCCGGGTGCGTGGTGCAGCTACCTGGAGGGCAGTTGGCAGTGTCGGCGCCAAATTTGCCGCGCCACGAGAGCTTCGCCTTGTACGCGGGGCAGTTGCCGAATGAAAAGGCCAACGGGATGCTGCGCAAGTTGTGTGGCTACTTCTGGTTCTCCCTGTACTGAACGAGAATTATAGTGAGAGAGGCGGCGGTTGGAAACCATATCCTAAACCATAAAGACAGGTCCATCAAGTGATTTAAAACTACAACCTTTATTGAAAGTTTATCAACCATTTTCTGTCCAAGGGGTCTATGTGGCAAAGGGCAAGGGGATTTCATGTCTCCTCCTTAAGGGAATTGCATGTCTCTGTCTTTACCTTGGCCCCACATGTCACGCATCGCCCGCGGCCAACCAGCAGCTTGTCCACACATGCCGGCCGTGCCCCGCACACACTCCTCGCTGCTCGTGGGCCACCAGCACACCAGCACACACGCGGGCAGCCGCTCACGCACACCTGCGTGGCCGGCGGCAAGAGCAGGGGCAAGCACTCGTGAGCGAGGACGCCGCACGGCCGAAGGGCAGCCACCTCGTCTTCATCTTCTGCCACTGCTTTTCTTGATGGAAGCCTTGTCGGTCTTCGCGCCCTTCTTTTTCACATGCACAATCTGCTGCAGCGCCGGCGACGCACCAAACGGCATATCGTATGCGGCCAGCGGCTCCTTGCATAACGTGTACTTTGCGCATTCGCCCTCAGCGGCATTCTTGTCACCAAACGTCACGGTACTTCCCTCGGAAATGACAGTCCATGTATCGCTGGTGACTCGGACGCCGTCCACATACGTGCCGTGCATGGACTGCAGATCTTTTAGACAAATCCTGTCGCTGTCTCCCTCGCCGCCGCCGGTATCCGCACTTTGATCGCTGCCTCGGCGGAAGGCGATGATGGCATGCAGGCCAGAGCACGTAGACGACTGCAACTGTTCACCGGCTTTAGAAGAGCGCCCAACCACCATGTGAGAGCGCCCATCGAATCGTATGCAAGCAGGGCCGTTCCCGGCCACCTTGCGCAACAACCATGTCTTGTCTCCGGGGGTAGCCCAATCAGGAATGGTGATGGGCGGCTTGTCCTTGCTCGCAGGTTTCATCACGTCTTTGCTCGGTCGACGAGCTTCTGCACTTCCTCGGTAGCCGGACGGCGCGGCGGCGACATTTGCTCCCACTGCACTAATCTGACTGGTATTCCCGCCGTCATCCAATGGTGAAACATGCGCCGAATCTCCCCCGCCCCTGTCATCATACTCGGTGTGACTTTCTTTGTCTTTGTCTATATCCTGGTGTCTGTCTCTGTCGTTGCGTCGATACCCACCTGCGCCACCGCCCCTTCCTTTTCCCTTCTCCTGCTCACGCTCCTTTCCCGTCTCCCGTTCCCGCTCTTTCTCCCTCTCCCGCTCCCTCTCGCGATCCCGGTCCCTGTCCCGGTCCTTGTTGTCCCTCTCCCTCTCTCGATCCCTGTCCTTTTGCCTCTGGCGCTCTCGCTCCCGCTCTTTCTCCCGCTCCCTGCTTCCGTCCCTTTCCCTGCCCCTGTCCCTGTTCCTGTCCCGCTCCCTGTCCCTCTCTCTTTCCCGCTCTTCGTCTCTGGAACTCCGTCCCCGCGGCGGAATGACGGCTCGTTCTCGCTGCTGCTTCGTGTCTCTGTCTCGCGCCCCACCTCTCTCCTCCCTGTCCCTATCCCTCCCTCCTCTGCCATCCCTTGACCTCTCCCTGAACTTTTCTGCGTCTCTGTTCAAAGGCTTGTCTCTGTCTCTGTCTCTGTCCCAGTCTCGATCCCGTTGTTGTCGACGGTCGGGACTGTGGCCTTTGCTGTTGCCTTTCCTGTCACGCTCCCGTTCTCTGTCCCGCTCTCGATTCCGATCGCGATCCTTCCCGTCGGCTGTTCCCTCTCCACTCCCACTGCCACCCTTGGCCCCTTCTCTCCCGTTGGCATCACGCCCTTCGTGAACTGTCTGTCTTCCTGCGTCCCTCTCATCTCTCTCCCTGGTCTCTCGCACCTTGTCTTCCGGCCTCTTTTTCTCCTTCTCCTCCCATTCCCTTGCCTCTCGCTCCTTCTCCTCTTGCTTCTTCCGGGCTTTCTCTCGCAAAACCTCCCGCGCCACCTCCCTCGCATCCCGAATTTCGGCTCCGGCATACAATAAACACCCACCACCACCTTTGTTACCTGCCTTTTCATCCTTCTCTGCTTCACGTCTTGCTTCGCTGCTTCCCGAACTTCCACCCTTTCCACCATTAGCCATGCCAATGCTCTTTGCACAACTGCCATCTCTCCCTGCGTCCTTTCCTGTCTCTCTTCCTCCGTCTTTCCCTCCCTTGTCATCGCGCCGATACCCACCTGCTTCGCCGGCCCTCCCTCTTCCCCTCTCCCGTTCCCGCTCTTTCTCCCTCTCCCGCTCCCTCTCGCGATCCCGGTCCCTGTCCCGGTCCTTGTTGTCCCTCTCCCTCTCTCGATCCCTGTCCTTTTGCCCCTGGCGCTCTTTCTCCCGCTCTTTCTCCCGCTCCCTGCTTCTGTCCCTGCCCCTGTCCCGCTCCCTGCTTCTGTCCCTGTTCCTGTCCCGCTCCCTGTCCCTCTCTCTTTCCCGCTCTTCGTCTCTGGAACTCCGTCCCCGCGGCGGAATGACGGCTCGTTCTCGCTGCTGCTTCGTGTCTCT
>Ga0315905_10007004_pt1 | contig 11440 bp, 8 predicted proteins | sample LakEriMetagenome_5_FD_203522 | JGI IMG/M metagenome (GOLD analysis project Ga0315905, IMG submission 203522) | Freshwater fungal communities from buoy surface, Lake Erie, Ohio, United States - Buoy 4 MA121 | ecosystem: Environmental > Aquatic > Freshwater > Lake | place: USA: Lake Erie, Ohio...
ATCACATTGATACCTAAAGCAGTTAATCCGGAAACAACCAGCGATTTAACCATGGCCCCGCTGATTCGACCATCTCTTCCAATAACAACGGTACATTTTTTTTCCTGCCTAGCTTGTTTCAACCAAAAGCCATATGCAGTGGAAAATTTCACAATATCGATGGGGGTCAGATTTTCACCCTGTTTCCCACCAATGGTTCCCCGTATGCCGGAGATGCTTTTAATAAGCGACATGTACTCAAATTTGGGGACAAATATAACAAACTTAATCGGGGAAGACGAATGACCAACGAATCGCTAAGTTTGCAGTATGAACCCCACTGAATTTAATGAATGGTTTGACACCCATTATTATCATCTACTCTATAAACACCGAGATCATGATGAAGCCGCACGTTTCATTGATCGATTGATCGAGCATCTACATCCGAAACAGGGATGCAGCATGTTGGATATCGCTTGCGGAAAAGGTCGACATGCTTTACAACTATCAGAAAAAGGTTTTAATGTGACGGGAATCGACCTGAGTGAAAACAGCATCGAATCTGCTCAATTACTTTCGAATGTCAATCTTCATTTTTTTGTACATGACATGCGTCTCCCGATTCCGGTTGAGCCGGTAGATTATGCTTTCAATTTCTTTACCTCTTTTGGTTATTTTGAAACTGTTCAGGAGGATGAGCAAGCTATTGCTTCCATGGCTGATAGTATCAAAGAAGGTGGATGGTTGGTCATGGATTACGTGAATATGGTTCGTACAGAAAAAGAGTTGGTGCCACATACAGAACAAACGATAGAGGGAATTCATTTTATTTCTGAACGAAGCATTGGAGATCGTTTCATTCACAAACAAATCAAAGTGGTTGACCCTGCAATGAGCAGTCCATTCTTTTATGAAGAACGTGTGGCCAGATATAGAGTCAATGATTTCGAAAAAATGTTCGTTAAAACCGGACTTACCTTGCATGCTGTGCTTGGTAATGAATACCTGGATGCATTTGATCCTGAAGATAGTTCCAGACTGATTTTAATCGCTCAAAAAAAATAATTACCGGTGTCACTCAAACGATTGAATCCATTTTCATCCTTTTCTGATCGAGCCCAGATCTGGCTTTTGATTTGGGTAATGATCAATTTGATTCAATCTATTTTTACTGAAGTCAACAACGACGAAGCTTATTATCACTTGTATGGCACAAACCCCGATTGGGGATATTTTGATCACCCTCCCATGGTTGGTTGGTTGACGGCTTTAAGTGATTTTTTGTTTGATGGTAATTTGGGTGTACGTTTTTTCAATTCAATCCTACAGGCATTCACCCTTACTTATGCCTGGAAAATCATACAAAGATTTACAAATACGCATGAACAACAGTCGCATTTGTTTTTCCTGACAGCTGCAGCCATGACTATGTTGTCTGCATATGGATTCATTGTTACCCCTGACGGACCGCTGTTATTTTTTACTGCTTTTTTTCTTTATCAGTTTTTCAAGTTTGATGAAAAACCTCATTGGAAAAATATTATACTGTTGAGTATTTCTATGGCGGGTTTGGTTTATAGTAAATACCAGGGAGGACTGGTCATACTATTTACATTTGTATCTCAACCACGAAAAATCCTCCATTTAAAATCATGGCTTTCAGGGATCCTGGCATTGGGATTATTAATTCCTCATTTTAATTGGCAATGGATTCATGGCTTCCCCAGTTTTACTTACCACCTAGTCAGCAGATCCAGTGAATTTAAGTGGTCATATTTTTGGGAATACCTTCCTAACCAGCTGGCAGTATTTAATCCGTTTGTATTGATTGGCTTGGTTTTCATTCCCTGGAAAATTGTTTGGAAAGACCCAAATCAAAGATCATTGATGATGCTTGTTTTTGGATTTCTGTGTTTTTTTTGGATCACAAGTTTTCGTGGACATGTTGAACCTCATTGGACCGTAGCAGCCAGTGTACCCATGCTCGTTTTGATGATCATCCATGCAAATCAATCTCAAAGACTGCAAAAATACCTGCGCAAATTTGTTGTTCCTTCTTTGTTGTTGATCGTGATAGCGAGGTTGGCAATTGTATTTATTCCGCTTCCCGCTCGCATTGGTTTGAATGGCAAGGCTCCTTATTATCAGGCAATCCACCGAATTGCAAAAAATCATCCGGTGTTATTTGAAGGTTCATTTCAGTCGCCTTCGTTGTACAGTTATTTCACCGGTCAAGAATCTACCGTATTAAGCAATTTATTCTCCAGGCAAACTCAGTTTGATTTGTGGCGTTGGGAGCAGGATTGGATGAATGATTCTGTTTTTATTGCGATGAAGCGAGAAGGCCTATCCCAATCTTTTGAAATAGATGGACAAAAAATTGATGGGTTCTGGGCAGGCGACTGGCAGTCTGCACATGGTGTTCAAATTAAAATGGTAATACTTGACAATCAACTCAAACCAGGCGATTCTTCTATTTTATCAATTTCATTTTTCAATCCAGGTAAAAAATCTATACGATCAGATCATCCCAATTTCCCTGTACAGTGGAATATCGCCATGAAAACGGGAGCGGATTGGACGTTCACGCCAATTCCCGAATTGCAAGATTTCAATCTTGGTGCAGGAGCATTGATTACCCGAAAAATAAAATGGAAAGTACCTGAAAAGCCTTGCAGCTTGGGCATCACCGCCATCAGTGTGTTTGGTCCTACCTATCATGGTCCACACCTGAAGATCAATCCAGCCAATTAATTTTAAAAAGTTTGGAAAACTCGCATCACTATTTATTTTTCTTATTGTGAAAAAGTAAATAACGAGCGGTAGATTGCCAATCCCGGAGTTGAGTAGCCAATGAATGCTGAATGGAATCATGCCTTTTGTCAAGCGGAATTTTTTGATCATGCAACATGGATCCAAACTGATATTTTCCGATACGCGTAAATTCTGTGAAATAAAAAGAATCATTGAGCAAGGTATGATTGCCGTTGTCTGGATCAGCAATAAAAACTTGTCCTGATTTCAGACTATTTGTATCAAAGAGATTTCTTCCCAAAGTTGAATTGGTATGAGAATGCTTCACAAATCCTGCTATGCTTGGAAGTACGTCCAGCTGTGTACATACCTGATGTTTTCGGTTTGGAATGAGTTTGCCCGGCGCATAAAATAAAAGCGGCACATGTTCTGCAGAAATACCAATTTCGGAGTACACTTTCGGGTAAGCACTCCCAACACCACCTCTCAGTCCATGATCTCCTACAAAAACAAATAAAGTATTGGAAAAGTAATTCGATTTTCGAGCGGCATCCATGAAAGTTTTGATAGAAAAATCCATATAGCGAAACGCATTATACTGCTCATTGTTTTCAAAAAAATTGGCAGACAATGAAGCAGCTGAGTGTGCCTTTTTCTGAAATGCGCCGATATCCTCTTGGGGAATTGTATAGGGACGATGATTATCTGCCGTTTGTATGATGGCAAAAAACGGCTTGGTTTGTTTGGATAATATCTGATTGGACTCAAGGAATAAATTCTTATCGCTAATTCCCCAGACATCAACCCGTTGTGAGGTGAATTGATCCTGTTCAACAATATTTAATCCATCGATGTTATTTTTCAATACCCCTTGAATATTAGCCCAGCTGGTACTCCCTCCTAAAAAATAAAATTTCTCATAGTCTTTAAAATCATTAAAGATTGAATGCTGATCAACCAATAAAGGGTTTCTACTGGAAGTTTGGGTGGTTAAAACATCCGGGATTCCGGTGATCACAGACCATACACCACGCGCAGTACCAAAGGCAGGTGTAAAACATCGGTCATATAATACACCTTGATCTGCGAGGTTTTTAAAATATGGTGTCGGGTCCAGTGAATTTCCAAATGCGGAGCACTTGGGTGCATGAAAACTTTCACAGATCACCAAAACCACATTCATGGGTGGTTGATTATCTGAACGATCATAGTTGTGTTTACGCACGTAATTCAACGAGTTCTTTTGAGCTGGATCTATATTTAGATATTGAGCCATGCGCGAAAATCCGTCACTGGTTAATTTTTCATCAAACCCGTCGTTTCTAAATTGAAAGGTGCTGAAGAAGCTCTGAAAAGGATTTAGAGAAGCCGATGCTTTAAAATCATCGGTGAACAAGAAAGCATCACTCCAACGTAAAGGATATTGTCCAATTCTTCCAAATGCAGCAATTGCCATCAGGAACACAAACAAGATGTAGGCCGGTATGATTTTTTTCTTTTCAGTTACAGGCTGAAAAGATTTTATTTTTTGTAACAGCTGAGCATGAAAAAAAGCAAAGATTCCAGCCATGAAAATGAGTAAAAGCATGATGCGCAGCACAGGGTATGTTTCCCAAACCATCCCGGCTGAAATGTTAGCATCGGCTAAAAATTGCAACACGGAAGCGCTTAATCGTTGTTTCAGATAATCGTGATAATAAAAATCTGCTCCATAAAAGAAAAGAAAAATCAACCAAACGATTGTTAGTACGATTGTCCACCCTTTTCCTGATAAATCATAAGAAGTAGGATTCAAAACAGGTAAAGCGATCAATAAACTCATCGCTAGCCCCAAGATCGAAACCGCTCTTGCATCATATCTGAGTCCCATCCATAAAACATCGAAAGAAATCGATTGGCTCCCAAAGTGCTCAAAAAAGAAGATGCGGTATGCACTCATGCATATCAAAAAGAAAAACATCAATGAAAAAATCCAATAAATCGGACGAGGAACCCAATGGCGCATGTCATAACAATTAGAAACGAAATTACGAGAAAATAAAATGAGCCCATGCCGTCAAAACTGCTAAATGTTTCCCGCTGAATTAGTTTAACTTCACATTGTATGAATGCCCTGATCAAACTTGACCATTGGCTTTTTTCAATAATCAATCAACAATTTCACAATGATATTTTGGATGCGTTGATGCCATTTATTCGAAATGCAAACTCATGGTTACCACTATATATTTTTTTGGTGATTTTAGTTTGGAAAAATAATCCTTCTAAAACCGGTTCATGGCTTTTTTTTCTGATTTCTCTTCCCATTCTTACTGATTTAGTCAGCAGTTGGCTTGTCAAAGAACAGTTCGCAAGAGTTCGTCCTTGCAATCAAGCATATTGGCAGGATTCCATCAGATTTCTCTTGAGACATCGACCGCAAAGTTTCAGTTTTACCTCTTCGCATGCCACCACCCACATGGCATTGGCTGTTTTTTTCTATCTCACACTAACCAATCTGATCCCTAAGCAATGGCGTATGTTTTTTTTCCTTTGGGCTTTCATCATCGGTTATGCTCAGATTTATGTGGGTGTACATTATCCTTTGGACATTTTGGGAGGATATATCCTGGGTGCATTATTCGGATTTGGGTTTGCAAAAGTTTACCATCATAAATTTGGATTACTTTAGCATTTATGGAAATTTTTATTTTGTTTTTATTGATTTTTCTAAACGGCGTATTTGTGATTACCGAAATCGCATTGATCAGTGCAAGAAAAAGTAGAATAGAAGCACTTGCCACCAAAGGTGATGAACAAGCGATTGCAGCACTCAAACTAATTAACCATCCCGAAAAGTTTTTGAGCACCGTACAGATCGGAATTACCTTGATATCCATTGTAACCGGTGTTTTTACAGGAGATGCCTTCAGCGAGTCTTTGGTTCCTCACCTTGAAAAAATTGATTTACTCAAACCTTATGCACATCCTTTAGCTACAGGTTTGATTATTATTTTAGTCACTTTCCTCTCCATTATTTTTGGCGAATTGATTCCCAAAAAAATGGGGTTGATGCGTGCGGAACGTATTGCACGTGTTGCTTCTATACCAATGATATGGTTGACACGAGCCATGCATCCTTTCGTTTGGTTGCTTTCCAACTCCACAAATCTAATCGTTCGTATTCTAGGGATAAAAAAGTCATTGGACGCAGCCGTTACAGAAGAAGAAATCAAAGCCATGATTACGGAGGGAAGTGAAAGCGGCTCCATAGATGAGGGGGAGAAAGAGATCATCGAACGTGTGTTTCACCTGGGAGACAGAAACATAACTTCATTGATGACCCATCGAACAGAAATCAAATGGTTGGATCAGCATGAAACTGTTGAATCTGTTAAAAACAAATGGGAAGAAATAAGATACAGCACATATCCGGTTTGTGATGGTGTAGTAGATGAAATCAAGGGTTTGGTTTACATCAAAGATCTACTCAAAGCCGATCCGAACGCTACCATGGAATCATTGATGAAACGTGCTTTTTTCGTACCGGAGAATAATAAATCATACCAACTGTTGGAAAAAATGCGTTCCTCACGCATACATACCTGCTTTATCATTAATGAATACGGAACCCTGGAAGGAATGATCACTCTCAATGATATTCTGGAAGCCATTGTAGGAGATGTTAGTCATGCCGGTCAGCAAGACTATGAAATTGTTGAAAGGGAAGATGGAACGTATCTCGTTGATGGATTGATACAGTTCTATGATTTTCTGAGCTATTTTGAACGGGCAGACTGGATGAGTGAAATGGAAGGAGAATTTGACACATTGGCCGGGTTTGCGCTTACTCAATTAGAACACATCCCAATTACCGGAGAAACATTTTCCTGGCGTGAATTCGATTTCGAAATCATTGATTTGGACGGTCAGCGGATAGACAAAGTACTTGTAAAAATTTCAGCATCATTGCAAGCATCTCTTACGGAATAATGGTATCATTGATTCCATTCGAATTTATTTTCCGGGTTGTTCAGTTTTGTACTGGCTCGTTTTTTTTCAATTTTCAGATGTATGATATTGGTTTGCTTTTTGTTGATTTCAAAAAATAGATCATTGAAGATTACCATGCTTGAGGGTGCTTGTTCCACATTTGAATACAGAAAACATTCGATTCCATCACCATCCTGTTCATAGCCTAAAAATGAAAGTGGAATATCTTTTTCTTTTTGTTTGATTCTTACATGCGCTCGGATGTATTGAAAAACAAGCGACTCCATCTCTTTGTGCATGGATGGCTTCAAAAGATCTATTTTTTGTGGATGTGTTTTTTTTAGTGCATTTTCAAAATCCCCGGTGAACATCCTGCATGAAATTTCTAACTGTTTCTCTTGTGCGTTGTATTCTATGTCTGTCACACTTACATAGATCGGATGAATATTCTGATTGGTTGCGAAAAGTGTAATCAAATAAAAAGGAATAAATAATACCAGCGTTTTGAAAGCAAAACTATATTTAACCACAGATTTATTATTTTAGAAGATGAAATTACACCAAAACTTGTGTACTGAACATGAATGAATGGCGCATATTTTTCGAGTTGGGTTGGAATCATATTTTAAGCATTGAAGCCCTGGATCATTTACTTTTTTTAATGTGCATGGGTTCAGTCTATGCAATGAGCAACCGTAAAAAAGCCTTTTTAGAGGTTAGTGTGTTTGCGATAGGACATACAATATCTCTGGCAGTCAACAGCGCGAATATATTACCGGTTAATCAGAACTGGATTGAATTTCTTATCCCAATGACGATTGTTTTTATGGCTGTTTCTACTTTTAGACATGCTGAGCGGAACAATAACGCAAATGTTTTCAGATGGATATCATTTTTGACTTTTGGTTTGATTCATGGAATGGGATTTGCGGGCACATTTCGTTTTTTAATGTCTGATGACGATCATCTGTTTGTTTCACTATTTAGTTTCACCATTGGACTTGAACTGGCACAATTTCTGGTAATTTTAGGGATGACTTTACTCGGGCTTGGCTGGATAAAAGGAATGAAGTTTCAAGAAAAATATTGGATTCGACTGATAAGTACTTTTTGTTTCTTTGTCGGACTTTACCTTTGCATTCAGCGATTCTCTTCAATTTTTTAAAAATTAACTATGACATATAAATTTCTACAACTCGTAACGTGTTTACTATTTGTAAACGCTGTCCAAAGTCAGGACATCCGCAACAACCCCGGCACCAATCATGGCAATCGATTTGAGCAATTGGGAAGTATTTTGCCTGATCCAAATGAATATCGAGCTGCAAGTGGTGCTCCAGGTGAAAAATACTGGCAACAACGCTGCGATTATAACATTCGTTGTACCCTCGATGAAAGCAACCGTCGTTTAAAAGGAACAGAAACCTTAACCTATCACAATCAATCTCCTCATGGATTACAATATCTCTGGTTACAATTGGATGAGAACCAGCACAGCAGTAAAAATTCATCGGGTTATGAAAGCAGTAACTCTATGCCATCTCGCTTGAATGAGCAGGAAATTAAACGTATGCAAGGTTTCAAAGACAAGGAATATGGAACCAACATTGAAAAAGTTACAGGCCCAGATGGCAAACCTTTGAGTTACACCATCAATCGCACGATGATGCGGGTGGATCTTCCAAAAACATTAAAACCGGGAGAGAAATTTGTTTTTAACATCGTATGGAATTATAACATCGTAGACCGAATGAAATTTGGTGGCAGAGGCGGGTATGAATATTTTCAGGAGGATGGAAACGATATCTTCACCATGACACAATGGTTTCCGCGTCTTTGCGTGTATAGCGACAATCAGGGATGGCAAAATCATCAGTTTGCAGGAACCGGAGAATTCGCATTGACCTTTGGTAATTATCGTGTATCTATGACCGTACCCGCTGATCACGTTGTTATGTCTACCGGAGTTGGCCAGAACTATGCCGGCGTTTTGTCTCCTGCCCAATTTGCCCGTTGGCAAAAAGCTCAGAAATCAAATGATGTAACAGAAATCGTAACGCTAGACGAGGCTAAAGCAAGAGAAAAAAACAAATCCAAAGAAACACGTACCTGGATCTTCCAGGCAGACAGTGTAAGGGATTTTGCTTGGGGAAGCAGCAGGAAATTTGTTTGGGATGCAATGCCGATTAATATAGAAGGAAGAAAAATAATGTGCATGAGTGCCTATGGAAAAGAAGCGTATAATCTTTACCGCAAGTACAGCACCAAGGTGATTGCGCATACGTTAAAATCTTACTCGCAATTCACCATACCCTACCCTTATCCGGTAGCACAAAGTATCGAGGCTTCTAACGGAATGGAGTACCCGATGATTTGCTTTAATTACGGAAGATGCGAAAAAGACGGAACCTACAGTGAAAATATCAAAAATGGCATGTTGGGTGTGGTGATTCATGAGGTTGGTCATAATTTCTTCCCGATGATTATCAATAGTGACGAGCGTCAATGGTCTTGGATGGATGAAGGTTTGAACACATTCGTGGAATATTTGACCGAGGAATTGTGGGACAATAAATTTCCGGTGGGAAGAGGTCCTGCCTACAAGATTGTGGATTACATGAAACTGCCGAAAGATCAGTTGGAACCAATCATGACAAACTCTGAGAACATAATCAATTTTGGCGCGAATGCCTATGCCAAACCTGCCACCGCGCTGAATATTTTGAGAGAAACCATCATGGGACGCGAGTTATTTGATTTCGCTTTTAGAGAATACTGCAGACGCTGGGCTTTCAAACATCCAACCCCTGCAGACTTTTTCAGAAGTATGGAAGACGCCAGTGGAGAAGACCTGGACTGGTTTTGGCGTGGTTGGTTTTATAATACAGATCCGGTTGATATCTCGTTGGACTCAGTGAAATGGTCTGTAGCGGATACTACAACGGATTTCGCAAAAACAACGGAAGAGAAAGTAACCTCCCAACGTGTTCCTAAAGCCATTCAAAATAATTACGAAGACATTTCAAAAATCAGAAACCGGGATGACAAGCGCATCGTTTTTGCAACAGATGCCGATACCAGTTTACGTGATTTTTACTGGTATTATGATCGTGGGTTGGCCAAATTGGATACGACTCCATTTAGTATCACCATTCCTGAAAGCATGACAGAAGCTTTCAGCAGTGAAGAGAAAGAAATGATTGGCGGTAAAGTCAATTTATACGAATTACACATGAGCAATAAAGGTGGACTGGTGATGCCCATCATCATTGAGTGGACCTTTGAAGATGGCACAAAAGAGATTGATCGTATCAATGCAAATGTTTGGAGAAAAAATGAGCAACGTGTGGTTAAAGCTTTCTTGAAAACTAAAAAAGCGACTTCAATCAAGTTGGACCCCTATCGGGAAACGGCTGATATTGATGAGAAAAATCAGCTATGGCCAAATGGTGAAGCCATTCCATCCAGATTTCAGTTATACAAACAGAAGCAAGAAAGACAACCCGGAAGAAGAGGAAACAATACCGGTGTGAATCCGATGCAGAAAGCGATTCGTTAAGATCGAGTGTTCAGTTACGCTTAACAAAAGAAATATTTCTAATGAAGCCCACAAATCAAAAAATTGTGGGCTTCGTTATATACTAGATATTCTTTGCAATGGTTAAGGCTCATACAATTTAATACTCACGCTTGCTCAAAAAATATTTGAAATTAAATTATTCCATTTCTTTTAGATCTCACTAACAAGTTTTATCAGCAATCTACTTCTTTCGTAAATGGTTTGCTGTTCAGAAGGAAGGTTCAATTTTAGATGATGTAAAAAAATGAAAGGGATCAACAAATATAATTCTAAGGTGAACTTTAAAGCACGCTATTACACAATAACTATAAGCTATTTTTTAGTTGCTGTGATCGAATAAACCATTGGTATTTTATCCTCTAAATGTTTTATTCTGTATTTTTTGGGTTCAAATTCGATGGTGTTATTGAAACAATTGTAGGGGGAGTAGTCAAACTCATCGAGCTGTTTAATTTCAAGTCCATTTTTAATCAGACTATTCACCACTTCGCTCAAGCCATGATTCCACATTACATAGGATTGCGTTAAATCAGCTTTTTTATCAGCATAAGTTCCGCTTACTGTTTCTAAAATTGCACCTGAATTAAAATATCGATATCCAATATTTTCAAATGAATCGTCAAACATCCATACCACCGGATGAAACTCGACAAAAATAAATTGTCCGTTTGGTTTTAGAAATTTAGCAATGATATCTGCCCACTTATCTAAGTCGGGAAGCCAGCCAATGGTTCCGTAACTTGTAAAAACAATGTCAAATTTTTCATCTAAATAGTTGGGAAGCTCGTAAAGTTCGCAACAAATAAATCGGGTATTTGAGTTGCAATCTTTTGCAATTTGCTTTGCCGATTCAATGGCTTTGTTTGAAAAATCAACGCCTGTTACTTCTGCACCTAGTCTACTTAATGAAATGGAATCTTGACCAAAATGACATTGTAAATGCAGAATGGTTTTACCTGATACATCGCCGAGTAGGTTTAACTCAATGTCATTGAGCGATGATTTGCCATTTAGAAATCCATCAAGATCATAAAATTCTGATTTCAAATGTGTATCAACTTTGTTATTCCAAGACTGTCGATTTATATCTATGTAATTTATTTCTTTATTCATTTTTTCATTTTTAGCATAGAGAAAATCACTACCGGTTTT
>Ga0315905_10007008_pt1 | contig 11438 bp, 9 predicted proteins | sample LakEriMetagenome_5_FD_203522 | JGI IMG/M metagenome (GOLD analysis project Ga0315905, IMG submission 203522) | Freshwater fungal communities from buoy surface, Lake Erie, Ohio, United States - Buoy 4 MA121 | ecosystem: Environmental > Aquatic > Freshwater > Lake | place: USA: Lake Erie, Ohio...
TATTGAAGCTGCATGGTTTAGATGCAGTCTCTATTGAAGCTGCATGGTTTAGATGCAGTCTCTATTGAAGCTGCATGGTTTAGATGCAGTCTCTATTGAAGCTGCATGGTTTCCCGTCGCTTGAAGCTTGATGGTTGCGCGTTGCAAGTTTAGGGTCTAGCCCCCTCCGTCCGTGTGCGTGTGCACTGTAAGTGTGTCAGAGAGGCTTGAGCGAGTTGTGAGGCTGTCTGTGTGCGTGTGTGAGGCTGTATGTGTGCACGCGCAAGAGCGTTGTCAGCCAATCTGTGCCCGCGTGCATGTTGAGAGTGAGGACAACTTTGTGCACACAAGGAGCTGGAGCGCAAAAGCAAGAGCAAACCCTGGGAGAGTAGACAAACGACGAGCAATGACGAGCGGCGGGCAAGAGACATGCGGCCGACTAGCGCGTCCATCTCACTTGCTATTGCCCCCTTTCTCCCACATCCCTTCACCTCGCACCGCACCCTCGCCCCCGGTGCTGGCACCCTGGGGCTCTGTCAGTGTTTGTGGCGATAGTGACATGTGCTGATGATGTCACGTGTCCCTGACCTCATGTGCCCATGATTTCATGTGCTCCAGTGTTTGTGCCCATGATGTGCGGCAAGGCGTGCCAGGGCATATCCTGGAATGACTTTGCTATTCGCAAGGCCGCCACCACGTACAACAAGCAGGTACCCAGCGCAGCCCTGCGTGCCTGTGTCATCTCTCACTTTGCGCCTAGCGCTCACTTTGCGCCCACTTGCGGCCGCTGCGTTCCCTCTGACTTTGGGCGCTCTTGACTTTGCTGCCCCTTCTGCACGTTGCCTCGCACTTGACTCATTGACGGCATCTGCACGTTGCCCCTTGGAGACAAGCTGCACCCTGATGCATACCTGACGCATACCTGAGGCATGAGACAAGCTGCACCCTGACGCATACACACGCACAGTTGACCATGCTGTCAAACGCTATTCTCATCATGATACCCTGGATGAAGATCTCGAAGTCGGTCACGGAAGGCGACCTCCACCAGGTACTCAAGCAGCAGGGCCGTGCTTCCAAGTGCCGGCAGTCGAGCACCTGAGTGCTTTAAGCAAGGCACTCAGGTGTGCGCTGCGCCCAGGTGCTCGTAGGGCCCTCGACCCTCGAGGGCCCTCCACCTGCATGCTCCCCAGGCCTGCACGCACTGCACTGCATCGCAGGTTGCTCCCCGCACCTCTGGTCCTCAGGCTCAGAGGTGTGTCGAGTCCACCTCGAAGCCCAAGCCCAAGCCACGAAGCCACGAAGCCACGAAGCGCTGCCCACTCCCTGCCTGTCCCTCTCTGACTCTGCGCGCAAGGGTGGGTCAGTTGAACGTTGGTGATGCCATCATGTGTTTCGTGTGGACTTCGATGGTGCACGTGCTCTTTCTGGCCATCAATTACGGGCTGGGCGTGGCTCTGGCGCTGGAGCTGCCTCTCCACAAGTCTCTTGTGCTGGTGGGTAGTTCCAAGACCCTCCCCATGGCTCTCTCGGTCTTGACCTTCCTCCCCAAGGAACACGCCGACAACGGCATCCTTGCCATCCCCATGCTCATTGCTCATATTGGCCAGGTCTCTCTCTCTCTTCTCTCTCTCTCTCTCTCTCTCTCTCTCTCTCTCCCTCCCTCCCTCCCTCCCTCCAACCCACCCATCCACTCACCCACCCACCCTCCCTCCCTCCCTCCTTCCCCCCTCCCTCCCTCCCTCCCTCCCTGTCTTGACAAAGAGCCAACGCAAAACACACGCACACATGGGCTCTCTGGGCGGGGGAGCGGGGAAGCGGGGGAGCGGGGAAGCGGGGGATAGTTGGGTGTTCGCGGGATAGTTGGGTGTGGAGCAGACAGCGAAGCATGTAGCTGGGTAGAATCGGTTCATGGGTTGGTGCTGTGTGAAGCAGAACGAAAGTGTGCGTCAGTGATGCGTGGCTCCAAGAAGCAGTGCCAGTTCCAAGGAGCAGTGCCAGTGTCCGTGCCTGCAGTGCGTCCATGCAGGGGTGCCTGTCCGTAAGTGCGCACGGGGAGAGGGGATGCTTGTGCTTCAAAAGGCTCGCGCGCCTCGTGCCTCCTTCCCCTCACTCATCCAGAAAAAGACAAAAGCCAGATATAGACATGTATGTTTAGTATAGTATATACAGTGCTGGATGGGGACACGGACTACGAAATGCTGGATAGGGACACTGACTACGAGGGCGGGGGCAGATAGTGATGGACGGGTTCGTGGCCGCAACCTGGGCCCAGCGCACCGCCCACGCCGAGGAGATGAAGGCTGGCTTGCCCTTGCCAGGTGGCGCCCTCTGGGGGGCTGGGGGCATTCATGTGCGCTCAGAGCGGTGTGGGGGCATGAGCTGTCTGTCCTCTGCCATCTGTCCCTCTGCAATCATGTGCCTCAGCGCTCGTGTCCGTGTCATCTTTGCCTCCCTCGCTCTATCTCGGCTTCTCGCACTCTCGGCGCTGGCTATACGCGAGTGGACTTGCAAGACGTTAGTAATGCGCAAAGACGCCCAGTCACATGCCTTTATGTCTGTATGGATGCGTGCCTTAGTCTCATGCCGTGATGCCCTTTTTCCGCCTGTTTGCGCTCTTACCTCTTGCCTGTTTGCGCTCTTACCTTGCCTTTATGTGCTCTTACTTTTTGTCTTTGACCACCTGGGCGCGACTGCAGGAGGAGAAGCCGGGGGTGTGAGTGGGAAGGCGGTAGAGCCCCCCGATCTCTCGGGGGCTCAAGTTCTTGGGGGCACAAACGGCCCCGTGGTAGAGGGTGAGATGGGTGCGTGCATCGACTTGGGCAAAGCTTCTCACGACACAGGCAAAGCCTCTCGTGGCAGGGTAGCGTCACGAATTGGGCCGTGGGCGTGAGCTGCAGGAGATTAAAGCATTTTTCTTACGCCATCAACGCTCTGCAGTACGGGTTTCTAAAATCGCGATCCACCCTCTCCAGTATAGGAGTGTCACGAGGACATTCGCCCCCCGCACCAAGTAGAGCCCACCTGCCCACGCGAACGCGGTCTCATATAATGCGGAGGAGGACATGGGGGGCGTTGCGGCCCCGACCGCGCTGGCACTGGAGGTCCATTAGCGTCATGCGCAGTTGCGGCGCACTGATGAACAAGGGCGCACCGATGAACACGTCTTTGCCCTCCTTGTGATCCATGCTTTGGGCGCCCTCTTGCCTCACATTCTCTTGCGTCACATGCTCTTGCGGCACATGCTCTTGCGTCACATCCCTTGCTGCTCGTGCGCCAACCCCGACCCCTGACAAGTCCGTGGCTCCCTGAGAGCTCTCCATCGCCCGTGCCCTGCCATGCGCTGTTGTATGGATATACATCTCACTAAGAACTTGGCCGCATGTGACTTAGCTGCAGGAAGTGCGAGTGGCGAGAAGGCGGGCACCACATGCCTCCGTGATGGTGGCTTGCATCACGGGGCAGTGGCATGTAAGTGGCATGCAAACAGGGCAACGGTCCCACGCATCCAACTTCTGCCCTCTTTCTCAAGACTTGAATCAAATCCAAGTTGTCGCTTTTTTTCGGTGGCTCCCCTTACACGCACGCGCGCCTCACAAACCCAGTTTCAAGGTGACTGCACCTCACACGTACTGGTTCAATGTGACCCACCTCCCCTTTCACTAAGGAGCATACCTGAGGCGGCGGAGGAAGGAGAGGTATGCGACAGTGGACGTGGCATCCGGGAGTCTGTCTGGGGGCGAAAAGGGCGGATGGCGGGGAAGGGTATGCGGATAGGCGCTGCCAATCTCCCTGCTCCCACTTTCCGGGCATGTGGGTTCCTGGGCAGCGTCTTGTCTGTAGCAGCAAAAGCGCGCCAAGCGAACAAGGGCCAGGAGGGGTTGGGGAGTGGTGGGCGCATAAGGTGCGTCTTTCTTGTACGCCCAAGGAACGTCTGAGTTCAAGTGGAAGTGTGCCACTAGTCTTCTAGGTTTCATCAAATCAAAGTCGCTGGCACACGAGTCTCTTTCCAGCTCGAAAGCGGGCTCCTAGGCTTTTGGAGCCTTGGCGCCCATCTTCTAGGCAGGCGTGCTATCAGATACTTGTTGGCACGCTACATGCTGTGTCAACACCGGGATTACATGCGTGTGGTCTACAGCATGACACCGCGCCTACATCCGCCCCGTCAACGGGGTACCGCATAGAGCGCCTGAAAGCGAGTAAGCGCGGCGGAAAGAGGGAGCGGGCAGGAGAGGGACCGTGTTTGGCGGTGGCCGTAGAGGCAGCAAGCATCACGCCTTCCACCCGCCCTTCCAACTCCTGTTGCTCTTTTGCCTGCTCGCCACCACGCATCCCCATGTGTGAAACACGATACATGTGACACACGATACATGTGACACACGATGCCATACCATCTTGGAGCAGACGGCGAGCGGAAGCAAGGGGTCGCCGTCGCTTCCAGCTTAGGGAACGCGGCGCTCACGGAAGGGCAGCTTAGGGGAAGGATGGGGCGGGGAGGTGGGGCCGGGAGAAGCGGCACCTGTTGAGCCCTCTCCTGCAAGTGGACGTGACTATCATGCGTCACGTCCCCATCATCCGTCTGCCCGCCATACGTCGCTTCCACGAATCTGTCCTGCAACCCCTGCACGCACTTGCAGCTGATAAAATTGCGTGAGAGATTGACGAGGCGGACGCGCGTCTTGCCTTGGCGCAATGCCGCCGCAAAGGCAAGCGCGCCATCATCTTGCACGTGATTCGCCTCCAGGTCTAGATGCTGCAGCTGCAATCCCTGCACGTGGTGCGAGGGCGTCTTGCCTGGCGCTCCCGTGGGCGCACCGCCGTATTCTGCCGGCGCCGCGTTCCCCCTTTCTGGCTCTCGCTGTTTGTCTTTGGCTTTGTCTTTGTCTGTGGCTTTGTCTGTGTCATCTTCTTTTCCACGCCTGCTGTGCCGTGCGCAACGAGGAAGGAGGAGAGAGGCCATGGCCTCGGCGCCGACGTCGCTAATGCCATTGTTCTTGAGGAGCAAATGTTCTAAGCGGACCCATCGGCGCATGGCAGCAGCCAACGCCAGGGCGCCCCTGTCGCCGATGCCGCAGCATTCGAGGCTCATTATCCGAAGCTCCCGGCTCCCTTCCAGACCCGCCGCCAATGCCTCCACCCCCTCGTCAGAGATGGCGTGGTTGGAGGACAGGTCAAGGACCTGGAGATTCGGGCATGCCCCCATGGCTTGCAAGACCGAGGCAAACTGCGGGAGGTGACCCTGGATGTTGCAAGCGCTGAGGCAGAGCTCCTGCAGCCCCACACTCCGCTCCAGCCCCTCCCGCATCTCCAGGGTAAAGTGCGGCAGCAGGTGGTTGTGGCACATTCGCAGCACCGAAAAGCGGGCGCTGGAGAGGACGACTGCGGAGACAGCAGCAGAGAGTTGGTTGTAGGCAAGGTTGAGTTGGACCAAGCCAGAGTGAGAGGAGGCAAGTGCGTCGAGCGCCAGCCCCACCCGCACCGCGCCCCGATCACCCACGTCGTTGAGCGAAATGTCAAGACCGACGAGCGCCGTGTAGTATGGGAGCTGGAGGTTGCGGGCGATATTGTTGCAGCCGTCTTCCCCTAGCTGGTTGCTGCTCAGCTTCAGGTGCGCCAGGCTGGGACACTGCCGCAGACAGCGCGTGAGGGTGTCCACACCCAGTGCCCCAATCTGGTTTTTGCTCATGTCGAGCGACGTGAGAGCGTGGCAGGACTGGAGGGCAGGCGCCAGCTTGAGGACGCCGTCGCTGCGGATCAGACACTCGGCTGTTGAGAGCGTTTCCAGCGTGCTGCAGGTGCCCAGTCCTGGAGCCAGCAGCTCCGAGCCTTCCAATCCCAAAATGCACTTTTCGCAGTCGAGCACCCGCAGAACCCGACACTGCGGCAGCACGCCGGCAAGCAACTTGGCCCCGGGTGGCCCACACCATGAATATGCGACCCTGAGGTCTACAGGTCCTTGCCAACCGCGCTTGAACGAGTCCTTGAAGGCCGCGTCAAGTGGCTGCCACACATAGCGCATGCGTTAGGAGTGTGAGAGCGCGCAAGGGAGATGGGGCGGCGGCTCACGCAAATGCATACACGTACATACACAAATGCATACACGACGTACATACACGTACATACACAAATGCATACACGTACGTACACAAACGCATACACGTACACACACAAATGCATACACTCAAAGCATCACATACTCATGCATACACATGGTATACACGGTGCTGGTGGTGGATTAAATGGCTCTGGTAGGCTGCGTGCATGTGCCCATGTGTGTCTATATGTATTTGTATGTATATATGTGATGTATATCTTTCTACATGTATGTGTATATCATGTGTTTGCATGAGTATGTGATGCTTGTGTGTATGCATTTGTGTCTGTATGTGTATCTAGTGCATGCATGTATGTACTGCTCCCATGTGTATATCACACATGCGAATGAAGCGCTGCGCTTGCCGCGCAGGTGGAAAACGAATGTACTGGAGCGCGATATAGAGAGTACCTCCATCATGCTTGACACCGGCACCCTCAGGTGCATCGCACACGCCTTGAAGCGCCAGAACTTCATGTGCTTGGCGTCTTGCGTGGTCAGGCTCGGCTTTAGCCGCAGGAATACTTCCCACGAGCACTCCTGCCGCACGCACGCAACGCGGCACGTGCGTAACAGGAACACATGCCCCTTGTGCGCGCGCTCGCCTTCCCAGGCTTTTGCTCACCACGATGGGGCGCTGGCGGCTTCACACGCATCAAAACGCTCCGCGCACGCGCTTGGCTCACCCCGTCGAGCATCTCGGAGCTCATGAGGTCCCGGAGTCTCTTGCAGGTCTGGATGAGGCACAGCATTCGCGCCGACAGCACCAGGCGGTCTACGAGCGCGGGCACCATCTCCACCACATCCATCAGCCGCAGCGCCATCCCCGCCGGCTTCAGGGACGCTTCAGGTAGGTATTACCACAAGTTCACGAAGTTCACGCACTCACGGCCGGGGTCAGAATGGAGTGCGCTCCCACGGAGGGAGGGGCGGGGAGTGGCAAGAAGGGCAAGCCAAAGTCAAGTGCCAAGCGGGTGAATGAGGCCTTTGACGTCGACTACTCCACGAAGGCTGCGGTCTCTTCGCCGTGGGCGAAAACGCGCACTTACGAGAATGCCGCATTTGACATCGACCACTACACGAGCGATGCATGTCCAAACAACAAGTTCCATGAGCTCCTAAAAAAGGTCCTGAAGACGCACCGGGTGCACAGCATGCGGGGCTTTCTGAATGCCCTGCACGGCAGCAGCCTAGTGCTGCAGAGCAAGACGGAGGTGTTCCGCCTAATCACGGGCAAGGGCAGCAAATTAAGCTCGGAAGAGCTGCGATCGACGATGCTGCGCCACGCCCAAACGGATCCCGCGTGGATGCTAAAGTACGGGCCTGCTGGCGACCTGCCCCTGCACCTCGCCTTTCTGCTCGGCAAGGGGGAGCTCGGCCGGGAAATGTTAGCGTCGATGGAGGCCCTGGATGCGCAACAACTAAAGGCCTATTGGGAGCAGTGCTACCGCCTCCGCGCCAAGTACCCAGACACCGTCGAGGACATCCCGGCAGGCCGCAAGGACGGACGGGCCCTCATACGATGGATCGTGAATCTGCCCTACCAGAGCGATGTGCTATGGTGGTTCAAAGAGGTGGCCAGGCGCGAACAGGTTGGCGCTGCTGGCCACGACGAGCTGGCCAGGACATTTTACACCGTCATGCCCAAGCGGCATCATCCCGTGGTGCTGGAAAACGACACCGGGCTGTTCACAGGCGAGACGATTATGCACATAGCGCTGGGCATGGAGGATGTGACAGTGGTGGAGTGGCTGATCCGCTACGGCGCCAGGCTCGACGCCAAGGCTGCGGGACTCTTCTTCCAGCCACGCAAGATACCCATTCTCCCGGACCATCGCGGCAATTTTTTTTGGCAGGAGAAGGTGGAGGACAACACGCGTGCCGGGTGCTACTACGGTGAGCTTCCCCTGTCGTTTGCCACTAGCATTGGCAACGTCCAGATGGCACACATGCTCATCTCCCACGCCACCACTGTCGTTGAGGCCGCCGACGATCAAGACGCCCCCTTCAACGCGTGGCTCGACGTGCAAGTGAGCAATCTGGTGGAACGGAGCGAGGAATTCCATGAGCGCTTTTCTCCTGTAGGCACAGGGCAGCTGAACAAGCAGCAACGGAGCCAGCAACGTCTGTCTGCTTTCATCAACGTCCAAGACTCACATGGCAACACCGCCCTCCATATGGCAGTTGCATTCAGCAGACACGACATGATCGAGTACTTGATCGAGCGCAGCGCAACACCCTCACTCTCGCTCATGAATCACGAGCATCGAACACCCCTCACCCTGTCGCTCCGCAAGCCCGACACCTTCAACTTGCTGCTAAAAGTAGCCTTTCGGGAAACGGTGTGGCGCTATGGCGACAGCGAAATGACGCTCCTCTCTCTCTACCAGGTGCCCTCCCCGCCCGCCCGCCCGACGCTTGAAAGGGGGTCATGTACGTTGAAAGAGGGTCAAGAACGGGAGATTCGAATGCTGAGTACTGGTGCTTGGAGACAAAGCACAAAGCATGCTGTTGGCATGCTGTTGGCCAAGGATACAGTTGAGCTCAAAGGAACCTGTTGCCAAAGCATGCTGTTGAGCATTCGAATCCTCCACCAGGATTCGAATGCCCGAATGCGCTTGTGCCGGAGAGGAATCACGGAGATGCGAACCGCCGCACACGATTGTTTGAAAGAAAAATCTGCGGCGCTCAAAGCGCCACCTGAAGATTTTGACAAACCCGCTGACTTCTGCGTGTGGTAACACAGGTTGACACCTTCCGTGTCGTAAACAAACATGGTCAACTCGCCCATGCGAGCGCGGATGCTGCTGCTGCTGCTGGTGGTGGATCCGGCGGCAAGTATGATGACGCTGACGTGTCACTCCAGCATGACGCTCAACAAAACGGGCTCAAGCTAGGGGCGGAGGAGAGCATGAAGCTGCAGGAAGACACGGCGGCCAGCCGCGTCTTCTTGCTCCATGAGCAGAAGCACTGGAAAAGTGCGCTGCAAATAGTGGTGGAGTACGAGATGCACGTGCTCAAGGAGATCCCCATCTTCGAGCAGCTCATCGACGCCAAGTGGAGAGCCTTCGGGCGCTGGCACCACCTGGCCTATGTCATCGCACCATACCTCTTCTTCTTTTCGTGCTTCAACGCGGGGCTGCTGTTGCGGTGCTCTGATGTTGAGGCCGCATTCTACAACCAGGACGAGTCTCTCCAGGCGATAGTGTCGGACGCCGGTGCACTTCGGATGGTGCCTGGCAGCAACAATACCATGCACATGGAGTTGCGCGATTTTCGCGCGCCCGGCCAAGTGGCGTTGCGCATTATTCTCGACGTAATGGTCTATATCTTGATGGTTGTCTGGCTGCTGTTCAAGGCGTGGCAGGACAACAAGTTCCTGACCGGGACCCTCGACGTCAATCAGGACCTCCACATCTCGTGGCTCGAGATTCACATGTACACATACAAGAACATGGGCGCCATATTGAACCTTGCCATCGTCATTATGCTCTTGTCAGCAGGAGGCGTGCGCCTAAGCGAGCCACAAGGATGGCTCAGTGTGCCCTACCTCGAGAATGAGGAGGAGGATTCGGCGATTGCGCGAGAGCTGGACATTTTGTCAGTCTGCTGCGTGGTGGTCTGGATGAACCTCTTCGTCCTCATGCTCCCTTACAAGAAGCTCGGTCAGCTCCTTCTCAGTATTTACAGCATGTTGGTCGGCGACGTAAGTCGCTGGGTGCTGATTTTCATGATCTTCTTGTGTGCCTTTTCGCTGGCTTCCTACGTGGCAGTAATAATGTCAATGAAGTCTGTGGAAACTGTGCTCATGGAAAAAATATTTTCACGTAGTTACAGCTTTGGGAGTCTGGTGCTCCAATTCTGCTACATGTCGGCTGGCGAGGTGCAACCAGGTTACCTTGCTAGGGTGGCCCGAAACGTTGGACTCATCAACCTTTACAATCTGAGCTACCTGATACTAGTGACCACCGTGCTCGTGAACTTGCTTGTGGCGCTCATGGGCTCCACCTTCACGCGCCACTCTGCGCTGGGCAGACAAATGTGGTGGCTTGAATTCGCCGACCTCGTTCTCCGCTACGAAAACCGTCTCAGTACACGCAAGCGCGAAAAGTACCGGACCGGCGAGAGTATGGGCGAAGTTTCGGAGGTAGGCTCGTCCGAGTACTACCTGGTGTCAATCACGCTCAAGTCCGAATCAGGCAAGGCTGCTGAGGGGTTCGATGATGACGATACTCAGGATGATGCTGAGGCGCTTCAAAAACAAGTGGAGGACCTCGCAGCGCGCATGATACAGGTCCAAAAAGACCTTGGTGCCGTGACCACCCTTCTCCAAGCCCATTTGCCCCTCGGTGTCAATACCCCGCCAGTGGAGGCAACCAAGGAGGATGGCCCGTCGAAGTACGCAGCAACTAAGGCCAGTAGAGCGCAGAGAGTCACCCCGGTGCCTGACCCGTCAGCCGATGAGAGAGCATTCAGCAAGGGCACAAGCGACGCCGAGCCCATCCATATGCACATAACAAGCGATGTCGGGGCCAGCCACCCTCAGCACCTCGAGGACACCACGCCTGCAGTGCCTGCGAGACGTATAGGCCCGCGGCTCGGAACCCGTCGCCTGCGCAAGATCTTGGAGGGCGAATCATCGGCAGTCACTGCCGACGGTGGTGCCGAGGCCAGCCCCAGCTTAGGACCTGATGAGTCTCGCCGTCGCAGGTCCGAGCCATCTTTAGTGCCCTCCTGTCATCCGTGTGCCCAGAGTGCTGGTCCCTGGAATAGCACCCCCTCTCACGGTAGGACAGCGCACAAATCTGAGGCGAGTAGTGAGCGACAGAGTGCAGACACGATGTGTGTCCGTGTCTGCAGGCACGATGTGTGTCCGTGTCTGCCGAGTGCAGACACGATATGTCCGGGAAATTGCATTCACACAGCTTGTCTGAGACATGCCATATGTGCGCGCTTTCGAAACTTGAGGAACAAGCAACAATGGCGATCCCAATCTTGAGAAGCAAGCATTAACACTGATCCGGGGGATGTGGCGGGGGGTGCACAGAATCTTGGGAGACAAACAGCACCGCCGAATTCGAAAAAAAAAAGTCAAAATCAGGGTCAGAGGCGAAACGAAGCCTCTGGCGAAGACGCTTGACTTTTTTTTTTTTGCAAATCGGCTTTGCTGCTTGTTTCCTAAGATTCTGCGGCCTCCACCCCCCCGGATCAGCGTTGTTGCTGGTTTCTGAAGATTCGTGAATGCAACGTTTTGATGCTTAGGGCGAGGGTTTCATGTCATTAGGGCGAGGGTTTCATGTCATTAGGGCGAGGGTTTCATGTCATTAGGGCGAGGGTTTCATGTCATCGCCACATTTGATGCCGA
>Ga0315905_10007009_pt1 | contig 11437 bp, 16 predicted proteins | sample LakEriMetagenome_5_FD_203522 | JGI IMG/M metagenome (GOLD analysis project Ga0315905, IMG submission 203522) | Freshwater fungal communities from buoy surface, Lake Erie, Ohio, United States - Buoy 4 MA121 | ecosystem: Environmental > Aquatic > Freshwater > Lake | place: USA: Lake Erie, Ohio...
CGCACGATGCTACCCAATACCCAAACCTCATAATACCCAAACCCCGCCCCTGCCCGCCCTGCTCCTGTCCCCGCCCTGCTCCTGCCCCAGCCTGTAGATAGATATGAACAAGGCATCTGCCGTATACCAATAAAATCCACTTATCAGGCTACTTCAACCGCCGGGCGTTTTGCGGGGGCATTCAAATGCCGCAGCAGCCCCGCCAGTATCACACACACACACACACACACACACACACACACACACAGCTACCACAGAGCTCAGAGACTCAACTGCACGAGCACGCGCTCGCTCCCTTCAGATCCCATGACGACTTTGCCGGGTGGACGCACGCACTGCCAGACCCTGTGGGCCGCGCGCGTCGTGCTCGCAAGCAGCCTCTTGCAGCTGCTGCCCCCGGTGCTGCCGGCGCGCACGGCCTATCCGATTAACGGTGGTGACCGCGGGAGGGCAGTCGCTCTGTTGGAGCGCCTCTCGTTTGAGCCCGTGGGCGAGTGGGTGCGCGCCACGCAGGACTTTGCTGCGCTCGAGCAGTGCAACTTTTGTGAGTGCCGTGCCTGCCGCCACCTCGTGCAGTGCAGTGATTGCGTTCCATCCGCTCGCGCTCTCGAAGGCCCCCCCTAAAACCCCAGCGCTGAGCTGAATGGTGTGTGTGTGCGCGCGCGTTCGTGGGTGGGTGGGTGGGTGATTGGGTGCTGCGCGAACGCAGACGCCGAAGGAGAAGACGCGTTCAACGTGGTGGGGTCGGCGCCATACCTCTACGATGTGACAGACGCAGACGTGCCAAAGGTGATTCTTGCCTCGACGTTCCTTACTCCGCTGCGCGGCCACTCTCAAGTGACGGCCAGTCAAATTTCAACAGGTCCCTCCTCTTGGAATGCGGAGCGCAGTCCCGCTCGGAGGACTGGGCACGGGCTCCGTGGAACTGCGCGCAGATGGTCGCTTTCGCGAGTGGCTGGTGGAGAATGAAGGCCCTGGACTGAATGAGCACGGCAAGATTCCAGTCAAGGACGAAATGTTGTTGGGGCTCAAGGTTAACGGGGTCGCCAAGCTCCTCACCACTCACCCACCCTTGGTGTCACCTCTGGAGTCGGCGCAGCAATTTCCTAGTACACCAAGCATGTCAAGCTCCAAGCAAGAGCGACTTGCGGGTGTGGAGGCTATGCGGTATGCTGGAGCCTTCCCGGTCTCGAAACTAGACCTGGAGGACTCGTCCTTTCCTATTCAAGCCTCCCTTTTTGCCTATTCGAGCTTCGAGGCATGGAACGCAGAGGCCTCGGCGGTGCCGAGCATCTCGTTGACATTGCTGCTCGAGAACACGTCAAACAAGAGGGTGACAGCAAGCTTCGCCATGCTTCTCCCCCTCATGCAAGAAAAGGATCAGAGCAGGATCGCGCGTCAAACTGCCACCATCCTTGCCGTGCTTGCAGCGGACAACTCTCGCCCGCAACCTCCAGTGCATCCTGCGGCAGGCCAAGCTGAGAGTAGAGGGAGGCTTCACATATCAGCGCCCGGTATTCCCTGCAGCCGCCTTGTCGGTTGTGGTATTTCGGTACCCAAAGGTTGGGGCACAGGCGCATCCAGAGACTGGTCTGCTCCTGCTGCTTGCACGTCTTCATCCTCCACACCCCGCCCTTGCTGTGCCTAGATGAGAGAGAGAGAGAGAGAGAGAGAGAGAAAGAGAGAGATTGCTGGGCCTATATTCATGACTGAAATTTGCACGGCAAACCCTGAAGCCTAAACCTAAACCCTCGCCTCGCCAGGCGAGCAAGGATCGTGGCGTGTGACGATGGCCAGGGAGATGTGGCAGCTGCAGATGCCCCCCATGTCATAATCGGGTGGGAGAGCGTCATGCCCCAGACAGCCGCGCCCCCGCGGCATCTGGGCAACCGGAGTACAGTGTCAATGTTGTGTTTCCCGCGCTCACGCGCACCTCATGGAGCAAAGCACAAGATCTCTGAGCGCGGGACGGGGGCGGATTCTGGGGCAGTCCTGAGGGCCTGGGTGGCGTCTTCTCCTCAACAATGCCGTGAGACGTGCGATGAAGAAGCGCGTTGCCAGAGCTGGAGCTTTGAGCCAATTGCAGCCTGTCGCGACTGGGCGTGTGGCGATTTCATTCTGCCCCCTTCAGAGAGAGAGCGGGGGCAGATGCGAATGGACGACAGAGCTGGCGACGAAGGGCTGCAAGGCGCGTACCTTTGCGTACTCCTTGACTCGTTTCAGCCTGCCAGATACTCGCCGGGTAGCTGGGCAGGTCATGTGTCAGTGTGTATGTGTCGGTGTCGGCGCTCCTGTGTATGTGTCCGTGCCGCGCGCATGCGCGCGTATGCTTGGCATAGAGTGCACGCCAGATACCGCGCACAGAGTGCACACCTGGTAGTGAGAGCAAAAGTGAGAACATGTCAGGCATGTCAGAACATGTAACATGTCAGCAATGTCAGAACATGTCAGCCAGTGACCGAGCTGCGCTGCCGCTGCCTCAGTCTCTTAAAATAGTCTCGCACTTCTCTGTGAGGCTCCTGCACACGGTAGCACAAGCGTTGCGAATCGTTGCGACATGGTGTCTCGGGGAAAAGTCACACTTCTGAGGTTTAACAGGGCTAAAGGGACTGTGGAAGAGCTTTTCCACGCGCCACTGGTCACGTGCAGGCCTTGGTGCTGTAGGGTTGAGCGCAGTGCGTGAGGGGGAAAGTGCAGCGAGCGGCGGTTTCTCCCTGGTCGGACTTACTGAAAGGGTCCATGCGCCCAACGGTTCGAACGGTAGCTCCTACCAGCAGTCGCCCGAGGACGCAAAGACAAAGGGGGCTCGAGAGGAGGAGGAGGAGGAGGAGGAGGAGGGAGAGGAGGAGGTGGTGGTGGTGCAAAAAAACCCTGCTCGCTCGTTCTCGAGCTGTGCAGTTGCGCAATCGTTTGAGGAGCTGTGGGCCAAATTTGGCTGTGATCGCAGCTTTGACTGCCGACCTCAAGGGCTTCATCAAGTCTCCCGAAGAACCAAAGAAGTCAACACTCTTGATCAAGCCTCTCACTTCGCGCTTGATCAAGCCTCCGAGTCTGCGCCTACAGAAAAAGGGGAACGTGCAGAGGTTGGTGGTCATCAAGCATCAACAGGTGAGCAAGGCGCGTGTGGCGGGCAAGGCGGGTACGGCGGCTTGTCCATCTCGCGCCACATTCCTGCGGGAGAGCGTGTGAGGATGACCTTGGTCTTCTCGTGGTACTTGCCCTTTCGCGAGCATGCGGGCCAGAAGGTGGGCAACAGGTACGCACACCGCTTCGTCAATGCTTCCCACGTTGCCCGCCACACCCTCGATCGTGAGGCGCACATGCTGGAGAAGGTGTTGGCTTGGAACCAAGGGCTCTACCACACTGGGCTGCCAGTGCATATGTCGCACATGCTGCTCAATTCTCTCGGGACCTTTGTCAAGACAGGCCTCTGGACTGGCGACGGCCGGTGGCGCCAGTATGAGTCGTTCTCGTGTAATGACGTGGAGCCCGTGCACCTTCACGGCTACCGCTCCATCCCTCTCACTTATCTCTTCCCGGAACTGACCGAGAATATTCTTGACACGGGTTTTGGAATCACTCAGCTGCCTTGCTCGGGTTATGTGCCTGAGACCCTCGGCGAAGGTCGTCCCCGCCTCCTTTTCTGCCCCCCAGTCTCACACGCTCGTGCATACACACAAACACACACACACCACGCACACGCACACGCACACGCACACGCACACGCACACGCACCCTCCCTTCCCATCCCCTCCTCTCCCTTTGCTCCCTAAGCCTTAAACACGTAAACCCTAACACACATCTGTGCATGCATGAATGCATGACACATCATGCATCAGGGTGTGGAGGCGACCCAGGCCCGCTCGACCAACCGCAAGCCCCGTGCGGGAGCAGGATGATGGGAGATACGACGCCAATCTTTGTGCTGAGCATCTTGCAGCTCTATCAGGTTACGGGCGACGCCCAAGTCCTTGCCTCCTTTCACGATGCAGTGATTGCGGCAGTAGAGTGGCATGCAGAGCGTGCCGCTGCTCTTGGCTTGCCCAACAATCTCTGGTCGTCCTACGACTGGTTTGAGATGGAGAAGCAGAACTTGACCGCCTACAATTCCGTGCTGCACCTGGCCATGCTGGCTGCAGCCGAGAAGATTGGGCAGGAATTGGGTGACGCTGTCCTCATCGACTCGGCGCGATCGCTGCGAGCCAATGCGTCGCGCACCATCTTGTCTGAGCTGTGGAATGGACGTTTCCTGCGTGCTTTTGCCAGTGCGGGTGGCAAGCAGATTGACGCTCTCCACGTCGATTCCCTCTACGGCCTCCTGTGGGCCCGCAGGCTCGTGTGTTTGCGCGATCGCGTGTATGCAAGTGTGCAGGCCACTTCGCGCGCGCGCGAGAGAGAGATGCCGTTTTTTTCTGAAAGAGCCGGGCAGCTGACAGTCACAGCAAAGCAGTAACAGCAAAGTGTCACGCGCAGGCTCGGGCTTGGGTGGCTTCTCGGGAGGAAGATGGTGGAAGAGCACCTCTTGAGTGAACACGCCATGGCCTCGAGCGATTACGGCTTGCTGGTCATGAGCAACTACACCGGCGATGGCTCGCGCAAACTAGGCCGCGACAACATGGTCTTGCGTTTGGGGTGTAGGGTAGGGTTTAGGGTCTGGCGCTCAAGATTTAGGTTTCGCGTGTATGCCTCTCGGCAACGTGGCCACCAACACATGGTTGGCTTCAGGTTGGCTTCCCGCGTAAACGAATCATGTTGTCATATCGTAAAGAAGAGAGCGTTGCCGCCCGGCGCACTTTGCGGGGTTTCCTCCTGTTTTTCTCTGGCGTCTAATCATGCACTGTTTCTACTGCATGCACTCTTTGCGTAAGCGCTTGTGCTTCCTACTTGCATAGCACGCACGCTGTCTTGTCCTTCCAACCTGCTCATTTGCGCGTGTGTGCGCGCACACACACACGCACACGCACACTCTTTCTGTGTTGTGCGCACGTTCACACACACGCACACACACACGACGGAACGTGGACATGCCAGGTATGGGAGGCGGGAAGTATGACGTGGTCTGGGCTGGCCTTGGAGCTTGGCTTGCCCCTCCAGTCTGCAGTTGCTCCTACTTTCACTGTCAGCCGAAAGTACCTCTACAGCCTCAAAGATGCGTGGGACTGGAAAGACCTCAGTGCTGGCCCTGGAACATATGGGTGTGTACCTCCTTCGCTCGCCTGCCGCGTGGCAAGTTCAAACGATGAGTAGGACCTAGGGTAAGGGCCGGATGCTCAGAGTTTACGTGAGTGCATCGGGTTTGTGATGGTGGGTGTGGGTGTTGCAATTCACTTGCCAACCCGTGAGCAGGAGCCAAGTTTGCCGTAGGGCGCCTGCCGACGTGGATGGGCAGCCGTGGTGCAATAGTCACTACTCGCGTCAGTTGTGGGTATGGGCTACGGTGATGGCCCTGTCTCACCAACGCTGGGATGCTTCGTGGGATGGACAGGGAGTTCATGTCAATGGAGCACGATGGGGAGGCGGAGGCGCAAGCGCAAATTATCCTCCGCAAGATGATACGGAGAGTGCCAGCGCAGGGGAGTGGAGAGTGAGGAGAGTAAAGGGCTCGCTGACGCTTGTCTACCTCCCCGACGCTCCCACGCGACTGCCTGTCTTTGTCAAGGATGCCATTCTCCACTGGTTGCCCGATTCCCGCGGCGGCAAGATTTCCGTAGCTGCTGGCACCCTGCGTGTGCAGCGCATTCGTGTGGAGGAGCTGGTCCCAGTAGGTCGGGGTGAGGATGGGGGTGCCGGTCCTATTCCAGATGCGCATCCCCGCCTGATTGCTGAGTGTGTGGGTCAGTGGGAGATTCCCACCGGTGGAGTGCTGGCGCTCGAAGTCTGCCAATTGGAGCACTTGCGCCCCTTCGATTCTGTTCAGTAATTCTGTTCAGTAATTATTGAATGTGCGCGCGCAGGCGCGAAACCGAGAGGAGGGAGAGAGAGAGAGGGAGGAAGATGACTGCAGTCAGAGAGAGGGAGGAAGATGACTGCAGTCCCCGCGAGAGAGAGAGGGAGGAAGATGACTGCTCCCCCCGCGTTGACGCGTCTAGTGCCAGGGTGTGTTATGTTGCGAGGACGAGAGACAAAAGCAGTATCTTGTGAGGACCTGAGACACGAGCAGCACTCGAGACACACGCAGCACAGGCTCACTTTCGACATAGAAAGTGAGCCTTACTTCCTGTAAGCCGTTTCAGACGACATTTTGAATGAGCCGTTCCAGATGAATCTGAGGTATCTGGATGACTGATGTTGACATCTGAGCGACTTGCTCTTTCGACACTGTGTGTAGGTGGAGGATAATTGCTGACAGTGAGGGGTTTGCACTGTCTACAAGTAGTTACAGGCGCAAGTAGTGACAGGCAGAGGAGCGACGGCACTGCTCTCTTTCTCTGCTCTCTTTCTCTCACGGCGCAGGGCGCTGTTGCCTGTTTGCGTGTTTCCTTTTGCACGTTTATCAGGTTTGCACGAATCAGTCAGCCTGGTTAAGCATCTGAGTGTCGGCATCTGCGCTGGCCAGCACCTGCCGCCAGCATACAGTAGTCAGCGTGTACCAGTCCATGCACGGTTGCGCAAATGCGTCGGGCGAGAAAAAGAGCACGCACGCACCGCATAGTCTTGGGTCTTGAAGAGCAGATCGTTGCGGCAGTGGTGCAGCTCGTGCTCCTTGAGCATCGTCTTGCCAGTGTTGTCATCTGCTGCCCACCTCGTCACTATCTTGCTACATCTATCCACAAATCGACAGGACAGGGCAGGGGGGCGCGGGTCGCACACGCAGACCCTAAGCCCTCTTCACATGGCCGCCAGCCACCGGTGCGCATACGCACTGGCGAGGGCGAACTCTGAACTCACGCGCGCGCTACACATGGCTCCGGGGGGGACGAGAGAAACCTGTCGTGACGCCCGCCTCCCGGAGCGATCCCATGCGGATCATCGGCCACCGGCTTGGGGGCTTGTTTCGCACCATCATGTGGCAGAACATGCCTGACTCCACCAGCTGCGTCGACCCATCCACCCCCACGCCCCCATTGTGTCCCGTCACCTTGGGCACGTAGCAGCAGTTGTAGTTTGGCGCACCGCCGTTGACGTCCGCGAGCGCCTCGGTGAGGGCCGACCGCGCCAGGAGGGTCTGCACGCGCTGCGACTTCATGGCTACTTCCTTTCCGGTATGCTCGTCGACCCACTGGTTGCCATTCCACACAATGTGCTTGTTATACATGTCATCCTGCTCGAAGGCATATAGGTCCTGCAGTGGGGCACCGCACGAACAATCCGCGCGTCACGCCGTAAGCCACCGGCATGAGCGGCGGGCAGCACCGCCAGCGCGAACGGGTAAGACGTACGGGCACACGTCATCACACGCCAGCAGACGCCAGCTCGCCACAGCTTGCAAACCCTCGCGCACCTGGCTCATCTGGCTGTCGGCGCGGTAGAGCGCCGAGACGAGCACGCAGGCGCAGCCCGCGACAATGAGGACGAGAACAGGCGCAATGAACTTGGGCATCGTCCGCCTCCCCTGTTGCCGCAGGGTGGCCACCTCGGCCTCCCCCATGCGCTCCACTGCGCCATAGTCTGCCGCGGCGGCAGAGGCGGCCATTCCCCGCCCCTTCGCACTGGGGGCGTAGTTTATAAATGTGGTACTTGTGCGTTTAGTTGTCCCGAAGAAGGTCGCCGATCCATGGTGTGACGGTTGAAGTAACGGGTCACTCGACCCCCCCCCGCACCTCTGGAGCGCAGCGCTTGCCCGGCGGATGACGACACAGGTCTCATCAACCGCGTGGAGCTCGTGGACGCCATCAGACTTCTGCAGACCTACGAAAACCTCGTCGGAGAACGAGTGCTCCTCCAGTGCAGAAATAGAGCGCCTCATGGTCGCCACGGAGATCACCGTCCTGCAGAGACCCTCTTTGCAGACTGCAAAGAGCGGCCCCAGGTTCAAGGCAGCGGAGACCGTCACGAAATGGAAGGCCGGCACCAAGTCCTGGACTTCGGGCGCGAACGCTCAGCAATACACCGGAAGCCAGGGCATGTTCACTGCGGCGATGGGTGAGGGCGCTGCGCTCCCGTCTCTGAGGCGGAACGAGTCTGACCCGCTGCAGCCGCTGCAGGATGAGATCAAGCAGGCAACACCAGGCTCGCAGTGTTTGCGAGATGTTGCGCAAAGTGAAGAAATGCACGCCGTGAAGGCGCGGGATCGCGCGGGATCGGCCGTCCCTCCATCACAAAGTCAAAGTGCGGTGGATTGTCGGGCAGCCCCTCGAACCCCGCCAACAAATATGTTTGTCTATCTGGATGATGATGGATGGTTCGAAGCAAACGACCTCGCTTCCTGTGACGCCATCTCACCCCTTCGAGCAGCTCTGCGGGAGCGGCTGCGCGGTGAAGCGCGGGAGCGCGAGTGCCTCAACAAGGAGACGCTGTCCCTCCCGGGGATGGACTTCTTTGAACCAACCGCCAGCAGGGAGCCAAGTGGGAGGCTGGCAACCGTGGGTCTGATGCTGTGGCCTGGACCCGAAGGCGAGCTCATGGTCACGGACAAGAAGGCAGGCACCAGTGCGGCTGCCTCTGCGCTCCTCCCTGGCGACGGTCGGTCATTAGATCCCGGCGCGCCTGTGCAGTGCTTGACTGTCATGCTGACAGCGTGCTATTTCATGCTAACCTGAAACTGGAACACCGCTAAAAGCGTGTTTTTTCATGTCGAGAGCGTGGACGCGTGTAGTGTTTAATGGCGTGTCCTCTGTCTTGGCCCGAGCGTGCTGTAGGGGCAAGGCGGATGACGACAGCGCTAGATCTCGCTTCCGCCGCATTCAACAACCGCACACACTCAGCATAGTCCCCAGTCCTTGGTGAAAACGCACTAGCATCATGTGTGGGCGCAACCATCTGAGTGAAGAAGTAACACAGTGATTTGCAAGATAGACGGGGTGCTTCTTCACTCAGATGGTTGCGCCCACACATGATACAGTGATTTGCAAGATAGACGGGGTGGAGGTGGCCGGGATCACCCCAGTCGAGGCGGCGGCAAAGCTGGAAGGGGCGCCGCACTCTATCGTCGAGCTTACCTGCCTACGCCTCGTGCACGGCCAGGTTGCCTGTGGATGCGCGCGTGTTCTCGGCGGAATGATTTTGGAAGCTGCCCTCTCTCGCCCGCTCTCTCTTGCTCTCTTGCTCTCTTGTCCAACTGTTGCTGTCCCTTGCCTCTGCTTGTTTTTCCTTTCCCATGCTGGCACCCCGCGGCGCCATCGAATCCTCAACAACAAGCAATCCTGCAAGCAGTCACAACAAGCAATCCTGCTGATTCTTCTGCCAAAATCTGGAGGATTCCATATATATCGCCCGCACGCTCACTCCTGCATCCACGCGCTCCCGTTGGTGCCCTCGCCGCTTACTTGCGTGCAGCATGTCATCTGGAGGGCAGGCGAGGAGTGTGACTGCGACATTAGCCCGCGATATTCTAGAGCAAGAGCAGGACCAGTCGTCCAGTGCGTCTCAGGACAAGCTTTTCAACGTGGGCCTGTTTCTGTGGCCAGCCAAGCCGTATGGTCTGGTGATTACTGCCTGCAAACCGGGTGTTTGTGTGTGTGCTCTTATGGTGTGCTCTTGTGGAGTAAGGTCTGTGCCGCGTGTGTGCCGTCGCTCATGTCACATCTCCTTGAGAGGCCTCCAAAGAAGGTGGCAACCTCCGTATAAAAAGTTAATGGCGCGCGCATTTAACTTCGAAAATCTACGGTTCTTCAAAAAAGCCCAATTCCCGTTCCCTCCCCGAACCTTGAAACTGGTCCTACCCCCCATCCTCTACGACGTAGATGGCGCCCGCCAATCAGGTGGAAAACCCAGAGAGTCCTCTGTCTTTGATGGTCCATTTTTGGACGTTCATGGCGTTTTCTTGGAGTTTTTGTTGTTTGTTGCGATTTCCCTGTGATTTTTTAGATCAATGGCGAGTTTTCTTGGATCTTGACGGCGAGGAGGGTTTTCGAGGGAGTTTAATGTGAATGGCGAGGTTTCGAACATTCATCTGCTTGTCTGTCCCTCCTCGCAATCAATCTGTCTGTCTGGAGGCTTGCAGAAAGTATGTGCGTGTGTTCAAGTTCCCGCACGCACGCATGCAACACACACAAATAAACACACACACACACAAACACACACACACACACACACAAACACACACACAGGAACACACGCGGGAGAATCGGGACTACGAGAAGGAGATGTGATAGTGGAAGTGGAGGGCCGGAGTCTGGCAGGAGTTTCCTCAAGAGACGCAGCGCATGCTTTGGCTGGGCCCTCTGGATCGTATGTCTTGGTGTCAGTCAGACGCCAAGACACACATAAGGGTACAGTTGTGGTGACAACGCATCTGGTGCGCGATGTGTCTGAGGACAACGCCATAGAGGCAACATTTGCCGCCATGGGCCAAGCGAAGGACGTCGAGAGATTTTGGAAACAGCTCGGTATCACCTGCAACGACAAGATGGAGCATCAACTCCAGGAGGCGCGGATCCGTGAGATGCACTCCCAGCGCGCCCACATGGTCAACGTCAGACTGGCTCACAGAACACAGGAAAAGGACCTCCAAATCCCGACCCTGAACCGAGCCAGATTGGCCTCGTCCTGTTTCTCCTCCTCTTGTCTCGGGGGTACCCAGGGCGCCCGCGTGTAAGCCAGGTTGTTTGTGATTCGTTACTCAATACAAGCGATATATTACTACGTCACGATGTATATACTACGTCGAGGCTTGTACTCGGGACATATGAGCTGTTTCAAGTAGTATTAGTGGAGTGATGCATGCAACTAGAGCCTCAACTCTTGGCCTCCCAGTGAGACATGGCGCAGAACCTCGACAGATTCTTGGTGAGAGACTCGATTCACTGGATCAATAAACTTTCAAAGTTATCCCAATCCTGCTACGGCGTGAGCGCCACGCACGTGTGTGTGTGTTGATTGTTTATTTTTAAGGTCACCGAGCCGAGTTCCATACCGTACAGAACTCATTCCGCGTGCGCCAAAATGGCGGCGTACCCGGACCCCCCACCCGTAACTTTGATCCCGCTTCCAGAATCCATCGCCGCCCAAGCGGCCTACCAACTGCGCTACGACCCCTCGTCGTGACACCCAATCCTCGCCATATGTAGCAAGTCTCTTTTGTGTGTGTGTTGCCTCTATACCGGCGGTGGACCGTCGGACAAACTTGAATGCCAAATTTCGTTTGGGTACAGCTAGAGTGTGTGTTTATTACTGCAGGACCTATTACAAAGCTGTTCGCGGGGGGGGGAGGAGGAGATTGGACGACATGTGCTATGATAGACGACGAGCCGAGGCCTGTGTGGATGAGTCTGCTCATCACGCACTAGCGAACGCGGGGGGTAGGGAGATTGTGGGAAAGAAGGAGGGGGAGCAGAAG
>Ga0315905_10007010_pt1 | contig 11436 bp, 10 predicted proteins | sample LakEriMetagenome_5_FD_203522 | JGI IMG/M metagenome (GOLD analysis project Ga0315905, IMG submission 203522) | Freshwater fungal communities from buoy surface, Lake Erie, Ohio, United States - Buoy 4 MA121 | ecosystem: Environmental > Aquatic > Freshwater > Lake | place: USA: Lake Erie, Ohio...
CGTGGAGAAACCCGCCGCGGCGACGATGCGGGCCGACAGCGCGTCCCACACTCCCGGCATGAGAACGGACTCCCCCGCCGCGAGCCGACGCCGGAGGTCCGCCGAACGTTCGTGAGCGGTCATCAGGTCCGACCCAGTCGGTCCAGCGCGTGGGCCTTCAGGCGCTTGTAGTCGACCTTGCCGTTGGGCGCCCGGCCGATGGTGTCGATGAGCACCAACTGGCGTGGCGCCTTGTACGCCGCCAACACGGACTTCACGTGCTCGGAAAGCGTCGCGAGTTCGGGGGCATGTCCGGCTTCGGCTTCCACCACGGCGCAGATCGTCTCGCCGAAGCGGTCGTCGGGGATGCCGACGGCGACGGCGTCGCGAACCGACGGATGCTTCTTCAACGCCTCTTCCACCTCCTCGGGGAACACCTTCTCGCCACCGGTGTTGATGCACACCGAACCCCGTCCCAACAGGATCAGACTTCCATCGGCGGCGATCTCGGCCCAGTCCCCCGGCACGCTCCAACGTTGCCCCTCGAAGGTGCGGAAGGTTTGGGCCGTCTTGGCCTCGTCGCGGTAGTAGCCGAGCGGGATGAATCCACCGACGGCGACCAATCCGCGCTCTCCGCTTCCCGGAGACACGCGACGACCGTCCTCGGTGAACACCGCGCACGTGGGACCGAGCGCGAAGGTGGCGGTCTTGGTGGCGGCCTCGCCGGCCCGGCTGATGGATCCTCCCATGCCCACCGCTTCCGACGACCCGAAGGAGTCGAACAACATCACGTGGGGCAGATGACGCAGGAGGCCGTCCTTGTTCTCCTGACTCCACATCACACCGGACGAGGTAATCATGATGAGGCTGGACAGATCGTGACGATGTGGGTTGGTCTCCAGATGCTCGAGCATCGGACCCGCGAAGGCCTGACCGACGATCACGAGTGTTTGCACCTGATGCCGTTCGATACTGGCGAACAATTCGCCCACGTCGAACGAACGCGACGGCAAGGTGACCGCGGCACCACCGAGGTTCATGGCGATCAGGCTGGTGAACTGCCCGGTGCCGTGCATCAGCGGACACGCCGACAACACCACGAGTCCGCGTCCGGCGGGGTCGATGCGGTCGACCAACTCCTCCACCGAGTCGCCCGGCGGGATCCCGAGCGCCACGTTGCCGCCGGCGCCGACCACGTTGAACAAATCGTCCTGACGCCACATCACACCCTTGGGCATGCCCGTGGTGCCACCGGTGTACAACAGCAGGAGATCGTCTCCGCTACGGCCCCACGGGCCCTCCACACGATGTGGTGCGTCGCGACCGACCACGGCGGCGTAATCGTGGGCCCACGACGGAACCGTGTCACCGGGCTCGACCACGCAGTACCAACGCTTCACCCTCGGGAGACCGTCGCGCACCTGATCGACGAGACCCGTGAACGTGGAATGGAACACCACGGCCTCGGCCTCGGCGTTGTCGAACAGATACGTGACCTCATCGGGTCCGTATCGATAGTTCGTGTTGACCGGGACGAACCCGCCTTTGAACGCCGCGACGTAGGTCTCCAGGTACTCGGGACAGTTCTGCAGATACGCCGCCACCTTGCTCTGGTGCGTGAGCCCGGCCTCCAACATGTCGGTCGTCAACGCACCGGCGCGACGGTTGAAGTCGCCCCACGGCACGACGCGGTCACCCTGAATCTGACAGGGATGGTCCGGAATCTTGGCGGCGATCGCCTCGTACAGATCGGCGAACTTCCAGTTGCTCATGTTCTCCCCCGACGCGCTGAGTCGAGGTAACCGTAGTCGGCTATCGGGGCAGGCCGAGGACCCGCTCCCCGAGGATGTTCCGCATCACGTTGGAGGTTCCGCCCATGATCGTGTAGCCGGGGGCGTAGGCCAATCCCTGCGTCACCTGGTCCCACAACATGGCCTCGGGGCCGAGCGTGGACGCCACGAACTCGGCCACGTCCCACTCGTGTTCGGTACAGAACGCCTTGGTGGCGGCCGAGAAACCCGCGGGTGCCTGACGAAGGACCTCGCGGATGACGAGGATGCGACCGATGCGGTACTTCATCTCGAGCGACGCGATGCGCTGACGAACGACCGGATCGGAGGTGTCGGCCTTGGCGCGGGCGATCTCGTACAACGCCTGATTCGACACCAGACGGTCGATGCCACCCCGCTCGTGCTCCAGCTGGCTCATGGTCTGCTTGAAGGCGTTGCCCTCGACACCGACCAGGTTCTCGATCGGCACCTTCACGTCGGTGAAGAAGACCTCGCAGAAATGACGGTTCGTCGTCATGTCCTTGATGGGCCGCACCTCGATACCGGGCGCGTCCATGGGGACGATGATCTCGCTGATGCCCGCGTGCGGAGGTCCCTCGTTGTTCGTGCGGCAGATGAGATAGCAGTAGTCTGCGACGGCTCCGAAGCTGGTCCAGATCTTCTGACCGTTGATGAGCCAGTGATCACCGCGACGTTCGGCTTGCGTCTTCAGCGACGCCAAGTCCGACCCCGAGTTGGGTTCGGACATTCCGATGCACCACGTGGAATCACCGCTGAGGATGCGCGGGAGGAACTCGGCCTGCTGATCGGGACGACCGTAGGTCATGAGAGTCGGACCCATCTGACGATCGGCGAACCACATCGAGCCGATGGGTGCGCCCGCCTTGATGAGTTCCTCGCCGATGATGAGGCGGTCGATGGGCGGGCGTCCGGCGCCGCCGAACTCCTTCGGCCACGTGAGCCCGATCCAGCCGCGCGCACCCAACTCCAGGGCGAACTCCTTCGACCAGCCGTTGATCCAGGAATCGTTGGCCCGACCGTACGTGGCCACGGCCTTCTCGGCGACCACGCGCGCCTCGGCGCGCAGTTCCTCTTGCTCCTTGGTCCAGGAGAACTCCATCGATCTTCCTCGTCGCTCGGGGCACCCATACGGCGCCCCGACATTTTGCCCCATGAAGGCCCGCAGCACGTGATCGATCGCCACGAGGCCACGACCGGGAACGAACGTCACACCGCGTCGGCGTGACACAATGACCCCCGTGGGGAACGTCATCGCCGAACCGGATTTCGAGGATTCCTTCGACCTCGACCCCGATGCCCGGGACCTGTTTCGTCGGTCCGGTCATTGCGTCGTTCGCGGTCTGGCCACCGCGGCCGAGATCGCGTCCGTCAAGCCGTCCATCGACGCCGGCACCGAGGCCCGCCGATGGGATCGACGGCCCCTCGAAGAGCGCGACACCTACGGACGGGCGTTCGTGCAGGCCGGCGGAATCGTCGGCCACGACGAACTGACGAGACGCTTCGTCCTCGGTCGGCGTTTCGCGCGCGTGGCCGCCGAACTGCTCGGCGTCGACGGTGTCCGGCTCTATCACGATCAGGCCCTGTACAAGGAGCCCGGTGGTGGATTCACCCCCTGGCATCAGGACCAGGTGTACTGGCCGCTCGACACCGACCGCACCGTCACCATGTGGATGCCTCTCGTCGACATCCCCCGCGAGATCGGAGGCATGGTCTTCGCCGACGGAACCCATCGCCTGGGAAACCTCAGCGAAGAGGTGATCGGCGACGCGTCGCAGCGATTCTTCGACGACCTCGTTCGGGAGCGCGACTGGACACTCTCCAGCCATGGCCCCTTCGCGGCCGGTGACGCCACCTTCCACACGGGCTGGACGCTTCATTCGGCACCGGCGAACAACACCGACACCATGCGCGCGGTGATGACCGTGATCTACTTCGCCGACGGCGCCAGGGTCACCGAGTCCGAACACCCCGCCCGGGATCTCGATCGCATGTTGTGGCTCGGTGGCGCATCCGCCGGGAGCGTCGCCGACTCGGCGCACAATCCCCTCGTTTGGCATCGATCCTTCGATGAGTGACGTGCGCCCCATGAACGAAGCCGTGCGTCGACCTTTCCATCTGTTGGCCAAGCCGACCGGCGCGGTCTGCAATCTCGACTGCACCTATTGCTTCTTCCTGTCGAAGGACGCGTTGTATCCGGGCGACCGGATGCGCATGGGTGCCGACACCCTGCGCGCCTATCTGACGCAGATGATCGGGGCACAGCCCGACGGTCCCGTCAACGTGGCGTGGCAAGGTGGCGAACCGACCCTGATGGGCCTCGACTTCTACCGCGAGGCGTTCGAGATCGTGGCCGCCGTCGCGCGCCCGGGTCAGACGATCGAACACACGATCCAGACCAACGGAACCCTGCTCGACGACTCCTGGGCGCACCTCTTCTCCGACCATCGCGTGCTGGTCGGACTCAGCATCGACGGACGACCCGAGGATCACGACCGCTACCGGGTGTGGAAAGACGGGCGTGGAAGCTACTCCGACGTGCGCCGAGCGTGGGACCTATTGCGGGCTCACGACGTGGAGTGCAACGTGTTGTGCAGTCTGAGCGCGGCCAACGTCGACCACCCCCTCGGGACCTACCGGCATCTGCGTGACGACCTGGGCGCCCGACACATCCAGTTCATCCCCATCGTCGAGCGCGCCACGGTCGCCAACATCGAGGTCGCCGAGGAGGGATGGGGAACCGGACGCGGAAAGCGTCGGATCCTGTACACCCAGAACGGTGACCTCGTGACCTCGCGATCCATCTCGGGCCGACAGTACGGAGAGTTCCTGTGCGCGGTGTTCGACGAGTGGGTCACCCGCGACGTGGGCGAGGTCTTCGTGCAACTCTTCGACGTGACGTTGGGTGCCCACTTCGACATGCACAGCCTCTGCGTGCACGCGCCGACGTGTGGCTCGGCGCTGGCCCTCGAACACAACGGCGATCTGTACTCCTGCGATCACTTCGTCGAACCGGACCACCTGCTCGGCAACATCCACGAAACTCCGATGGTCGACCTGGTCGCATCACCCCGACAGGTCGCGTTCGGCCGCCACAAGTTGGAGTCGCTCCCGAGTATGTGCGTCGAGTGCGACGTGCGGTACGCGTGCCACGGAGGGTGTCCAAAGGATCGATTCGCCACCACACCCGACGGGGAGCCCGGACTGAACCACCTGTGCGACGGCTACAAGCGATTCTTCGGCCACTCCGAACCGGCGATGCGCACGATGGCCGATCTCGTCCGACGAGGACGTTACGCCGACGAGATCATGACGTCGTCGTAGCCGCGCGTTCGCACCACTCCCACAACGCCTCGCGGAGATCGGCGCGATCGGAACGCCGAGTCGAGCCCAACCGATGGATCGGCCGTCGGGCTCGATCACTCCAGAATCCGCCGCTCGCCCCGAGATTCGACGCGTCGGTCGCCGCCAGCCACACGATGGTGTCGGCGCCTTGATCGGCATCACGCAGGAACGGTCCGGTCCAACGCGCGAAGCCCGGCAACGCGTTGCGCACCCCGGGGGTGTCCGCCCAGCCCGGATGCATGGACGCGAAGTACACGTTCGGATTCCGTCGTGCCCACATCTCGTTCAACGTGACCTGCATGCGCTTGGCCGTCGCGTACTGCTTGGTTCCGTCGTACGTGTTCACGACGAGGGGCTCGGGAGTCGTCGTCGACATGTCGGGAAGAGGCGCCGCGTACATTCCGCCGGAGGAAACGGTGATGACACGACCCCGATCTCGCTGGAGGACGTCGCACAGAACCTTCGTCATGAGGAAGGGCCCCACCACTTGAGCGGCCAAGGTCGATTCCAGACCCGCCGAGTTCACGATGCGTTGCTTCGACAGGGCTCCCGCGTTGTGCACGAGAACGTCGACACGGGGCAACGCACCGATCTCCCGACAGGCGTCGCGAACTTGTGATGGCTCGGCCATGTCGGCGATCACGACGTCGACCGCCGCCTCGGAGCGAAAACCGGCGGACAGATCACGGGAAACCGTCTCCGTGCGTTCACGGTCGCGTCCCACCAGAACGAGGCTCGCCCCGAGCGCTCGCGCACGCCGCGCGGTGGCCAGACCGAGACCGGATGTGGCGCCGGTGACGACGACGACACGACCAACCAGCGAGTTCGCGGCGAGAGTCTCCCAATCGTCGGATCGGGACCGCACCTCGTAACCGATCCGCGAGTAACCGGGAGCCACGGTGGCGTCGAGCACTCCGTCGATCAATTGCCCGAACCGCTTCATGCCCCATTTGACACCACTTCGGAGCAGAAAGACGAACCTGGCGTCGGGACGAATGACATACTCGGAACGTGGAGCATCGGCCCGACCCCGAACACCCTCACGTTCACGGGCCCGACTGCGGGCACGTGGCGGTCCCCCACGGCGACCATGTCGACTACGTGCACGACGGCCATCTTCACCACCGTCACGAGGATCACTGGGACGCGTGCGACCTGGACGAATGTGTGGAGCACTCTCATCACGAGCACGTTCACGGCCCCGACTGCGGACACGTGGCCGTCCCCCACGGCGACCATGTCGACTACCTGCACGATGGGCACCTTCACGCCGCCCATGGCGACCACTACGACGAGCACTGAGGTCGGAACGACGTCGTACTCAGTGATGGCCGCGATCGTGATGGCCGTGTTCGGTCACCACGAGATGATCGCCGGCGCGCGACAATCCGATACCGAACGTCGACAACAGATTGTCCGGTGTCAGCACCTCGTCGGCGGGTCCATCGGCGATCAAACGGCCGGCCAGCAACATCACCCGATCGCATCGAGCGGCCTCACCGACGTCGTGGGTGGCCGTGATCACCACCGCACCTCGTGCGGTCTCGCTGTCGATCGCCTCCAGCAAGACCGATCGACCGATCGCGTCCAGACCCGAGGACGGCTCGTCGAGGAGAACGACATCGGCGCGCCGTGCCAGGATCTGGGCGAGGAACACGCGCTGTCGCTGACCACCCGACAGATCGCGCAGTGCTTCACCAGACAGATCGGCGACACCCATGCGATCCAGTGCTTCGGACACCGCGACATGATCCTCGGTCCCGCGACGGGAGAATCGGCCTCGTCGGTCCAGTCGACCCATGTGCACGACGTCGAGAACACGAAGTGGCAACGCCATCGCGTTCGGGTGGAACTGATTCAGGTACGCGATCCGTTTCGATGCTCGGGACACCGGGAGACCACACACCTCCAACGCGCCACCCACGGGAGCGAGCAAACCCGCGAACGTGCGCAGCAGCGTCGACTTACCCGAACCGTTCGGGCCGATCAGGGCGATGGAACGCCCGGGGGTGGCGAAGGCGTCGATCCCGCGCAGGACCGTGCGCCCCTCGTACCCGACGTCCAACCGGCGAGCCACCAACGCCGGTGGCGTCTGATGGGTTGCGCCCGCTGACATCGAGGACTCAGTCATGGTGCGCACCGATCGTCACCGGACGACGCAGGGACCTCGCGACGAGCACGACGAAAAAGATGACCACCGACGACAGCACCACGGAGGCACCGGCGGCCAGATCGAAGTGGTACGAGCACGACAGTCCGATGTAGGTGGAAACGACACCGACCAGCATCGCGACCGACATCATCGAGCCGATTCGTCGGGTCACGAGCGCCGCCGTACCCGCGGGGGCCAACAACATTCCGAACACCAGCAAAGACCCCACCGCTTGGAAGGACACCACGACGGTTCCCGCCACCAAGGCGAGCATGAGCCGATGGTGCCGGCGGGCTCCGAAGCCCATTGCATCGGCCAGATCCGGGTCGAAGCACAACAAGAGGAACGGACGTGCGGCGTACACGCACACCGCGATCACGATCGAGAGTCCGACCCCCTGCACCAGCAGGTCCGACCGACTCACCCCGAGGAACTCGCCGAAGAGGATCGCGTCGAGATCGCCCGTCAATTCGTCCGACGACGACACCAGGACCACACCGAGGGCCAACAAGCCGATGAAGAGCAAGCCGATGGCCGAGTCGTTCGAAAGACGCGACTTCGCGGTGATGAACCCCACACCGGCGATCATCGCCAGTGCCCCCGCGGCGGCGCCCAGCATGACCGGTGCGCCGACGATGACGGCTCCCGCCACGCCGGGCAACACTCCGTGCGCGAGCGCATCGCCGACGAACGCCATACCGCGCAACACGACGTACGTGCCGACGATGGCGCACGAGATCGACACCAGAATTCCCGCCAGCAACGCCCTCTGCATGAAGATGTTGTCGAGGAACGGGTCGACGAGTTGCGACATCAGAGGGAGGTTATGACGACAACGCGGACACGATGGCGGATACCAGTTCCGTCATGAACGTGTCGTACGCGCCGTCGGCCGGAAGCAAATGGGTGTCCAGCTCCACCACGTCAACTCCGGTTTCCTCGGCGATGGCTTCGACCACCTGATCGGGGGTTCCGGCCTCCGAGAAGATCACGCGAACATCCTCGCTGGCGATGACGTCCTTGAGTTCGGCCAACTCTCCGGCAGACACCTCGGATTCACTGGACAGACCGGGGATCACGGCTCCGACGAGTTCGAATCCGTAACGCTGAGCCAGATACGCGAGGGACTCGTGCCCGGTCACGAGCTTTCGCTCACTCGCGTCCACCGCTTCGACGGATTCCAGAAGCTCGTTGTCGAGCGTGAGGAGCCGCTCGTACACCACCGAGGCGCGATCACCCACGTCGATCCCCGCCTCGGAGAATTCGTCACCCAAGGCCAACGCCACGTCGGCCATCGCGGCGGCATCGGTCCAGATGTGCGGGTCGCCATCGGCATGTTCATGATCGGACTCGTCCTCCGTGTGCGATTCTCCGGACTCGTCCTCCGTGTGCGATTCCCCGGACTCGTCCTCCGTGTGCGATTCTCCGGACTCGTCCTCCGTGTGCTCGATCACATCGACGTGATCGGCCGCCTCGAAGATGCGAACACCTCCCTCACGAGCCGCATCGATCGCCTCGTCCAACGGCTCCTCCAGATGCAGACCGTTGATCACCACGACGTCGGCCGAGGACAATGCCTCGATCTCCTTGGGAGAGGCTTCCCAACCGTGCGGGTCGACACCGTTGGGCATCAACACCGTCACCTCGGCGGAATCCCCCACGATCTCGGTGACCAATGCGCCGAGGATCGGAGTGCTCACCACCACCGACGGGCGCTCGGTTCCATCGGATTCGGCGTCACCGCCACAGGCGACCACAGCCAGCAATGACGCGACGACAAACGGGGAAGTGAAACGGGAGATCATGAGATAATGATAATGATTCTCATTCGTGTTCGCAACTCACCCGTGATCGTCCGCCGATCGAGCCCCAGAACTACCGTGTTCCCATGGCCTCCGCCTTCCTGCACCCGTTCGCCAAACCGACCAAGAACGACTTCATCACCCTCGTTCGCGGTCAAGGGGCGGTCGTGTACGACGACCGGGGCAACGAATACATCGACGGCATGGCCAGCCTCTGGTATTGCGCCGTGGGACACGGTCGATCCGACATCGCCGCGGCCATAGGTCGTCAGGCCGGCACTCTCGCCGCGTACTCCACGTTCGACCCGTTCACCAACGCCCCCGCCGAGCAGTTGGCCGAGGTTCTGGTGGACATCGCGCCCATGCCCGAGTCGCGCGTGTTCTTCACCTCGTCGGGTTCCGAGGCCGTGGACACGGCGATGAAGTTGTCGCGCCTGGCGCACATACAGGCCGGACATCCGGAGAAGACCCTCATCATCTCGCGACAGCGCGGCTACCACGGCACCGCGTACGGCGGCACCAGCGCCCAGGGCATCGCCCCGAACCGCGAGGGGTACGCACCGTACGTGGGTGACGTCGTACAGGTGCCCGCCGACGACGTGGAGGCTCTGGCTTCGTCGATGTCACAGCGCGGTTCCACGATCGCCGCGGTGTTGGTCGAACCGTTGCAAGGAGCCGGAGGCGTCCATCCGCCCACGGAGGGTTATCTCGAATCCGTGCGTCGTCTGTGCGACCAGCACGGTGCCCACCTCATCTACGACGAGGTCATCTCGGGATTCGGCCGTCTCGGTCATTGGTTCGCGGCCCATCGCTACGGCGTGCGCCCCGACATGGTGACCTTCGCCAAAGCCGTCACCTCGGGATATCAGCCGTTGGGCGGAGTCTTCGTCGGCCCTTCCGTGCGCGCGGCCCTCGAGAGTGATCCGAACTTCTTCCTGCGCACCGGCTTCACGTATTCGGGGCATCCAACCGCATGCGTGGCGGCCCTCACGAACCTCGACATCATGAAGCGCGAAAGTTTGATCGAGCGCGCCTCGCACGTGGGCCAGCGACTTTCGCGGGGTCTGTCGGCCCTGGCCGACGACGGCACGGTCGCTTCCGTTCGCGGCGACGGCGCCGTTTGGGCGGTCGGCCATCACCCCGGAGTCGATGCTTTCGCGGTTCGCGACGCGATGCTCCGACACGGTGTCATCACCCGCGCCATCGGAACCGACACCAACGCCTTCTGTCCTCCCCTCGTGATCCACGACGATCAGGTGGATCGCATCGTCGACGCTCTCGCGGCGGCCATGAAGGAAGTCGCATGAGCACCACCGACCGTTCGCTCGCCGTCTTCACGCCACTCGACCCGGCTTTCCGAGCGAACCCGTATCCGTTCTACGCCGCGTTGCGCGAGCACGATCCGGTGCACCGCACCGGGGACACCGTGGTTCTCACGCGCTACGAGGACGTCGCGTACACCTTGCGCAGCAACGATTTCAGTCGGGACATCGAGGCCAACGCGAATGAGCCGACCGATCCGTTGTCACGCGCGAAGCGCGACCGTCGTCGAAGTCGCAATTCGTCCAAGACCATCTTGAACCTCGACCCCCCGGATCACACGCGGTTGCGTCGTCTGGTGAGCAAGGCGTTCACACCCTCCTCCATCGAGAACCTGCGTCCCCGCATTCAACAACTGGTCGACGAGGTTCTCGACCGTGCGGCCACCCGCGGTGGGATCGAACTCATCGACGAGCTCGCGTTCCCCATCCCGTTCCAGGTCATCTCCGATCTCCTCGACATGCCCGTCGATCGGGCCGACGAACTGCGCGATTGGAGCCAGGTGATCACCTTCGCCCTCGAGCCGGCTTCCACGATGGATGACCTGGCCGAGGTGGACCGGGCATTCGCGCAACTGATCCCCTATCTGTTCGAGATCATCGAGGACCGTCGTCGCCACCCCGGCGACGACTTGCTGTCGGCCCTCATCGCGGTGGAGGACGACGGCGACAACCTCGACGCCGCCGAACTCATCTCCTTCGTGGTCCTGCTGTACATCGCCGGTCACGAGACCACGGTCAATCTCATCGGCAACTCCGTGAACGCACTGCTGAAGCACCCCGACCAACTGGCGGCATGGAACGCGGATCCGAGCATCGGTGTCCGCGCCGTGGACGAATTGTTGCGCTTCGACGGTCCGGTTCAACAGACGGTGCGGGTTCCCATGGTTCCCGTCCACTACGCGACCGCCTCCGGTCGCGTGACCGTCGAGCCGGGCACCGTGGTCACCACCGTTCTGGGCGCCGGCAACCACGATCCGTCCATGTTCGAGACACCCGGTCGCTTGTCGTTGAACCGCCTCAATGCCGGA
>Ga0315905_10007011_pt1 | contig 11436 bp, 9 predicted proteins | sample LakEriMetagenome_5_FD_203522 | JGI IMG/M metagenome (GOLD analysis project Ga0315905, IMG submission 203522) | Freshwater fungal communities from buoy surface, Lake Erie, Ohio, United States - Buoy 4 MA121 | ecosystem: Environmental > Aquatic > Freshwater > Lake | place: USA: Lake Erie, Ohio...
AATTTGTCGCGGTCATCAGACGTGCTCGACGCCGCTTGCGACGTCGATCCAGCGCCGAAATAGCGACCGCGATGTTTGATTGACCACGTGATTTTTTGGCCGCCGATAGTCACGATGTCTTGATACAACGCAGCCTTCTGTGTGGCGTTGATTTCTGCGTGAACCAAGCCTTCCGCGGGGCGGGGACCGTAAAGGTCGAAATAGTTCGCGCCATTCCTGCTTGCGCTTGCCTCCGAACCGGAAACCTGGCGTTGGAGTTCGACCTGGTTGTCGGTTGCGGTTGTCTTCCAAAACCGAATTCGATTCGCGTTACCGCTGTCATCGTCGTAGAGGTTCATCACCTGATAGGGGCCACCGGTTATCCAGGAAAGCCACGCTGCTATCGAATTGTTGTCATTCGATGTCCCCACACTGGCGAGTGAAGCCGTCGCTGTTCCGGACGCGTTAGTAACGTAATTGTCCTCAAACGAGCCGTTTTGCAGCACATACTGCGCATTCTGGTTGCTAAAAGAACTGCAACTACTGACGACACCGGAACCAACGATGGAGGTTTCGCCCGACGACGACGACGGAACAAACCTGCGAATCGAAATCGAGTCGAATTCGAAGCCGTTGCCCGCAAATTGAATCTGATCAAATCCCGTTGACAATCGAAGGTGGATGTAGGCGTAAGGTTCGGTTTCACCACCACCAACGCACGTGTTTCCCGACGGACACGGTGAGTCGTCCGAGTTGAACTGCGTGTTGGGGTTTCCAAAATAGTCATTACTCGTGACCGAGCTGGGGGCTGCCCCGAGTTGAGAGATGAGGCTTGCCGTTGTGAATGTGGCCTGCAAGACACCATCATTCATCAGGCGAACTATGTTGGGGGCGTTTCCAGCCGACCACCAAAATCCGACATAGCGATACGTGTTGTCGGCAGGAGACACGCCCGCGATGTTCGCGAGGTCGAAGCTTGCACCGCCAATGTTGCTTCCCGGGGTCGTGCTGCCCAGAGAGACGTACTTTCCTGTGCCTCCCGCTCCACCCCACACCGACGCATTTCCCAACGAACGCTGGGAATTTGCGACCGAATAGTTCGACCAGGTGGGACTCGAGATTGTCCCACTCGATTGCGCGCTAATCGTCTGGTTTGCCATGTTTTGAACAGTGCCGATAGCCAACGCTGTCCCCGCCGCCAACGTGGTCCTGCTGTCAAAAGTTTCCGTAATGAGGTCGGTAAAACTCGACGGTGGCGTCCAGATACCCGGCGCCTCAATCGAGGCGGTCAGATCTTCCTGAACTGCGGCCGCAGGGGGAGCGTTACTCATGTCAATGACCTGAATCGACGCTACTACCAGAACCGCCACGGCAACTCGGGACCACCATCGGGCACCTGTGACTTCAAACATTATTTGACAATGATATATCGGGCTAGAAACGGGCTGTGCGTTCGCTAGGAATGTCGATAAAAGTGACTCCAAAAACTGAATCAGCCATCAAGTTGTTAGAAAGGCCTTCTGGACTAGTTTGGCTCGTCGGATAGCTCATCGAGGCCCCTGCCGATGTGGCGTTGGCTGCTGACGTCGTCGAACCGTCGGCGATTGCGGTGATGGATTGATCCCCGCTCTGCAAATCCAACACCCACACGATTTCGTCGAGTATCTCTCCTGATTGGCCAACGAATACAAGTGCGACCGGCGAACCGTCACATCGAACATTAATCCCTGTCACTTCTACCGATGACACCCGCGTGTTCCCCGACGAATCCACGGCGTGCTCCATCAGGATTTCCGTTCCCGCATTGCAACTTGGAGCGGCGACAACATCCGACGCCCGCTGGATGGATCCGCCCATATTGAAAGCCGCAGCGAGGACGGCGTAAATGCTGAGGGCACCGATTCCAGCAACTCCAACCGCAATCAATCGGCGGTTGCGTTCTGCGCCATCGGGACGACGCTGTGAAGGCCGAATCACATCGCCCAGGGGGCTGCCTTGTTTGGTCGACTTCATGCTGAGACTCTAGTCTAACAGCGTTACATGAAGCGGCTCGGGTTGCGATCCCGTCGGGGCCGACCGCAGAGCCATAAGTCAAAGCTGTCGGCCGCCAACAACGCCATAGACTCCTCAAGGAGGAAGAGATGACGTCAGTCAGCCCAGAAATCGACGGGGTTTTTGTCCGCCAAGCATCCCCGGAAGACGCCGCCGTCATCCGCGAGATTCTGAATTCTGAGATTGCCGCGATCGATCCGACCCATGGAAGTTTTGGCATCGACATCGCCAAGCAAATCATCGAAAGTCCCGGCGACCCCTCCCCCACGTGGCTTTTTTGTGATGCGCAGGATGCCGAAGCCTTTGGTTTTGGGAACCTTCATCCTGACCTGACTGCGGGCGTTCTCGAGCCAGTGATTTCTGTTCGGGCCGGCGATTCCCGATTTCCGGTTCTACTTGACTGGTTCATGGCCCAGGCTAGGCGCGATTACCCCGTTTTCGCCATTCACATCGAAGTCCACGCGCAGCATCATGAAAACCTATCCACCCTGTCCACGCGAGGGTTTGACATCATTCGTTACTACCATCGGCTTCGCGCCTCGATTTCGCCGAATGTTCAGCCCCGGGAATTGCCCGACGGTGTTGAACTGAGAGTTGTTGACCTCACAAACCTCAACGATTTGAAGGATTGGTACTCAGTTCACCAGAATTCATTTGCGGAACACTTCGGGTTTGTGGCCCGCGACTTTGATTCGTGGGTGAAGAGAATTCGAGCCGACACCAGCATCCCTTCTGACGGTGTCTATCTGCTATACAGCGCGGGAAGTGCAGCCGGATTTGTTTGGCTGGATGACATCGACGCAGCCGAGTCACGGGGCTTTGTCGTTCTCCTCGGCGTCACACAACAACACCGTGGAAACGGCTTCGGGCAGCTGTTGCTTGAGGCCGCACTTGCGCACTTTTCCCGCAGGGGTTACTCACATGCCGAGCTGGGTGTGGACACCGAAAACAGTTCGGGAGCGCTCGGGCTGTCCGAAAAAATGGGATTTCAGGTAATGTCAACGACCATCGAGCATTCGAGGCCCGTCGATTAATCAGGCGAGAATCGCCTCGGCGGCGTGACGCCCCGTTCGCACAGCACCTTCCATGTAGCCACACACCCACTGGTCGGAACCCACTATCCAAAACGGTGGCTCGTGTGAGCCGTGGAGAGGCCCGATTGCCGTTAGCTCGCCCGGTCGCCAGGATGTGATGTACCCCTGCGTCCACGGATCAGTGCCCCAATTTCGGATGTATTCGTCTTGAGGGGTGTCCGCGGACGGCCCGAAAGCATTCACCAACTCCTCACGAAGAACCGCTACCCGTCGATGAGGCGGAAGTGCGAAATACGCTCCGAGACGATCGACGGGCACAAGCGCGGATAAAACACCGTCGTTCTGCACCCACGTACCGCCGAGGATCGAGCTCTCGAAATATCCGGTGCCGTTTTGACCTTGACCTTCCCAGAACGATGATTCGTACACTGGCACATATTTCACGGTCGGAGCGTGTTGCTGGCGGTGTAGGGAATCCAATCGGGCCGAGCTCACGCCCGTTATCGTCACATCACGCAGTGGCCCGACAGGAATTGCCGAGACAACATGACGCGCGAAAAACTGCTCGCCTGATACAGCCTGTACTCGCGAGCGAGCCGGATGGATATCGATTGATTGAATCGGGGTCGAGTAGCGAATCCGATGACCCAGTTGATCTGCCATGACGAGCGCAACCGTAGCCGAACCCTCCAGAACCTTTGAGCTCTCCCACACGTCGTAGTCATAGAAGCCGTTTGCCCCCGCCGCTGCCTCTTTGCGCAAATCGGCCAGGAGGGACCGACGCTCGATAGAGTCCTCCGCGAGACCAAATGCACGACACTCCATCGCCCTCAACACATCGGGTGTCGCACCTTCGGATCGCAACCACTCGCCAAAAGATAGCTTGTCCAGGGCCACTGCATCGGGATGCGACCACGGGTCGTCCGAATTCACGCTCGCGGCCAACGCAGCGAAAGTCTTGTCAATGCGATCGTATACAGCGCGATCCTTATCTGACATCCACGGCATGTCCTCGCCGTGGAAGACCCCATCGCGCATCAACCAGGTCGAATCCCCAGCAATATCAGTGAAACTCGGAACAATCGTCAATCCGAGTTCGGCGACCAACTGACGGTACGAGGTGTGGAAGTCGGCGATCACTTCGCCGCCCAACTGAATAAGACGACCATCCGCCGTCGTTGTTTGCTCTACTCTGCCGCCGGCCCGTGCTCGAGCTTCGAGCACAAGTACATCGGCTCCGGCGGCCGAGAGATCGCGGGCGGCGCTCAAGCCGGCCAGACCGGCACCAATCACGATGGCGTCATAGGTGTGCACTGTGACCCTCCATTCTTATGCGTCCAACATGCGATGGCTATCGGGGTCGTAGAAAGGCCGGGTAGAGACGGTAATCGAATACTCGCGTCCCATACTGCGCAGGGAAAAAGCGGCATCCAACTCGACACCTCGTTCGATTACACCGAGTCCAATGGTTCTCCCGACGGTGTGCCCGTATGCGCTACTCGTCACACGTCCGACCTGGCGGCCGTTGGCAAAGAGTGTCTCGTCGTGGGTGAGAAAAACCTGTGGGTCGTCCACGGTGAGGTAAACGGTTCGGAATTTCAGTGCAGTGCGATCAATAGTCCTCAGCGCCTTCGCGCCAATGAAATCGTTGTCGGTGCGCAAATCGACCGCGAACCCCAATCCCGCCGTGTACGGGTCGTCCGTCGCGCCGATATCGTGACCCAGGTGACGGTAACCTTTCTCCAGTCGGAGGGAATCCAACGCATAAAAACCGGCGGGGGACACACCACGATCTGCGCCGGAATCCAGTAGCGCGTCATACACGTTGATGGCCAAGTCCGTGGGAACGTAAATCTCGTAACCCAACTCGCCCACATAACTCAAGCGCAACACCCAGCCGAACCCATCAGCAACTTCGACTTCCCGAGCGCTGTAGAGGGGATGCGCCTCGTTAGACCAATCGCACGGGGAGATTCGAGACATCAATTCGCGACTCGCGGGGCCCATCACACCGATTGTGGCCAGCGAGGCTGTCTGATCAACAACATGCGCAGAAAAGTCACGCGCGATTCTGGTCAAATATCCGAGGGCTTTGGTGTGGCTGGTTGACGGGGTCACCACCAAAAACCGAGTGGCCGACATTCGGGTAACCGTTCCGTCCAGTTCAATCCCGCCAGCCTCGTTGCAGAAAAGGGTGTAAACCACCTGCCCCACGGGCTGGTCAATATTTGCCGTTGTCGCACGCTGACACAATTCCATCGCGTCGTTACCGACAACCTCAAATTTGGCAAACGCGCTCAAGTCGAAAAGGGTGACGTTTTCCCGCGTGTTCACATGCTCTTGCGCCACCTGGTCAAACCAGCCCGGTCGCCCAAACGAGTAGGACTGTTCGACACTCGGACCCCCAAACCAATTTGCTCGCTCCATCGCGTTGATTTCCCCGAACCTAGCGTCCCGTTCAGCGAGTGAAGCATGCAGCGGACTTCTCCTCACATTCCTCGCCGTTGTCGACTGGAGACGGGGCCAGTGAGTGGCGTACAGGCGCCCGAGACTCTCTCTGGTTCGACTGTGCAGATACTTTTGGTTACTTTGATGTCGGGAAAACCGCTGCACGTCAACCGAAGCGGAATCAAAATCGGGTGATCCGTTGGTAATCCAGCGTGCGGCGGCCCGACCCACGCCTGGGCCGTAAATGATTCCTTGCGAATTCATCCCCGCCGCAACAAAGAGACCTTCGACCTCCGCGGTTTCGCCGAGGAGGAAGTTGTTATCCGGTGTGAAACTTTCCGGGGCGTTGATGAACCGGTCATAGCCCGAGTCGACTAACGCCGGGACTGTTTTTTCGGCCTTCTGGCGTATTGGGTCGAAGTGTTGCCAATTCGGGGGGAATGTCGCAAAACCTGACGAGTCGATGTCGTCAGTCGATCTCGGTATTCCCCGGGGTTCAAAAGCCCCGAGCAGCAGTCGGTCTCCTTCGCGACGAAGGTAGTAGCTGTTGTCAACGTCTCTCAGAACTGGCAGACCCTCGAGATTCGCGGGTATCGGTTCGCTTCTCACATGGACATGCTCTGCCGCATACAGCGGAAGGTGAACACCGGCTGTTGCCGCTAAGTCGCGACTCCACAGACCACCCGCCAGAACTACCACATCTGCTTCGACCGTGCCCGCATCCGTGCTAATTCCCACGATTCTGCCGTTGTTCGTCAGAATGTCACGAACGTGCACATTCTCGCGAATCGTTGCACCCGCACCGCTTGCCAATTTGGCCATTGCAATCGATGCGTACCCGGGATTGACATAACCGTCATCGGGGAAAAACAGTCCCCCGGCGACACCCTCCATTGACGCGAGCGGCCATAATTCCGCAACGGCTTCGGCAGAGAGCAACTGAGCCGTTACGCCACAATGGTGGGCGATGTCCGCAGCATGTGTGAACTCGTCGACGCGTGCCGCGCTCCGAGCAACACTGACCGATCCCGACCTGGTAAAGCCAACATTGATGCCACTTGCGCTTTCCAGCGTTGAGTAAAATTCCGGGCCGTATTGAGCCATTTCCGTCAGCGCGATGGATCCCCGGGCATTGGCGATCAGTCCAGCCGCGTGCCACGTCGTTCCGCTGGTGAGCAGATTGCGCTCAACCAACAACACATCATCGACTCCAGATTGAGTCAAGTGGTAGGCGATGCTCGAGCCGACAATCCCGCCACCAACCACAACAACCGCGGCTTTCCGAGGTAACGACACTGAATCCGTCTGCGCGAACATAGATCCACTCAGCGAGCGGTCGGCTAGGCGGTCCATGCTTCATTTTAGCCACGAGCCCGTGCTGTGTCCCAGCAATCCCCGCGCGAGCAAGATTTTCATAGCCAAATCTTGGGGTTAACGCGCGCCTCAAATGCTAATGTGGTCGGAATTTCTCGAAAGGGTTCAGCCATGGTGAAATCACGAATTGCGCTGGTGGTCGCGACCGCCATGACGTTCGCGACCATGGTGGCGACTCCTTTGGTCGCGCACGCCACCGTGCCCGACCCCGTCGTAGCTCCAACGCCCGCACCGGCCTTGGAGGAATGCACCATCACAGGAACGCCTCGGTCGGACACGCTTGTTGGCACGTCCGGCGATGACGTCATCTGCGGGCTCGGCGGCAACGACACCATCGTTGGTGGCAAAGGCGATGACATCATTCGCGGTGGCGCTGGACGCGACCGGGTCAACGGCGGAGGCGGCGATGACGAGTTGAGTGGCGGAGCTGGACGCGACTCACTACTCGGAGGGTCAGGGGATGACTCAATCGGCGGAGACGCTGGGCGCGATAGCTTGTCCGGCGGGAACGGTGATGACGCGCTTAACGGCGGAACTGGCGTCGACGGACTCCGTTCGGGGGCCGGCGATGACATGTGTGCCAGTGACGCCGCCGATCGACGACTCGATTCGTGCGGTATCGATGATGACGCACCCGTAGTCACCTTCCAGCCCTCCATCCTCGAGTTTCAGGCGGGCACAACTGCGATTTTCCGCTGGATTGCAGAAGATCCGTCGGGCGTCGCGATGACCTGGGCAGCAATCGGTGGCCCATCGGGTTGGGTTACGGAATGGTGTGGTTTCGTTCTCGGTGCTGAGCAAATTGACGGGACGTTGCAATCAGGAACATACGAATTGCAGTGCGACATCCCCGCGAATGCGGTGAACGAAAGTTACACGCTTTTTGTTAGTGTCGCCGATTCGCTCGGCAATTCCAACGCGGTTCCTGGGTGGGCGGAGTTTGGGTTTACCGTAAACGGCGGATCCTCTGACAATCTCGTGCCACAAATCAACGCGGTTCGACTGCCTGACACCGTGGTCGCGGGCGAGACCTTCACTGTCGACATTGATCTCAGTGACGATTCCGGAATCTCCGGGGTTTGGTCTTGGTTCATGGGTGCCGCACCGCATTACTACTACAACGAAAAAGGTTTGTTCATTAGCGCGCTCGATCCGGCCGTCGTGGTGTCGGGTGACGCGACCAACGGAACCTTCCGCCAATCCCTCGTCGTGTCGGATTGGGTTATCCCGGGGCGTTACTCGCTCCTCGTGGGTGTGGGTGACACTGTCGGTAACCGCGGATTCTTTATGACCGAGTATTTCGTCACCGTCACGGAATAGTCCTCGACGTAATCTCGCTCAGTAGCGCAGAAGTGAGAACACGCCTACTGTTGCAAAGAGTGACTAACCGTGAGGGATACAAATGAAGTTCCATAAAGCACAGGGCTCGCCTGTCGGGCTTGATGCATTGGACTACGGGGACAACGCGTGGGATAAACCGTGGAACCAATACCGGGGTCAGATTTCAAGCGCAGAACGTATGCCTTCATACGTGTTGGAGCCCAGCAGCAAACCTGCGCCACTAAAACGCCGCGAAGGTTTCGTCACCGACACCATTTCTTTCGTCGACAAGTTGACCGGACGCCCGATCGCGTTCGCAGTCACGCCTCACTGAACCGTTCCTGAACCCTATGGCGGACTCGTCGCGATGGTGCTCGTTGCCCTCGCCGGAGCAGCAGTGATTGCGCGCCGACGCAGCACCACGGCGTAAGCAGCACAAACACTCAGTACCTAGTTCCCCCTCGCCAATCGGCTAGGGGGAACTAGGCATTTAACAGGTCGTTAATGACGAACCCGAGGCACAGCGCAGCGGCGGCGACGAGTAACCCCGCCAGAATCGACGAACGGCGTTTGCCAAGCGAAACGGCAAGCCCGCCCCACCCCGTGTCGCGGTCGATGGCGATGTCGGGGATCGCGTTGAGCAGGTGCGCCGTGACCCCAACCAGAACGCTCAGTGCAACCACGGGAGTTGTCGGCCATAGGGTAGGCGAACTTGCGTGGGCGATGAACACAGGCATGAGCGCGAACGACACCGCATAGGGTACCCACGACCACACCGTGCGAGCAAGGAAAAAGTTGTAGGCCAACGCGCTTGCTACGGCGGCGATGTGCGCGGCACCTCCCCACCATCCTGCAGCGAGGAACGAAAGGGGAATCGTCAGAGTCGCGCTGACCACAATCGGCACGCGAAGGTCGTCGGTTCGCAGTTCTCCTCTGACGGTCGGTTTATTGGCGCGTCCCGCCGCGCGATCGGCCGCCGCATCGTGCACGTCGTTCGTCCAACCGACCGTGGCCTGGCCCGCCGCGCTCGCCAGGAATACGAGGGCGACACTCGACCATGAACCACCGCACACTGCCGTTGCGATTGTCATAAGCAGCACCATCGCGAGCGCTTGGGGGAAATGCGTCGCCGCGAGGTACGCGCGAAAACGCCTGCCACGACGGGGCTTTTTGTTCACTGTCGGCACACTAGTAAGTCTCGACAATCACGGTGTGGGCGGCGCCACGAAGAAAATCGGTACCCACGTCGGGTGGTGAGCGTAGATGAGCACGAGAAAAACCACGACGTCGAAAAGCAGATGCACGGTGATGATGTACCACACCGACCGGCTCTTCTCAAAAATCCAGCCCTGAATCAAGGCGAAGGGCAGCGTGAGCGCGGGTCCCCAAGACCGGTAACCCAGTTCCCATAAAAACGAGACGAATACAATCGCCTGCAACACATTCGCTGTCCAGAACGGGAAATGCCGGCGCAACAGGGCGAAAATGATGCAGATGAAGAAGAGTTCGTCCCAGATACCGACGAATCCAACGCCGACGAACAGGCGAGCGATCTCGCTGGGCGTTTCGACGGCCGGCCAGTTCTGGTAACTGCCCGAGGTGATGAAATACACCGGCAGGAGAAGGTACCCGAGCACGAGAACTGCACCCAACCACAGCCATTCGCCGCGTGACCACGGTTCGCCTGGTCGGCCCGGGAATCGCACGATGTGATCACGAAAAACCCAGCGGCTCATCACATACGGAAAGACCACGCACAGCGTCAGCACGGAACCCATCAGCGCGATGTTGCCCCACTCGAGGTTCGCCTCGACCGAGATGAAGCTAATGGCCGTGAGGGGCACCGCGATGAGCGATAGGTCTCGACCGAGGGCGCGGTTTTTCGTGAAGGCAATCACCAAACCGATGGCGAGGGCCGCGTACCCCATACCCATGAACACGGGAATTCCCCGGGTGACGAAAAGCGCAGGAGCCGCTAACGCAACCAGGGACGCGGCGACGAGCGCGCCACGGCCGAGGCTCTGCGGATTGTTAATGTTCACTCCCCGCAGAATAACAGCGGGATTCGCTCACGCAGTGTTTGTGGTCGAGTCAGGATTCGCGTCGACGCGTGCGTCGAATGGATTTACCGATGGCGAACAGCGCCAATGAGGTGCCTGCGACCAACGAGAGCGCGACGGGTGAAACCCCCGTCGCGGCCAATTCCTCGGTCGATTCGTCGGGGTTGGGGAACGCCGACGCCGCGAGCGCGCACTTCATGCCGTCGTTCCCGGCGGCAGATGCCCCGGAGGCAACTTTCTTGACCACCGGCGAACCGGCACTCGGGTTCTTGACGCTATACACGTCGCCGGTGGTATTGACAAAGACGGTCAGATTCCCCGAAGAATCGGCCCAAACAGCGCCCTTAGCGATTCCTGCCCCAATCTCGACTGAGGAGTTGTTGTCAACAATGATGGGATTAGCGGTCGGATCAAAGAACACAAGGTTCCCCGTGACTGTGTCAAATCCGTAGGCAGTCGTTGTACCGCCGTCAGTCACAATCGCGAAGTCACCCACGTCAGCCGACCCCAAGTTACCAATCTCGGTTCCGACGAAAGTCTCGAGGTCGATACTCCACACCTTGTCATCGTTCATGTTGTAGGCGATCAGGCTCTGCCCGTCGGCGGAAACGTCTCCGGCGACGAAGGCGTGTGGCGCCGTGACCCCGGTCACCGCGTTCGATTCGAGAGTGCCATCAGACGCAACCTTCAGCAGGTTGGCCGGTGTTCCCGCGAGGGCATAGATGAAATTGTCGACCGTGTTGTACCCACCAGCGTTATACGACACCGTGTGGGCGGCTCCGACGTTCGTGTAGGTCAGTTCGTTGTTATCAACTGAACCAATCTTCAGTTGTGCGCCGACGACTTGGTAAGTCACGGCGCTACACGTGAATGCGGCACCGAGCGCCTGAGCGGGTGCGGGAGCGAAGGCCGCGGCGAAAACGGCGAGGGCCGCAAGAGAGCGGGGAGAGAGGATTCGGTTCACGATACGACGCTTTCTAGTAAGGATGCGAAATTATTAACACTTTTTAGGCTAGCAAATTTCAGTGCAACACCGCCCGCTCCTGCCCTCACGTGTCGAAGGCGTGTCGGCGCTACGCCGAATAGACGACGTAGACCTTACGTAGCTTCTCGTGGACCGTCCACACGCCTTTCCAGCCAATCGGGAAATAGGCGGTGTCGCCTGCGGT
>Ga0315905_10007012_pt1 | contig 11436 bp, 6 predicted proteins | sample LakEriMetagenome_5_FD_203522 | JGI IMG/M metagenome (GOLD analysis project Ga0315905, IMG submission 203522) | Freshwater fungal communities from buoy surface, Lake Erie, Ohio, United States - Buoy 4 MA121 | ecosystem: Environmental > Aquatic > Freshwater > Lake | place: USA: Lake Erie, Ohio...
CCCCCGTGTGCCCACTGTGGCTCCCCGCCTCGGCTTGCGGGTTCGCCCTGCGCGGTGCGCCCCACGCCGGGGGGGGGGGGGGGGGGGGGGGGGGGGGGTGAAGGAGAGATATAGAGGGAGGTGGGAGAGGTGTAGTGAAGGACAGAGGGATGGAGACAAAGCTTTTAGTACCAGCATCCCGTGGGCTGGTGTGTGTGTGTGTGTGTGTGTGTGTGCGCGCGTGCGTGCGTGCGTGGACGTGTGCGCGTAGTTTGTGGGATCTTCATCGTGTGTGTGTTGTGTGTCGCACGTACATACATACACATTGGGCAGCGGAGGTATCATCTACGCGCGTGCCAGTATTCTACACGTTCAGTCCGACAACACCTGACAGCGTGCCACACTTTGTCCGAGTCCGCTTGCACGCCCTTCAAGACTGCCGAGCCATATGGGCCGCCTGCGTTTGCGCGGATCATCGCACGCGCGTCGCCTGTCTTCAACGCCGCGCGGCCATCAGCCATTTCTTTGGTCATGCGGGCGTCGACAGACGTCTCCGCAAATGCGATGTCGTTTATGGTGAAGTGAACCACCAGCTTACGGTACTTGTCCTCGGAAAAGAATTGATCCACGTACTTGAACATGGCCACGTCTCGACCCGACGTCTCGACCATGACGTTGAGGCCTTTCTTTTGCGCCTCCTTCACGAGCAGCACTCCCAACGTCTCAGCCAGCTTCCGGAAGCGTTGGAAGATAGCGTCCTTGAGATTGGCATAGTCATCAATGTCCGCCACATTGTACAGCTCCGCAAAGTCTTGGTTGGCCAATGTCGCCAGCATGTAATCCAGCTGGCGAAAAAACGAGTCAGCGCCATCAGGAAGCTCGGCGAGAGGCCCTTGGTATTGTTCGCCCAGCGCGTCCTTGAGCGCCTGCTTGAACCACTGCTGGTAAACCGATGATGTCTTTCTGATACCGTTGACTCCTGTCACCAACACCACCCAAGGGAGCGCAGACGCTGGGCGTGCATTCGCAGAGGCGGCCGCAGCCGGCCAATTGCCATCGACCAGCACGCGCTCCATAATTCTTTTGAACTCTGGGTCGTCAGGGCCTCCGATGATCTTGTGCAGATCTGCAGCCGCGGCCTCCGTTTTTGGCCAGTCCTTGTGGGACACGTGTGCGACCTCGGCTATGAGCTTCCGCAGAGCACTCCAGTCCAGGGTGCTGGCGGGCCCAGCCAGTTTCTGGACGGCGGCGACGGCCTTGTCGAGCTCTGTGTCCGAAAAGGGCACCTGGTTGCTGGCCGCGGTCTTCATCTCCTCAGCCAGCGCTCGGACGTCCTCTGTCCATTCCACCGTGCCCCTGCTCATTGTCGCACCGCCCGAGAGCCGCAGCGTGCGCCTGCCTGCCAGGCCTAAGCCAAGCGTGTCTGCAGCGAGAACTGCGGAGGGCGGCGTCAGGTGCGTGCGGGGGCACGGGCAGAAGCCGATGCCGCAAAAGGCTGACGCAGTCCCGGCTGCGTGTGCCGCGAGCACTGCCCACCCGAGAGTTCTGCAGACCTCAGCAAGCATACGATCACACGAATTCATTTATGTGAAAATGCTGGTGTGGGCGTAGATGCTGGAAGGCCAAGCTGAAATTCGGGCCCTCATCGTTGGCTAGCGCGAGCCATGGCTTGCTGAGACGCGCCCGCTGGTATGTCACACGTCGCTTTCCGCGGCTGCCGCGGCGGTGCGCACCCCACTGATTGCCCATGCCCTAGTCCTACACAGCAGGCACCGCTGGAAGGGCGATTGGTTCGCAGGAGGAGAGCGCAGATGCCGCGGTCTTGACGGAAAGGAGAGGAGGCAGGCGGTCGTGGCCTGCCACGCAGCCTCCTGAAACCTCCTGCAGGAGGCGCGGGCTGTCGGGCTGCTCGGGCAGCTGCCCGAGCCGCTGCAACGCTGATGGCCGGGGAGCCGTGGGGTTGCCACGGGTCAAATGGGATGCAGGCCATGCAGGCAAACGACGCGCACGCGTCCGCGCATTCCTTCCACGCCTCCGGTGGTTGGGCTCTGGGCGCCTGCGAAGGGTACATTGGGGTGCAGCCAGCCGCGCACGACTCGCGAGGGGAAGCCATGCGGGACGAGAGCTCGGCGCCGGTGCTTCTTACTGCGTGGACACATCGGCGTCTGGCAGAGCCGGGCGCGGGTCCAGGCACCGCCATGGACGAGGATGAATGCATGGGATCGAGCAGTGTTTCTGGGGGCCAGACGCCTGTTGCCGGGGCCTGGGGCGTTTTGCCCGCCGCTCCTCTGCGGGTTGGGCCCAGTGCTAGCTTCGTGGCTTCGGCTAAGCCGTCCAGCACGGCGCACCGGCGGCCTGGAACGGCGGCGTCAGCGGACACTGTGCACAAGTGGGAACAGCTCCTGCGCGACCATCCCAATGACCCGATGGTATCCGCATTTTCCTTAGCGCGCCTACTCTTCGTGCGCTGTGCCTTCTGGCTGTGCGTGAGGCGTGAGGGGTGCAGGTAAGGCTTGTGCGGAGGAGGATACATGCATGTAATATGAGGAGGAGGATACATGCATGCCATCTGCGGAGGAGGATCATGCATGTCATATGAGGAGGAGGATACATGACATGTCGCCCTCGCGGGGCGCTGGTGAACAGGCGTTCTACTGGCACGAGATGATCGAGTGGTGCAGAAATCGAAGCTTCCACGGGCTGGACACAGGCGGCGGCGGTGGCTTTGGCTCTTCGTTTGCAGACGCAAGCGCGGCACACTGTGAGAGCGCAGGGGGGATTTACCTCGCCACCCTCCACGGGCCCACAGCGTCCGGCAAACGGCAGGCGTACTGGGGTGCCGGGGATGGTGCTATGGCTGATGAATCTACGGAGGTGGACCTGTTGAATAGGCTGGTGAAGCGCTGCCGGTGCCATGATGACAGCATCGCCTCTCCTGCCCCGCAGTCTCATGGTAGCAGTTCCTTCATGTGGGATGCGGCGCCGCCTTGATGATTGGTATTCGGTTGGAGTGCGTGGTTGAGGCGACGAGGTCCGAATAAGCGGCGGCGGCGGGATGGGTTGTCAGAGTCTCTAACCTCGGTTGATGTCAACGAAGGGGCGACTGGAGGCCGGTAGCAAGGGCGCAGCGAGACTGGGTAACATCTGGTTTTTGTTCAGGTGTCAAGTTTCTGAGCCGTGGCACGGTCTGATATAATCCATCCGGCGTCTGGGCGCTACTGCGGTGTACATCTGAACTTGATAGTTCAATGTTCTGCAGTTACGTGCAGAGTGCGCAACAGTCGCTTGCGTTTAGCGGGGTTGATAAGGAGAGAAGAAGGAAGAGGAGGAGCAAGAGACACCACTACCACAGACCAGCAATATATTAATTAACATTTTTTGTTTAATCCAAAAATCATACAGAACACATCTTATGCTTCATAAAACACACCAAACAAACCTTGGTGGTATTGATGCCACGATATGCACACATGCGTCGAGCTGGGCGGGGCAATGGGTCTCTCGCTCGCTCGCCCTTTCTTTGACTCTCAGGGGTCTCTCGATCTCTCTAGGTCTCCCTGACTTGTAGGGTAGATACCCTGGTAAATAGGGGGTGAGAACCCACCTGGTCGTGGCTCTCTCCCACACCGGCGACGGCCTGCGCTCAAAGTTCACCATGTTCACTGCGTTGGCTTTGAGTAAGCGTTGCTGCTGCTCCTCCTCCTCTTTCTCTCTCTTTCTCGATGCACAACAGTCAACCAGCTGCATGCTAAGTGAAAAAATGCACCAGGATGCTACTCTTCACTTCACGTGGGGTCTTCTGCTGAGCCACCGGCCTCTTCCTCTTCTTCGCCCTCATCATCCTCATCCCGCCCCTTCCCATTGGAATTCCTGGCGCCTTGGTCATTGCCGGAGATTGCCTTTTTCGCGTCTGCGTCAATCCTGGAATTCGGATGTTGTTCAGGGTGAGTAAGATTTGCAGGGTTTGGTGTATGTGAGTGAGAACGCGCGTGACGTGCTTCTGCCCAGATATTTGTGCAGGCACAGACACATGTACGGCCGTATGGAAACACTGCTCAAGTAGAGTGTGGAAAAAGCAGCGACAAGGCTCCAGCAGCACATGGGCAGCAGGAAGCAAGAGAGGCGGCGTGGACGCAGCCGACGAAGGTGGAGGGACGAGCAAGGCAGCAGTGGGACATATGTTGCGCAGTAACCGCTTCTGCTTTGCATAATGGGCAGTGCTTTCGGCGAGTTTGGTTAGCGCCTCGCAGATTTGGCGAGCCTCCAGTGCCTTAGCCTTGGCGACGTCGGCGTCTGCGCGCAAGCGCGCAGCGTGCGCCTCTGCCTCCTGTGCCTGGCCCTCGTCCTCGTCGCGCTTGTTCTGCAGGCGCTTGATCTCCCGCTCCTGGTCCTCTGGGAGGAGGGCCGAGTTGCTCATCACCATGTCGCGGATGTTGAAGCGCAAGTGCACATTGGCCTTGCCGCGCAGCTGCGCCGCCTCGCTCTGGGCTGTCTTGGCGAGCGCCTCGGCCTCGTCGGCAAAGCGCTGGAGCGGCATGACGAGGCTTGCGGCAAGCTCTGCCGCCTCCTTGTCGTCCTTGGCTTTGGCTTCCGCGAACTGCGCCTCGACCTCCTCCTTGTCGACGAGGTTCTGCATGTCCTCGTACCGCATGTTGGACATGAGGAAGTTGATAATCGCCTCGCGCCCCCTCGTCACAATGTCGGGTGGAGGGAAGCGCAGATCGGGCGAGCCCTTGACCTGCAGTTCAACCAGGTTGGGAAGGCGCGCCAGCGACGTCGGCAGCCCAATAAGCTCGTTGTTGGTCGCCCACAGTTGGCGCAGCTGCATCAGATTGTCCACGCAGCGGGGCAGCTGCCGGAAGCGGTTGGAGGATATGTGCAGCGCCGTGATGCTTGTGCACTCCTGGAAGGAGTCGGGGATATTGCCCAGCTGATTGCACGTGAGACTGAGCACGGTGAGCGACGTGCATGCACCTATCGTTTCCGGCAGATTCCGAATCTGGTTCTGGTCCATGCGCAATTTTTTGAGGTGCGCCATGTGCCCAAGAGAGTCTGGGAGGAAGACAATCTGATTGCACGACACATTGAGATTCAAGAGACACGAGAGGCCGCTGAGCATCTCCTGCGGCAGCGTCGACAGGAGGTTGCACTGACACGACAGCTTGCGCAGGTTGAAGCAATGCCCCAGTTCCATCGGCAGCAACTTGAGCCGATTATACCCCAGGCGCAGTTCGACCAACGTCACGAGCTTGCCCACTTCCGGCGGCAGATATAAGAGCCCGTTGCCATGCAGGTGGACCTTTTGGATGCAGTTCATCGAGCTCATCGCAGACGAGATATGGAGGATGGTGTTGTCGCGCGCCTGGAGGTGTCGCAGGTTACCGAGCGCGAGGATGTCCTTGGGAAGCTGCTCCAGCGACATTTCGGAAATGTTCATGTAGCCCGTCTTGCGTACGCACAGATAGGACTTGCGCATGTAGTTGAGCAGCACGGCGGTGCCTTGCGTGACAATCTCGTACGGTGGGTTCTGCATCACGCGGGAAACTGTGAGGCGCAGCTTTTTGAGGTTCGTCATCGCGCCCATGACGAATGGCAAGTTCTGCAGAGTCAAATTGGTGAGGGTGAGCTCAGTGAGATCGGTGAGGCGTTCGATGCTCGGCGGGAGAGAAGTGAGATTGTTGTCGTCTAAGTGCAGCGATGTGATGCTCGGGATCGTGTAAATCTCGACCGGGAACGACGTGAGGCCCAGGCCGCGCAGATCGACGGCTCTGCTGTGTTGCGCAGCACCGACGGCACGCAAGTAGGTCGTGATCACCTTGGGACCCCGATCACACACCTCGGGGTACGGCGACACCATGTCCTCGACGTCGAGCGTGAGCATTTGCAGCTGGAGCAGGTTGCCCATCTCGAGCGGCAGGATAGTGATCATGTTCTTGTGCAGCGAGAGCTCGACCAGATTGGACATGTGGCGGACTTGCAATGGAATCACTGATATCTTGTTCTCGTCCAACCGCAGGCACGTCAGATTCGTCAGACTCTCAAAGAGCTCGCGCGGGATTTTTGAGATGAGATTCTTGGAGAGCATCAGCTCCGTGAGTAGAACCATTTCGCACAGGCGCAAGTTGATCTCTTTGATCCTGTTTGCGGCGAGATTGAGCTTTCTGAGCGTGGTAACATCGAGCACTTCCGATGGAATGCCAACAAGTTTCATGCCCATGAGCTCGAGGATGTCCGTCTTGGTCGATTTGCGGAGATCGCGCAGGTACCGCATCATGATTGGAAATCCGTCAAGGGAGATCTCTGGTGGTGGCAGCGTGAGGCGCTCCAGGTCAATGTCCAGCTTGCGCAGCGTTGAAAACTCCCCAAAGTCGAGCGGAAGCTGCTTGATGGGATTGTCCCGCAGATTGAGGCGCAGCAGGTTTGTCATAATGAACATGCCGTCGGGCATGAATGTGATTTGATTGCCCACCAAGCTGAGCTCAGTCAGAGAGGTGAGTGTCGTCAGCGTGTCGGGTAGCTCAGGCAAGCGATTATAGTCCGCATTCATGTACTCGAGATTCAAGAGCGAAACTTCGGGCATCTTGCTTTCAACGGCTGCCTTGCCTATGCCTTTTATTTCCGAGGGAGGGTCTTTTGTCTGTTGACTGGTCTTTGTGCGTGATTTATCTTGCGAGGTCGCCTGTTCTTTTTTGCCCGAGATACTGGTCAAGCGATTATTAGCGAGCAGCACGCGCTTGAGCTCCGGGATGGGTAATATAGCGTAGTCGATGGAGTCGAGCTCCAACGCCCGCAGGTCCAGCGTCTGTGTTGTCTGGCAGCGATGAAGACGCGAGAGGAAGTCGAAGATCCCGCGCAATCCGCGCTCGACAATTTCGAGCGGCGGCATGCGCATTGGGTTCTTCTCTATTCCGAGCACACGCAGTGTTTCCGTCTGACACAGATCGATTGGGAGGGAGGTGAGCAGGTTGTTGTTTGCGTGGATCGCGCGCAACTCCGGCAGGAAACCCAACCGCTCCGGCAGCTCTAGCAGGCGGTTGTTGTCGAGGTACAGCATTCGGAGCTCCGACAAGTTAGACATCGTACGGGGAATGTTGGACAGGCAGTTGCCGCTCACGTCAAGGATTACCAGATCAGTCAACTTCCCCAGCGAATCCGGGATCAAGGCCAACTCGTTGTTGCATGCTACAAGCGACGTGAGCAGATGCAAGCGCGATATGAGCTCTGGCAGCTCCGTCAAGAAATTAGACTTGATAGACAAACTAGTCAGGTGTGACATACCAAGTCCCCACCGATCTCGGCGCATCTTGTACTCGTCCCACAGCTCGCCCGGCCGCGGCAGCCCGCGGTGCACCACGAGCGGTAACTCCTGAAGCTGAAAGTTGTCCAGATTCAGCTCCCCTCCAACAGCGTCGCATTCAGCCCCTTTGATCTCGCATCGAGGCGCATTTGAGACTATGCGCTGGTAGAATGCAAGCATGGGTTTTAAGCCCTGCCGCCGGATCTCCTCGGGCGGGTTAACGACGGGGTTATGCTCATACGACAAGGTCGCAAGATTGACGAGCTTGGCAAACTCAGGCGGCAACTCAGTGATTTTGTTGCGGTCAAGCAACAACAACTCAAGCGACACACAGCTGAAGAGTTCCAGCGGCAGCACGGAAATGGCGTTGTCAACGACCGACAGCGACGTCATGTTGACCAGCTTGCCGATGCATGCCTGCAGGTGCAGACTCTGGTGTTAGAAATGATTTCTCCAGTGCGTACCTACACGCATTACTAAGCTAAACGAAAATCGAATCCTACGCGTGCACACCGGTGAAATTTGCGCCCAAAAATGCGCCACAATTTTGGTGACATAGATGGATACCGAGATGACCTCGAGCGCATTGTGCGCGATAGAGAGTTGCTTGAGCAGCGTCAGACTGCCCAGCTCCGGCGAAACGGACTTGATTTGATTCGAGTCCATTGTCAACAAGGTCAATTTTGTAACGAACTTGACCTGCGAGGGAGCTCCAGCATCAGCGCGCGTGTGCATACATCCAGAGAGCCGCACATACGCGTGTGCATGAACGCAAAGCGACGCGCATGAAGGCATTGACGTAGACACGCAGACAGAGGGAGAGACTGCTGGGAAGATATCACATACCTCATCCGGCACGGCTCGCAGCTCGTTGTTGTCAATGTGCATCCGGGTGATATCGGGCGCATTTTTCACCTCAGGCGGCCACGCCACCAGCCGAAAATTACGCACATCCAGGAAAAGGTCCACACGCGCCACCCACAACGATTTCAGAAACGACAAGACAGTGTCAGGCCGTGGGCGTAAAGGATCGGCTTCTTGAACGTCTGCACCTGCCTCCGCCTCGCCCGCACGGGCGCGCGACTTGGACCGCTTGCCCTTTGGACTCGTTTCCCTGCGCGTCAGGTTGCTGCAGATTGCAACATACAAAAGTGCGTACAATGCGCATGCGTGGCCCGTAAGAGTCATCGATTTTGTCAAGGATTCACGCAAGAGTGCACAAGAGCGTGAGGGAGTGCCGACCCAAGAGCAAAACGCACCGGATTGATTTCAAGCCGGGACGCGCGGTGTTGGCGTTTTGCATTGCCTTCTGGCTGGGAAGGATAAGGCGGATAATTTCGAAGGGCGGCGTCTTAATTGGGTTGGAGTAGACATTGAGCCACGCCAGTTTGGTGAGCACGTGCAGCTCTGGAAGCAGGGCCGACACACCGTTGTGGTCGAGCTCAAGCTCCGTGAGGTTGGTGAGCTTCGCGATGCTCATCGGAATGTGCTTGATGGAATTGTCGCACATGGATAGCCGCGTCAGATCCTTGAGCGCTGTCAGCGAGTCTGGAATCTCCGTGAGACGCATCCTATTCAGCTCTAGCACGTTGATGTTTGTCAGAGCGAGCACTTCCGGAGGCACGTTCTTGAGGTCGAAGTTGCTGAGAATACACACGTTCTCGCTCTCTGCCTGCTGCAGAGCGCATAGGTAGGCACAAATGTTCTCGGTGCCGTACTTGAGTATGTCGTGTGGCGGCATCTTCACAGGCAGCCCAGCTATTTCTAACGAGCGGAGACTGCGCATGCTGCCAAAGCTTGTGGGAATGTAATCTATCTGGTTTTGCGAAAGCCGCAGCCAGCTCAACTGCGTATGCTGCGCCAGCTCCGGGGGCAAGACCGAAATGCGGTTGCGCGTGAGGGAGAGAGTCTCGAGGTACGGCATGTCGAGACACAGTTGCGCATCGAGCGTCTCAATGTCATTGTCGTCCAGCCGCAGCACCACAAGGCGCTGCCAGTTGAGGACCTCAGCGCACACACTGCGCATGTTGAGAAGGTGGCGTGTCCAGCTCCAGTCCAGGACGCCGGTCAGCATGGCGACTTCTGAAGTGAGAAAGTACCGCAGCAGATGATCTGTCGACGAAGTGCGCAGCTCCTTGGGAGGCGTTTCCAATCTGTTGTTGCTGATGGCAAGGCGGCTCAAGATAGTCGACCGCAGGTGGCCAATTTCTATGGGCAGTCTCATGATTTTGTTGTGATTGAGGTAGAGCACAGTGAGATTGGTCATCGTCCCAATCGTCTGCGGGATGGCTCGCAGATTGTTGTGTGCAAGGTTGAGGAAGGTGAGCGTCGACAAATGGTTGATACTCGGCGGGACCTGCAAGAGCGCATTGTGCTCAAAGGAAAGACGCATCAGTTGCAGGCTGGTGGCCGCCAACACCTCATTCGGAATCTGCAAAAGGCTGAAGTGCGACGCATCCAAATCTTTGGTAATACGTGCAGTGCGTATGCGCGACAGCCATAGACACAGGGCCGTTGCAGGCTCGGTGCCATCGTGCCAAATTTTGGTGTTGGCCTGCTTGGTCATGGCCGCTTCGACCACCTCCGGGGGATGCCGCGAAAAGCTATTGTCTGTGAGATGCAGCTCCCTCAGCCCACTCATTACACCCATGATCGGGGGAAGAGAGTGGATAACGTTGCCTGAAATCGCCAGCTCGCGCAAGGCCGTCATGCTGCCCACGGTGGTAGGCAGGGCAGTGATGAAATTGTAGGCGAGCACGAGCTTTTTGAGCGAAGCCATGCGCCCGATTTCCATCGGCACGTCCTCAAGATTGTTGTTGCTGAGCTTGAGCACCTCAAGCCACGTCATAATGCCGATTTCCTTGGGGATCTCTTTTACCTCGTTCTGGTTAAGAATGAGATTTTTCAGGCGCGTGAGATGATAGACCGCCTCTGGGATCTCTTCTACGTGGTTGCCAGACAAGATGAGAGTCTGCAGAGAGACCATTTGACCAATGCCCGGCTCGATTTCATAAAGATCGTTGTACGACATGTCCACGTATGAGACATGGGAAGTCTGGTAAAACTCTGCAGGGACACGACCGATGAAATTGTGAGAAAGGTCGAGACGTTTGAGCCCGCTGAGGTCGACTACTGCCAAAGGAAACGCTCGCAAATCGCATCCGGTCATCACCACCTCGCCAGAGCCCGCCGCCTCGCTGAACACTTTCAGGAACCGTAACTGTAGACATCGATACGCAACACGCGTTCAAAATACGCAGGTGACGTCCTCGATATTAGAATTAAACTAGCACACAGACTGGGGCATGCAAGAGGCCCGGGGAGCGACTACAGCGGCGACTGTTAAGCAACACACTCAGATAGCTCACCATCGCAGGGATGCCCATTCTGACGATCTCCATGGGCGGCTGTATCAGATTATTGCCTTCGACATTGAGCTTTTTCAGAGCCGTTAAGTTCCCGATTTCCTTGGGCAGAAACGTGAGGGAATTGCGTTCGAAATTTAGATCTGTCAGGTTGTAGCACTTGCCCAGGACCTCTGGAATGATTTTGAACCTGCAAAACCATTGAGTAACACATCAAACATAAATTCAAGTAAGGGGCACTTTATGTGACACCGAAATAATGAGAGGAGAGGGTCGTGCAAGGGCACACACATGAATCTCCGGACCTACAATACATCGCGTACTCCTCCGGGAGCACAAGTGCTGCTTGATTGTGCTCCGAGCACAGATACTGCTCTTTTGTGCTCCCGGGACCACAAATATAGCTGGAGTGTGCTCCCGGGAGCACACATACTGCTTAATTCTGCTCCAGGGAGCACAAATACTGCTTGTTTTGTGCTCCCGGTCCGGGAGCACAAATACTGCTTGTTTGTGCTCCTGGGAGCACAAGTGCCGGGGCCGGGTGCAATCCCCGGGTGACTTTTGACGGAAAGGTGCGCGATTCGGGACCACCACGGGATAAGTGACCCTGAATCAGATTCCCCCCGCCTGTGTTTCTCTCGTAAACTTGTGGGCGTCGAGGTGCAACTTGCTTGATTGTGCTTCCGGGAGCACAGATACTGCTTGTTTGTGCTCCCGGGAGCACAAATATAGCTTGATTGTGTTCCCGGGATCTCAATTACTGCTCGATTGTGCTCCCGGGAGCACACATACTGC
>Ga0315905_10007013_pt1 | contig 11436 bp, 11 predicted proteins | sample LakEriMetagenome_5_FD_203522 | JGI IMG/M metagenome (GOLD analysis project Ga0315905, IMG submission 203522) | Freshwater fungal communities from buoy surface, Lake Erie, Ohio, United States - Buoy 4 MA121 | ecosystem: Environmental > Aquatic > Freshwater > Lake | place: USA: Lake Erie, Ohio...
AAATATATACATATATACATAAATACATTAATACATACATTCATGTATACGTAGATACATATATGTATATATATATATACACACACACACACACACACATGTATTACATACATATAGGGGATATGTATTACATACATATAGGGGGTGAGGGGGGTGGTATTGAGGGGGGTGGTATTGAAGCGGCTGATGGTTTAGAACGATTATTTGAGCGGGGATTTCGAGGACAGTGGGGGGAAAGAAAGAGAGGGCAGAGCGAGCGAGAGAGAGAGAGAGAGAGAGAGAGAGAGAGAGAGAGAGAGCAGAGCCAGAGAGAACGCTGCTTTTCCCCCCCGAACCCCCCCATCTATTCACACTCATGTGCGTGTGAGTCTCTAGTCCCACTCAGACTCACACCCACATGCACTGAGCTTTTTTTTCTTTAACTCACATGTAGTTGGCTTTGAGGTTTAGAACGGCTAGTGTACAATTGTCCTGGAGCGCACGCGCCAGGGCCGTGGCTCCCGCATCATAGATCCCACACGCATGCACGTCCAGGTATGTCAGCGTGCTGTTATACTTGAGCGCCTCTCCCAGCGCTGTCACGCCTGTGTGGGTGTGTGGGTGGGTGGGTGTGCGCGCGCGTTAGAGAGGGAGTGTGTGTATGTGTGTGTGTGTGTGCGCGCGCGTGCGTGTGCGCGCGTATGTGCGTGTGTTTGTGCCCCCGGCAGCACAATCGTTGCTCCTGGGAGCACAAGGAGCTTGCGACAGTGCCCTCCTTCCGCTCTCCTCTCTCTCCCTCCCCGGGGAGCACATTTTGTCTTTGCCAGAGTGCAAAGCTTTGTGGAATATGAATTGAAATAATATCTTCTGTCAATGTTTTGCTTATAGAGTCCCAAAACAGAACTTTTTTTAGCTCCGGAGCGCCCAAGGACCTGGGTCGCCGATTGCATTTGTGCTCAGATCCAGCATCGTCAGGACGTGGTTAGTGCGGAGAGCGACGGCGAGGGCAGAAGCTCCTATTGCCCCCATTTCATTACAGCTAACGTCGAGGCCTTGGAGCTTTTTGCACGTGCCTGTCGAGAGAATACTTGCAAGCTACACGCAGGCATGCGCGCATACACCCACACCGCAGGCACGCTGTGTCAGCACCCTGACAACGTCTCCACACACAGCTCACGGGATGTGGCGCGTTGGGACAGCCTGAAAGCAACGGCGTACCTCAGTTGCACCAGCGTCACCAAGCCCCTTGAAGCCCAGACGTGCTGTTGTGCGCTCTCCTCGCGCTTCCAGAAGCCGCTCGATGGCTGTGGAGTAGCGCGGCACCGTACCGGCTGCCGACTCGCTTTGCAGTGGCAGCACATTTGGTGGTATAATCCCCGGTACCTTGATACCGTCGTCTTCCTCTTGAGACTGCGGCAACAAGGCAACCGACAGGAGACATGGCGCCCGCCAAGGCGAGTCAGCGGGCAGACAAATCGTCTCGAGGTTTTAAATTACACCGGCACGGGACGACAGGGCGCCACATACCGCGTGTGGCTTGGTGGTCGCGGCGGTGCTGCTCGCCGCAGCGGACACGCCGGGCACGGGCGTGAACGGCGGGGGCTTGTCGGGCTGGAGGGCCTTAATCGACGGCCTTGCCTTGCGTGGTTTGCCCGCTGCGGCACCCGCAGCGTCTACCCCGGACGCAGACGACCCTGGTGTCTTTAGCAGGCTTGCGGTGGCCGACGGCTCCAAGGCCGCCAGCGCCGCTCTCAGCACGTTGTTCTCAGCCTTCTCCTCCCCGGGACGCCTCAAGCCCCCCATTCCACTGGTTTTAAACTTGTTCGTGTACGAGTCGTTGGCTGTTGTGTTCCATCAGATTTGCCCACAGAGGCACGACGTCAGAACAGGCCAAGGATGTGCTGGAGCGTAGGGCGTCGGTCCCTGCGCTCCAGCTTACAGCTGCAACCAGCGGCGCGTCACCACCGCACTCCCTAGCTAAACCGCACTCCCTAACTACATAAGATGGCGTGACGAGCGTGCTTCTCCGTTCGTTTGCAGCCTGGAAGGCGTCTTGTTTTTTTTGAGTACTCAAACTTCGGCGTCTTGTGCGCCACAACGAACGCTCAGGCCGGCGGCGGCGGCGGAATGGCGTCGGCCGACGCTACAGCGCCGCCGGCTGCGGCCGGCGCACACGCTCCAAGTCTGAACAAGAGGCCGAGCATGATGTCAAAATTCAAGAAAGCGGGCAACATGGTTGCCATGTCCAATCGCATGGTGAAGCTGCGGCCGTCGGAGGTGGAATACTACAATTCTGCTTTCTCATTTTTCGACCTCGACTTCCAAAAGGATCATGTTCCGCCTGAAAAGAGCGGCGGGCCCAGCTCCCTGAACTTCAAGTTCAGCAAATTCGACGCCCCAGACAACGTGGTCGGAAGAAAAAAGGAACAGGCACCAGCGTCGAGCTCTTCTTCAGAAAACTCAGACTCAGAAGAGGACTTGGGCTTGTGAGACACTCGTGCTCCTTGTTTATATGGCATATGCATATGACATCTTTCGGGCATATTCTGAACGCTGCGCATGAGAGCATGCAGTTGCAGGCGCGTGAATGACACGACCATGCGCGCATGCTGGTGTGATCCGTGTCGCTTGATGTTGGCAGGGGTGGTTTTGTCTTTGGGAATCCGGTGGGAATGAAGCGCAACACCAACATAAACTTTCAAGAACCTGCTACGCCTGATGGTTCGCCGGAAAAGGCCCACACCCCAGGGGCAGCCGAATCCATGCCCCCTGCTGCAGGCCCGAAAATGAAAGAGACGGACAATGCGGATAAACAGAATGGAGAGACGCAGGAAAAGATTGCTGATGCTGATAGGCTCGCTGCGATTTTGGAACAGGATTCCGCACACATCGCGGATAAATTCCGCTTCCGTGAGGATCATCCGCTTCCAGGTGCCTGGACCCAAGATGATCCTGTTGCCGCTCTTCGTGGCGCCCAAACGGCAACCAAAAATGCCAAGGAGACAGGAAGTCTTGCGGATGGGGGAAAGATGGTGCTGACGCTTGAGGCGACGGGGGATCTGCGCATAGGCAGACTGTGTTGGCAATGCATGTGTCCTGTCAAACCCCAATCGAATTCGTGCAATAATTGTGGGGCAGACCTGAAGAAAAGTTGCTGGAGCTGCGGAAAGCCCGTGGACCCCGAATGGTAATTTCGCCCCCAAAGTTCTGCTTGCAAAGTAGATTGAGCTGCAATGCAAATCTTGTTAACATTTCGCGCTGGTCGTTAACATAACATTCAAGTGCTTACCAACTTTTAAGCGCTGTCATCTCTCTCACCTTCGAGCCAAAAAGCTACGCATTTTTAATTTTTGGTTTGCCAAATCGTACTAGGCTACGATGCAAGCACTGTGGAGTCGAGGTCCAGAAACCCAAAAAGAAAAAGCGATTTGTCTTGAATCCAGACCGATACCTCGCGAAAAGGTTGAGTATCCTCTCTTTCGCCGAGTTCAAGAATGAAGTGAGACAGATGAAGCTGGAGTGGCAAAAAGAGGCTGCCAAGTGGAACTGGTTTAATGGTGAGTCCTTGACCACGCGCAAAGCGGGCCTCTGCTTCCTGCTTGTCCGTGAGCGGGTAGCGAGTCTAATAACGATTGTTGACTGCAACAGAAAACCTGGACACAGCTATGGTTATATCTTCGGCGCAGTCTGAGCAGGAACCTAGGATGACTGACCGAGGGGCAGGACCATCACGGTTTTTGGGTCTTGTCTACCGAGGTCACGAGGGCCTCTGGGACCCGCAGGACATATTTTTGGCTCCCAACGATGGCAGTGGAAGGCCCGGCGCAGATTACCGCTCAGCACGCTTTGACATGGCAGCCAAGTACAGAAAGGTTAGAAAGACAGTGGATTCTCTTTCAGGCATTGGGCACAAAGCAGGAGCAGAAGAGTCCGCGGAAATCAAAGACCAAGATGAAGCGCAGGAGCATTTTGCTCATGAGGAAGAGCAATCAAGCATGATCAAACGATTGCAAGAGGTGGATGAAGTCTTGGCTGCAGCCTACGACGTGCATCGCATGATGCCCAGCAGCATTTTTGAAGCAGTTGCTGCAAACGTGCTCAACAAGGATGTAGAAGAGACGCCTCCGAACAACATTTGCTATCGCCTTGAGACGTGCGTTTTGAATTGTTCTCCTTGCGGGTTTGATCTTCTGTAAGTTTTTGGCCGGTGCTGATTTTTCCGCTTCGTTTGCAGGGGACCCGCTGGTTTGTTTCGCAGGGATCGTCGCGACTCCTTCTTCGTTTTGAACGGTCAGACTCCTTTTTCTTTTTGTAAAAGTGGCATGCATGCCAAGTAAATCACGTCCATTGACGATCATTCAATTGTTGGCAGGCTCTGCTGTGTCCTCCAGATCATTGTGGCAAACTCCTCCTACTACGCCAAGGACGCACGCAACCAGGCGAATAAGAAGCACTTTGCCAAGCGGAGTCCAACCACTCTCAAATACTATCTACCGGGCCAAACAGTTCATTGCTGGACATTCGGGGTCAGTGAACAGACAGCGGCCGCAGGTGGCAGATACCACGCTCTGGTCCCAGCGGCCCATGACCGAAGGGTGTCAACGGAACGCGAAGGAAATCGTCAGCGTAGGGACGCATGGACGGCGCGGATCTTGGGTCAGCACTCGACCAGTTACCCATCAAGACACTGAGAGACGGATACAGTCTCCCTGTACCCTCCCCTCGTACCCTGCCCCTGATTCACGCTCGAGGAGTCCCGCGCATAGCCCCCTGATACAGGTGGGGCCGCCAACGATTACAGTCCGAATTCAGCCTACAATACAGAGTCATCTGGTTGAAAATAATGACATCGCCGGCAATCATAATGTGGCGGTTCATGCTGCTCCGCCCCAGTCTTCACGACCTAGCACGTGCATCGCTCAAGTGCCGCCCACTGTGCTTGAGCTGCGTCTAGATGATGCTTTGCGTACACCTTCGATCTTGTCATCTCAAGAAAAGACCTACCCGCCGAAACGGCCCACTGCAACGGTTTATTGGGGCCAGGCCTTGCCAAGACCACCAAACACTGCCAGAGGCGCTCACAGCACCAAGATTCCCTTCCATATGTGGGGGCGCGTGGGTGACGGCGAATTGATGTCTATGGGTGTCAAGTCTCATCACAACCCCATCCATTCCGGACTCGCGACGCCTCGACGTAGCCAACGACAACCGCTTTATGCGAGACATCAATCAAGACCCAGCTCAGTGTACGATAGCACTATCAGCTCTGCGAGAAAGTCCACCGTTGCTGCTAGTGCAGTTCTTCCACAGGACTCAGAGCTTGCACAGGACTCACCACTGTCGGAAGGCGAAAACTTGTTTGAACATTTTGCAGATGGGATGAGGATGAAGAAGGTCGGTCTGCTGGCATGTCTTGAGTTCCTTGGCTATCTGCAGCCTCAACTCCACGGGCGAGGGCGAATCCTTACTTCGGCCCGTCGTGTCACTCCGATCGAGGCGCTTGAAGTCTTTGAAAGTGTTCTGGACTGTACCTCGGCATCTGACGACGAAGACGAGGTATGTGAAGAGTGCTTCTCAATCAAAGCAACAAGTCGCGTTGCCCGTGGCAACATATGCCCAGTTTCTGACTTGCTCTTTGGCTCGCCTGCAGAAAGAGGTTACCGAGGACGCAAATAAGTTGTTGGAGGGCCGAGGACTGACAGAATCTCAATTCGAGGCTGTGCTACATGTGCTGGATCTGCGAATTAGGCGTGCTGAATCCAATTTTTTCCCGCTTTCAGCTGCAGGTAACTCAGTGTGTAATGTCTACGGACTCCATTGCATGCTCGCAGTACCTGGTCTATTCTTATGCTTCTCAAATGCTCCGAAAAATGTTGAAATATGACCATATTTGGTCGGCGGGCCCGTGTTTCTCACGTGGTGGCAGTTACGGGAAGCGACTCTGTTGGGAATATGCTGCGGACGTCCCCGCGAAGCACTTTTCCCCCCCGGCACAGACCGGGGAGAACGGATGGAAGTCCTTGGGGCGAAAGAGGGTCAGAAAGTACCAGTGCTGATTTTGGTCCAGATCCAGACTGCAGCCCGATGGCTTCACTAGGGTCACCAAGAGTTGCGCACGTCCCAATCCGAAAGGGCCCGGCCTTGACGCCCAAGGACGTGCCGAGCCTTGAACATGGCAGGGGCGGGTTTCACGGCCGGCCTGCGCTCATGTGAAGCGATTTTGTGGGGCGCCTGCTGGGTGTGGGCCCTCACAGGATGTACGTGAAATAAGGAATAGTTGTGTGTGTTGATGTGTGTGAAATCTGCAAAGGTCAATCTACGCACGTTGATGCATATCGATGAGCTCATCAGTCTGTGGCTGGGTGTAAATCGGAGACGTAAATGTCTAGACTAGAAACTCCCCTCATCTGCCGTTTTATTCTTTCCTTCAAGTGATAAATGCCCGAAAAGTGCCTACCAACGTCCATCCAACTTATCCCAACCAATCATCGCTGAGGCCAGAACCAGGATCGTAAAACAGGTATAGGATTTAGCGCCTCCTCCAACTCGGCCGCGGAGGGCACCGGGAACGGTGGCACCGCGAGCTTGTCCCGCTCCTTGGCGCCAGGCAGCGTACAATTGGAGGGGTCCTCATCCCGCGGCGCTGCCCACACCCGAGGCCGTTCCCCTTCACCAGCATCGCTCACGTCGCTACCGCCCCCCACCTCTGGCCTCCCTCCCAACCCAACAGCCCCGGCCGCTTCGCCCCCGGAGACTTGAGCTGGGCTCTCGCGGGGAGCCCTGTAGACCATTTTGGATGCAACGAGCGTTGCGGTCCCAGCAAGCACGGCGCTGGGGAAGTGTATAAGGTCGCCGCGGCGCCGACCGCGCTGCTGCGGAGTGATTTTGCCCGCGCACCAGCGCTTGACAACGCCTTCCAGCCCCGTGGCCTTAAGATTTAGGTTCCCGTAGGCCGAGCTCTCGCTCGCGAAAAACTTCCAGCTCAGCACGCAGGAGCGCAGCAGCGAATCCTGCGCAAAGGGTTGCAGAGACTGCACAAAATTCTGAAAAGTCAGAACCCTGGTATATTTACAATATGTAAGCACTGTGGGGCTGACTTTTTGAGAATGTCTGCCTCGCCCCGCGCGCCGTAAACGTGCTCTTGCGACACCTCGACTCTGTATGCCCGAGATGTCTCCATGGGTTTAGTGAAGTCGAAAATGACGCTGTAGGTTGACGCGTCGTAGGTTGCGCTCTTGATCTGCAGAGAGTGTGTGTGTGCGCGCGCGCGCGTGAGAGAGAGAGAGAGAGAGAGAGAGAGAGAGAGAGAGAAGGCATCTCAGGGGGTCCAGGGGTGGTGTTGGGTGACAAGCTGCGCACCACCATGCGTGTCTGGTGCGTGTGGATGCACCTATACATGCATCATGTACGCACATGCACATTACGCACGCATGACAGAGACAGACAGAGACAGACACCAAGACAGAGAGACAGAGTCAGAGAGAGAGAGAGAGAGACACAGACAGACAGAGAGAGAGAGAGAGAGAGAGACAGGCAGACACACACACACACCTCGAGCCCGTCTACGGAAATCCAGTCTTTGAAAGGAGCATTGGGGTCGAGTTTACTACTGAAGCTCAGCACCACCACCTGCGCGTGACCTGGCCCCTGCCCTGACGGCGAGGATGGAGCGTGGTCAACGGCAATGCGAGAGTGTGGGCGAGGGAATACGGAAGTGAGCCGTAGTGGGACGTAGCCAGCGGTAAAAAAGTCCCACACGACACTGCCCTCAACCTTATCCTGCGCTTTACTGTGTCGGATTCCACCAGTGTGGGGGGACGTGGGCGTGTATGCGTGCGCGCCTATGTCACCCCCCCGGCGGGTATCGAAGAAGGTGGGCTTTCGTTCCGAGGCTGGGCCAGTGTTGATAGACACTTGGTAGTGCGTGCCCAAAAGCAGGGGCTGTGAGGGTCTCAAGTACACGCGACGCGTGTCGTCACAATACTCTAAGGTCCCACTTATGGGTATGGGACCCTCCCTCCCGTTGCCCGCAGTCCATGAACTCACCTGAAACTCGTTGATCGTAAGAGAGTGGATATCAGGAGACCCGAGCATCTGACCCCAGAAGTGGCTCTCATCCTGGACGACTCGCTTGAAATGGACGCCAATGCGAGCGTCGGAGGGCACGCTGATGGAATCGCGCTCCGGCTCTACGGCTGCGACAAAGTTCTCAAGCCCGCGCGCGTGCACCGGCTCGGCGAGCAGGAGCAGCACCGAAGGCTTCTGGATGTTGTACTCCCGCAACGTGTGCTGGTCTTCGAGCTCGCGGCCCGCAAAGACGAGACGCATGGCGCTGGGCGGTCTTCCGCCGGGAAGCGAGGCGAGTTCGTGCTTGACCTCGAGTATCGAAAAGTCGGGGCTGCAGTTGAGCGCGACGACGGCGTCATCGCTCATCCGCCGCACAAACAGAGCCTTCCCTTTACTTTGCGCCTCATTCAGTACCATGTGCACCACGCATCCCTCATGCAACTGCGCCTTGGTCACGCTCAAGTCCTTGTCCAGTAGCGAGCCGCGGAAGATGAAGAGCTTGTGCGCCGCCGGGACGTCGGGCGCCGCGAGCACGGCCTCTGCGATGTTTGCAATGACCCCATCCTTACTCACCGCCACGTTCTCCAGCCCCGACACCCAGCTCACGCACACCCGCAAGCATGTGTCCTCGTCGGCCGTGCCCCTCCCTGCCTCCTCCTCTCCCGCTGCCGAACAGCCAGCAGGGATCTTGCCCTCGGTAGCCATCGCCGCACAGCAGCTCCGTGCGGCAGAGCATCCGCCACGATGACGTCCCGGCCTGCGGTTCGTGGTCAGGATTCGAAGGATGCAACGACCACGCCCCTTTGAATTTTGTGTCGCCGCATATCTCAGAGTGTTATGTATGTCTCCGTCTCCGCAGCAGCGGTTGGTAGGCACTGTGTGCGAGCTATCTCAGCTCAAGGACAAGGGCTTCGGCTTCATCAAGCCGCAGGACGGGTGCAAAAACATGTTCTTCCACGTGTCTGGGGACGGGAACGAGCACGCGCAGAGTCTGGTGAAGGGTCAGGCCGTCTCGTATCTGCCTGCACGCAATCGGAGGGGGCCCTGCGCCATCTTCATCAAGGACGAAACCCAAGAAACATCACAAGATGATACGCTGCTCGAGACGGCAGATGCGCGACAGATACGCGCCCGCTGCGACGCGCGACGTGGCGACCGACGTAAACCGCGATCTGAGGCGCCTGTCGTCGCCGCTGCTCCTCAGGCTGCCGCCCCCGCCGCCGCCGATGCTGCTGCCGAGGCGCCCAAGCCCAAGAAGAAGAAGCCCAAGAAGGACGAGGCGTCTGTCGTAGCCGCTGCTCCTGAGGCTGCTGCTACCATGACCACACTTCCAATCGATCGCAAAGATCTTGCCGACGCCATCAGACACGGTGAGCGCATTGAAGACCCTCCGAATCGATGCGTCTGCTTCCGGCATGACGGTGTGCTTTATGTGACCGAGGCCGACGGCAAAACAGCGATTGCTGCACATGCTGAGAGTGACGCAGCAAAGGCGGCAGAGACTCTTGCGATCGCCATCATGGCGGCTGGGCCGTGCAGTGAGGCCTCTCGGGACTACGAGCAATGGCGGCGCGAAAACAAGGACACCACAAAATTCTCGAACTGGTTTGAATGGGAAAATGCTGCCCTGGGCGATCTGCGCCAAGCACCGAAGAAAATCAGCGGCGAGATGTTTGAGAGGATCATGCGTAGGCGCATGTCTGGGCCTGAACAGCTGGCTGCGAGCTTTCCGTTTATGCGACGCCACGATCAGCGAAAAATGCGGGCGGTGGTTGAGGCAGGACTGCGCGGAGATATTCGCCTCGCAACCGAGCTCGGTCAGAAAGTCTCGCAACTTGAGTCCATGCGCAGCATGCACAGATGGATGCCCAAAGACAACAGCTTTTTTCCTGTGGCAGATTTGACCTCGACGCTGCGCACGAATCTCGAGACCTATGGTTTGAAGGAATGGCCCCGCCTCACGACCGACGAGGTGCGGGACGCATTCAGGCAGGCTGCTATCAGAGCTGAGAAAAGGAGGGCCGAGGCCGCGCTGCGCGAGGCCAAGGCGATCAAGGTGCTCAAGGAGGCGCAGGCGGCACACGCAGCACGTCAGGCTGGGGAGCTCCCAGACGGTGCGGATTGGGCCAAGGGATGCTGCGCAACCTTGAAGGGGCTCCAAGCGCGCCAGGACCTCAACGGCAGCGTTGTTGAGATCTTGGACTGGAATCGGACGAAAGGCCGATGGGGTACCAAGGTTGCAGCCACAGGCGAGGAAGTGGCAGTGAAGCCATCGAACCTCACCATCGCACCAGACGATTGGCCTTTGTGCGACCTGCAAGTCCCCGAGAAGTCGCGCCGCGACGCGCTGCGTCGCCTTGTGTGCAAGATCGCAGCGAACCCGACGACAAGGTCGGCTCAGCCTCGAAATGCGACGACAGGCTATTCAGAGCAGGAACCGCTGGAAGGTTGGCAACCACCTGCGGCAATTGAGGAGCAGCGCTTGCTGGCACTTGAGCTCGTGGCATATGGCGAGTCGGGAGAATGGATTCAAGGAAGGGGGTGGGGCCTCAATTTTCAAGGCTCATGTGCACCTGCAGGCCCACCTCTGCTCAAGGATTTGATCTGGCTGGATCAAGAGCTCTCCAAGAGCTCCAGCAATAATTGCGATGAATTGAATATGGTTGGGGAGCTTCTCAAGCTGCGTGGAGTGACGAGTAGCCAGTTTAACTACGCTCCACATGCAGACCCCTTGCTGGTCCGGTGCGCTCGACGCGGCGGGCACCGCGACCGACAGATGATCCGTGCTCTCGTCCAAGCCGGCGAAGACGTTGAGCGTTGCCTCAGGTGGCGGGAGAAGCAAGAGAAGATGGGCGGATACACCAACGAATACACATGGAATGGCGATACGGCGCTGATGGCGGCGGCAAAGAAGGGCAACTTGGCTGCTGTGAAGACGCTGCTCAGTCTCGGAGCAAGCAATGGGCACCATTGCTGCTACATGGAAGACGAGTACGACAATAGCGCGGCGGATGCTGCGAAGCGGAAGGGTCATACTGCCGTTGCCGAGTTCATCGCACGCTACAAATCAGGACAAGAGGTCCCGAGCCTCTTTGAGCTGGCCTCTTTGGAGTTGGGAACCGAGGAGCTCGCCAAACTCCCTGAATCGGGGCCCCGTGACTCGGAAGAGTTCCGGATAGGAGCGAGCGGGGGAAACCTCGGCCGTGACCTCCGCCGTGGGCGGCAACCATCTCCCTGAATCGCTTTCTGGGCCCTGTAGATGCCTACGTTACCACGAACTAAACACTCACAAAGTCACAAAGGTGCAGGAGAAGGCAGTGGAGTGTATTCTAAGGCAGCGGGGCTTCTAAGGCAGCGGGGGGGGGGGGGGGGGGGGGGGGGTTGGGAATT
>Ga0315905_10007016_pt1 | contig 11435 bp, 7 predicted proteins | sample LakEriMetagenome_5_FD_203522 | JGI IMG/M metagenome (GOLD analysis project Ga0315905, IMG submission 203522) | Freshwater fungal communities from buoy surface, Lake Erie, Ohio, United States - Buoy 4 MA121 | ecosystem: Environmental > Aquatic > Freshwater > Lake | place: USA: Lake Erie, Ohio...
TTCTCCATATTGTATTGTATTTTCTTCATTTAATAAATTTATTTTATAATATTAAATACATAACAATCATTTTTAAAAAATGGCGTCAATATATCTGTTTCATCATGGCAATAAAATACACATCCCACCCGATTTAATTATTTTCATTTGAGCCTTTTTTGAAAAAATTTTAGCTTTAATTATAAGAGGTTTTGTAGGAATTTTACCTTTTCCTAGCAATTTAAAGAACCCCCATCTAGTGATATCAATTGTATCTGTTTCATTTAAACTAGCTTTTTCAATATAGCTTGAAATTCCATCCAAATTTATAGATGGGCAATAGGTTTTTTGTTTTGTATAATGAAACCGTCTCATTCCTGTTTTTTTAAAATGATTAGGATGATACTTATCAAATAAAATTCGATGATGATGTTGACCACCAGCATTTCCTCTCCCACCTGGGTGTTTTCTATGTTTTCCTACTCTACCATGACCACAAGAAACATGTCCTCTTTTCTTACGACTACTTTTCAAATCAGTTGGCTTTAAAAAAACGTTTAAAAAAAATTTTGGATTTTTAAAACTTAGTCTTACTTAATATACTTACCATTGAATTTTAAGGAATATTGGGCTGTGATTTTATTATTATGCCCCACTTAAAATTATTAAATTTAGGTTGTAACGGATTTCCAGATATTTACCGGGGATCGGAAAAACGAAGATTTGGAGATGAATCGCTTATTGATCAAATTTTGATTGTAAATTTTTTTATCAAAAATTTAAATTATAATCAAAATAAACTAAAATGGAAAGTTAATATTTTGTCAAAATTATATTCTCAACTAAAAACAAAAGAAACAAAAAAATTATTGTGTTTATTTTACATATTAAAAATTAGATTTTTAAAAATAACGAAAAAACTAGAAAATTTTATAAAATTTCGAAACTCTACTTTAATTAAATTAGGAAATCTAATTCATAATACCTGTGTATTTTCAGAAACCGAATTGAATTTAAGAATTGAAAATTCATATGATATCCAAAGAATAAATAAATCTGTCCTTACTCACATAGAAATTTTAAAAAAAATTATGGCAGTAGACTATAAAAGGGGTATCTCTGTAGCAGGAAATAGAAGTTATTTTTTTAAAAACATCGGAACATTACTCAATTTTTCATTGATCCGTTACGGGCTTGATTTTTTATCAAAAAAAAGATTTATTAATTTACAAACACCATTTTTTATGAAAAACAATTTATTAAAGAAATGTACTCAACTTCACGACTTTTCTGAACAGCTATATGAATTGGGAAATAGTTGTCATAAATTTTTAATTGCAACATCCGAACAACCAATATCTGCTTTTCACAGTTCAGAAAAAATCTCTTTTACAAAATTGCCATTAAGATATTCTGGATTCAGTACATGTTTCAGAAAAGAAGGGGGAAGTCATGGAAAAGATACATCAGGTATTTTTAGAGTTCATCAGTTTGAAAAAGTTGAGCAATTCATTATAGGTAAATCAGATAGGAACTCGTGGAAATTATACGAAGAAATGTTGGAAAATTCAAGAGGTTTTTATAAGACCTTTGATATTCCGTTTCATTTAACAAGTATTCCAAGTGGTTCAATAAATCTTACTGCTTCAAAAAAAATTGATATCCTGGGGTTTTTTCCATCAAGTAAAAGTTTTCGAGAACTTGTTTCTTGTTCTAATTGTACAACCCATCAATCCAAAAAACTCCTAGTTGAATACAAATTGGATTCTGGTTTAAATAAAAATGTTCCCGTGTCAATGTTAAATTCAACACTATGTGCCACTGGTAGATTAATTTGTTGTATTTGCGAAAATTATCAACAGAACGATGGAATTTCAATTCCATTTGTATTAAGAAGTTATACAGGAATTTCTTTTTTACCATATTGGAATAAATAAATTTTGGTTTTCCAACTTATCTTCCAATCAATAACATTAAAGTTTGAATATCAGATGTACTTACTCCTCCCATTTGGAAAACTTCTCTCAATAACTTAGGTCGTTTTTTGGTTAATTTTTCCCGTCCTTCTTTAGATAATTGGTTAATTTTCATAAAATTAATATTTCCTATACGTAAACCCATCATTTTTTCAATATTTGACACTATATTTTCTTGTCGTTGAATATAACTTTTATATTTTAGTTCAATTTCAATAAATTTAATCTCTTGGAAATTTATTTCCAAGTTATCTAAACCTAGACGGGACAAATCTTCGTATTTCAAATGAGGTCTTGATATTAATTGTGACAAATTCGTTTGTTTTTTTAAAATCTGAAAGGTTTCTTCTTGAATTAAATTTTGAATCGAAGAATTAGTTTTTAATAACGTTTTTTCTAACCGAAAATTTTCGAATTCTATTTGTTCAATTTTTTTCTTGAAAGTTTTCCATTCTCTATCTGATATTAAACCATATTTTCTAGCAATCGGTGTTAGTCTAAAATCTGCATTATCCGATCTTAAAAGTAACCGATACTCAGATCGAGACGTTAGTACCCTATATGGTTCTCTTAATTGTTTGGTACATAAATCATCAATCATAGTCCCTAAAAAAGACCCTTCTCTACTCAAAATCACCATTGGTTTGCCTTCAGAATAAAGAGAAGCATTAATACCCGACAAAACCCCTTGAGCCGAAGCTTCTTCATATCCTGTGGTTCCACAGACTTGTCCTGCAAAAAAAAGTCCATTTATCCCGGACATTAAGTTTTTATCCAACTGTAAAGCAGGAAGATAATCATAGTCAACTGAATAAGCGGGTCTAACCATTACAGCCTCCTCTAAACCCGGGATAGTTTTTAGTAGTTTTGATTGCAATTGCTCGGGTAGACCAGTGGACATACCCTGAACATAAATTTCATTGATACTTCGAGCTTCCGGTTCAAGAAATATCTGGTGATTGATCTTATCTGAAAACCTTGTGATTTTATCTTCGATCGAAGGGCAATATCTAGGTCCGGTGCTTCGCATGAAACCCCCGTATTTAGGAGAAAGGTGAAGGTTATTTCGAATTAAAGAAAGAGTCTCTGGACTAGTGTGAGTTAAATAACAATTTAGTGTTTCTCGAGAGTTCCATTCTGATTTATCGAAACTAAACCATTTTTCATCAGAATCACTTTCTTGTTTTTGAATTTTTGTTAGGTTTATAGATCTAGAATCAATCCTGGGGGGTGTTCCAGTTTTTAATCTACCCATTACAATGCCTTTTGATTTTAAAACCTGAGTTAACCCAAAGCTAGGCATTTCCCCTGCTCTTCCAGCAGATATTTTTTTAGAACCTACCCAAATAGTTCCACCTAAAAATGTTCCAGTTGTGAGAACAACTGCTTTGCATTCGAAATATCCCCCAAAATAAGTTCCTATCCCTTTTATATCTCCATTTTTATCCAGGAAAAGATCACTAACCATTCCTTCTTGGATATTTAATAGATTGATATTATCCAAAATCCTTTTTACTTCTTCTGAATATTCTTTTTTATCAGTTTGAGCACGAAGGGACCATACCGCAGGTCCCTTAGAACAATTCAACAATCTTTTATGTAAATAACAACGATCTGTAACTTTAGCCATTCCACCTCCCAGAGCATCCACTTCATGAACAAGGGTAGATTTTGCAGGACCACCAATCGATGGGTTACATGGTTGCCAACCAATTTTATCAAGATTTAATGTAATTAACAAGGTTGATGAGCCTCTTTTACAACTAGCCATGGCAGCTTCGAAACCAGAGTGTCCTCCCCCAACAATAATTACGTCATATTTTTTATTATTTTTTTCTTTGATACTGTTCATTGAAATTTTATTTCTTAAAATGGAGAATTTATTTCTAATTGCCCCTAGATTTTGTACTTTTAAGAATGTAATCATTTTATAAATCAACGATTATTGTTAAATAAAAAATTAAAAAAGATAATATATTTAATTTAATATCAAATGTTCATTTTCAAATTTTTCATTTAAAATTTTTAATTCAAGATAAAACAGGGAGTAATAAAATGTGTTGAAACCGCATTTTTTGATTTTGGATTTTTGATTTTTAAAGAACGAATTCGAAAATTTTCATCAAACGCACATATTAATTTCGAATTTAGAGAACCGTTTAGTAAAAAAAAACATGTAAAAATTGATTCTTCTCCAATAAAGTTGGAAATCACAAAACTATAAAGAGTAAATAATAGGTATCCGATTGAGGTTTTATTTACTTTTCCAGTTAAAAGATTAACTTGAGATAAATTTCTATAAAAAGAGTTAACCAACCCTTGAGATAAACGAATTAGGAAAAGTATAGAATTTATTTTCCTGAAAAATTGAAAATCATCCTCGCTATTTAAAGATCTTTTTCGGAAAGGAGAATTTTCCAATTTTAAATTATAAAAGTTAGCCAGAGATTTTAATGCATTTTTTATTCTCATATTATTTGTACCACAACCGATCAGTCCTATAGAAAATATCGAATTTTTAATTGTTACAAAGTCAGTACTTCCTAATAATTTAATTATAAAATCAGAAGCAGGACAATCTGTATTAGAAACAAATAAAAAGGAAATTGAAATTAAAGCACATGAACTATATTGAATATAATCACATGAAAGAAAAAATGATTGAATTCGGTAAATAAGTTTAGACATAAAATCATTTCCCAATACTAATAGACAAAGACCCAATATACTTATATCGATACTGGTTTTAAAATAGATAAAGGATCTATCCAGCTCATTGAAACTATTTAAATCATGTATTGAGAAAAAAATGGGGGAAATTAAATTTTTTTTATATTTTTCTTGAATTATAAATATTCTATCTGTTTTTTTAATTCTTATAGATTCAAAAAGTTTTATATCTTTTATAGCCATTTTTACTAATTCTTTTTTCATTGTCCCCAGAAAAGCGCAATATTGCATCATTCTCTGACAAATTTGCTGGAGAAAGTTGTTTCTACTTAACTGTAATGTTATTCTATCCCCATTAAAAATTTTTTTTGATATATTATTATGAGAGGTAAATGGAAATTTAATTATTTCTGTTTTAATATCCCATATAAACTTTTGATTAAATAAATTTATATCACGTTTTTTTCCAATCACTTGAACCCCCAAAATTAATGGAAGAAATTTTAAAAAAATATCTTGTTCACGATTTAAAATCGAAAAACTTCCAAGTAAATTTATTAAATGAACGGTTTGGGAAAGAAATTTAAAGTAAGGTTTAATTATACACTGATTTTGGACAACACAGAGGGATATTAAAAATATAACCAATAATTTATTTTTAAAATCAAATGTCTTTTTTTTTTTTAGATTCTTTGGAAAAAGGATCTGATTCATTATTTTTTTCTTTTGAATTTTATATTTGATCCACTTGACATAAAAAACTTCTAAATTTTTTAATTTGATATTATGTTCCTTTTTGATAAAATTTGTAGAACAAAAAGTCAAGGCTAGACATAAATGGGCTAAGTTTTTAAAGGTTATATAATTTCCAAAGGATAGGACTTTTTTGAAATCATTTTTTTCCATTCTTTTTATAATTAGATCCAAAATTTTTTCAGAATAACCTTTATGGGAAATCATTCCCATAGCAAATAAAATCTTTTGCTCAAAACCCAAAGAGTCTGTAGCAATTTTAAAATGTTCTAAATGTTTTTTTAGATTTATTATTCCCTTTAAAATCTCTTGAAAATAAGTGAAGCCTATTATTTTAAAAATTGGGTTTTTTGTGCTATAATAAGATCCATTTTTTATTTCATTGGTATCTTTTTCTTCCGACAAATTTTTATCATCGTTCTTTTTAAATTCTAACAACGATGATATAATTTCACCATAGGAGACAAATGTGAAAAAATCTTGGAATTTATTAGAATGTTTTAAAATTTTTCCCATCCTTTTAAGTTTTTTTAAAATTATAAAATCGGAAGTAAAAAAAGAAAATTTTTTTTCTGGTTCAGAACGAATTTTTTCGCTCATTTGCAAAAATGAGACGTTATTTGATATAACACTTATTCCCATCTGGAATTGGAAAAAATTTTTTACCCACTTAAAAAAGAAAACGGCATTCAGTTCTATTGAATTACCCCAGTGTTTTAGAATAGATACATGGTCATCAAGTAAACAAGTGAAAAATTCGTTTAAATTGTTACCTTTAATCGATTTATCTCGAAAAACGCGAATCATTTTTAATACAATTTCTTCATTATTTTCTAAAAAGAAAATAAATTTTTTATTTTTTATTTTTCGAAATAAATGAAATGATATGTTTTTTATTTCAATTCCAAATTTATTTTTCAAAAGGTTAGAATCATTTATCACTTCGTTAAAATCGATTACTCCTGATAAATCTAAAATTAAAAAGTTTTTTTTTATCTCACAAGATAATTCGATTAATTCTAATTTTTTTTCTTCCAGGTAAAAAAAATCTTGGGTTATTATTTTTTGACATAAAAGTTTTTCTATAATTTTGGGATTAAAATTTTTTGATTTACTGAAATCCATTTTTGTCATTGGGTTTTTTTTGAAATCTTTAAAATTTGTGAAATGTTTTAAATTGAAAGTAAAAAATAATGCTTCAATATTGGACATCGTATTAAATACTCGATTATTTAATAAAAGATTCTCTTTTTTTAAAATATTTTTATTTTTATTTAATCGTTCCTGAAATCTGTAGTTTTTTTTACTTCGATTTTCAATCAGCTCAGTCTGTGAAAAATATAAAGAGATAATGGTTAAAGTTTGAATAGACGAATTTCTATACAAAAAACATGAAATTAAATTTTCAATCAAAGGCATAGACCGAATCATATTATTTAATGATAAAATTTATAAATATAAGAATTTAATTATCGATTTGTTTTATTTTTTTTTTATGGAAAATTAAGAGACCCTATAAACAAGTTGTTTTAAGAATTTTATTGTTTAAAAATAAACTAATTTTTTGTACAAGTATTATAAAAATTTTAGTTTTTTAATTTTATTTATGCTTGGATTTTTTTTTCCAAAAAATATTAACTTAATACCATCCAATCTCATATTATCTTTAGTAAAAGACAAAAGATAATTTTTAAGAAGGGAATGTAATTTTTTCCTATTATATAAAAATAGATACAGTCTGTCTTATTTAAAATTGATTCCATGACTGTTTTTAATGCAATGGTTATACCAAAAATTGGAAATGCTGTTTTGAAAGCGTATCAAGATTCTTGGCCAAGAGATGTAATTCGTATGTACGTTTGCTCACCTTTAGATTTCCATGCTCAAACCATGAATTGGGATTGTGGGTATAGAAATATGCAATCTATGTTATCAGCTTATCTTAATCATGATTCAATAGTCAGAGACCAATTATTTTCTCGAGGAATTATTACAATTCCTACATTAAAGGATTTACAAAAAATCATAGAAAATGCCTGGAAAAAAGGATACGATAGAATTGGTGGTATGCAATTAGAATATTCACTTTATAATACGACGAAATGGATCGGTGCTACTGAGGTTGTTGCAATGTTGAGATCTTGTAAAATAAGAGCATGTGTAGCCGATTTTGATTTCACGAGTGGTTTATGTGATTTAAATACAATGATACAGGTAATCTGGGAGTACTTTGCTTGTCGTTGTAAAATAAACGAGGAAAATAAAACAAATTCTACTACAACCTTTATTGTTCCATTGTATCTTCAGCACCAAGGACATTCTAGGCTAATTTTGGGTGCAGAAAAATGGGTCTCGGGAGAAATAAAACTCTTAATTCTTGATCCTCAAATGAGAAGAGCAATCCAATTTCATCAAAGAGAAGGAGATGAAGCAAATATTTTAAGACAAGGAATCGGTACACACGGTTTAAGCTCAAAATCTAAGTACCAAGTTGCTTATTTGGCTCAAAAAAGTCTTTATGACGAAGAAAAAGAAAACTCTAAAATAATTGTGGACGAACTTCGGCACCCTAAACTTAAATTTATATGAAATCAATTTATGATCAGGATTAACTTTTTTTCTAAAAACCTTTTAAACTAAAAAAATAAAATTTTTTTAAATTAATTAATCTCAAAATTTTATCTTTAAATAAGAATTTTTTTAGTTTTTGCTAAAATTTTTCTATAAAATTAAAAAAAACCTTTTATAGTTAAAAAATGGAAGAAATTTTATTTGAAGTGTTAAGTTGGAAAACAGTATTAAGACAGTCTAAGAAAATAAAATACCATCTTAAAACATTAGATAACTGTTTTGCAAATATTAAAGTATATAAAACTCTTTTTGAAACTCTATTTTTCGAAGAATTAAGAAGCCAATTTGATAGAATTGTTGAAACAAATCTCAATAAAGAAAAAATCTTGACTGGATATATAATGAATCAGACTATACGAAACAAAAAATTTTATATAAATATATTTCTCACTACAGGACTTGTCAATGATATAAATAAAGACGGGCTGGTGCTTATCATTACAAGAAAAATCTTTGAAAAAAAACCTAAAATTAAGAAATGCTTTGGAATTATAAAAAAAAAATTGAATAAAGATAAGACCATTCTTCTTGAAATCAATTATCTCAATTGGAAAAATTTTAATCAAAAAAAACAAAAAATTCAATTTATAGTGTTTAATCAACCATCTGGTTTTGCAGGAATAACAAAAGAATTTGATGTAATAAATTCACTTGAAGGTATAAACCCTGCTTTACTTAAAATTATTTTATTACCAAGATCTACTTTTGAGAGAGAAGGAGAAAATAAAATGTACAATAAAGATAAAATCCATTTACTTAAACACTTTAATAAAAGTCAAACAAGGGCCATAAATGCCTTCTTATTTAACGATATAACTCTTATTCAAGGTCCTCCGGGTACAGGCAAAACTAGAACTATTTTAGGGATAATATCTTTGATTAAAATAATCCAGAAAAATTCTAATATAAGAGTCATCTCTGTTGAAAAATTTCCTCAAACAATTATAGTTTGCGCCCCTTCCAACGCCGCAATCGATGAAAATGCCATGCGAGCTACAAACGGATTCATGTCTATATTAGGACTTCATCAAAGATTACCGATTAAAATGATTCGTTTAGGACCGAATTACCATTCTATTTTAGATCATATATCATTAGAAAATTATTCAATAACAATTTCTTCTGATCTAGATCAACAGATCAGGCTAAGTCCCTTAAACAAAAGCTTTAAAAAAATTCGTCGTAAAATATTAAAAAATTGTCCCTTAATTTTCACAACTTTGGCTTGTACTGGATATGCTATAATGAAAACTAGAAAAAAATCAGAAACAATAATACTCGATGAAGCTGGTCAAGCAATTGAATTATCAACTTTAATTGCAATAAAAAAATCATGCAAAAAAATTATTTTGATCGGTGATATCCAACAGTTACCCGCAACAGTATTTTCTAGGTTTTCCACTTATTTTGAGTATAACCGAAGTTTATTCAAAAGATTTCAAATCGGTAATTTCAAAGTGAGGTTTTTAGAAAATCAATATAGAATGCATCCCCAAATCTCGAGTTTTCCAGCTCGAAAATTTTACCGAAACTATTTGAAAGACTCTAGGGTGATTTCTCAATTTAAAAGTTTCCAGATGCTCCGATGTTTTGGACCTTTAGTTTTTTTTAATGTATGCGAAGGCAAAGAACAACCCCATTATGTAAATTCTTCATCTTGGTGCAATTTGGACGAGTTAAAAGTTTTGTCATTTATTTTCAGGTCCTTAATATGCTTATATCCGATTTCAAATATTGGTTCAATAGGTATAATTGGTGGATACAATGGACAAATAGATGAAATAAAAAATTATAAAATATTTAAAGATAAATACGATGAAATACAGGTTAATACAATTGATGGATATCAAGGCAAAGAAAAGGATGTTATCTGTTTTACCTGTGTAAGAGCAAAAACTGAAAAAGGAGTCGGTTTTCTTACAGACGGTAGACGTATAAATGTCGGATTCACTCGAGCTAAAAATGGGTTTTGGATATTCGGTAATTCAAATCTTTTAAGCAGTGATTTAAAATGGAACGAAGTAACAAAAGATATCAAAAAAAGATCTAGAATGATAACTTTTAGAAAACCAACAGAAAGATCTGTAAGAAAAATGATTTACTGGTCTCCTTTCGATAACAATGATTACTCGGATGATGGTGAGACGTTCTGGAATTTTAATCAAAAATTATTATGTTACTTAAAAAATTTACCTAAAAAAGAAAAAAAATTACCTTTTTAAAATTTAGAAAAAAACTATATAATTTTTGATAAATTACTCTTATTTTCTCTATTTATGAAATTTTTTCTCAAATTCGATTGGATTTTTTATTGTTGTTTTCATGGGTTTAAAAAAAAATTGTATAAAAATATTTTTAATTTTTTACTTCTAAATTATATTTAGAAAATAAAATATTTTAAAATAAAAAATAAACAAACTAACTTTTTATTCGTTTTTTTAAATTAAAAATAATAACAATTTTTGACACACAAAAATGTGTATTAAAAAAGATTTCGCTTTTAAAATCAGAAATTTAAATTTCTTATATATAAAAAATTTATCAGAAAACAGTTTAATAGAGAAATTTAGAAATCTTAAAACCAAAAAATCTTTTTTAGATAAAATTGTTGATTTTTTTTATTTGGAAAACTTAAAAAATAATAATACCAGAATTCTCAAAAATTTTAGAAATCTACTTAAATCGACATCCGGAAAATTTATCTATTATTATTTGAAACAAATCAAAAATAATTTCTTTAATTTTGATTATGAAAAATTTCCCAGGTTTTTTTATTATCCACTATTGTTTAATATTATTTTATCAAGTATTTCAATCTTTTTTCTATCAGAATTAAAGCGTTTTGTGTTTTTTGGAAATATTATCACCTTTTATTTTCTGGACAATAGATCTATTCTTATTTTGGAACAAAAACTTAAAATTTTAGAGAAGAATAAAAAAAACATAAACCTTTTAAATATTAAAATATTTTTTTGGTTTTTAGTAAAGTTACAAAAAAAAAATGTTTCAAACTTAGTTTTTGAATTTTTATTAAAAAAAATTCCATTAATATCTTTTTGGAAAAAAAAAAAGGAAATGAAATCTAAAAAAAAAAATATTAAAAAAATAGTTTACAAAATAGTTTACAAAAAAATTTTCATTAAAAAGTTCTTTGAAAATTTGAGTGGATGCTTAACAAATTATTCTTATAAAAGATCCGAAGAAAAATTAAACAAGGATGAGAAACAAAATCTCAGTTTGGTTTCCTATAAAAAACTAAAACTTTTAAATAAAGTAGAAATAATCACAAAATTAATTTTTTTAAAAAAGGATTATTTGAATTAATTGTCAGTAATTTCTTACCTTCCCGTTTTTTTTTTTCAACCTATCAAATTAAAATTAAATCTCAGAATACAGACTGTCCTTTTTTGTATAAATAAAAATTTT
>Ga0315905_10007020_pt1 | contig 11431 bp, 17 predicted proteins | sample LakEriMetagenome_5_FD_203522 | JGI IMG/M metagenome (GOLD analysis project Ga0315905, IMG submission 203522) | Freshwater fungal communities from buoy surface, Lake Erie, Ohio, United States - Buoy 4 MA121 | ecosystem: Environmental > Aquatic > Freshwater > Lake | place: USA: Lake Erie, Ohio...
ACGTGGTCACCGTCCTGAAGCACTTGCGAATCGGAAGCGGCAACGCCGTTAACTTTAACTACCGTGTTTCCGGTAACACCATAAGCAGCACCGTGGGTGTTGCGGAAGGAGCTTACGGTTGGAGGAGTGGTGAGAACTGCGTTTTGAGTGCTTCCGTTTGCTGTAACTTTGATAATCATAGTATGTTTAGTTAGTTGAGTTGAGGTGGTCTGTTTACGAAGGTTATCAGGAAGTAGACCGTACTTTCTGAGTCACCGTTTCTTGGCTCCGCAATCACGTTGATTTTAGATCCTTTGTTGTAGTCCTTAAGCAAGCCTACCATTTTAGAGTAAGCAATTGCTGTTACTATTACTGCTGGAGATCTCTCGGTTTTATCCAGAGATATTTTCAATTCTAATCCGGGACCTTTTTTCGTCGAAAACATCGAGATCCCCTGAACAACTCCTTTCAGGTTTATCATATGTTTCAACTTTTAATTTTTGCAAGCAACGCACAGATGACGGAATAAGATTGTCACCTACAAAAATAGAAAAACGTAATTAAGTTTAATACCTAATTACGTTCAAATCTATATAACACAAAAAGTGCTATTTTTGCCATTTATTCAAAGTCGAGATCTCTCAAAAGAATCTCAGCACTATTATTAACAATTGCTACTACTTCAAACTGATCTGGGTCATCGAAAGCAAATTCGTCACACAGGTCCTCTATGAGATTAGATATAGCTCGGCTAGAGGCTGATCCAATCTTTCGATATATGTAAGGAGATTCCTCAACAATAGATTCTGGTAGTTTAATAATTGCCTGCATATCAGAGAAGGTCGTTCAGAATATATTTAACTGGGTGTTTGCGCATAAGTTCTTTGCGACCACCTTTAACTATGCTGAGAGTTGTATGAGCAACTCTACCATTTTTGAGAACAGCAACTGTCCCGCCATTAAGAATAAGTTTAGCATATGGTGCAACATTATCTTTAGGAATGTAAGTTGAAGGGCGATTGTTTTTAAGTACTGTTTTAATACGCTCTGCTAGAACAGCAATTTCATCTGTAGTTTCAGTTGCAGTAACTTCTTCGATAATAGCTTTTTCTTCCAAAGGTTTAACTTCTTCCACGACAACTGGAGTTGGCTCTTGTGTAGGGGCTTCTGTTTCGGCAACTTCTACTGGAGCTTCTGTTTCGACAACTTCTACTGGTGCTTCTGTTTGTACAACTTCTTCAGCAACTTCTACAGCTTCTACAACTTCTACAGCTGTATCGAGCAACTCTTTATTTTTTTTCTTTCTGGACATAGGTTTAATATATTTCAATTTTAGTATTTTTTCAAGAATTATTTAAAATAAGAAACATCTGAAGCGGGCAACATGAATGCTACAGGAAATTCAGGATGACCTGCTTTGTAATGTTTACAGTTCTTTGCCGCTCTCCAGATCTCAGCGTAATCACCATCATCTAACTCAACAATTTCAGCTAAAGTCTCCATACCTTGAAACGTGGCTACTTTGGGGTAATCTTCTTCTTTTACTTTACCTTTGATACGAATCCAGTGGTTCCATAGAGCAGCTGCCTTATAAGCTACTTTATTAGGATCGGTACTGTAAATAAAAACTTCAGCAACGTGATCCAGACTAGAACAGATCTCAGACATTCTAATAGGAAGACGCACAGCATATGGATGACATGCCCTCACAAGCTCACCTGCTGCGTTGGGAGCTAATTGAGTAATAGCATCTTGATAGCTTTGAGCTAAATTTTTTTTAGTTTTTACTTTTAACAGACTCATTTTTAATAATTTCTACAAGTTCAAGAATGTGCTTCTTTGTCTTAGGAAGATATAACTTTTTTTCGTATCTGTAAAGAAACATTTTATGTTTTAATTTAAAAACCGAATCCTGCATACCTTTAATATCTACTACAATAACTTTACTTGGAACTTTCTTATCGAAGTAAGTTTTCTTGGTGAAGAATGCAAAGTCAGCAACATAGTGAATAGCTTTGTGCTTAAATCCCTCTACATCAGTAAATTCATCCTGAAGCTTAAACTTAGGCTGCCTTACAAAATTTTTAACGCCTATCTTTTCCTTAAAGATAAGATAGGCGTCTTTCTCAATCATAGAGTCAAAAAGAATACCGTCAGCTGTTCTACGGTCTTTTTCAGCGACAGTAATCCTTCCTGCTTTTTTATTCTCAGCTCCGCTAAAGCCTATGGTTTTTAATAGTTCATCTAAATCGCTCACGCAATTAGATTAAATTACTCCATAGCTTTGTCAACTAAATCTGAAGATGTTTGTATAAATTTTTTAGGATTATCTTTTATAATAGAGATAATCTTTTCAATGTAGGACATTTCACCTTCTGGTTCTTCAGAGGATTCTTCTTCTTCGTTTTCTTTTTCACCCTCCTCATTACCTTCTTCCTCCTCAACTTCTTCCACTTCGGAGATAGCTGGAATATCTTTGATCATCTGAGCTCCCATAGCAGCCGCAATCTTACAAAGAACCGTCAATGTTTCCTCATCATAACTAGCTGCTTTTTCGAAGAAATATAAACTCTTCTCAGAGAGGGTATCAAATACGGCCAAATTAAACATAGGCGCCGTAGAAGATGATTTAGCCAACATAGCACTAACCAGGGCTAAACCGTCAGCATTTAATTTATTTTCAGAGTAAGATGCTTGTTTAGAAAACTCAATGAGCCCAGCGCCGTCACCAGCTGCAATCAGATCTTCAAACTCTTCAATTCTATTGTCAGTAAATATATTGTAGAGAGAATCGAGAAGATCATTATTATCATTTGCTTGCTTAGCTATAAAACCAGCAAAAGCCATTCCGAGTGCATAGTCCTCATTGGTGAGGTCAGAAACGCTTGCGCTCTTGATAGGATTACCTTCTTCGTCTACGTATCTAGTTTCAACTCTGGAAGGACGAACTTCAATGTTTGTAGTTTTCTTACGACTCTCAGCAAGAGAAGGAAACTGTTTTTTAAGAGTTTGATAGGTGATAGCTCCAGAAGCTAGGCCTGCTAGAATCAATGCTCCAATAGGTCCAGCCGTAAGTGTCATCTCTTCAGCACTAATAGGCTTACCTTCAGAAGCTTCCTTAGTAACAGCATCAGTGTAAACAGCCTGCGCCATATCCAAGTCGTCCTGAAGTTGTTTCTTCTTGAGCATTTGATACATTTTAGAAAGCGCAACATAAGTAGCCAATGCGGAAGCGGCTCCTCCAGCAACAGCTACACCAGCACCAACAGAAGCGCTCTTAACTCCTACTGGAATTCTTTTATCAATATAGATTGTATCGTCGTCCAGACTATCAGGGTCGTTTTCCATCTTAGCCTTTTCCTTGAGATACTTCACATAGTCAATAATTGCAGAAGTTCCAGCGATAGCGGCTCCACTAGCAGCTCCACCAATAAGGAAGTTTTTAATAAGTTGTTTGTCTCTTTCGTTCATTTTAAATTAGGTAAGGATAAGATAGTTTACTTTTTGAAATATTACTAGTGTTTGAAACTCAGTGTTTCTAGGCATTTCCAGAATAACTATTGAAGGAGCTTCTTCTGGGAAAGTTTTAGCCATAAGTTCATTATAGGCTTGAAGATCTGTGGTAGACTTAAGATCGAAAAATTTAGCTTCTGGAGGTCCCATCTTTATAGTTTCTGGGAGCCTTTTGAATTGATCATTAATAGTAGGAGTATCTCTGTACTGTCCTTTTACGTATCCAAGCTTTTTAGGGTCGGGAAGCTTAGAAGATTTTTCATTATCATCTTTTTCTGTTAGACTTTGTGAGGCGTACTCTTCTGCGTCAGAGACAAGTTGATCAATAGGAATATCAGAAGTAACACCCAGGCTGAACTCATCAGTGAATTCAACGATGTTGTTTTCTTCTGTATCTTCAAACTCAGACATTACAGATATTCTTTCTCGATTTGCGCGTTACGCTTTTCACGCTCAACACGACCTCTAAGCTTATGATACTCGCGAATACCCGCTTCTAGTTCAGCTATGCGATCTTCGTCTGGACCTTCTAGGGCTTTCTTACCAACCCAAGTAGATGCTCCTAGACCAGCTCCTCCAAGAACAGAAAGAGCGATGAATCCTTTAAGGAGAGAAGGAATGTAATTGGCTGCCCCAGCCGCAATAGCTCCAGTAGGTATGGATGCTTGTTTTCTAAGCTGGTTAAGTTCAATAGCTTGCTCCAGAATAAAGTCTGCAATATCAGAATTCATTTCTTCTGGATGAATACTTGCAACTTTTTCAAGTAAAACTTTAGCAAATAGACCTTCTTCTGTAGGAGAAATCAAAGGCATCAAGCAAGCTGCTTCTTTGGCAAAGTTAGCGGCAAGTCTGTTTCTCTCTACGTTATCTCCAATATCAATCGTATATGCGATTTGTTCCTGAACTGGGACGCCCAATTCAGTCAAAGCCAATTGCTTTCCCAGTTCTTTAAAATTACTTGATGACATGCCCATATAGTAACAGTTTATGTGTATTAATACAATAGTTTTTTCCTTCCCATAGCATCTAAAACATATGGTGTATGACTTTTAAAACCTAGAATTCCTCCGACCAATCCCATACCAAGAGTACCTAGCATTCCCATTCCTAAAAACTTAGCAACTACCATTGCAACAGAGCTACCGAATACAGTTTTAAGAATTCTACTCAATTCGCTTAAACGGGATTCAGGAAGATTTCTAACTTGACTTAAAATTTGATATTTTTGATTCTCGTCAATAGAGGGTTCAGACATTATTTTTTGTTGAATATAAGCCATATCTGAAAAGGCACTAGACTTTTGTAGCATTGGAGAATTGTGATAAGACATATTTAACCAATTACCACCTATAGCTCCAGCGCCAGCTCCAAGCAACCCAGCTAGAATAGCATCTCTAACAGGACTATCGCTTCCTCTTAGCAAAGCCAAGCCAAGCCCACCTAGTCCACCAGCAACAGCTCCAGCTCCAGCACCGTAACCAAGTCCAGCAGCTGTACTTCCATGCACCATCTTATCCCTGTAGTCTCCCATAAAGTTTTTTAATCCAGAAAACTTAGGTGCAACTTTTTTGTAGGCGGCGTTAATATAGTCCTGAGCGTAAAAACCTCTATAAGGGTCGAAACGATCAGATTGAAACTTCTCTGGATTAGCCGCTGCAAATTCAGGATCTACCGATAATCTTACTGAGTCTGGATTTGAAGCGTATTCTTTTTCAATTTCTTCATCAAATCCTGGAAATTTTTGTTTTGCTAATTCTACTACATTCATTGTTCTATTTCTTGGGGTAATTGCTCTCCTTTTCCATTTACCATACCAGGGAGAAATGTGAAGGGAGGATGCTCTGGAAGTTTGTCCTTTTCTCCTGTGGTGTTCATAGGGGCAATATCATTCTTGCCCTTAATGGTTTTTACTGTGTTTTTAAGTTGTTCGATCTTTACTGTTCTCATTGTGGGTTTACAGATTGATTTCTACCTTGTGTTTCTGCATCACTTCTAATTTGTTTCAGATATTGCTGGGCCAAAGCATGAAGTTCAATATTAGTGTTTCTAGTATTTTCCATGTCTTTCTTGCGAGGAGCTTCAGGCATGGCAGCCCATTCTTTAGCTTTTGCCATAGCTTCTTCTTGACGGCTGAGCGGAGTAACAGCTTGATTATCACTGCCTCCAGGTTGCGAGCTCTGTTGCATTTCAGCAAGAGATGTTTCACGTTCTCTTGCAAACTGAGCTTCTTCGATTGCACGGCTTTTCTCAAACTGAGAATCCTCTTTAAGTCTACGTCTGTATGCATCCAGAGGATTACCAAGAGAAAGCATATCGAACAGGGCTTCGCGTGGAGCTTCACCGCCGCTGACAAGTTGTTGTACGAAGTTCATGCGCTCAATGCTATCCGCAATTCTAGGTGGAGCAAGATTGACGGAGAATTCGCTAATACGCAAAAATGCAGCTACTCTTTTATTTACCCATTTTAAAAATCTATTAAAGCTATGAGGAATATGCTGGAACGATCTTTCAAACAATCTAAGTGCTGCTGGAATTTGCTGGTATGCTAAAGTTCCTTGGAATAGTTCAGCAGGATAACCTAAACCATTAAGAAGAGTCTTTGTCTGGTAATCCATCAAATCTTTAGGCGCAAACTGTCTACCGTTACCACTCATCTCTTGGTACTGAGTAGGAGCCGGGATAGCAAACATAGAAGCTTTATTCGCTCTCCACTGTTTGATAAGTTCTCCCATGTTACTTTTCCATGCAGCGATGTTCATGGTAGATCCAGCATCCATACCGCCGGAGCTACCAGCAATACCTGGACTAAAAATTCTCATTGGTGTCAGGAAGTCACGCGCAAGCGTTTCGTCGGCTTTGCGGTAAAGTTGCCATTGGAATAAGTCCCTATAATGTACAATAGGAGCAGGAATTCCTAACCCATGCTTGGAAACACCAGTAAGAGTAGGTGGAGCATAAATAAAAGCAGCATCAGAATCGAAAATGAAAGCTGCTCTTTTTGAAATTGCCTGCAGCATACTTCTATGAGTATTTGCAATGTAGAACAAATCTCCTGAAGTGATTCTCTCTAGTTCTTCTGGATCAAATTTATAGATCACTTGCGTTTTACCAGATTGAGGAGCTTTTCTAATCTTGCAGTACCTAGGATCCAAATGAACTAAGCGAATGTTATTATCCTGACGGTTAAATACATCCTCAAACTCGTATACGATTTTTGGACATTTAGTAATATCGTTATTAAATTCTCCTAGCTTAGAGGTATCTGGACCGGTATATGTAAGATTTTTAAGATCAAACTTAAGCAGATCTTCAGGGATTGTATTTACACTAATTCTACGCGCAACTTTGTTTCCGTTTTGATCTATTCCCCTGTGAACGAGATAACGATCAAATGGGAGATGCATTCTGACCACAGAAACTCCGTAGCAGAATCCATCTTCTCCCATTGTTTGCATAGATTGGAAAATATTCATACTCTCCACCAAAAGATCTCTACGCTGTCTACGCTCCTCGTTTCCACCAGCATTATCCTCGAATTCAATTTCGGTAATGAAGTGAGAAACGACACGCTTTGTGACAGCTGCATACTGACTATTTAAATTTGTCAAATGTACACAAAAATCCAGCGCTCCCTGCTGATCTTGAGGGAGGGATTCGTTTGCGTAAAGAAAGAACGGATTCGCGTCCTGAGATTTCTTATCTGTAAATGGACTTTGTATTTTCCAGCTCATTTTTATTGTTATCTAGTATTTTAGAAAGTTTGACTAATTTTGTATCATCTTTAGCAGCCACTTTCTCGCCGTCAAAGAATATAAACTCCTTTTTTGACGTAGAATCATCCACGCAAGGAGTTTCATCTGTAACTACTGCTTTTTTAATCATTCCTTATTTTACCACAAAAATTAGTATTTTAAATAAAAAGTTTTGTGAAAAGGTTATTTCACCAAGAAACATTCCAGAAGTTTTATCAAACGCTTCCCCATCTAACTCACCTTCCAAAGTAACCTCAGAGGCTACAGGTAATGATATTTCCAGAGAGTTATCTGATTTAACAAATACACTTAAATAACTATCTTCTTTACGGATATGTAGTGGATTTACTTTTACTTTAAATGGAAAGCCTTCTATTCCAAGTAGAATTTTATTTTTTGTTTTCCTAGCGTTCTTAATAGAAGAGTACCAGCGAATTACCTCTTCTGCTTCTCTTGGATATGAGTTTATAAATTCTGTTGTAGCTCTATCTAATAATGGCAAGCTGTATTCATTCTTAACAGTTTTTACTTCTTTTTTTTCAACAACTTCTTCCATTTCAAATGATTTAAAAACATCTTCTTCCTTTTCTTTACGAGGTTCTTCCTGATAATTGCTTAGGGCTTTTTCAAGAAGTTTAGATTTTTTAATTATAGCTTCGGGTCTTTTATGTGCTCCCCTATCTATACTATCCGCCGATTGATTTCCTGAACTGCTCATATAATGTTTTAACTGGCTTTGTTTTAATCGATTTTAATTTTTTATGCAACCATTTAATTAAAATTATTATGTTTTCTGGATTAAATTCTCCCTTACATAATATACTCGATTCTGAAAACAATTCAAAAATCAAAACATTTTCTTTTTTAACTTTTATATAGAAAGGATTATTGGGAAGTGTAATTGAGCAATTTACATTTTTGATGTCTAAGCTATATCGTAGATCGATGCCTACTTCAGCAGCACTCATTACAAGGAAGCTAGAGTATAGTATTAACTTCTCAGCATCCACTACTAGGTCCGAATAGAAGTAAGTTTCTAAATAAGATTTAAAATCCTTATTAAGTAAAATAGTAGGATTTATAGATTCACTGATAAACTCAGGAAGTTCTGATGGGTCTATTTCTGAAAACTTGGTTAGTCTTATTGATGTTTTCTTTCTTATTCTAGGATAATCTTGCGATACCCACTTGTACCAAGTTCTACTGGATATTCCCAGTTTTTTAAGCCAGTCTACTTTACGACCTCCATTTCTCTGGTACGTAAGTAGACTGGCCTGTAAAAGGTCCATCAACTTTTTAGCATCTGCTGGTAAAAGGTATCTAGACCTGCGATTCATTATTCTTTTCCTACAATTGCATTATAAGCACTCTCCAGAGTATCCTCACGAGAGGCGCGCTGCTGTTCGTAGATATTGTAAAGCGTATGGACATCATCATCGTCAATACCAGCACCATGAAGGGCTGTTACAAAACCAAGTTGCTGAGCGTCACGCACTCTGTCCATCATTGTGTCATCAATTTCATTTTCGTTCATATTATTAGTCTGGTAGTTTTACTATTCTATTAGCTACTTGTTCTGGATTCAGATATTCATAGTTACCAGTTTTTTTATTAAGAAACAACTGATATAACCTACCATCCGAACCAATTTTAACTCCCTTGGTAAGACGAGCGTCAACACCGATTCTCTCGCTGTTACCTGTCCACCAAGTAGATCCTTGTGAGGTACGTACTAGTACTGAGCTTCCCGGTACGCTTGCACAATAAACTTCACCATCATAAGGAACTTCTTCTGCTTTATCAACGTACATAACGCTTAGAGCAATTCCTGCTTCTAAATATAGCTCTGTAAAAGTATAAAAATTTGCAGATTTCAATTCCTTGGCTAGATAGATTCTCACATCATGCGCGAATCTATCATTTTTAAGTGTGTGGTAAATTCTGTGATTGGGAGTGACAAGAAGTTCACCTCCATTTGCGTCAGTAAATTTAATAAGATTTCCCTTAAATGCTGACTCTATAATAGCATAGGGTTTACTGAAATGCCTACAAAATCCACTTCCTAAGCAGCAAAACTCATGATCTTTTGTAGCATCTTTAAATTTTATCCAGCCTTCTGATGTAAGCACTTCTGTGTCAGGAGGAAAGCACTCTGGACCTTCAAGCCCAGATAGGAATCCAAATTGACCTGGATGTACTGCTTGCATATCCTCGGTAATGGAATCGGAGCTTTGGATACCGCCTTCACCTAATTGTGTAGTTCTTCTGGCATTTTCCAAAAGGTGAATAGGATTAATCTCCTCTAAAGGAGATGAAAGTTGATTTCCTATAAGCTGCTTTTCTCCATATGAGTCAAAATAAAATGGAGTAAGAAAAGAAAGATTTTTACGATAGGAAGCAGCAGCTAAAAGCTTTTTACGTACACCAGTCCTATCATTTCGAATTCGCTCAGAAATCTGCTTATTTACAGGAAACATTTTTTTAAACTTTAGGGCATCCCTAAAGTCTGTGGTATCTATACCTTTATTTACATTTAGAAGTTTTTGAGTAGAAGCCAAAAGACCAGAAACGCCAAAACTGATATAAGGTTCTTCGGAAGCATCGTAGTCATATGACACTGATTCACTAAAATCATCTACAACCTCTTTGGGTACTCTTTTATCTTCCAGCTCATCCTCATCATCTAGCTCTTCTTCAGCAGCTTTTACTAGCTCCTCCTCGTGCTTTACAAATCTTAGAATTTTTGAAAATAAATCAGGATCAGTCATTGTCTATTAAGTTTATTATTTCGTGAAAAGTGCTTCCAGTAAAATTAGCTTCTTTGAGAATAGTATCCTGAGCTTTATTTATTTCAAGATAATTAAGTGCGTTTACAATATTTTTTTCTTTATCAGCTTCATCGCTACCTGAAAGATCAATTGCCCAAGAAGCCGCGCCAAGAAGGACTTCAGGATCGGATGGATCGAGTGGGGAGTAGTGTGCTGCTGCTTTTCGCCAAGCCAATTTGTTTTCTTCGTCATATGGACTGGTTTGACCTTCTTCGAAATTCTTATACCATGAAAGCCATTTCAGATGCGACGGAACTGGTGTAAATTCTGAAGCTTCTTTTAGGAGTTCAAGCGTCTGTGGGTTTCTTGCGAAGTAAAGATCCATCGCAGTTTCAGCAGATAGACTAGGTGCAAAGGATGGAAGCATAGCTTCGTTACAAATCTCAATTGCATTTACTTGCGCTGCTTTTTCCAAGTCAAACTTGTATGGGAGATTGTTTCTTGTTACATGCTCGTGAACTTGAACCTTATCAAAAAATTCTCTTAGCATCTTTCCTTTATCTGGGCTATCACCAGCAGCTTTTTTCTGATAAGCTGGAACAGCCTTTTCATAGGCCCTATTAATAGCAGTTGGGTCGTAATTTGCTGCATTTTTAGCATACAGCTGCTCTCCCCAGGTTTTCTTCATTACATCTTCATCCACACCCATATCTTTCATCAGTGAATAGAGATGAATGTTTGCAGATCTAACTTTGATATTGTATTGTCCCGTATCAGCTTCAAATCCAATACGGAAAGAACTACCAGCACCAGGACGGGTATTTACCTGTGTTTCAAGATTACCGTTTTCCTGTCTGCGTGTATATACTCCAGGAATCAATCTCGTCTGCATCAAACTTCCGTAGTCGTTTCCACCATGAATAAATGTTCCTCTGTCTGTGAGATAAGGAACTCGCATCAATGTGGTATCTTTTTCATCTAGTAGATTACCCTCTTTATCAAGTAAAGAAATTTTACCTTTTAGCTTTCTTCCCAAGTACTGATCTTTGGCGATTGCCTCTTTTTCGTATTTTTTAGTAAAGGTAGGAGGATCCACGTATCTCAGATCTGAAACTCGCATAACAATACTTCCGTATTTTTGTGGGAAACTCTTTTCTACTGCAGTAAGAGCATCGTTATAAATATCGTCTCTAAGAGTAGAAAAATCTTCCGGATCTCTTAGTCTAACACCTTTCGGCTCTATGATCTTTGCATTGGGATTAAGCATGGCTCTATATTCACATACTTGAAGATAAACACAAGTAAAAAATAAAAAAAAAGATGGGGGTTTTTACACCCCCATCTAAACCATTAGAATTTTAATGATTTTTTAATTTCTGAAATAACCTCTAGGCATTCAGTATTACTACCTTTGAACGG
>Ga0315905_10007021_pt1 | contig 11431 bp, 7 predicted proteins | sample LakEriMetagenome_5_FD_203522 | JGI IMG/M metagenome (GOLD analysis project Ga0315905, IMG submission 203522) | Freshwater fungal communities from buoy surface, Lake Erie, Ohio, United States - Buoy 4 MA121 | ecosystem: Environmental > Aquatic > Freshwater > Lake | place: USA: Lake Erie, Ohio...
TAACCCCTTTGGGGTCGCCGATGAGCGCACTTCTTTTGTCAAAGGTCAAGATATCTGGGTAAGCAACCGAGTCGATCATCGCCTGTTTAAATTGGCTTTTATTCAAAGAATGTAACAAATCAAAACCTAAATCCGATTCCTCTTTTAAAATTTGTGTCCCCATCGCAGGCCCGCTAGGCACAATGGCAGGATTCGTTCCCAAGAACCCTGGCGTCCCTGAAACCAATAGTTTCTGATCAAAAGAAAAGTTAAATGAAATATGATGTCCTTCAAATCGCCAACCCCAGATATTCTTTTCAGAAGGTATTCCAAAAATCGTAAAATGGTAATTGCCCGGATCGCGGTATTTATCCTCCGGTTTTCTTTTTTCCAGCTCCTTAAGAATCGCTTCTAATTTGACGATATCGTTGGTCTTTTTATACGTTTGATCACTTAAGCAAATCTTCAACAAACCTAAACCCACTTCTATTTGCTCAGCAGACATTTCATTAAAAGTGACCCCTTTACGCTTAATAGGCACAAAATGAAAATTGTACCGTTCATTGTTATCAAATGGGAAAAGTGTTGAGAGCTTTTGCTCCTCCGTTAATAACACGATAAAACGATTGGCTTGTTTAACGGCATTTTGGGCTAAACTCGAAGGTACGATTGAGCCAAAAAGAAAAATGAATAGCAGTAATTTCTTCATATAGGTTTGTGTTACAGAAACAAGTTAGGATTATTTATTCTATTGCGCCAAAAATAATGGCTGATTTAACGGGATTGCGAGTCGAAATGGTAATTAGGGTGATTCAAAATTTACACATGATCGGCAAATTAACCTTCAAGCATGGAAAGATTTTTTATGCGGAATGTGCTTAGCAAATGATGGCTACTATATTATTAAAATCTTCTCATGGCTCTAACCTGACCTAGTGAACCCTTTAGAAATGTTTGATATTCAAATGCAAAATTTCCGGCTTCAGCAAAAAATGTTACTCCCATACAATTGTCAGCATCGGCTTGAGTTGAAGATATATACACACTTCCAAAAGAAATATTGACTTGATTTTTAACAAGTTTCACTTTTTTAAGTTCTTCAAAACTTGGTAAAAACCAATCCGAATACCCCCCACCACGATATTCAACACAAATTTTTGCTGCTCTCGGGTATAATCCTCCTTTACAAGTATTTAAAGCATTGACAGAATTTTCGCATCCTGAGAGCAAACTTGACCCTGTATTTACAGATATTCCTTGCCCAGGAAGATTGTTCGAGCAACCAAAAGTAAGGCCCCAAGAAGGTTGTGGAAAATCAGTAGTTGAAACAATTAAACCATGAAATTCTCCAGGAATATACCCTGGATCCCCTGGCTGTAAAATATAAGTAACGATACCTCCTTGGTAATAATCGCCTATTCTAATATTCGAAGGTGCAGATGTTTTAGGGTAATTCACACAGCTAATAACAGGTACTTCGGTCGTCGGAGGAGTAGTTCCCCCCGTCCCCGGACTCGCAGGAGGTGTGACAACCACTACAGGCGGTGGCGGAGGAGGTGGAGTTACCGCAGTTTTAAAACTTCTTTCTTCCCCATAAAATATCCCTTTTTTGTTGATCGCATAAGCCCTAACATAGTACGTCGTTCCTTCCGATAAACCGTAGAAATTATACGAAAAACCGCCTAAACCAGAACCTAAATCTACTTTCCGATCAGTAATGCTTGGATTTCGATTTTGCCCAAAACAGAATCCTCGTTCCGTTACAGGGGTGTTTCCCTCATCTGAAACTTGGCCATTGGCCTGAGCTGACCGAGTAGTCACCTGGCCCACATCCTGGGTAATAACATTCGGCGGAGTATAAGCCACCGTGGTGAACGAAACTTGATTTCCATACTGCAAACCTTTCCTGTTTTTTGCAAAACTTCGCACATAATATAAAGTCCCAGGCTGCAACTCAGTCATCACCAATTTAAATACACCCAATTCCCCTGAGACAAGGTATTTGTTGTCTTGTACGGTAGGATTAGGTTGGGTACTAAAACAAAATCCCCGTTCCAAAATTGGAACCCCACCATCATATTTCACCTCAGCTTCATATTTGGCCGAAGTAAACAATATATTGGTAACTGGCAGTGTAACAATCTCCGGAAATTTAATATCGAGCGTCGTAAAACTTTGGACATTCCCTAATGAATAGCCCTTTTCATTTTTAGCAAAAGACCGATAATAATACGTGATATTTTCGATCAATTCAGTCACCACGGTTTTCATTGGCCCCACGACATTTTGGCTGGAAGCAAACTTCATATCAGAAAGCGAAGGATTTGGAGAAAGCCCCATTAAAAAACCTCGCTCAAAAATTTGCCCACCCCCATCGTCAAAAACCTCCCCATGTAACGTAGCTAAAAACATCCCAATATCTGATGCAGGATTGGTTTTTAATTTAACCAAGCGATAATCCAAAGTGGTGAAATTTAGTTCATTTCCATAGGCTATCCCGATGGAATTTACGGCAAAAGAACGAACATAGTAAAGCGTGTTTTCTTTTAATTGGCTTGCGACTATGGCAAATTTTCCTTCGCCATTGCCCACTGAAATCTTTACATCTTTGATGGTAGGCGCCTTATTCAGACTAAAGCAAATTCCTCGATCAGTCACTACCTTTCCCCCATCATAGGTAATTTCACCCCCCATTAAGGCGTTGGTAATACCAATATTTTTAACCGTATCGGTGGATAAGGTTGCAACTCGGAATTCAAGCGTGCTAAAAGCTTTTACATTTCCTTGGCCATTATTGCGATCTGATATAGCATACGAAAAAAATGAATAGGCTTTCTTGGCCTGCAAATTCTTTAACATATAAGTAAATTCGCCGCTTCCAGGACCTAAACTTATTTTGTTTTTTAAAACCGTAGCAGCGCTATCGTTCGCTGTCCAATAAAATCCGCGATCCGTAATTTCACCCGCATCAGGACTTTGGACATCTGCATGAAGTTTAACGGATGTGGCCTTTATTTCATTCGCCTCCCTCGTGTTGACATAAATGGGAGCACGATACGGTTCTTTTAGGCAAGAAAAGAAAATGAAACCAATAAATACCCAAAAGTGATTTAAAGTGAATTTCATCAATTAGAACTAAGAAATATGAACCAAAATTACACGAAACACCATTTAAATTTTTAAAATCTTATTTAAAGGTCAATTCATTTGAGATTAAAAATTCCAACCCGAAGGGGATTTATTGGCCTCCAATGAACTTTCAATATCATCTGAGAGGGAGGAGAAAAAATCTAAATTTGTCAACTTCTCAATTTCGTCTACCGAAACAATAAAGTTTTTTAGCGGCAAGGAGGAACCCGAATTACTTAACAAAAATCCGATTATTTTGGGGTTTGAGCCTTCCTTGAAAATTATTTTATAAAAGGAACATGGCACCGTGATGCCTCCGCCAATGGTTCCACAGGAGTTCGTTAAAACAGGTCCTGTGACCACATACACACCGCCTAAATTCAACGCATTTTCACGCACTTTATCTTCTAAATTACTCCAAATTCCCCGGTTAAAGGAAGGGGTCATCGGGGACATATTGGACATAAAAAAAGTTTCTGACATGGCGGTTAAATTCAATTTGAAATCGGCCGCAGGAGCTAAATGCCCACGATCAAATCCCGATCCTTGATAAGATGTACTCGTCACGGGATTTGATTTCACGGAGGGGTCTATACGAAAGTCATCTGTTCTTCCTTGATTGCCATTGATCGACGCGACGGACAAATAATAAAAGGCATATTCAGCTTGGCGGTCAGCGGGCGAATAGGATAATGTATAATAGGTATGTGGAATGATATAGCCTTTAGCTATTTTCGGAACATAATCTGCCGACGGATTTATTTCATCCTGGGCACAAGAAATGAATAGGAGAAAAAAAAGAACGGCAAATTTTGACATGTAATGAAAGAAGGTTGAATAAATATAAGGAATAATTGTTTGCCAAAAGGCAAAGCTTCATTGGCAAATTTTGACAATTCTAAAAATTTGGATTTTTTCATTTAAATTTAACAACTCAGTCCAATGACTTGTTCGTGAGGACAATTAGGCAGAGGAGATGAAGAACGAGGCAACCCATTGGCGGAAATTTGGTTGATCAAGAAATAGATAAAATGAATAAAGAGGAATCAAATCAAATTAAGCTTTACTAACTTTACTAACTTTTGAAAAGTTAGTAAAGTTGGGTAAAGCGAAAATGTAATAAACCTATAAAACCTATAAAATCTATGAAAAGAGAGCAATTTTTACAAAAAAGTGCTTTGGGAATATTTGCTGCTATCACGCATACAAATGCTTTACATGCCGAAGATCAGCGCCAATTAAAGGATAAACAATTTTCCATCGGCGCGTGTGATTGGTCGATCTCCAATACCTCCAATTTAGGGGCTATGGAAATGGCGAAAGAAATAGGATTAGATGGTGTCCAATTAAGCCTTGGCTTAAAGGCCAACAACATGCATTTACGCAGAAAAGATGTGCAAGAAGCCTATAAATCGTTAGCTAAAATCTTTAACGTTGGCTTTACGGGATTGGGCATCGGCGAGCTCAACAACTACCCATTTAAGTCGGACCCACAGACAGACCAATGGGTCGCCGACAGCATTCAAGTGGCCAAAGAATTCAAAATCAAAGCGGTTTTAATTGCCTTTTTTAATCAAGGAGATTTAAAAAATGACCCAAAGGGACAAGATGCTGTCATTCAAAAATTTAAGGACATCATGCCCATTGCAGAAAAAGCTGGGGTTAACTTGGGCATCGAATCTTGGTTAAGCGCGGAGGAACACATGCGCATCATCGACGCGGTGGGTTCGACCCATTTAAAGGTCTATTATGATGTGGCTAACTCTGAAAAAATGGGTTACAACATCTACGAAGAAATTAAATGGTTAGGTAAGAAAAATCAAATTTGCGAATTTCATTTTAAAGAGAATGACGCGCTTTTGGGGCAGGGAAAAGTGGACTTCCAACGCGTAAAAAATTGCATCGATGAGATTGGATATTCCGGGGCCATTCAAATTGAAGGCGCCGTTCCTCCCGGAAAAACGATGCTGGAAAGCTATTTAAAAAACAATCGATTTGTCAGAGATTTAGTATCCTAAAAAATCGAATCATTATAACTCAAAACATTGTTATTCATGAAAATCATCAGCACCATTCTCCTGTTTTTATTTCCATTGTTTTTCACCAATGACGGAACTACTTTGTTTGCTCCGGAGGGTTTGGAGGTCGAAATTTGGGCGGAATCACCGATGTTGTACAACCCGACCAACATGGACGTGGATGCCAGAGGAAGAATTTGGGTGACTGAGGCCGTTGAATATCGAGATTTTAATAACAAGCCCGATACCCGGTTTAATTTCAAAAACCAAGGGGATCGAATCGTCATTTTAGAGGATACCGACCAAGATGGCAAAGCGGATAAGTCCACCGTCTTTGTACAGGACATGGATTTAAAAGCCCCTTTGGGAATTGCGGTCATTGGCAATAAAATTTTTGTCAGCGCATCCCCGCACGTGATCGTGTATACAGATGAAAATCACGATGATAAACCTGATAAAAAAGAAGTCTTTTTAACGGGATTTGGAGGCTTTGATCACGATCATTCTTTGCACTCATTTTTAGCCACGCCCTATGGAAAATTCCTATTTAATGTAGGAAATGCCGGCCCACATGTGGTGAAAGATAAATCGGGTTGGACCCTCCGTTCAGGCAGCCTGTATGCCGGTGGAACTCCCTATAATAAAAACAATGAGGGAAATCAAAAAAGCGATGATGGCCGTGTGTGGGTTGGGGGTTTGGCTTTAGAAATCGCTCCCGATGCGAGCCAATTAAAAGTAATGGCGCATAATTTTAGAAATAGTTATGAGGTGGCCATGGATTCGTATGGCAATATGTGGCAAAATGACAACGATGACCAAGTCATTGCCTGCCGAACTTCTTGGCTCATGGAAGGAAGTAATGCCGGATATTTCTCCAAAGACGGAACTCGATATTGGCAAGGGGATCGAAGGTTAGACCAAGATATTTTTACAGCCCATTGGCACCAAGAGGACCCCGGTGTATTGAAAGTGGGCGACAAAACAGGTGCCGGTTCCCCCACAGGAGTTACCGTTTATGAAGGAGATGCCTTAGGAGAAAAATATAGGGGCATGCTGTTAAGTTGCGAAGCCGGAAGAAATTTAGTGTTTGGCTATAAAACGAATCCGCAAGACGCGGGTTTCAACATGAAAAGATTTGACTTTTTAAGTTCATTTCCAGTCTCGGATGATTTTTACATTTGGAATGACAATTTCGAAGCCGATAAAAGAAAATGGTTTAGACCCAGCGACGCCGTCACAGGTACTGATGGCGCCATTTATGTGGCTGATTGGTACGATGCGGTCGTGGGTGGCCATGCGATGAACGATAAAAAAGGATATGGTAGAATTTATCGGATTACACCAAAAGGCAAAAATCTAAAAGCGCCCAGATTAGATTTTACGACCACCAAGGGACTTGTGGGCGTTTTAAAATCACCCGCCATTAATGTCAGAGCGGTAGCCTTTGAGAAATTAAAAAATATGGGGGAAAAAATAATCCCGGACATCGAACCCCTATTGGCAGATTCAAATCCTTATATTCAAGCGAGGGCTATTTGGTTATTAGCTGCTTTGGGTCCAAAAGGGTTAGAAAAAGTAGAAAACATCTTAATTAAAAATACATCAAAACCTGTAACAAAGGTTGGTACATCATCTGAAATTGTGGTGACTGCCTATCGTTCTTTGCGTAAATCAGGCAAAAATCTTCAAGAGATCAATCATAGGCTTTTGAGATATTCGTTACCTTCTGCTTTATTGAGGGAAATAGCGATAGGTCTCAGGGACCTAAACTATCAGGATAGCAAAGAAAGTTTGTTGCATATAGCCCTTAAGGTTAGCTCAAAAGATCCCTATTTATTGACCGCATTGGGAATCGGTGTAGATGAAAAAAGGGAATTATTTTATGCAGATTATGTTAAAAAATTACCTGCAAATCCGCTCAATTATTCAACAGCTCAAAGTTCCATTTTGTGGGAGTTGCACCCCAATGCCAGTATAAATTTGATTAAAAAAAGAGCCCAATCGCCTACATTAACAGCCAATCAAAGAAAAGAAGCCATGACAACTATCGCATTTATGAGCACTCCTGAGGCTGCGCACGCGATGCTTGATTTAACAAAATCGAAATTGGCCGACGTAGCCCGACAAGCAGATTATTGGGTTAGTTTCCGAAAAACAAATACATGGGAAAATTTAATTGCCTGGAAAGTGGAAGAGGAACAGCAATTAAGTCGGGAGCAAAAATGGATGATCCAATCCGAAAATTCATTATTAAATGACACCACATTAGTGGCTGAAAAAAAGCAAGAACTCGCTCAAAAATTAGCACTAGATACTTATGGCGCTAGATTATTGATGGTTGACGCAGCAAAAGGAAAAATCAAACCCAAGGTTAGGGAATTGATTGAACTTCATATTTTCAATAATAAAGACATATCCATCCGAAGTTTGGCGGCTGATTATTTCAAACGCCCGGGAGGAAAATCACTGTCAATCGACTTGGCCATGAACATGCCATCAGATGCTAAAAAAGGCAAAACTATTTTTAAAACTAATTGCATTTCATGCCACAAAATTGGTGGAAAAGGAGCTGATGTTGGTCCTGATTTAACCTTAATCAAAAAGAAATTTGACAAAAAAAGTATGCTAGACGCCATCATTAACCCATCGGCTAGTTTAGCTTTTGGATATGAGCCCTGGATGATTAGCACCCAGTCGGGCAGTTATTATGGATTTTTAATGGCTGATGCCAAACGAATTATCCTGAAAGATTTAACAGGAAAAAGAAATAATATCAAAGCTTCAGATGTGACCTCTAGGGTACAGCAAAAAAATAGTTTGATGCCAGAACCTACCTCGATGGGATTAAAAGAAAAAGATTTATCGGATTTAACAGGCTATTTATTGAGCTTGTAAACTAGCATAAAAGCACTTCCGAAAATCCAACCTGAAAGATATGAAGGTTGACAAAAATCATTTTTAGCCCCCCGCAAATTTTCTAATTTGCGGGCTATGCAGGAAATACCCCTCGATTTATTAACCAAATATAATGTGGCCATTCCGCGGTACACAAGTTATCCTACGGTACCCTTTTGGGAGGAAAAAATTGATTCTGATCATTGGAAATTATTATTCGCCAGAAGGTTTCAGGAATCAAATGCCCAGGAAGGAATTAGTCTATACATTCATCTGCCCTATTGTGAAAGTCTATGTACATTTTGTGGCTGCAACAAACGCATTACAACCAATCATTCTGTTGAAAAAGAATACATAGATGCACTCATTCTAGAATGGAATTTGTACAAAATTTTGATGGGGCAAAAACCCGTGATTCGAGAATTTCATATTGGCGGCGGAACGCCCACTTTTTTCTCTCCTGAAAATTTGAATCGTTTATTGGCCGCCATATTTCAAGATTCCATCATTCCAGAAGCGCATGAATTTGGTTTTGAGGGACACCCAAATAATACGACTAAAGCGCATTTAAAAATGTTTAGGAATTGGGGATTTAATCGAGTCAGTTTTGGAATGCAGGATAGTAATTTAGAAGTCCAACAAATCATCAACCGAATTCAGCCGCTTAAAAATGTAAAAAGAGTCGTTAAATGGGCTCGAGAGCTTGGATATGAATCCATTAATTTGGATTTAGTTTATGGATTACCTAGGCAAGATTTGCCAAAAATAACCAAGACCATTGAAGATGCCTTGGCCATCAGACCAGATCGAATTGCCTTTTATAGCTACGCCCATGTGCCCTGGACGAGCCGAGCCCAACGCCTATTTGATGAACGCGATTTACCTAGTGCGAACCAAAAAATGGCACTTTACCAACAAGGTAAAAACATGTTTGGAGCAGCGGGGTATGTTGACATAGGCATGGATCACTTTGCCTTACCGAATGACCCAATGGCATTGGCCCATTCGGAGGGAAATCTGCACCGTAATTTCATGGGATATACCATTCAAAAAATAGGATTGCTCCTTGGATTAGGTGTCTCAAGCATCAGTGATATTTATTACGGCTTTGCCCAAAACAAAAAATCCATTAGCGAATATTTCGAGCAAATTGCCCATCAAGAATTAGCCATTTTTAAAGGGTATTTTTTAACAAAGACTGACCAAAAAATGAGGCAATATATCCTCGACATTGCATGCCAAGGACGAACCAATTTTAATGAAAATGATTTAGCCATTTTACAGGAATATACTTTTGGGGAATTAGAAGATTTGGCAAAAGATGGATTATTACACTTTGACCAACATGGAGTCGAACTCACTGAATTAGGCAGACACTTTACACGCAACGTTTGTAAAGCCTTTGACTTAAAACTACTAAGCTCTGAGGTTTTAGAAAAATCTTTCAGCCAGGCCATTTGATTTTAAAAAATCAACCAATTGATATTAAATTTATTTTATCAGTTTACTTGTGCAAAAAAAGAAGGTATTTATTTGAATTTTAATAACTTAGCTAAGCTTTACTAACTTTTGAAAAGTTAGTAAAGCTGGAGCTAAGAGTCATGAATTGTTTTAGAAATGATCCGAAAAAATGTTAGCTATTCAGTTATTTTGCCGGGCTCGAAACGAAACTTGATCTACAAAAAGAAAATACAAAAAAAGTAGTGAGGGCAAAATAAACGACTAATGCCGGGGCAATCCAATTGGATACTTGGCTTGAGCCAAACCAATCGCCCGATTGGACAATCCATAAAACGCAAGCCACATTTTTGATCGTCTCAAGGATCCAAACTTTTGAATTCCCATCCATTAAATCGGTCAGTGCATAAATATGCACAAATATAAACGCCCCATAAATAAAAATATTAGGTGTCCCTATGCTTGCAATATGGCTGTACAAATAAGACACAATTAAAAGAAGGCTAAAGAGTTGGCCCCATAAATAGTACCTAAGCGAAGGCGAAGCCTCTTTTTTATAATGTTCAAAATCATAAACATCTTCAATTTTATATATGGGATACTCCTTAATGACATTTTCGGGGCGCCAACCTAAAGGCATGAACCAGATTCGCAATTTGTCTTTCCAGGAATTTGCATGCCAAGCATCTTGAATTAATGACCAAAGGTGTAAAAAATTAATTTTGATTGGGTTCCAAGTTCTTACCGGTCTAGTTATTCCATATACGGCAGGAATATCATCTCTTTCTTCTTGGAATGTACCAAACATTCGATCCCAAAAAATAAATATTTGGCCATAATTTTTATCTAAGTATTCAGGATTTATCGCGTGATGAACTCGGTGATGAGCCGGAGTCACAATGACATATTCAAGCCAACCCATCGTTTTAATATGACGTGTGTGGTACCACAACTGAGCAAATAAATGAAGCGGGGCCACCACGGCAATGACATTTTGAGGAACACCTAAGACAGCTGCTGGCAATAATAAAAAAGTGAAAATTCGAACAAAAACCGAAATACTTTGCCTCAAGGCACAGGCTAAATTAAATTCCTCACTACTATGATGTACTAAGTGATTGTTCCAAAAAATATTAATGGTATGATTTAAGCGATGAACCCAATATCCGGAAAAATCAAGAGCCATAAATGCGATCAAATATAACAAGACACTTGACTGCACTTGAATTAAATTAAAATGTTCTACGAGCCATGGATAGGATAAAATCCCAACACTAAGACCCAAAACATCCTTCGTGGAATTGGTTACCCCAGAGCTTAAACTTGAAATCATATCCAAGGTTTCCACCGTTTCAAATCCTTTATACCAACCGTACCACTTTTCAAATAGCACCAGAAATAAAAATAAAGGAGTAACAATAACTAAAATATTTCCGTAGGTTTCCATCGCAATCGTTTACCGTAAAATCATTTAAAAGAATCGTAAATGTATAAAAAAAATACGCGTTTAAATGCAAAATTAAATTCGTTGCGTTTCATTTTTTCTACGAAGCTTATTCAACTCATTTAAATTCGTCGATTAAAGAAAAATCGGCTACATTTGGAAACCTTAAACCAAAAAAAATGAAAAAAAGTCCTTACATCGTATTCATCATTTTGTTGACTTTTTTCGTCATTTCATTTCTCTCCAACATCATTGGCCCAATCATTCCTGACATCATCACAGGTTTTCATTTAAGCCTAACCATGGTGTCCTTATTGCCCTTCGCTTTTTTCATTGCGTATGGATTTATGTCCATTCCGGCAGGCATAATGCTAGAGGTTTTCAAAGAGAAGAAAGTCATGATGTTTGCTTTTTTACTATCCAGTTTAGGCTCTCTTTTGATCGTTATTTCTCCCAATTATATGTCGGCGATCGTGTCGCTATTTATGATTGGCTGCGGAATGGCCAT
>Ga0315905_10007023_pt1 | contig 11430 bp, 9 predicted proteins | sample LakEriMetagenome_5_FD_203522 | JGI IMG/M metagenome (GOLD analysis project Ga0315905, IMG submission 203522) | Freshwater fungal communities from buoy surface, Lake Erie, Ohio, United States - Buoy 4 MA121 | ecosystem: Environmental > Aquatic > Freshwater > Lake | place: USA: Lake Erie, Ohio...
TGCCCAGGATGTGAAGATGGTGGGGTGGCATCCAAGCAAGGAGGTGCTGGTGTCGGCATCGTACGATGACACCGTGCGCACGTGGGAGGCCGACGAAGACGATTGGTCGCCCGCTCAGATCCTCGACTCTCATTCGAGCACAGTGTGGTCTTTTGCCTTCGATGAGTCGGGGCACCGGCTGGCTACCGCCAGCGACGATACTACCATCCGCTTCTGGAAGGATGCTGCTGGCGCCTCTTCCACCAAATGCAAGTACCAGGAGGAGGGTGTGCTGCGCGGCTTCCATACGCGCGCCATCTACTCCATCGACTGGATGCCCGGCCGTGACATCCTCGCGTCCGCGGTCACCCTCCCCCCCCCCCCCCTTCCCCGGCATCTCTCTCATTTCGTGCGACGCTTCCGTTGGTGCAGACGCGGGCCTTCTGTTATTTTTTGTGTGCTCTGCCATGTTGTGTGCCCCCGTGTGCGTGGTGCTTGGGCGAATCTTGAGAAATACGCCACAACTCTGAATCCTGAGCAACGACGATTCTTGAGATTTTTCATCAGCGTTATGGCCTGTTTCTCAACATTCTTGTGCCCCCCCGCCAAAAAAAAACCATCGTGGTCACTGCTGTCCACGATGATTTTTTTTTGTCGAATTCAGCGGTGCTGCCTGTTTCTCAAGATTCTGCCCAGGGCATCTCCCGGGAGATGATTCGTGAGGGTCCAACCGTAAACCCAAACCCAAAACCCAAAACACTGAACATGGCGCAGGCGGGAGATGATGCCGTTAGGGTCTTTACTCGCACTGGCGCCGCTTCCTCCGAAGTGCCGGAGGGTAAGGAGGACGTGCGCTCTCCCGAAACAGCACCAGCGCCGAGCGGAGGGGTCTCCCAGCCGCTTGAGGGCAAGACTGCAGGCTGGTGCCTCGCCGCTGAGGTGCCTCAGGTGTGTCCACCCATTGGGAGAGAGAGAGTTTATTAGGAACGATACTTGCTGCCTGTCCCCGCGCATGTGCAGAGAGAGGTGCGTGGTTGTGCGGTGCTGCACACGGCATGCGCAGGTTTGATGACGCCCTGCTTTGCGTGTTGAGGGAGCGCTGGCACTCGTGCTCAGGCGGCACGGCACGCAGTGTCGCACGCTCCGCGACGCACTCACTGTCCCGAGAGAACCGCGGTGATACAATGGGGGAATGGTAGCGGAGGCGGTCATGGTGCGTAAAGCTGACGAGGGCGGTGCGTGCTGCAGGCGCATGTGGGAGACGTCAACTGCGTGCGATGGCGGCCTGCTGTGGCGGGGGACAAGGTCCTTCCTGATGCACCGCTCATGCTCGCCTCTGCCGGAGATGACTGCATGATAAAGCTCTGGGCCTTCAACCCCCCTCCCTCCCAGTCAATCATAAGATGAAAGTAACGAGATGAATGTAGCGGTATGTCACATCATATGATGAATGTCAGATCATATGATGAATGTCACAAGCAATGTCACAAGCAAGGCGTGCCTTGCCAGCCCTCGCCCCGGTCTTATCCGAGCGTTGGTAGTCGGTTTAGGTTCCTAGACCGTCTATTCTACCACTCGGGCACGTTCCTGATTGACAATACATCACGACTGTACACCATTGTACGAGAGAGACAGCGCGCGCGCGCGGGCGAGACAGAAAGAGTTGATGAGGTGACATACGGAACGAAACGTGCATTTCCACCGTGCGAGATTATGCATTGCCCCTCGCTGTGACGAACCTCTGATATCAAGCAGCTGGCCGCCCTCGGATTCCACACCGCAGAAAAGCAGTCTCATGTTAACGGGGGATAACGCGTTCCTCCAGTCCCTGCCGCCTGGAAAGTTTGGCGAGTGCGAGCCGCCAAAAACGCGTTTTGCTGGCACTGACTTGTACTGGCTGTGACCACGCCAAATTTTCGGGTGGTACAGCTTTGTAGGAGTCCATCCTGTGTGGGGGGGATGGGCACAGAATTTGCACAAGTGTCCGATTTTTGTGCAGATGGAGGAGGATGGCGGTCTAGGAGTATTAAGAGTGGGGCAGCTCAGACCATCAGCTACCAAACAACAAACTCGTGCAGGGCCACCTCACCCCCATCTCCTACATCTCCACAAAAATCGGACACTTGTGCATTGCCGCGCGAGCCCTCCACGCAAGACTAGCGGTAGACTCAGTGGATTTTTTCAGGTGACGATACGACCTGGATTTTAGTTACATCTCCCGTTACATCGGGAGCATCAGCCACAAAATCTATCTCTCTCGCCCTCTCCTCCCCGCCCTCCCTCCCTCCCTCCTTGCCTCCTTCCCTCCCTCCCTCCCTCCCTCCCTCCCTCTCTCCCTCTTTCAGTCACCCCTCCTTCTCTTGCTAGTGTTCCTCGATGCCGTTGTATCCACGTCCTCAAGAAGATCAGGAGAAGTGGAAGATAGTCACGTGCCAGAGGCAGAAGAGCCCAGAGTCTTTAGCAGCCCTTGAGCTGTCTCCCTCATTTTTGTGTCCGTCTGATCCGCACACAACGTGTGTGTGTGCGTGTGTGTGAGTGTGTGAGTGGTCGCGCGCGCACGCATGCGCGGGTGAGAGAGGAAGACAGCAGAGGGAGAGGAAGACGCACACTTGCACACACACAATACTCTCTCTTCTCTCTCTCTCTCTTCTCTCTTCTCTCTCTCTCTCTCTCTCTCTCTCTCTCTCTCTCTCTCTCTCGCTCTCTCTCGCTCTCTCTCGCTCTCTCTCGCTCTCTCTCACTCACTCACTCACTCACACACACACTCTCACACACACCTGATCAGCCAGGAGCTCATTCAAGGCAGCAAGGAGCTGGGCACACAGTTGGGGCCCAACCTCCACGCTTACCGCTCGCTCCAGCATGGCGGCAAGTGCGAACCAGCTCTCACACGCCTTCCACAAATTCTCAAAAGTCAGTGCCCTGGTATATTTCCTAAATAAAGTCGCTTAATAGATTACTTTTGAGATTGTGTGCCGTCAGTGCTGCCTTGCGCACCGCGCGTCGCGTTTGCCCTGTATTTGTGTGTGTGTGTGTGTGTGTGGGTGTGGGTGGGTGGTTGTGTGCGTGCGTGTGCGTGTGCGTGTGCGTGTGTGTGTGTGACAGGTGCTATTTGGCTTTGTTTGTTGGCATGACGTGTACAGCGTAGTGTAGCGCGTCGCGTTTGCCATCTTTTCTGTTGCTTGTTCCATATGCGTACTTTGGATTTTTTCATATTTGTGCATTTGTTTCGTTCATGTGTATGTGTTTTTTCATATTTGTGCGTTTGTTTTGTTCATGCGTATGTGTTTTTTAGTGCATGTACCTGTGAAGGATTTTTTGTAAAGATATATATATATACACACACACACATACATACATATATGCATAAATAGGTACATGTAAAGATATATATATATACACACACACACATACATACATATATGCATAAATAGGTACATGCATACATGCATATATTAGCATAGTTTGCCGCTAGGGTTTGCACCGGGCGATCTTTTTAGGGGAAAATAGGGGTGTATGGTGTTGAGGGCTTAGGGTACAAACAGATAGACGCACAGGAAGAAAAGTGAAACAAACAGATACACAAACAGATCCACAAACAGATACACAGACAGATACACAGACAGATAGACCCAAAGCATTCATGCCCAAGTAAACAGAGAGAGACCCAAACAAACAGATAGAGACCCAAATCATTCATGCCCAAGTACAAGCCATACATAAGCAGGCCGACCACGCCCTCCCATTCCCTCCTCACTTCAGCCAACACCCCCTCCCCTACGCCTCCCCTCCCCTCAACCCGTCCCCCCTGCAAATCAGCCGACATGCGGGCGCAGACAGACGCGGCGACAGATGTAGCAGCTATCCTCTCCTCCATTGACGGCGATTTGAAACTTGGCTCCAGTAGCAGCAGGAGAGCAGGAGCAAGCTCGATACGCGTGCTTCTGGCGGCGGGCCAGGCAGCGGCGAGCGCCTCTAGCGCCCTTGCGCGCAGCTCTTGCTGCCCCTTGTTCTCCATTAGCGCATCGTAGCGCGCCTCATCATCGGCATCCCTGCCTGCTGAAGGGACAGCGCCGGGCGGCGGGGTCTCCTCCTTCTTTTCTGCCAGTGCTGTGCTGACTACGTCCATCACGAGCTTCGCCACGTCTATTTCCGGGAGCTTCTCCAGCATCGTCTTTAGCGCCAGGAGCGCAGCCTTGCGATAGGAGGAGCGTTTCTTAGAGCATTCAGCAACGACAAGCTCCACCAGAGCCCTGCGCGACAGAGTTGCGTCCTCCTCCAACATAGAAGTTGTGCCCATGGCATACATGGCGACAGTGGCGTCGTGCATGGGCGTGTCGGCGGCGGGTGACGCCGCGTCTGCAGCCGCTCCAGCCGCAGCGCGCCAACGAGACAAGTCTAGTGTGGACTCATTGGCAGCCACCACAGAGGAGGCAAGGGCTTTGAGCACGCACTCCTTGCCGTCCCACATCCGTGCATTGGCGACGGAGCATCGGAGGGCGGGCAGTAGTGACACCGCCCTGCTCGCCCGTGCCGCATCTGCTGCCCCCGCGCCCTCGCCTGCATCTACGCTCGCAAAGGCAGCCTTGGCAGCCATCTTCCGAATCACCCAAGACGGCGAAGCGAGATGTACTCGGATAAATTCTGAGATTTCCTTGCTGTACAGCCGCAGCCCGGCACTCGTCGACCCAGCACCCTCCTCCCACACGGTCTGAAATGCCTCGGCGGCATCCTTATCCTCGTCCTCCCGCGCAATAAAGACGAGGGGCAGCAGCTGGGGCAAGAAATCGCGAATGGCATCGGCGGCCATTGCCAGCATGTCCTTGCACGCCTGGCCCACCACCACCCGCAACGACACGTCTTCTGGCCCGTGGTTGAAATACGTCGAGGCGAGGTCGCGGATGTACTCGTCCACGGCACTCTCCTTGGCCACTGCCACCACGCGTGCTGCTGCCCCCGCCATGGCCTGGCGCACAACGGGACTGCGATCCGAGGCCGTGGCGGCGCCCAGGCACTTGAGCAGCTTGGACGAGTGCCTCCGCACCACCTGGCCCACCGGCCCAGGCGTGACTGCGAGCTGGCCGATGAAGCGCGCACACCCGCAGCGCGTTGGCAGCCCGACACCCTGGCGCACCACAGCCACAAGCCGCGGCATGAGCGCGTCGGCGGCCGTCTCGTTCATGTGTCGCACGCACAGGTCGAGGGTCTCGGCCAGGGGCGAGTTGCGAGAGGCTGACACGCGTGCGCGCTCAAGGGCCTCTCCGCTCACTTGATACTTGTCTGCATTGAGCTGGAGGTATGTGTTCATCTGCGGTTCGAGCGACGAGAGGGACTCGAGGAGCACCGAGGCCATTTCTGGAATGTGCGGCGCCAATGTCGCACCCGCGTGCTTAGTAATCTTTACTAGCTGTTGCACAGAGGCAACGCGCACCTCGGCAGAATTTGTGGCAAGGCCTTCCTGCAGCAGCAGCGGGAGCACAAGCCCCAGCACCTTTTCTGCTGACGCCGCGTCGCTCTGCGACGGGTCCGCGAGCTTGGCGCACAGGCCGCTCACGGCTCGGTTCAAGGTCTGGCCGGCCTGGCGCACCGTCTCCTTAACGTCGTCGATGGCGCGCAGGCTCATGCGATACACCTCCACCAGGTGCTCCTCCACCTGCAGGAAGCGTTTTCCTGTCAAGAGGTCTGCCAGACCTAGGCACGAGGCCTGCCGCACGCGCCAAAGGCGCGACCCGACGCCAGGAATGAGCTCCTTGAAAATGTGCGGCAGATACTCGTCCTTGGCCTTGTCGGGGTCAGGCACGACCGTCTGCCATAGGTTGCCCATGGCTTCCTGGATGCTCTGGTTGGGGTCGTACTGGTAGCGGTAAAGCTTGGGGATGAGCGAGGCCAGGTGAGGCTTGAGCCGGTCTGCCGCCTTGTTCGCAATCAGTGAGAAGCCAAACGCGGCGCCACGCCGCGAGTTCCAGACCTTTTGATGCCCCGCCAGGTTGAGGAAACGGTAGATGAGCTCGGGCTGCCCCAGCTCTGTGGCCACCGTGCACAGCTCCTTGTAGGTTGTCAGCGAACCCTCACCCAGCGCCTTGTCATCGATTTTGACCTCGCCCTCCTCAAAGAGCCTCTCGTCTTCGTCCGTTTTCCGGCTCTTGGGCTGCGCCATGGCGGTGCCAGACATAAGTGCCTTTGCCAGCGTCGCCACCAGCTCATCTTTGACAGCATCGTCGCTGCACATGTCGTAGCACAGTCCCAAGCCTTTTGACGCCACCTCCTGTATGTACTCGCCCTTCTCTTGCAGCAGATAGGCAAAGTGCTGCTGGAACACAGATATGCGCGACTGCACTTCGGGGCTCTCAGCGTTGTAGCGCAGAAGGCACAGAAGCCAAGGCGCGCCTGCTGCGCGCACCAGCGGCTTACCATCCGAGAGCACCTCATTCATGACATGATCAAGCACCTGGACCATGACGGTGCTCTCGCCATCTGGGGTACCAGCAGCTGCCCATGCCGCAGCCGCGCGCTCGGCGTCAGACCCCGCGTCCTGGTATGCGGCGGGCAGCCGGAGTTGGGAGAGGAGTTGGGGCGAGGTGAGCACACGGCCGCCAGCGCAGCAGGCGAGGGCCTCGCCGACGCATAGGTGAAATTCCTCTGTGCGCTTGAGGCCCGCTGTTGAAAAAAGCACGGCCTTGCATGCCTCGAGCACCGTCGCACTGCGGTTCGAGACTGCCACCATGCCCACGGCGTGCGCTGCGTCCTCAGACTCCTTCCACACGGCGTCGGAGCTCAAGTCCTTCCCATCGCCCTTCTTGTTCACCACCACGCCCAGCGCCCGTATGATTCGCACCACTGTTAGCTCCTCCTCCTCCTCCTTCTCAGTCGCCCCCTCCCCACCTGGCATGGCTCCACTTCCTGTGCCACCTGCTCCGTGCGCAGCGCGCGTGGCCGCAAATCCGCCGGCACCGGCAAGCGAAAACAATATTTTAGCGCGAAATACACACACACACACACACACACACACACACACACATCATGCACACGCACATAAACGCACGCGCACACACACACACATACACACACACATCATGCACACACACACACACACACACACACAGAGGACCAGGCACGCACGCAACAGGGCACACAATAGCAGAAGAGGACACCCTTGAGCAGTGGGCACAAACGGACACGCGGAGGTTGGCCGACATGTGTGAACATGCTGGAGACAGGTAGGACACAGAAGGCCAAGGACCTGGAGACGGCGGCATCTTTCCTGGCGGCAGCATAAGGGTGCAGTGCAGGCCTGCCAGCCCGATTGCCCTGGCTGCCGAGCTCACTACCTCGGCGCGGCGCTCCGACAGCGCCAGCGTGAGCGTGAGTAGCACGCTGCTGACCGTCTCTTTAGGGAGTTTGTGTGCATTGGTGTCAGGGTCCACGGCATGGGCCATGATATAGCCAAGCGCCAGCATGCTCCCCTGCCGCTTTTCTAGCGACGCTTCCCTGCCATTCTCGTCCACGCCCAACAGCTGCCGCAGCCCCTGTACCACCACAATTGCCGCGCTTGTCTCCATTCCCGCGGCAAGCTCGCCGTAGATGCATGCTGCAAGTTCCCTGTATTCAGAGGTACACATGCGCGCGCGCACGCACATCCAGATTAGCAGTGTGCGTGCGTGTGGCACAGGGTGTACAGTCTCGACAATACACACACACACACACACACACACACACACGCGCGCGCGCGCACACACACACACACACACCGTGTGTCACTGTTGTTGGAGAAGAGGAAGTTTTCGAGCCACGGCAAGCGCCCACCGTACTTGCGGCGCACAACGTCACTCCGAGCCATCTGCAGGTCGGTCAGGGCTACCAGACACTGTCGCGCCAAATCGCCGTCGGCCACCCCTTTAGACCCCCCTAATGCCGTCACCAAAGCATCCTCTATCAGCAAATTCATCTGCTCAGCGGCCACTTCACGCGGCGCGCTCGCCTGGTCTCCCCCGGTGCTAGTTCGTGGGGCGCTGGCCCCTGTCAGATACTGGCGCTTGGTTATGTCTCCCTCCCGCTCGCAGCTCTTGGCTAAGCAGCGGTTGCACAAGGCCACGGTAGCCGCTTTCACGCCCGCGCTCTGCGAACGGCGAGCAGCAAGCTTATCGGGAGACGACAAATACTCGACAATCTTTTCGAAAGGAGGATACTCCTCCGCTGCGATTGCTGCCTTGATCTCCGCGTCCTTGGTGTGCAGCAGCGAGATGGGCTGGGCAGCGGCGGAAGGGGGCGTGCCACGCTCAGACGGTAAAAAGAGACCTCTTTCTGCCTCCTCTCTCACCTCAATCTTGGGGTCGGCCACGGCAGTTAGGCACACGTATCTAGCGTTGACATCACTGAAGGGGAACAGCCTATTTGCCCAGTAGACAGAGCAGAAGCGCGCTTGGTGCGCGTCCTTGTTCTGTATTGCCTCGAGCAACAGCGACATCAAGTGCTCCTTGTCTGCCCCGGAGACACCGCTGTACGCAAGACAACTCATGGACAGCGCCTCCTGAACTGACACCTTTACCTCAGGCTGCTCGAGGGCAAGAGCAGCGAAGAGCTGCCGAGCAATGGACACGTCCGCGCGGAAGAGGTCCGGGGTGCGCCGTGCGAGTTGTCCGAGCGCAGAGTAAGTGAAGCCGCGCAGGGGGACCATTTGCGCGTTGGTTATTGCTGCACTGTCGCCCTCCTTGATAAACTTGAGAAGCCCAGAAAGAATGATAGGGGCCATGGGTTTGAGCACTTCTGCTCGCGCGTTGCTTGTGGTCCACACGGCAAATTGCATCGCAGCCTGCTTCAGGCGCATGCTAGCATCCGCACCGTAGATGCCTTGGAAAATGGCCTGGAGGGCGGAGGGGAAAGTGTTTGCGGCGCGAACAGAGCGGCACAGCTGCGCGAGGAGCACGACGCGCGTCGGCACGTCGACAGCGCCCGCCACAAACAGCGCGGGGGATTTGCCGCCCATGTACGCTGGTGCCTTGCCGCCGCCGGCCTGCAGCTCTCGCTTGATTTTCTCGGCGTTGCCGAGGAGCAACATAAAGAGGGTGTCGATGGTTTCGGCGGCGGAGTCGGCATCCAAGTCCACGCGATTTGCCTGCATGAGCGTGCGCAGCAGATCCTCTCCCATTCGCCTCACCTCGTGGTGCGCGCCGCAGGAAGCCACGACTGCCAGCGGGAAAGCGTGCTCGTCTGATAGCATCTTGCCCGTGAGCGCCTTGAGCACCGCGATTTTGCGAATCAGCAGATACTCGGGCACCCCTTTCCCTTCGCCATGCTGTGTCTTGGTCTGTATTCTCTCTAGTCCCACGGCAGCAAGTCCAGGCGGAAGGGGCGCAGGGGCAGCTGGCGCTGATGCTGCGGCAGCCCCGGGACTACTTGCAGCGGATGGGGAAGGTTCCTGCACACGCGCCTGCCCTGCGCCAGGCGGCGCGAACAACAGCACGTCCAACAGGAAGCTTCGCACCGCGGTGGCGTGCGCTCCCTCCAAAGTCACCGATGACCACGAGGTGTTGGTCAGCGTGCCCACGTGTTCGAGAGCCGACAGCGCCATCTGCAGCAGCGTGAGTTGGTATTGTTCAGCGTGGGCAGCAACAGTGGGGAGGATGCGCAGCACCAACGCCGCCTGCTCGGCTGCCTTGGCGCGCTTCCAACCCAGCTCCAGAAACATGATTCCGATGTTTTTCTCATATGGCGACGCCTCTGTGTTGGCGAAGACGTTGTAGATTTCTGCCAGCGGCAGCACCACGGCGATGGCGCTCTTGACTCGCGACGAGAGGGTCTTGACGACCTCGAGCGCCTTGCCGCGCGCGGCATCGGAACGCAGTGCCACGAGCACTCGGGGGACGATCTTGTGGCAAAGCTGGGAAACGGCGCAGACAGGCCACGCGCACCAACCAACAATCAGCAACAACAAGCGCGGGGCGCAGAGCACACGGCGGGAGCGAGGGCGCAAGACCATGCGGGCGTGAGGAGTGGGCAATAGACTTGGCAGACGCGCGGGAGTCACAGCATGCCCCAGCAACACGCAAGACGCAATCAATTCATCTTGCTTTCAATGCCTCTATGGCTTGCTCGGACAGCAGCGACTCACTTGAGTGAGCGCAGCATCGTCGTTGGCGTCGATCAACGCCCAGAGGCATGATTCCAAGAACTTTGTCGGGTCCGCCGGGGTCGTCATGCGGTTCCCCTCTTGCCCCTTTGATTTGTGTTGGGGACAGGTGTCGTCCGTGAGGGACGTGTCCAGAGATTTTTAGCCTTTTGGACACGTCCCTCCAGAAAAACAAAAAACAAAAAACGTCTCAAGGAGACGTTTTTTGTTTTTCTTCGGGAACGTACGAAATTTTGGCGGGGGCGACTCGCGGGGCCCCCAATTCGTACGTTCCCGAAGGTTCATCGAGTTCAGGAAGCGAGGAAATCATGAGGCCACGGGCAGGACTGGCGCTTGTGGCTTTGCAAACGTGCTTGGCCGTGATGCGGAACCCGACTACAGTCAACGACCGCGATGAACGTCTGCTGTGGTCGGGCGTCGCGTGCTCCGCGAACTGCGAAAGGATCGTCGGGGTTGTTGGCGGATATCGAGGGGCAGCTGGGAGAATATATGTCTCGAATGACGCGGGCGGGTCCTGGACGGCCGGCACGGCCGTGCGGTCGTGGCGTGCGGTGGCTTTATCAAAGGATGGCGGCAGATTGGTGGCGGTGGAGGACAGCAGCGATGAACGAAAGGGCGGCTTCATTTACACGAGCAACGATGGTGGGAGCACATGGAGCACGCGCTACGGGGCCGGGTGTAGACATTGGATCTCCGTGTCCTCCTCCGCTGACGGCTCCCGGGTCTTTGCTGTTGTGGGTGGTTACACAGGTGAATTCATGTGACGCCGCAGCATGCGTACTGCGCCTGGCGCACTACTCTCTGTCCCTCGCCCTCCCTCCCTCCCTCCCTCCTTCCTCCCTCCCTCCCTCCCCTCTCTCTATTTGTATGCGAATGCAAACCCATTCACACGCACATACACACATGTTGCCCAACCCCCACAATAAAAAAAAACACACACACACCTCGGAGCTTTTGCGGCGCAGGAGAAAGCGGGAACATTTACGCCTCTGAAGACGGCGGAGAGACCTGGACAGAAAGTCTAGCCGACGGAGCGCACAGCTGGCGGGACATTGCCGTGTCGGATGATGGCCAGAGAGTGCTTGCCTGTGCGGCTTACAGCTACCTTCACACCAGGTTTAGGGTTTAGAGTCGAGAGTTTAGTGGTGAGGGTATAGGCAGGTATAGGCAGGTGCTCCAGTGCTGTAGTGTGTTTAGGGTTTAGGGTCTAGTATTTGGTTTTTAGGGTTTAGGGTTTGGAGTGGCCTAGGTTGCCCCGGTTCATGGTTCAGAGTTTGGGGTTTAGGGTTTGGGGTTTGGCAGGTGGCAGGTGGCCCTGGTGCTGG
>Ga0315905_10007027_pt1 | contig 11422 bp, 8 predicted proteins | sample LakEriMetagenome_5_FD_203522 | JGI IMG/M metagenome (GOLD analysis project Ga0315905, IMG submission 203522) | Freshwater fungal communities from buoy surface, Lake Erie, Ohio, United States - Buoy 4 MA121 | ecosystem: Environmental > Aquatic > Freshwater > Lake | place: USA: Lake Erie, Ohio...
TCGGGTAAGTCAATTTTGAAGAAATCGTCAAAAGCCTCTACCGACAAGGATTTTAGGTGATGTACTTGCTAAGATATTATTGCCCATGGTTATCGAGGGATGAAAACCTCGAAATGCCTGCATGGAGAGATTTTTGGTGTAGTGCTGAAAAATATTCTTTCCAAGTTTGATGAAAGAGGGATATCGCGGTCTTAGATGAAATTTGAAAATCTTTGACCGACACAATGAGTCGTTGGGCTCCAGCTTTTTTCAAAAATCACTTGGGATCGTTAAATATAATCTACTCCTCCGAAAAAAGTAATTGTGTCTGTTGTAGATTTATGTTCATTTATTACTTGCCGATAGTTGACCAATATTTTGCCTTTAGGCTGATGCAGATGCAGTCTAGCTCTAATCGTCTTTTTTGGCTACTCCTGATTTCTCGTTTGGTCGTTTTCGTGGAAATGGCGATCGCCAGGGTTTGTTTTGGACGATCCTATCGGTTTTAGTCCCATAACTTTCGGCTATCCACAACAAATCAAATATTCTTTTTCATCTGGCGCTGGCTAGCAACCATATTTGGTAATGGTCAATGGTGATCTCACCGGGCACCGCGCCGCGATATGCCAATTTTTGCAATCCTCCCCTTAAAGTAAAGATTTGTAAACTATAATGACTGAAGATTTAACGTCATTTAAGCGGTAGAGATCGAATGGATAAACTAATGCGTATCGAGCGGCTGTTATTGATTGGGCACATTGCCTCCATGGGTTTTGGACTGGCAGGTTTATTGCTGGTGTTGCCCCATCCTGAATTCATTGCCCAGTTACCAGAGATTGGCAAGGTTGCTTTTCAGTGGTCAATGGCCGGTGGAGGCGTAATGTATATGTTGCTGGGTTTCGCCGCTGTTACGATTTACGCATTACGAACTGTTGGTACACTGCCGACGTTAGGCTTTTTGATTCCTGCTTTAGGGGTTTCGGTTTCGGCGGAATTGTTGGGAACAAGTACGGGATTTCCGTTTGGTTTTTATCGTTATTTATCGGGATTGGGTTATAAGATCGCAGGTTTAGTGCCGTTTACCATTCCGTTGTCTTGGTTCTATCTCGGTTTCTGTGCTTACCTCTTAGTCCGAGCTGGGTTACGCAATAGTCAATTGGCCCAGATTTGGCAGGAATTAACGGCGATCGCCGTCGGGGCAACCTTATTAATGTCCTGGGATTTCGTCCTGGATCCGGCTATGAGCCAAACTACCATGCCTTTCTGGGTGTGGGATGTGCCCGGTGCTTTCTTTGGTATGCCTTATCAAAACTTTGCGGGGTGGTTTGGCACAGGCGCAATCTTTATGACCATTGCCACCGTGATTTGGCGTTTCAATAAGGTTGAATTACCAACTAGCCAACTCGGTTTACCCTTGGCCATTTATTTGAGCAATTTCGCCTTTGCCACCGTGATGAGCATTGGCGCCAATATTTACCCGCCGATTTTCTTGGGTTTACTGTTAGGGGTTATGCCTGCCTTATATTTTTATCGTCGTTCTGGGGAAGGTTCCCGCGATGCTGCTGTTTCTCGTCTACAAGCAGTGATTCAAAAGGACAAAACTGATCTAGCAGCAGTTAAGTAGTGATTTATTTGGTCAGCCCAAGAGTTGACTTGATCAAGGGCTGGTGGTCAGTCGAAAATTGACGGCGATCGCCGATCCACCCACAGCCCTTGCATATTGGCAAAGCCAACAGTTATCACAATCTTTAACGTCATCAGAAGAACAAGAAATAGTCTGCCCTCGGTATCAATCTACTCATTGTGCGGATAACGGTTTCATCCAAATCTAAGGAACGATTAACGATTGAATGTGATGAAATGTGCTTTTTTGTTGGCGCTGTTTGATTTTTCATTCACTTCGACAACACCTAGTTGGCTTGATTTTTAGCATCATCACTACATCCAGATCACTACCGTTACATAAAGTGTGAACTTATCGATCTTACTTCATTGTGTTAGGGAGGTATCTAATCCCCCCTAACTTAAGTTTAGATCAACCTTTGGCTTTTTCTACCTCAGCAATCCTGACAACAGTTTTCAACACTGAATCAGGATTCAAGCTGATCGAATCAATGCCAAGCTCAACCAAGAACTCTGCAAACTCTGGATAATCCGAGGGAGCCTGACCACAAATTCCGATCTTGCGACCATTTTTCTTAGCAGTCTCGATCGCCATTTTTACCATGCGTTTAACCCCTTCATTACGCTCATCAAATAGGTGAGCAACTAAGGAAGAATCCCGGTCTAAACCTAACGTTAATTGGGTTAAATCATTGGAGCCAATGGAGAAACCGTCAAACACTTGGGCAAACTCATCAGCGAGGATGACATTGCTGGGTAACTCACACATCACATAGATTTGTAAGCCATTTTCTCCTTGTTTCAAACCGTTTTTTGCCATCTCTGCGATCACCTTGCGGCCTTCATCGGGGGTGCGACAGAAAGGAATCATGGGAATGACATTGGTTAAGCCCATTTCATCCCGGACGATTTTCAACGCCTTACATTCCAACGCATAGGCTTCACGGTAGTTCGGGTCATAGTAACGAGATGCCCCCCGCCAGCCGATCATCGGGTTTTCTTCCTTGGGTTCAAACTGACGACCACCGAGTAAATTGGCGTACTCATTGGATTTAAAATCGGACATTCGCACCACAACGGGCTTGGGATAAAATGCCGCTGCAATCATGCCGACCCCGTGGGCTAATTTATCCACAAAGAATTGAGGGCGATCGCCTTCATAGAGTTTGGTCAGTTCGGCAATTTCCGCTTTAGCTTCCAGGTCTTCCAAGGCATCAAAATTCATCAATGCTAAGGGATGGGCCTTAATATGATTGGCAATAATGAACTCTAAACGGGCTAGACCAACACCATCGGCGGGATAACTGGCAAACCCAAAGGCCTGCTCAGGATTGCCCACATTCATCAAAATTTGGGTTTTAGTGCGGGGCAAATTCGAGAGTTCATCTTCGTGGATTTCGTAAGGCAGCAAGCCAGCAAACACATGGCCTTCATCCCCTTCCGAGCAACAAATGGTCACATCCTCACCAGAGGTAATGGTTTCCGTGGCATCCCCACAACCCACGATCGCAGGAATCCCCATCTCACGGGCAATGATTGCGGCATGGCAGTTACACACCACCACCGGAGTATATTTCTCCGTAAAGACCACATAATTGTGATGATCTGCCACAGTAATGTTATAAACATCACCCACTTGGGCATCTTCCACCTGAATCACCCGTTGCATCCGTAGATCACTGTTCAATAGAGACTCAAATTGACCCATGGCTTGCAATTGCTTGTCAGAGATGAGGAAATTATTATCCTTGCGGAGTTTAATTTGTCCCTTAACGTCTCCTTCAAACAATTGCTTGGTGGCAAAAAAGCGCGTTTGAATAGTGCGGGGTTTAACCTCTCCTTTCACCCGTTGGGTATAGCCAAGAATTTCTGCCACTTTCTCCACAATCTGTACATTATGGATATGGCGATTGTTAGTAACCTGGGGAACGGTGTTAATTTTCAGGCAAGCGATGATCACAGCCTGCAATAAATTCTCTTCAGAGATATAAATGTTGATGCGATTGTTAGCATAACAACCATCCCCATCAATTACCCCTGCCAAAAATTGATAGGCAACCTCAGGGCCATTTTCTAGGAGAATTTGGGTAATTTGTTGCTCTTGGGCTTGGACTTCCTGGGCAATGGATTTGGAATAAAGACGATAAGCTGTTGCTTGACCTGTAACTTTTTCGCCACGAATCGAACCGGAAGAAACGGCTTTTTCGTAGGGCGTAAAGGATTTCCCAAAAAGTGTTGTGGCTTTTGTCTGCATGGTGGCAATAAAAGCGGCCTTTTCAGGTACATTTTTTTGAATGAATTGCACTTCTCCATGGGTGCGACTGGTGTAGATAGAACCATCGGTGATAATGCCGCCGAGGAAATAGGCTAAATCCGCTGCTTGGTTTTTGCCATCTCCTAGGGTTGGAATATTTTGGGAAACTAACACCATTTCCTGCGCTTTTAACATTGCTTGAATTTCGGTTTTGACATATTTGCCATTCCGTAAATTCACCATTTTATGATCGGGAGTTAAACGCAATGTGTTATCGGAGATCCGACCCGTTTGAGATACACTCACCCCAATCATTTCGGCAGAACGTTTCATGGTATCAACAATAGGTTTCCATTCCATTTGTTGCGTTTCTGGATTCAACGATAGGGTAGATAATCCATCACAGCCCTGTTCGTAAATTTGACCTAAACTCATAAAGCCCTGATTGGTCAAGATTTTGGTATCACCGGCAAAACAAGTCCGGCCCCCTTGGTTGGTAACGATCGCCGAGGCTTGCTTCATAATCGGTTCCCAATCGGGATCGGTGCGGTTGGTGATCAACACTTCCCCCGGATTGAAATGATTAATTTGGGAGACGCTACAAATCACTTGGGCTTTGCCTTGACCGATCGCCGACCCCACACTGCGACCCGTAGCGAGGACAGGACTGTGATCTTTTAACTCATAGGTTTTAATGACGTTGGCGGATTTGCGGGATTCAACGGTTTCGGGGCGGGCTTGGACAATAAATAACTCTCCCGTATTGCCATCCTTGGCCCATTCAATATCCATCGGGGTATTGACCCCGCGCACTTGGGAATAGTGGTCTTCGATGATGCAGGCCCAGCGAGCCAGTTGCAAAATGTCTTCGTCGTTAATGCAGTATTTTTGGCGATCGGGTTCACTGACTTCTACATTTTTGGTCAGTTTAGTACCACCGATGTCATAGACCATTTTGATCGCCTTACTACCCAGGCGTTTTTCCAAAATGGGTTTGAATCCTTCTTTTAAGGTGGGTTTAAACACAAAATATTCATCCGGGTTCACCGCTCCTTGGACAACATTTTCCCCTAAACCATAGGCCGCAGTAATCAAGACCGCATTTTTGAAGCCCGTTTCCGTATCGATGGAAAACATCACCCCAGAAGTGGCTAAATCAGACCGCACCATTTTTTGCACACCGACGGATAGGGCAACGGCGAAGTGATCAAAGTTATTGTGATGGCGGTAGGAAATGGCCCGATCCGTAAATAACGAGGCAAAGCATTTATGGCAAGATTCCAAAACCCCTTTGGCACTATGAACATTGAGATAGGTTTCCTGTTGTCCCGCAAAACTGGCTTCGGGTAAATCTTCGGCGGTGGCACTGGAACGGACGGCTACATCCACCCCGGCACTGTCAATATTGCACCCATGGCGATCGCACATTTGACAGTAAGCCTCGACGATGGCATCCTGCAAATCTTGGGGGAAAGGCGTATCAAGAATTAACTGTCGTGCTAAATGCCCCCGCTCTTGCAGATTGGTCATATTATTAACATCCAAATCCGCAAACAAGGCCCGGAGCTTGGCCTCTAACCCGGCTTCTTTAACAAAATAACGATAGGCATAGGCAGTGGTCGCAAACCCCGATGGAACATTAACCCCTTTAGGTTGCAACTGCTGAATCATTTCTCCCAACGACGAATTTTTCCCCCCCACTAGACCCACATCATGGGTTCCCACTTCCTCAAACCAAAGGATGAGGGCAGACTCTTTAACGGCAGTGGCCGTTTTTTCCAACACTGAACTGACCATATTTATTACCCCTAGATTGTTACCTTCAGTGTATCGGGGTGTTTGTCCCCCTTCTTGATTTTTTTCGTAATTATTTACAAGTCGCTAACTTTCTTTAAATCCCGTTATTTTTAAGCACACAAATTGGAATAAACCCTTAAGTAATCCGCATCATAAAGGTTGTAATGGTATGATTAATGTGGCTTGCAAAAATTAGACCAAGGGCATTGTCTCAACCCTAAAGGTTTAATGGTTCACTGCGATTTACGGCGATCGCCTGGGGTTAATTTAAGGATAAGTCGAAAAAAGAAGGGACAGGCAAAACCCATCCCCTGACCAAACCATCAACGTTTTTAAACTCAGCCTAAATGAGCTTCACAAAACGCAAACCGTACAACAGACCTAGGGTTAACCCCGTGAAAACGGCAAAATAGCCAATAAAGAGACCAACACCAGCGGCCATAGGTTTATTCCTCGCTTTAAAATACGTTTCAATGCTTTGATATTGTACGACCCCACGCCGTTCCTTGAAACCGTTTCCTATGACCACCACCATTGCTGTTCCCCTGCCCCAATCCCCCTACCAAGTCCAGATTGTCCCCGGTGGTTTAGCCGATTTGGCCGCAGCCTTGGCCCCGCTGAAGTTGGGCAAAAAAATCGTGGTGGTCTCGAACCCGGAAATTTACGACTATTACGGGGAAACGGTGCGAGGTGCTTTACAAAAAGCAGGCTACACCGTAATTCAACATCTGATTCCAGCCGGGGAAACCTTTAAAACCCTCGATTCGATTACGGATTTATACAACACTGCTTTTCAAGCCGCTCTGGAGCGTAATTCCACCTTTTTGGCCTTGGGGGGCGGTGTGATTGGGGATATGACGGGCTTTGCAGCGGCCACTTGGTTGCGGGGCATTAATTTTGTGCAGGTGCCGACCTCTTTGTTAGCGATGGTGGATGCGTCCATTGGCGGCAAAACCGGGGTTAACCATCCCCAGGGCAAAAATTTAATTGGGGCGTTTTATCAACCGCGTTTAGTGTTTATTGATCCCACAGTGCTGAAAACGTTGCCGGAACGGGAATTTCGGGCGGGCATGGCGGAGGTGATCAAATACGGGGTGATTTGGGACGGGGAATTGTTTGCCAAACTGGAAGCCGCAACGGATTTATCAAATATGGCGGCGGTAACTGATGATCTGTTAACCGATATTATCCAACGCTCCTGTCAGGCGAAGGTGGATGTGGTCAGTCAAGATGAAAAAGAAGCGGGGTTGCGGGCAATTTTGAATTATGGTCATACCATCGGCCATGCGGTGGAAAGTTTGACGGGTTATGTCCAGGTCAATCACGGGGAAGCGGTGGCGATCGGCATGGTGGCGGCGGTTAAACTCGCTCAACAGATGGGACTCTGTACGGTTGACCTTTTAGAGCGCCAAAATGCGTTATTGGCCAAAACCCAGTTACCGACGGAAATTCCCCCGGAGTTGGAGCTAGACGAAATTATTGGTTGTTTGCAACATGACAAAAAAGTGAAAGCCGGGATTGTCCGTTTTATTCTGCCAACGGCGATCGCCAAAGTGATTATTGCCGATGATGTAACCACCGAGATTATTCAACAAGCTTTAGCCTAACGGTTGGGCGGGATGTCAGAGGATGTCTGAAAAGTAGTCCCAAAATGGCGATTGATCCCCCCTAGCCCCCCTTGATAAGGGGGGAAATCTACAAAAAGTAAAAAGTCCCCTTTTTTAAGCCGGAGCTTTAGTGAGGAGATTTAGGGGGATCTCATACAGATCATGCAACTGCTCAAACGTCCTCTCCAATTCCTTTGCTATAACAGAAATCCGATCAATCTGATCTAAATTTTATTGGCGTTAATGGTTAATGCTATGACTGCTCCTAGTTTGCCCGTTGGTAGTCTGCGTCGTATTCATCATATTGCTTTAAATGTCAAAGATTTACGGCGATCGTGTCATTTTTATGGGGATATTTTAGGGTTAAAACCGCTCACGGGGGATGCGATTCCCAGCACTTTAAAAAGCTTAGTAGACCAGGGAAAAGTCGCTAACTTTATTACTCCCGATGGCACAGTTATTGATTTATTTTTTGAGCCGGATTTGTTACCCCCTGCTCCCGATCCCCAGCAACAATTTAGCCGCACGGATCACTTGGCCTTTGACATTGCCCCGGAACAGTTTGACCAGGCGATCGCCGTTTTGAAGTCCCATAATATTCCCATTGCGGCGGGGCCTGTCACTCGTCCCACCGGAAAAGGTATTTATTTTTACGATCCTGATGGGTTGCAAGTCGAAATTCGGTGTGATCCTCTAGCTTAATTAGCAAACAAGCTGATCTGTTGTTCCCAAAATTTTAAGTATCAATCGATTAGGGCAAAAATTTCACCGTAATCCTAGGGATGCGGTTGTCAAAAACCCTTGCTATAAAGAAAACAGACTCCGCAATATTAGATATTGATTAAATCAAAATTCAGTCTAATTTTGTGACTCAATCAGGCTGCCGTGGGCTTTGATGTGAACACCTCCAATAACCGACTCCATATTTTATTAATTGAAGACCAGTTGCCCCAAGTCGAGTTGCTAAAAATTTTGTTGGAGGGGCAGCATTATTTTTCAGTTCAAATACAGGTGGTATCCAGCCTGGAGGATGGTATTAAACGTTTAGAAAGTGCCATTTTTGATATCGTTTTACTGGATTTATTTTTACCCGATAGTGTGGGTATCGAAGGATTAATTAAAATTAAGCCCTTTATCCCCCATACCCCCGTCATTGTGCTAACTGCGGTTACTGATATCAGTATGGGGCTGGCGGCATTACAACATGGGGCGGAAGATTATCTGGTCAAGGGAAAATTGCAGGGGGGGGATATTGCCCGTGCGGTGATTTATGCGAAGGAAAGACGCAAAATTAAGCGGGAATTGCAACAACAAATTGAACAGGAAAAGTTGATGGGACAGATTTTAGAAGAAATTCATTTATCGCTGGATTTGTCGATTATTTTGCAGACGACGGTTGATGAAGTAAGAAAATTTTTGCAGGTGGATCGGGTTTTATTATATCGCTGTTATTCGGAGCAAACGGGGCGGGTTTTGGTGGAATCACCAAGCCAATTATCGGATAAACAAAAACGACGACGGCAAGCGATGATTGCCAATTTACAATATTTCTTGAATCTGGCTGCTTCCCAATCAGAAACTTCCCAAACGTTACTCTCTATTACCCCGGAGTTGGAGGGAGCATTGCAAACGTTGACTAATGCGGTGTTGACGGTTCCCATTTGGCATCATTTACCGGGGGAAGATAAGGTTCTTTGGGGACAGTTAATTGCCCAGGATTTTCAAGGGACTCGCCATTGGCTGGACTGGGAAATCGAATTTCTACACCATTTAAGCTCCCAGGTGGCGATCGCCATTCAGCAATCAGAATTATTTGCTCAAGTTCGCAATCTGGCGAGTATGGACGGTTTAACCCGTATTGCTAATCGTCGTCATTTTGACCATTTTTTGGGCCAACAGTGGCAATATCAAGGTAAACATCATCAATATTTGAGTTTGGTGTTATGTGATATTGATTTTTTCAAGCAATATAATGACAATTATGGACATTTGGAGGGGGATGAATGTTTAAAAAAGGTGGCTAAAATTTTGCAGAAGGTGGGGCGGCGGGGAACGGATTTAGTGGCCCGTTATGGCGGCGAGGAGTTTGCTTTGATTTTATCCCGGACTAATTTACCGGGCTGTAATAGTTTGATTCAGCACTTACAATCGCTTTTTGTTGAAGCCAAAATTCCCCACAAAGCCTCAACGGTTAATCCTTTTTTGACGCTGAGTATTGGCAGTGCAACGGTGGTTCCGTCGGATCAATTAACCCCAGCAAAATTGATTGAAATGGCGGATCAAGCGCTTTATCAGGCTAAACATTTGGGACGTAATCGCCATGTTAGTGCTTCTACTATTGGTTTGATGTCCCACCATTAATCGGCGATCGCCTTTAGGGAAGATCATAAACATCGGAAAAGCTAGCCCATAGGTTATCATGAAATCCCCAACCAATATGGGAAGTCTTTTTAACAATGGCACGACAACGGGAGAAAAAGGTATCTTGCAAATCGGTTTCCAAGATGAGTTTTAAGGCTTGGTCAAACATGGATTCCATGCTGTTATAAAAAGGTTCATCAATGTCGCCGTATTCATTAGTAAAGTCAACGCCCTGTTCAACGTAGTAGAGCATCAAGTCAATCAAACCAGCAGGGTTAAGGCAGATTTTTTTGTATTCACTAATGGGCTTTTTGGCAATAGATAACCGAGCTCGACCGATGCCTCGTGTGGGGAAAAACTCTTTTTTGATCTTTGCTTTATATTCATTGACAATCTCGCCTTCTGATTGGGGAGAAAATTTAATTTGATAATAATTTTTAACGTCAGGAAAACGTCGATAGAGTTCACTAATTTCAGCGATTAATTCTTTGGGGTTATAGGTTTCTAATTTTTTCTTGAGTTGAGCTTGGGTTAGTTTTTGTGCCGTCATGGGGTTATGGCGTGAAATAAAGGTTTTGGCGATAACTAATGTTCGATCGCATAATAGCGTTGGGGTTGGCTATCTTTCAAGCTTAAAACTAAGCCTAGTTCTTCCAGAATATCGAGGCAGTTTTGCATGGCGGTTTGTTGTTTGTTGCTGCTGCCTTTAAATTGTGCGGAAATTTGACTTAATGTCCATTCTCCGCCTTGGGTACGCAATAAATCCCGCACGATCGCCAGTTGGTCTTTAAATTTGGTGGGGAATTTTTGTTGTTCGGGGGGCGCAATGATTGTTTCAATTTTTTCTACGCCTGTGCCTTCAATAATTTGCTGGGTGGCAATTTGATCGGGGGCTTGGTATTCGGGGCGGAGCCAACGGATTAATCCATTGCGTTCTTCTTCGGCTCGATCGCCATTCAAGTCAACTAATCTTTGTAAAATGCTTTGTTCTAGTTGTTGTTCTTCCCAGATAAAATATTCTGCGAGGGTAAGTTTGGAAAAGTTTTCTTGAGTTTAAAACATACTTAGTTGACTCCATTTTCAACAAAGATAACGTTAGATAAGCATTTTTTGGAATGGGTTCTTTTTAAATTATTTTCGATGCCGTAAACAAAGATTTCGAGTTGGTATTTGACGATGACCCTGTGGGAAAATTCTTTTTGAAAAAAATTTATATGGGTGATATTTGGAACGGCTAGATATAATTTGCGTTCTGGATCGCTTACTTTCAATGTTACTAGCCAGTTAAGAAGTTGTCTGATCACCAAATGAAAGTTTGTTAATGATGAGGTGCTAACAATGTTTTTAATCTCAACGGCAATTTTTTGGTTGTCACGTTGGAGATAATTTATGTGGATGTGCTCAAAAGGAAGTTATAGTAGTTAGTACTGCAAGGGGAAATATGAACGAGGTTATTGCCTGAAAGAGCAATGTCGTTAAAATAGGATATTTTATTAAAACTAAGCTAACTATAAGGTAAATACATTATGGGCCAAGATTTCCTCCTGTAGCAATGAAAATAGCAATTAATCCAACAGCACCAGCTACCTTGCTAGCTACTTTTAATTGTTCATCTCTTGATTTTTTATCTATGTCTTCTTGTATTTTTTGTTCCAAAGCCCTGATCAAAAGAAATCTTTCAGATTTAGACAGACTCTCAATATATAGTCATTTCAATTAAGACTGAATCATTTGAATACCACTAGATAATGAGGTAAAATTTTTGCAAAAATAACTTAACTTGAGCCATGCCTTACAGTTT
>Ga0315905_10007028_pt1 | contig 11420 bp, 22 predicted proteins | sample LakEriMetagenome_5_FD_203522 | JGI IMG/M metagenome (GOLD analysis project Ga0315905, IMG submission 203522) | Freshwater fungal communities from buoy surface, Lake Erie, Ohio, United States - Buoy 4 MA121 | ecosystem: Environmental > Aquatic > Freshwater > Lake | place: USA: Lake Erie, Ohio...
CCGCGCAGGTACTTTTCTGGATGCTGCGTGCTACGCAGCTTGGTGTTTGCCATAGATACTCCGTACACGACGCTTGGCGTCGGTTTGGTTGGTGTAGTGGTACCCAAAGCTGAGAAACAATTCAGGGCTGCCGATCAGAAAATTTCCAGCAACCTTCCTAAACGCCTCGTGCGTGGGGCCGTATAGCAGTCCCGACTTTGTCTGTCGGGCAACAACCCACCGGCCCTGCACAAAGATCACTCGCCCTCCGTAAACCAGAACTGGAGAAACTCAGTCACCCACGGTTCCGTGCGGAACCGGAAAGTGTCAAAATCGTCAGAGTGTGCCGCAAAAGCAACCTCGCCGTTCACAAATTCCGTACACCCCCCAAACACCATGTTGGGCTCGGCATACTCGTGCAAAATCTTCAGGGCGGGAAACTTCTTGGCAAGGGCGGGGATCAGCTCATGATCCTCCTCCCACTCAGTCTCAAACTCGTAGACAATGCGGCCGGGCTCGTCGGCGATGACGTCCAAAGACCACGCACTCTCTGGGGCCTCGACCCCCAGCTTTGCCGCAAGGGCCGCCACGTCGAAGGCCTTCTCGGCCTGAACGAACGCAATGAACTTTTCAATTTCGTCCTGCGCACCAAGCGCGGTGACCTGCTGAAAGCAGTAGTTAGACACAGACCCTCCTCTATGAAGGCGGAATTGCCTTCACTTATTTATGACCTAAAAACAAAGACCCTGAGAGCGTGCGCTAGGTCGCACCCTGTGCGCACGCTCTCAAGAGTCTTTGTCCAAAACGTCAGGCGTTGACCAGCTCAAGCGGGAAAGAGCGAGCCATGGTCCGCTTAAGGTTCTTCTTGAGAACCTCAGCCATCACAGTTCGATCTTTCGTGCGTCGACGTGCGTGCATGATGATCTTCACCACGCTGTCCGCGCTTGTGCCCACTGCGATACGCGCAAGCGTTGTCTGCTTACCCGCTTTGCTCTTTGAGATGACCCGAATGTACCGGGTATCGAGCGACTGCGCCTCCTCCACGATGTCGTTCAGCCGACGGCGGATGTCGGGGGAGTCCCACCCGGTCCCCAAAGAAACCGCGGCCGGCTCGGGCGCCGCCGCAGTCGCGGGCTCGGGCTCGGCAGCCTCCGTAGGCTTGATGCGACTGCTCAAGCCCTCAACTACTTCCTTGGGGATGAATTTGGGGTCTTCGTCGCCCGCAAGTACCCAGAAGCCCTGCACTCCGTGACAGGTTGCCTCCAGGCTGCGGAACGTGCCGTGGTCCGCGAACGCAATCTTCATCTCTTCAATTGCCTTGTACGCTGCGTACAAGGCCTTCACTTCGTTCTTGTCGAACACGTTGACTCCCTGAACGGGAAGGTACGATCACCTTCCCGTCAGAGACTTATGGCAGAAATAAATCAGCCTTCCTGCCACGTGCTTGTCGCGTAGTTGAACGTGTAGACCTTGCCCTTGCGGACGATGGTCACGACATTGTCGAGCCACGCGCTGTCCTCGGAGTGGATCGCGGTGAAGCTGCCGCTCTCGCTCTCAAGAAGGCCGTAGCGGACGGCGTTGTACTTGTTCGCGCGAACGCAAACGAGCTTCTCCTGTCCGGCAACGAACGAGTCGCCGACAACGGGGAAGTAGGTCTTGCGTGATAGTGATCCCTTGCGTGCCATTTGAAACTCCTGTGAAAAACGCCTTTTCGGCATTTTGCCTATAAACAGGGCTGGTCATTTTGGCGAGCACGGATAGATAGATTTTTATGGCGCACCTATCGTATACGGGTAAGGACGGTAAACGAACGACCGCCGGGCTGGCGGGAAATCGTAGCCTTTCCGCGCACTTGAAAGACCTTGGCGTACTCGGTACCGCCGCGAAGAACGGCGTAGAAAAACGGGAGAATGCAGAATGGATCACGGTTCCCCTGACGTACGTCGTGCGTCCGTCCGACGAATTGCGGGTGCGGTCCCCAGCTCAGAGCCCGCCGGACGGCCTCGCGAAACTCATACAGTCAGTGCTGATGCAGGCCGTCCCAAGGCGGAAATCAAAGTCCTTGAAGTAGCTAGGCGCGGTACTGCCCTTCAGGAGTTTATCCGCGAGGGACAGCGTGAGTCGCTGGCGGCAGACGGGGTTCGTACGCATCTACTGGACGTGACCGCAAAGGCTCCGGGCATTCTCAACGACATTCTTATGCGCGCAATGGAAAAGGAGTGCCCTGACGCAGTCCTTATTCGTGGCGGAGAAGTGCTGTCCGTCATCCAGCCTACGCGCTCGTTTGTGCCGTTTTTCTTCGACCACTGCACTCCCTACGAGTTCGGTATGTCGAGTCCCCTGCGTACGAAACTGGCCCTTATGCGCTCCTGTATTTGTTACAGCAACGTGGCTGAGGAGGCCCTACGTGCGGCAGGGGTGTCTCGCGTGCGCGTAGTTGCGGGACCGCGGGTTCCTTACGTCGGTTTGCCTCTTCCAGAGAAGCTGACTGTGGGCGTGCTCAAGACCTCGGCAGATGCGGCGCAAACGCTGTCGAGCGTTGTGTCGATGCGATCCCAGCACGAGAGGGACTACCGCATCGTGTCGTCCATCAAAATGAAGGGCGTAGACCTCCTTCCCTCCGATATTGACGTAGCGGAAGCCTCTACCGTCCTCATCTCCCCCACGGATTTTGGGGATATCGGTCAGCCACACGAGGGCGCGGCTTTGGCTCTCGCTTTTGGGCGCACACTAATCACGACGCAGACCTCGGCGTTTTCGCAAGTGAACTTTCCGGCAGGTACGTTCATTCAGGTCGTGAAGTACTCTGCAAATTCCTACGCATCGGCGGTAGAGGTCTTCTTGGGCGGCAATACCCAGCGGAAGTTACTTGAGTGGGTATCGGAAGACCGTACCTTCCCGGACCCGATTCCGAGTATTATCCGTAGAGGCCTGGAGAAGTAATGCGCGTAGAAGATGTACCTCAGACGGGGCGAGATCGTCGTCGCACGCTTCGGCAGGCGCGGATAGGCCTTGTCGTACCAGAAACCCCAAAGTACGCAGACGCGTTCAAGACGTTCTCCAGCCTAGAGCTGCTGTTTGATGCGTTTGACCGTGAGAAGACCCGCACGGATAACGTTGGCAAGTTTGCAAACGCGCTGTCCTCGGCGTGGAACGGGAGAAAGTCGTGGCGGATCTGAAGGTACTTGTGCCAGCTACATGCCCGCACTGTTCTTCCAAGAAGACAGCTCGCGGCGGCTATCTGCCGTCCGAGGGCGGTTCTGTATGGAAGTGCAGGAATCCCGAGTGCGAGAAGTCTTTCACGGTAAAGACACTAATTTTCCAGAAGGCACCTTGACGCATGTACTGACACGTGAGTACATGACAGGCCATGGACTGGGAACCTGACGATATCGAACCCGAGCCGGAAGAGGCAAAACCCGTCGCCGCAAAAGGGCCTCCGGGACTGCGCTCTCGCGCCGACGACGTTCTTGACGCCGTGGCTGGTCGGCCTATTGGCGAGCGGCATCGTCCGTGCCCTAAATGCCAATCCGATAAATTCGTAGTGGTATCGCCACTAGAAGGGGGCGTTGCGTTTCGACGCTGCCAAAAGTGCAAGTTGCAGATTCCTTGGGCGTCTGTCAGCTCTCGGCTCATCACAGACCAGCACCGGATTCCTTCCTCCTCGCCTGGCCCGTTCTCAGGACAGTCACCGCCTCCTCCTGAATTCTCAGATCCAAATACGCCACTCTTCAAGAAGAAGTCCCGGAGCTAATCCATGTCGAAGACCACGACGCAGTTTTCCGACGCACCCGCCTCTCCCCCTCCGTACCGTAAGATCATCGACCAGGCGAAAGCGCGTGCCGCTTCGCAGGAGCGCCCTGGTCCCATGCAGGGGGTTCCGCGCTTTGATCAGCTCCCGGATCGCAACTCGCCCATGCCTCTTGAGCCGGTGGCCAACACCGAAAAGTCGCTTCTCTCTGACAAGACCGTCGAGGGACTAAAGGCGCTCAACGCCCAGGTTCAGCGCACGCAGAAGACGCTAGAGGCTGAGGAAGAGACAGTTGAGATCAAGAAGACGGAAGAGCTTACTCCCGAGCCTTTGGAGCTGAGCGACGACGAGAAGCTCCGTCAGGCAATTGAGAAGCGCCTTACTCCTATTGATATTGGGCAGTATCTCCTCTCTGGCGGAGAGGTGACGCAGAACATCCCCATCATCCCCGGCAAGCTTGAAGTGAGGTTCCGCACCATCACCGAGTACGAGGAGGGCTGGGTCGATACCTATCTCGGTAAGCAGAAGGAGCTGACAAATCGTCAGGTACTCCGCGCGCTGAACGAGTGCAGCCTTGCCTGCTATATCGAGAGCGTAAACGGCATGAAGTGGCCGCCAGCTGTTGGCCGCGACGGGCAGGTCATTCCGCAGAACATCGACGAGCGGCTTTCTCGCGTTCGTAAGTTCCACTCCAGCATCTTTGCCCTCATGGTGCAGAACCTTGGCTGGTTCGTTGAGCGAGTCAATAAGTCGCTGACCACGGAAGCCCTGGGAAATGGCTGAGAACCCCAGTCGGTTGGGCACGCGCCAACGTGCTCTACGACAAGATGAGGGAGCCTCCGCGCTACGGCTCCTTGCTGGAGGTTCTTTGCCTCATCATCTGGAAGCACAGACAGTCACTTATGGTGGCTAGTGTGCGTGCGCAGGCGCAGGCAGCAATCGGCGGCGATGCCGCAGTAGACGCGTTCAAGGAGTTCAAGTCGCAGGTCAACCGTATCGAGATCGAAGACCAAGAGAACAAGATGCGCTCTGCGCTCAAGGACTGGTCCAAGGTACCGGAGATTCGGTTCAAGCCTGTGGCTCCTCTAGGAACGGCCCCGTCGCTCCCCTCTACGATCAAGTCGTCAGAGGTAGACGCAGTAGACGAGCACAAGGAAGCTATCCGTCGTGTTCTCAGCAGTTCCAAGCTCCGTCCCCTTCCGAGGAATAAATGACTCTCATCGCATACGGAGAAATCCGTTTCCTGACGGGCGAAACCTCTCTGTTTGCGCGGTTTGCGCAGGCAGATGGTGCGACCTTTGACATGCCCCTCAGTGAGGAGCAGTTCACCATTCTTCTCTCGGGCGTTGGCGCGGGGTCTGCCGCTCCTGCGCCTCAGCAGCCGCAGAAGCGGGCGTCTATGGTAGACGAGGAAGAGGACGGCGTGGACGACGCGCGTCCCTTCTCCGTCGCGTTCCAAGACGAGGACGATGACGAGCTATGAGCGACCTACTGCGCCTTGAGCACAAGATCGACCTGATCATTGCCGCTCTTCAGCACAAGGGCATCATGCTGCCCACCCGTGATCTCCCGCAGATGACGGAGATGGGCACGCCCGGCGACAACTGTCCCGCGTGCGGCGCGCAGGTTCGGCTGACCCTTGACTTCACCAAGGAAGGCATCATCCGCACGTGCGCGTGCGTCCCCCCAATCCGGGTTGTTGCCGGAATTTCCTCTCTTCTCAATCCCCCCGCCATAAGGAGCGACAATGCCCTCAGTAGCAAGTCCGAAGCAGACAACGCAGTTTCACCCGACGCTCCGCCGCAAGGTGGTGGCCTCGGCGGACGTACTTCTCCAGCAGGTTCAGGTAGTCGATAAGGATGGGGCCATCCGCAGCCTCATCGTGTGGCGTTGTGGTACCGACGGCTTTTACGCCGAGAGTATTGCAGCTCTGTCTGACCCGCAGCGTCTCCGCGTCCTACCTGCCTGGGTCAAGGAGCAGCTAGAGGTGCTTGCTCCTGACCGTGATCTTGACTGGCGTGGAAATGCCAAGTCAGGCGTCAAGCAGACGGCCTCGGTGCAGCTGTCTCTGCCTACTGCCTCCGCCACGCCTGTTGCTCCTGTAAAGGGCAGCGATGACGACCTTCCGGATTTCAAGTCCGCCTGAGAGGTAGACATGGCGACCGTAAAGGATGATCGACTTCAGATCCGTATTGACGCAGATCTGAAGGCTCGTTTCAAGAATTACGCAGACAAGCGCAAGGTTGAGATGAGCCAGATCCTAGAGGACTACATTCGCCGGCTTCTCAACAAGAAGGACGACGATGCTACCTGAGATCGAAGCCAAGGTTCCCGTTACAGAGGTTGTGCCCTTGGTGGGCACAACTCTGTCAAGTTTGCTCGACCAACTGAAGGGCATCTTCGCGGGCACATATCGGGTTTCCCGGTTTGTGTATTCTCGTGGAGAAGCACTTCGGGTTGAGCGCCTTGTGCCTGTGTCAGTTGCTAGTTCTTCGCGAGATCAGTTTGCCACGCCATTTCAATTTGCGCGGCAGCACTCTCGTATTGAGCTACAGGAACGGGACGACTTCGATACTTCTTTGAGCATGGTTTTCCGGGCAATCACACGTTGCCGTGATGAGAAATCCCCTGCGCGTTTCTTGGTTTGTCGCCAGGAGTCGCGCGCGAATCAGTGGGTATTTGACGAAGCAAAGTTCTCGTTGTCCACGATATTTGGTCTCACTGTCTACGAAGATCCTGACACTCCCGAGGGGTGCCTCGTCGTGTGTGGGTCAGCTGCCGGTGATCTAATCTCTGACACGGAGTTCAGCGTCGTATGCCGCCTGAAGGAGTAAACGAACCGCCGGAGCAGGAACAGGCGGAGGATTATTCCTCTTGGGATACCCTTCCGTCTGATCCTGAACTTGAAGACCCCCTACAACAGCTGTACGCGCTGATTGAGCGCGATCTCGGGATGGGACATGTTCGCGAGTCAGATTGAAAAATCCTCTGTTGTCACCTTAGTCTCTGAGGAGACAAGTGAGGACGGCGGGTCACACAAGGTATTGCTACGCGTCACAGATATGCGGCGGTGGAGCAAGATGGTGGTGTCGCTTCTTAAGGCCCCGGAAGAGGCTGCCGAGGAGCCGTCGTTTGGGGTGTCCGTCCGAAAGGAATACTACCTGGACGAAGACGGTTCGCCGACGTTCTGTTGGGTTCTCCTGTTTTGGGGAGAAATCGACGACGCTGTAGAGGCGTGCGGGCCCCTGCTTGGCAAGAGCTACGCACCACCTCCGCCCCCTGCCGGAGCCGTGGTTGCTGCGCCTTCTGCCAAGAAGCAGGCAATCCCCATGCAGAAGCGGCGTGTCACATCCGAAGACGGCACTGAGCGGGTTCTTACCGTAGTACCGCTTGGCGGCCATGTTGCTGAGCGAAACGTCAAGGGCAAGTCCCCTCGCCGCGCTTTCGTGGACAACACTAACTTTGCAAACGACGGGAGCAACCCGCAGGAGTCCTCGATATGAGCCAGGACAATAAGCAATTCGAGCAGTTCCGGGCTCGCCTCTATGATGAGATCCTGATCGAGACTGCCAAGACCGCGCAGGAGATGGAGAAGAAGGCTAGGTATAAGATCCAGCTCTTTTTCCAGTCGGAGCGGTCGGACAAGAAGCCTATCGCCTTTACGCTCTCCGTATGGGAGTCGGGTAAGCGACTACACGGTGGCGGAGACGAGTGCCTCTTTATCTGCCGTCGTCAGCGCGGTGCAGCTGCAAAGCCGTTCGACGTAATGGGCAAGGAAGTAAAGTCTCCCATGGGCTGTGGGGGCTTTATTTCCGGCGACCTAGTTTCTGACGACGGAAAGATGATCTGCCCTCACTGTCTTCTGGCACATACCAGCAGCGAGGTTGGCGACAGCGTGTTCTTCCGCCTTACTGCCGACAAGGCCGCGTCGGTCCTTGAGCAGTGGTGGTACAAGCTGGGCAGCGACGCGGATATCTACATGAAGTACTCACCGCTCGACGTACGCGTGAAGCTAATGCAGGACGTTCACGGGGTACGAAAGGCGCGAGAGCTAAAGGGCATGACCATCTACCCTCTTGAGAATATCCTCAAGGACACTGCAAACGGGGCATCTGTCCAATCTCGGTTCCGCGCGCTAATATTGGCGTGACCTGAGGCCGTCATGCAGAAGATCGCGAAGCCGGGCGAGGCACCTAACTACCGCCCGGCAGAGAACTCCAACGCTAGTTGTCAGACCTGTTTCTACTTTGGAAAGTACGCAAACGGGTCTGGTTACTGTAACCAGTACAAGTTCTCCGCACGCGAAGCGTTTACGTGTGACGGCTTTACCCCGTCCGCGCAAAAGTCGGCGTCTGTCTCACACAGCGGGCCATTCCTAAAGGGGCGGTACTCATGAGCCCCGAAGTTCTTTCCGCGTTTGTACGTGAGATGTCGAAGGTCGCGGCCCTATCTGGGTCAAAGGAAGACGTCCGCGCTGGAAAGAAGGTCGATGCCTTCTTCCTTTCTGCGGAACCTAAAAAGAAGTGGGACGAGTTCAAAGAGAACGTCGCACGCCGCTCCTTTGTCCAAAAGGTCTTAGCGGATCCGCGCACGGATCAGAAGCTTCTTGTTCACGCGGACTCTATGAACCGCCTTGCGACCGGTCAGCGGCTGGGTATGGTTCCCGGGGCTAATGGCGAGACCTACGAGATCAAGCGGCTCCGCGGATCTAGCGAGCTGGGCTGTACCTGCGCAGATTGGCGCTACACGAAGTCAGTCGCGCCGGCAGGACAGCGCGAGTGTAAGCACATCCGTATGTTCCAGGGTGGTAAAAATTGACTCCCTGCTTGGACGGTTCACCGCTTCTCCCAGGGAGGCTCCTACTTCCCTCTCGGTCTGTGGGCCAGCCATCCTCCCTCAACACAAGGTGAGTGGTTTTCTGAGCATAGGAGTTATAACTGTTTTTCGATTCTTTTAGTCCCAAGAGGAAGGACACATGAGCAAGACTGTTGGTGAGGTTCTACAGGAAGTCCGAGAGCTGAAGGAGCGTGCGACGGTGCACCAAGCCCTCGCGAGCTACCTGAGGACGTACTACATGGGGCGGGATTCTGGAAAGTCGCAGAAGCAGCTTAGCTGCGACTCGGCCCCAGTGTCCGAGCGGGTGATCGAGGAGATTGCCTGCGAGCTTGAGGAGACTTCCAAGGAGGCAGTCTCTATCGCCAACAGCACACTCTCGGAGAAGTATGATGGGTAGCCCCACGCGCAGTGCACGCAACCTTGCCGCCTCTGCCACTGAAACCGCAAACCAAGCTGTCGAGGTCACCAAGGACAACCAGTTTCTGCTGACGCAAGTACTCGATGAGATGTCTAAGCTCACCGAGGCTATCGACATTATTTGGGCGCAACAGGAGGCTATGCGCGGCGCGATGGAGGCGATGGACACAACCCTTGCCGCCCTCAAGCAGACTGTGCTTCGTTCGGGCAACGTTGCTTCAGCTCAATTCGACGAAGCCGAGCGTTCCTTTGCGGAAAAGAAGGCCAAGCTCCGCGCGGCCCGAGAAGCGGCGCTTGAGCAGGCCGAACTTGCAAATACCCCTGCGCCGGTAGAGAATAAGTCCTCTTCAATCTCGCCGGGCAGCTCTAGCTACCCAGCAGAAGCATTCGTCTTCGGAGGATAATATGCCCAACCAAGAAGCCCTCGTAGCGCACGCTGACCTCGTAATGGATTTCCTAGGGCATCTCCGCATGATGCACCTTTGGTTCCACGGGGCACACCACCTCGTCAGCGGCGTCTCTTTCTCGGGCGACCACGCCAACCTGTTCGGAACGATCTACACCGAGATCCAAGAGCAGATGGATGGAGCTATTGAGAAGTTCGTGGGGCTGATTGGCGAGGACATGGGCGACCCACTTGCGATTACTTCGAAGGCACTTGAGGTAATGCAGACTTACCAGTCCCCCGCTCACCGCAGCGCAACCGCAATTGCAATGACGGGCCTTCAGATTGAAAAGGACTTTCTCGGTCTGTGCGAGGAGATGTACGCCGTCCTCAAGCAGAATGGTGCACTAACCCTAGGCCTTGATGATTTCATTATGGCCACGGCGAGCGCGCACGAGACGTTTGTCTACCTGCTCCAGCAGCGCGTTCGCGAGGCAATGCAGCAGCAGGCACAAACGCAGGGCATGGCCCCACAGCCTGCGATCCCCCCTATGCAGGGCCGATAGGCGGGATACACTAACTACGGCGGGGGACTCCCTCCACGAAAGTCCTGCCGTAGTCTTTTCCCCCGCCCGCTTGGTCGTTCGCGATGCATCATGAGAGACGCAGTAGGCTAGGTCCGCTCTGAGCCAAAATCAGCACCTGTTGGAAGGGGCTGTGCAGAGCTAAATAAATGCCGCCGAGGTGAACCCTCGGCGGCATTTCTTCACAGGCGCGGGTTCACGCACTCTGCGACGGACTTGTCGTGTCGAACGCTCAAGAACCGCGGGAATCGAAGAGCGTTCGTATCCGCCCCTTCAGACATGTAGGTTCGGGAGTCGTACTCCACCTCAAGGACCAGTGGGTACAGATCGGGGTCACTCAGCGCAGCAAGGTCTGCCTCGGTGAAGCCGTTTCCGACTTCACTAATGGGGAGCAGCGTACCCTCCGTGTTGAGCTGGTAGAGTTGGATGCTTCCGACCTTGCCCTGATACTTGCCGGTGCCGTAGCTCCCGTCTCCGGTCTTGGGGGACCAGACGGCAATGAAGTCGTCGCTGAATGTCGGCTTCAACTTCCCACAAGCAGCCCCAGGCCGATCTACCTTGCCGCGCAGGTTGAAGGCCTTGTCTCCGTAGACACCGTTCGGGTCTACAACGACAAATCCTTCCCACCCGTTCTCGTATGCGGTTGCGGCAACGCAGTTCCAGACACGGCCTTTTGCCGCGTTGTACGTGGGGGAATCCTTGGGCTCCTCGCACTCAAGGAAGTCTCCTGCCCCAAGAACCTCGACCGGCAGGAGCGCGTTGCTGTCTAGGTTCACCAGCTCAAAGATCAGGTCGTACCGATCTCTCACTGGACGCGTGCGACACATCGGCTCTCCGCCAAAGAACGCAATGTCCCAGATGTAGAACTGGAGAAAGCCCTGCTCTTGCTGAAGGGCCAAGGACTTCTCGGAGAGGGACTTCACTACGCGCGAGACGTACTTGAAGTCGTCCTTCTCTGCGGGAGGAACCATCTCGCCCAGTAGGATGGTGCGTGGAGGGAGATCCATGTTGGCAATCTCCGCTGCCACCCCAGGGTACCGAACCTCCCACGGGACGCCCGGTTCCTTGTCGTGGCAGCGGAGCATCGTGCGCGAGTAGGCCTGTACCTGCCTCTCGTCGTTCACGACCCACACCATCATGTCCCCGTCACGCTTGCGCGCTAGAAACGCCTCTCCCTTTTCCAGCAGCTTCTCCAGCTTCGCAGACAGGTCGTTGTCCGGCTTGTAGAACCGGAGGGACTCTGGAAGGGTATCCCACGTGAACTCGGTGTCCCTCTTCTCAGACGGCGGGAGATAACCCTCCCGTGTCTTCAGTTCGATCTGTCGTTCGACCATGTCCTGCGCGACCAACTCGGGTGAGCGGTAGTTGGTCTTTCCCACATTGACCGAAATTGCGGTATCAACGACGCGCTGGAACTTTCCTCCCAGTTCCCCAAACTCGGTGATGACTTGATCACCATCTGCGCCGA
>Ga0315905_10007029_pt1 | contig 11418 bp, 12 predicted proteins | sample LakEriMetagenome_5_FD_203522 | JGI IMG/M metagenome (GOLD analysis project Ga0315905, IMG submission 203522) | Freshwater fungal communities from buoy surface, Lake Erie, Ohio, United States - Buoy 4 MA121 | ecosystem: Environmental > Aquatic > Freshwater > Lake | place: USA: Lake Erie, Ohio...
GTACGATTGACGTCGGAATGAGGTTGCCAGTGGGTGATGCTATAGATCTCCGGCCGGGTATGGAATTCGGCTCGGTGACCTTAAAAATAAACACTCGAACATGTCCGGCCACCGTCACCGGTGCCCCGGTTTTTGTTTTTTGAGAATCCTGAAGTGACACGAACATCGCAGTGATGCGGGAGCGGCGGCGCGGGGCGGCCACCCCGCATCGGGGGCGTGAGTGAGTGAGGGAGCAGACAGGGCGACTCGGATGCCACGGCGTCTCTGGGACGTTCTCCCGGCTGGCGGCCGCGCCGAAGCGCGCGACTGCGCGCAATGCGGGCGAGCGATGCCTCCTGGGCATGCCCGCGCGAAAGAGCCTGCATGGCGCCGCACACGTGTGTGCGCCGGGCTGGCCGTGTCGCTGCTCTGGCTCGTTGGCATAGGCTTGCCGCCGGCCGCCGCCGACGCGCCGGCTGCTTCTCTGACACAACTGTTGTCGATGAATGGGCCGCCCTTGGGCGGCTTTCTCTTCACCGTAAGGGGCCAGGACATCGCGATCGGGGACTTCACCTTCGGCATGCGCGTGGGGGGAACCAGCTGTGAGTTTACGATTTGGAATTCGGTGACGCAGCTCACGTGCAAAATCGCGGCAGGGTTCTTCCCGAGCAACGTAGTGACCGCCACCGTGCGCTTCAACATTGGGACACCCAGGGTTGAGATCGAGTCCTCTGTGGAGCCGTGTCCGTGCTACACGTTTTCGTATGACCAGCCCGACTTGTTGGGAGTCGTAAATAGCGGCGGGCCCACAACGGGCAGCACACCGATCACCTTTGTGGGCAAAAACTTTGTCGACTTCGACATCACGCCTCGGGCGCGCTTGGGAGCAACAGCCTGCCAGTTCACGCGCTGGATTTCTGACTCCTGCTTGATCGGGCGCAACTCGGCATCGGTCCTGGCAGACCAATCTTCTGTCATTACGGCGGTTGGGAGGATGGAGACGCGCTTCAACCTGTTTACGTACGATCGGCCCAAAATTGCTTATGTGTACTTTACCAACTCGCGCACCGCGGGCGAGGGCACCGTGACATTGGTGGGGTCTGGCTTCGGCAGTGTTGATCTTACGCAGCGGACAAGGATGGGTGAAACTGCCTGTTTGGCCTCGAACTGGGTGGCTGACTCGACGCTGCTCTGCAAGCTCGCCGCGGAGACAAAAACGAACTTAGGTCTGACCGTTTCGGTTTCGCGCAGATTTGATCTCAGGCCGAGTTCAATTTCGTTTGACGATCCGATGATCACTGCCATATCGCCTGTTAACGTGCCGATGATAGAGCCAAGGCGCGTGTCGATATTGGGCTTCAATTTTGGGGGACAGGTGCATGATCCGCGCGCCAGCAGATTCGGTGACACGTCGTGCCTGAAAATGACATGGTATTCAGACACCGCCATCTCATGCATGACACAGCCTGGCTATGCTGACAACCTCTTTGCTACGGTGACAATAGCCCAGGTGGAGGATTCCCGGGCCCTGATGTCGTATAATACGCCGTTGATAACTTCGATCTTTCGCTCCAACGGCCCTGCCTCTGGTTCATCTGAATTCAGCATTCACGGCAATTTTTTTGGCGGGTTCGAGTTGACGCCCATGATCCGCGTGGGCAACACGCTCTGCATGCGCACTGGTTGGATTTCAGAATCCACCGTCGTCTGCAAAGCTCCGCGCGTGGAGTATGACAAGTGGTTCTTGGTATTCTTTTTTTAAAAAAAAACCTCTCAAGTTTCTATCCGGTCTTGTTTCCACACATTGGTGCTTTCTTCTGCAAGAACCTCTTGAACATGTTCTCAGTCAGTTTTAACGTGTATGTCCTCTATAGGGCAAGAATGTTCCAGTGAAAATCTTCGTCGGATCAGCTAACAATCAAGTAGATCGCGCCTACACATATGACGTGGCGTGCGTCGGCCCATGCGTAATTGGCCTGGTACTCCTACCCTTCACACACAATTCACGTACTTAATGTATATATCCTGTATTGTGGCCACGCGCTCATAAGGATGGCTCCATTTCTTGCCCCCAATCCCTTGTCCACGCTCTCTTCTTTTCCGTTTTAAAATGCACATGCTTTTCGAGGAAAACATGTATGAGTAATCCGTCTGCATTTGCATTATTTGGCCGTACGCTTCTTAAAATTGCAAATCTTTTTCTTCAGGCGTGTCCCTCGTCAACTGGCGGGTTCGGATGCAGTGGCCCAACGCACGGCGACTACAGACACCCCATAAATTCGGATATTGTCAAGCACAGAGGGTTTGGGAGAGAGCATGTGGTTCGCATCATAGGCAATTTTACGCTGCGCGGGGGGAATAATGACGTTGTGGTTGGAAACTTCACCCACAACAGAACCATCCAGGTCACTGAGGAAATATACAGCGACGACATTACCGTCACTTTTGGGGATATGTACGAATGCATCCCGCTCCCAGTGCCCAGAATAGCAGCTCAGAGCACTGCACAGCAGTATCTTGACTGTGTAATGCCGGTGGGTGTGGGTCACGGACATTCCATCAAAGTAACGATACGCAATGCCACTTACAAAGCGCTGCTGGACGCATGTACCCCCGACATGAAGAGCGAGCCCGTGCTGCCCAGCAACCCTTGGCGGGGCATATGGCCGCCTCTGCTGCCGGGAGAGGTCATGACACCTGATCGTAACTACGGTAACTGCCTGCTGCCGACGAGTGTGGACGAAAAAGTTCGTATTGCAGACGATATTGGCGTGTCTTTCAGTTACAGTGCTCCCATAGTGATCAAGTTGACGCCTGATTTTGGAATGAATTCCGCAATTTTGGGCTCTGCCATTGTCAAAATAACGGGCGAAAATTTTGGAGGAGAAGCGCGCCGCATATGGGGCCCTGTCTGTCGCAATAGTCAGTTGCGTGCGTGCCGCCAACTCTTTCAGAACGCGGTGGCACTCTTTAATTTTTCGTGCCCAAAGATTGATCTACTATTGACTCCCTCCACGGGTGGTGAAATGGAACGAGAGACCGCTACAACCAAACTCGCCTATTGCAAAACCCACGAGAGCTACATGGTAAAGTGTAAGAACCCGTTTTCCCCCCAGAATTTGCAATGCGAGACTTTCTGTCCGCCGGGTTTACTGCAGGAGGATGATACGATGGGCCTGTGCAAGACTTTCTGTTCTGAGACCAAACTGCAGTGCCAACCGGAGGCGATGGGGGGAAGTCAGGAAGTGAATGTGGTAATTGGCGACCATACGTTAGGCAAAACAGCAACCTTCTCTTACCATGCGCCTGAGGTCTACTCAGTCTTCCCACCGGAACTCGCTTCTGGCTCCTCGTCGCTTCTCACTGTCATGGGTAAGAATTTCGGTGTCGACTGGCCATCAGCATATGCTGGCCGCGTGTACCAGACAGGCGGCGTCATTGTACTCTTAAGTTTCAACCCCAAGCTCGTGCCCTTCAACGCAAGTTCAATTGCCTGGTGGGACGACGCGCAGTACAGTGCGTGTTTCAGCACTCAAACAGGAGGAGCTGCCAAGCGACAGAAGAAAGAAACAATTTACGATCGAAAATGCGATCAGGGTGATATCAAATCTTATTTTATAGGGCTCTCACAGGGGACTCACCTGGGACAGCCTGCGGACAAAATGCTTATCCAGGCCCCCCCTGTCAACCTAATGCCTGGAGAGGCGGTAACATCAGTGGATGTCATCGTGGCTTCTCTCGGGTTTCGGTCAGAGATCGACCCTGATAATGCCACTCTTCGCTTCCGGGCCTCGTGCGGCGAAGTGGAGGGCGTGATCGCCCAGTACAGCACCCAGTGGTACATGGGTGCAAATCGAGCTGGATTCACGGAGAGGTCCAGCTTTGAGCCCATTTCCTACAAAAACAAGGTTTTCCTGCTCGGTGGCGAATCCAAGGCGCAACCAGTCATGGCCGAAATCTGGTACTCAACTTTCAACGGTGTGGCCACGTATTCACAGATGACCTCCGCTTTTCCGTGGTGGGCGCCGCGCTTCAACACCACTGCGGTGGTGCACAAGGAAATCATGTTTCTTCTTGGCGGCGAGGGACGCATGTCGGACGGCGGCAGGTTGTGCTACAATGACATCTGGGTCTATGCGGATGAGCCCGAGTTAGAAGCCTATTATAAAACCAAAAATACCCCATCGCCATTGTTGGCAAAAGGAGAGCTGTACGTTCCGTATTGGATTGAAGTCACCAGAGATTTTCAGCCTCGTGGTGCTCCGTGGGCGGCCCGCCGGAATGCCTACGCCATATCCTTCAAGGGTCGTGTGTGGTTGATCGGGGGAAGAAGTTGCGATGTGGGTGACACATATTTCACTGACCTTTGGAGCTCAGCTGATATGCGCACTTGGCGCATGGACCGTCCTGTTGCAATGTGGCGCGACCGCACCAATATTTTTGCTGCTGCACATAATGGCGCGATATATGTGATGGCAAGTGTCAAGTCCCAGTTTTACAACACGTTTGTCTCCACGGACGGCGTCAACTATTTTGTTCGCGACAATGCGTGCGCTCTGACGCACGTAGACGTGTTGTCGATGGTGGCCTTCTCGGGTTATCTTCTGGCCTTTACTATTGGCTGCCACAATCAGCTCAACTTCAATCAGATTGCTGTGCCGTGCACGCACCCCTACGCGGGGCCCTTGGAAAATCGTATCTACATGACGACCAATGGCAAGTCCTGGTGCGTATTGATCATGTATATGATATGCATGTACGCGCTATGTCCAGTGCTACTGTTCACGCGCGCACTCTAAGACATCGCACAGACGTTCGGTCAGTCTTTGTATATCTACGGCATGTGGCGAGTCTTAAAAAGGGTTCGCGAACCTTACCCGGTAGTAGCCTTTTTGAAGACTCGGGTGCAAGGGGGACATATGCAGGGGTGCACATTTACATACTGCGATTGCAAGCACTTACGCACACAACCCCGTACTACAGGTACATCACCGTCCAGCCCTTCAGCGTGGACTTTTTCGAGAAGGCAGTAGCTGAACCCTATCCATGGTCATCAACATTCCGTGAATGGGGTGAATTGCGCTACAACTTTAAGGTGACCTGGACTTGAAAATTTCCTATCTAATCCTAACCTCCATTCTCAGTCACTTGCGGTATTGGCGACACAATCCTGGGCGCGGTGTATGTTCGATGGTACATCAGCAGGCGATGACCGCATGATAATTTGCCGCATTTTTTCTGGCTTTCCCACTACATGTATCTTCGCACCATCCCCTACTGTCGCTGATTTTACTTCTGCCTTTGCCTCTCATCTTTCCGTCCTCTGAATCTTCAGGCGTTTGTCCATATGGATACCATGTTCTTGGTGGGCGGCCAGAAGAACCAAGCCCCCATAAACACGTTAGGAAAGGCTTTTATTGACCAGGTTCATTTTGTAATTGTCGACTTTTTCCATCTCCGGTTTTTCCTTTTGTGCTTTACAGCACAGAAAATTCTGCTCCATTTTAAGCGTCCATCTTGACGTTCATGCACACACACACACACACACACACACACACACACACACACACAGGACACAGGCCAGATCTACCTCACGCAGCAACGTTTGAGTGACGTATGGGTGAGTAAGGCAATGCTACCAAGCCGTGAAATTTGCATAGACAAGTTCGATCAGGGGTTGACCCCCTCTATGCGTCAGGTGTTGTGTGTGTGTGTGTGTGCGCGCGCGCGCGTGCGCGTGCGCGCGAGCGCGTGTCTATATGCATACGTATTTGTGCACATGTACACCGGGTATGTGTAGGCATTTGCAAACAAATGTGCATTGCAAACACAAGTGATTAGAGCATGTTCTGCATATGCGCGCGCTTTGTTCAACGTGTGTGGTGTACGTATGTGACCGTCACTAAACCTGTGCAGGAAAAAATCGAGTCTACATGGCGACAGCTAAATTGCAATCTCTTTTGGAGCCAGCTCAGAGTCAGGTATCAAAGGGCTTTGCTGCACAATGGTCACGTGACCACTCATATAAGGACACGTGGCCACACATAATGAGCATAATGGGCACTCCCACTCACACAATGAGCACGCACGCATGCACGCACACACACACACACACACGGAAGTTAGGGGTTCGGGTTCGGGTTCGGTTTAGGGTTTTCTAAGGTTCAGGGTTCTGCAATGCAGAAACCCGAAACCCCTCAAAAAAAGTCAAGTAAACCTTGAAGAGTCAAATATTTTAATCCGAAAGTAGATATATTAATTACTATCTAATCATGCGCTTGATTTTTTCTTTCGCTTGTGTATGTGTATGTGTGTGTGTGTGTGTGTGTGTGTGTGTGTGTGTGTGTGTGTGTGTTTTTGTGTAGGTGGCGTTCAAAAGCCGAACTAGACTTTGAGCGAGGCTATATCAAGGCTGGGAGACGCCAGCTGTCTGCCTCGCAAGCAGGTGCTTTTTTCTTTTGTTCTTTGCTGTTTCGTTACATCTTGCATTCACCTCGCTGGCTTGCTTGTGTGTGTCTGTGTGTGCGCGCGAACCAGCCCGTGCATGAGTGCTTGACGCATCAGTGCCTCGGTTCGTAATATTCCTCGGGTTGGGAGCATCAGTGAGTGCCGAGCGTAGAGCTGGTATATTCTTTCGTTCTCAAATTCTTGATTTCTTTTTCTTTCGTTGGTTACTGCAGGCGCCGAAGACGAAGCTTGGGACACGGGAAAGCGGGCAGAATTCGCAAATGCAACACGATCCGCGCAAACGACTCTTGAGCACATTCAGCATCGTCTGGCAGCGCTCAAACCCACTCTCAAGGCAGTGGTTAGACGCCAACTGACGCTGCAATCCTCCACCTTCCCCTCCGTCTCCCTCTTCTCCTCCTCGACCGCCACCTCCACATCCTCACCCTCATCAGCGTCATCTTCCTCCCCCCCCAGCTCCTCGCCACCCACATCGGCCACCACACCCACATCAGTGTCATCCGCACTTCCACCCTCACCATCACGATCCACGCCACCCGCACCATCCTCGCCAGCATCGCCGACTGCCGACCATGCCTCGCATGCATCCGCCGCCATGTCTGCCACGTCATCGCCCACTGCCAAGTACCGGTCGGTGTTTGCGCCCCAAGTCTCCCGATCACTCGCTTCACCATCACCAACACTTGTCGCCCTAGAGGAGGTTGAGCAAGCAGAGGAGGAAATGCAGAGACTGCGACACCTGGTTTCAAGAGTGTCGGAGGAGCTTGATGCCTCGGAGCCTTACGCCCCAAATGAGAGCCGGGAGCATGCGTTGTCATAATCCTTAATGTTTGTTCTGTGTTTCTGTAATGAATCCCAGTGCCACGCTCCCTCGCGCGCTGCCGGCATATGTATATGTATATGCAAAGCTGTGCGCAAAGCTGTGCGCGGGGGGGGGGGCGGGGGGGGAGAGAGCTGAGAGGGAGTGGAGGACAAGTGCTATGAGATACGACGAGCCGAGGCCTGTGTCGGCTAGTCTCACCACCAAGCACTAGTGGACGGGGGCAAGGGATATTGTGTGATCTTACATCTGAGGGGAGGGTGGCATGGAGAAGGGGTCCGCCGGCGTGCGCTAGTTCCTGCAGTATGAAACACACACACACTAGCGTGCGTGTGTCTGTGTGCGCTTAGCGCAGGCCCTTGTCGCACCCGTCACATACGGATGCACATGGTGAAAGTGGTTGTGAGCTTGACCTCCGGGCACGCGGAAACTCAGGGAATAAGAAAATGTGGTTAAAGAGGCGTCCATCTATATCGCCGCTGTCTGTGGGATGACAGCGTTCCAGGGATGTGCTCGAAGGCGTGACCTTCAAGAAAACACGCGCAGAACTCGCGCTGCGCCGGCTCCCGCACCACTCTTACTTCACTGAAATCTACACACGAAAGTACAGAATTTTACCCACCTACTTGAGTATCGCCTCGTGGCGAAAAGCACTTTTCGTGTATTGCCTCGTGGCAAAAAGCACTTTCCAATCTCCGCCACCGGGGATACCGCCGTGGACTCGGATTTTCACGATTTCTCTCGTCATCCTCTCTATCTCCGTTCAGTTCACTTGGAAGGCTTTGGTTTGTTGTGTTGCGGTGGCCAAAGTTTGTTACAAACTGACAAACATATTACCATTCCACCAAGAGCGTGGCGAGTGCATTCATTCCACGAAGGATAAATATACGGGCACTGTGGGGCCAGTGTCCAAAGGTCTCGCGTGTATCAATTCCACGCAGACTCCCCGCCCAGCCCGGGGAGCGATGAGGTGTTGAAGCAGCAATAGTGCAGGAACAGCTTATGCCGACTTGATCTCGGCAACGTCATCATCGTCCTGCACGTCGTTTCTGTCGTCAGAGGCTGTCTACACATGTGGCGGGCGCTAACGCAACAGGGGAAACAGGTTTAGGGCGCCGAGCACAGAAGAAATGGGGCGGGCAGACGCGAGGACAGAGTCGGGTAGGGCACAGAGCACGGAGAGGGAGACCTTGCGACCCGCAATCTCGGCAATGAGCACCGAGGCCTGCGATACGCAGGTGATGACGCCGAAGATGGACGCGATACCCAGCAAGATCACCTGGATCTTGAAGACGATGAAGAGAAGGCCGGTGTTGGCCTCATACCACTTGCCGCACGAGTCATCCATGGTTGCCCAGAGAATGATTCCAAGTACGCCGAGCGTGATGTAGAGGATGGGCCCAGGCAGCGTCAGGAAGACGGCGGGAACCTCCCATCCAAAGCGCTCCTTCAGGTCCGCGGCAATCAGCGCGGCCTTGACAACACCCATGACAAAGCCCAGCGACGTGGGGATCACCACGGCCAGCAGCACGTACAGCCAAACCCAGGAATTTGCAGCGCACGCTGCATCCATTGCTGCGCATCGACAACCGCATCACAGCCAGGCGGGAATTCTTCTTTACCCATTTACAAGACTCAAGGTTGCATCAAATTGTACTCGCGGGCACGCCCACGCGCGCAAGAACGCTCAGCTCACTACACACACGCACTGCCACGACGTGCATCCGTGCATCGTGTATGCAAATCATACTGTTGTTTTTGGCAGCAGAGGCTCAGTCGCCGAGCTGAACCAGAAGCTGTCCCCACGTCTCCAGGAACGCCACACCACCCAGTCAACGCTTTAGGGCAAATTGGCAAAGCTCTCACCCTGAAAGTCGAGAACGAGCGAGACAATGGCGAGGGCCAAGTACAGGCAGAAACCGACGAGGAAGAAGACTATGGCAAACGCAAAGTAGGGTGCCACCGCGTCGCCCGTGTCCGAGTGGATCTGCTTGATCAGCTGCTGGATAGCCCCAAGCTTGAACGGCGAGATCTCCTCCACAGGCGTCTGCCCAATTAGCCCACATCTCACATGTCAGAATTGCGACGAATCGCACCAAACCCTAAAGCATCCTCGCCCACGCGTGGACCACTCTGCACGTGCGTCTGCACTTGCGAAGTCGTCCAGAGGGAGTTCCATCCCACGAGCTTTCCGCAAAGAGGCGTATACCAGGTACTTGACAATCGTGGAGCTCATTTCGCCGAAATTGAACGGTTCCTCAGCCTCAGCCTTGAGCTGGGCCTTTGCGTCGTCGCGCTCGCGCTCCGCTTCTGCCACCTGCTTCTTGAGCTTGGACACAATCTGTTCAGCACCCTGGACGTAATCCCTCTCCGCCTGCTTTAGGTCGCTCTCGGCCTCCTCCAGCTTCTTCTTCAGGGCGGCTAGGTCGGGGTCCTCAGGGTTCAAACTGTTGAAGAAGACAACGGCCTGCGAGAACGTGGTGATGGCCCCGAAAATGGCCGCAATGCCAAACATTATCACCTGGATCTTGAAGATGACGAAGAGCAGGCCGTATTTGGACTCGTAGGTGCCTGAGCACCCGCTGCTCATAGTCGCCCAGAGAATGATTCCAAAGATGCCCAGGACAACGTAGAGGACGGGGCTCGCGAACGAGAGCAGCATCGGCGGCACCTCCCAGCCGAAGCGCCGCTTGAGGTTGGCCATGTTCAGCCCAGTTTTCACCAGACCCATAACGAAACCCAGCCCGACTGGAATGGCGACGGCCAACAGCACGAACAGCCACACCCATGACTCTGAAGCGCAACTGTCCGAAGCGGCTGCGAAGTCGGCAACCAGGGCAACAATTGCCAGGGCCAGATAGAGAGCGAATGCAATCAGGAAAATGATCTGCCCTGTCACGAACGCCGGCGCCACAAAGAGACCTGCATCTGCGTTTCTGTGTTTTGCAGTCGGGTACACGCGCTATAATCAGCGCACGGCGGCGCAGGCACCCAATGCGGGAGGAGGGGAGGGCTGCGCGGGACGGGAGCGCTGCGCGGGGCAAGCAAGGCAGAATGTACATGTCTGCGATGAGCTTCTGGATCTGGCCGAGCTTGAACGGCGAGACCTCCTCTGCCGGCGCCAGCACGCGCGATATCTGCGTGGGGCGATGGTCGCGACACCGCACGTGTGGCACCGTCAGCATATGCGTGCAGCGGTTCTCACGAAGGGGGTGCGCGCAATGCCGCGCAGCACTCACCAGCGTGCACCAGCCCTGGAACGTTTTCGGCACATCAAGGTGCGTCATGGGACCCAGTTCGGGATCCGTCTCAGCTTCCCCCGCCGCGCCCGCCGCGCCCGCCGCGGGGCCCGGTTTCTCCTCCTGCCCACCAACGCAGCACGGTCATTGGGGCGGGCACTGCGGCGGTTCGCCGGGGCAGGGCCCCCAAACGCGCACGCAGACGCGGGCCCCGGCGCAGCCAAACAGACCTCTTTGGGCTTGCCCTTGAACATCGTGGCCGCCAGCTAGCCGCACCACGACGCCCAAAGGCCTGGCCTGCGCTGGCTCCGAAAAGCCAATTTTCTGGAATCCAAAAAAATTCCAGAATTTTTGCTGTACGTGAACCGTGACCACACACGACCTCTAGAGCATGGCGTGATATGCTCTTTGGGCGCGACGGCGTCGCTGCGCGCGGCGCAGTGGGGGGCTTCGATCGTCTTCGAGTCGACACGCGCGCATGCTGGCGGGGGGTGTCGAGGGGGCTGGAGTGCAGAGCTTGCAACGGGCTGACACCTGTTCGGCCATGCGTATATCGACGGCTGAGTGCGTCCTGCGACACGGGGTGAGGGCCGCGCGTTCGCAGGCGGTGCAGCTGTCTTTCCGTGCTACCCCGCCGCTGCAGCGAAGAACCTCTCGACTATCACACAGATGGGGGTGCTGCATGCGGGAGGCGGGGGCGAGGGTAGAACGCGCGACGCTGCAGGCTGAGCAGGACGCACTTGAGAAATCAAACAGCGAGACACGACCGCGCCGCACACCGCTCCAGCCCTGCAGCGAAGACCCTCTCGACGATAGTGGTGCTGCATGCGGAGTGGTGTAATTGTCTTGTCGTCTCGCATGCGGCGTGGTGTAATTGCCTTGTTTCGATTGCTTGCAGTGTGTGTGTGTGTG